>SWCH01000454.1_pt1 | contig 47682 bp, 43 predicted proteins | sample 4690051 | NCBI WGS metagenome assembly SWCH01 (sample SAMN10267282, study PRJNA491770) | bioreactor metagenome | isolation source: DHS bioreactor inoculated with | place: Japan: off Shimokita Peninsula
TTTTATTATTTTTCTTGACTAATGCTAGCTGGTCTACAACTGGTTTTAATCTTTTAACCTAAACCTCAACCTTAACCTGCGACGTTTACGTCGCACTTTCCCTAGAATGTGCAAAAATGCAAGGTTGAGAACTGTCCCTGAATTTGCCCTAACTTGCTTATTTTAAAGGGGCTTGATAGGCCTATGGGTTAAAGGGGAATGTAGGATTATTGATGTAGTTACATGACTATATTGCATTAATTCAGATAAAAATTCATTCATTATTTCTATGTTTGGCATGGATACTCGTACAATATAATTAGTCTTGCCAGTAACACAATGAACTTCAGTTACAAATTCATTTGAAATAAGAATATTAACTATCTTGTCACTAGGAACTTTTAAATCACTAATTTCCATAAAGAAGTCAAGATTATAACCAACTTTGTTAGTAGGAACGTAGGTTGTGAATTTTTCTAAAATACCTTTTTCTATTAATCTAGTCATTCTTTCACTAACACTTGGTCTGGAAAGATTTATTATTTGCGCAATATCTGTAATTGAAATGCGAGAGTTGTTTTGTAATAACTCAATAATCTTTTTATCCATTTCATCCATAACAAATCATCCTTTAAAATTTTTTATTATAATTATTTTAATATAAAAAAATTATAATAGATAGCCTTCTATCCTAAATTATTGACATATATTAGTATTAAATATTAAACTACCAGGAGGTTTGTTAAACCATCTATAAAAAAGGGGTGTTTTATCACTTAGTAGCTTATGAGAAGGATTTATATGTGTCAATCCATGGAAAATTTAAAAATGTAATAGATAATATATTGATGAAATAGTATACTCTTATATGGCGACAAAATAACAATATTATAATATAGAAAAATTAGACATATATAATGAGAGGTGCAGAAATGAGAAAGTTTGAAAGTAATGTACAGCTGATAAAATATGAGGTGCTGAGAGAGGTAACTAGACTTGCCATGGAAGGTAGGTTGGCTGAAGAATATAAGAAAATACCAGAGATTATTATACCTGGACCAAAACCTAAAACAAGATGTTGTATATATAAAGAAAGAGCTATTATAAATGAGAGAGTAAAGTTAGCAATGGAAGTAGAATCAGGGGACTCCAATATTATACAAATTCTTGAAATTGCCTGCGATGAATGTCCTATTAATCGATTTACAATTACAGAAGCATGTAGAGGATGTCTTGCTCATAGATGTTCAGAGGCATGTCCAGCGGATGCAATTTTTTATTCAGGTCAGCGTGCATATATCAATCAAGAAAAATGTATTGAATGTGGAAAATGTAGAGATGCATGTCAGTATAATGCTGTATCCGATGTGTTAAGACCGTGCAGAAATGCTTGTCCAACAAAAGCAATAACTATTGGTCAAAAAGATAAAAAAGCTATAATAGACCATACTAAATGTATACAATGTGGTGTATGTACCATCCAATGTCCTTTTGGTGCTATAATGGATAAATCATCTATAGTAAATGTTGTTGATGTATTAAAAAAATCAAAAAAATCTAGTGAATCAAATGTATACGCAGTTATTGCTCCAGCAATTGCTAGCCAATTCACAGATGTTAAGATAGGTCAAGTTGTAGATGCAATAAAAAAATTAGGATTTAATGATGTAATAGAAGTAGCTCTTGGAGCAGATATTGTTACATTAAACGAAACTGATGAATTTGCAGAAACCATAGAAGAAAAAAAACTAATGACAAGCTCCTGTTGCCCGGCATTTGTCTCATATATTGAGAAGTCATATCCTGAACTTTTAGACAAAGTTTCTACTTCAGTTTCTCCAATGATAGCTATTTCAAGACTAATTAAAAAAATGGATGATAAGGCAACAATTGTGTTTGTTGGGCCTTGTACAGCAAAAAAAGCAGAGATTAATAAGGAAGGGTTAAGAGGAAGTACAGATTATGTGCTTACATTTGAAGAGTTATGTGCTATGATCGATGCTGCTGGAATTAAAATAGAACAGTGTCAAGAAGCTCCCTTAAACAATGCATCTTTCTTTGGAAGAGTTTTTGCTAGAACAGGAGGATTAACAGAAGCTATTAAACATGTAATCAATGAAAAGAAAATAGAAGTTGACTTTAAACCTATTAAATGTGATGGGATTAAAGAATGTGATAAAGCTTTAAAAATAGCAAAGGTAGGCAGACTTCAAGAAAATTTTATTGAAGGCATGGCATGTAAAGGTGGCTGTATTGGTGGAGCAGCTTCACTAAGCCATGGAGTGAAAAGTAGAAAAGAAGTAGATAAGTATGGAGAGTTAGCCATTGAAAAAAGTGTTGAAGACGCTACTAAAATTTTTGGATTAGATATTAATTTGCATATAGAACGAGGTTTAAACTAGCATTCCTTAACAACCTGATGAATTTGTCGAAAAATGTTGTAAATAATCTAAATTTCTGGTATTATAAACTTTGTCATTATAAAATTTAATAGTTTCATATAATCTCTGTAATATGGTCAGGGAGTTTCTACAGGATAACCGTAAAATATCCTACTATGGTGAGAATACAAGCCTTCTTATACTGAATTATTATGTATATTTAGGTTTTTGTAATTTAAATTAGATTAATAAATCTGGTAATCTCCCATTGAAGATTACCAGATTTATTGCTTTCTATACCATATGAACAGTTTTTATATGACCTAAGGAGGAGTAATATTATGGAGTTTAGTAAAGATTTATTAGCTGCGCTTAGTGTTATTCTAAATGGATTGCCACAAGGCTTGTTGGCATTATCATTTGGATTTGCAACTGTACCAACTGCTTTAGCTTTTATTACTGGGGCTGTAGGAAATACCATAGTTGGTTCAGTAGCTCCAATTTCATTTCAGGCAGAAACTATTACCTTAGCTGGTACAATGGGTAAAAATATGAGAGAACGTTTATCCATGATTTTTATTGGAGCGTGTATCATGGGTACTATAGGTATATTTGGTTTGTTAGAGGATATAGTTAATTTTATTGGACCAGTTATAACAAATGGTATGATGGCAGGTGTTGGAATAATGCTTGCAAAGGTAGCAATTGGTATGGCTAGAGAAAATAAGGCTATAGGGTATTCATCTATAGCAATAGGATTTATAGTATTTATGCTAACAAAAGATCTTATTTATACCATATCTTTATCAGTTATTCTTTCTAGTGTTGTATCTATTATATTGAAAAAAGAAACAGGCATTATTCACAAAGAAAAAGAAAAGTTTGAACTACAAAAGATTATGATTAATCCTAGTATAATAAGAGGAGCAATGGCAATGGTATGCTTAAACATAGGAGCTAATATTGCTTTTGGAAATATAACAGGCTCTATAGCTAACACGGATGTAAATATTGACCATTTAGCTGTTATAAGTAGTCTTGCAGACATGACTTCATCTCTTTTCGGAGGGGGACCTGTTGAATCAATTATTTCTGCTACAGGAAGTGCACCACATCCGGTTATGTCAGGAGTACTAATGATGTCTATTATGGCTATAATATTGCTAAGTGGGCTTTTACCAAAGCTAGGAAAGTATATACCAAGTGCATCTATTGCTGGATTTTTATTTGTTTTAGGTGCATTAGTTACAGTTCCTGTAAACGCTGCAGCAGCGTTAGGGAGTGAAGGGTCATTGATAGGGGCAATTACTATGACTGTAACAGCAGTTACAGATCCATTTGTAGGGCTACTTGCAGGATTAGTTATGAAGTTCTTTATTGGAGCTTAGAGTGTTAAGAGGAGGAAAATAAAATGAATAAAACTTATGAGCTTAATGTTGCAAATGTCACAAGAAAACTTCCTATAATAAAAATAAGCGAGGATTTAGCAATAGCAAGCTTTGTAATTTTAGGGGATACGCAGCTGGTTTGTTCAGCAGCTAAGGAATTAGTAAAAAGACTACCAGAAGTAGATATTCTTGTGACAGCTGAGGCAAAAGGTATTCCATTAGTATTTGAAATATCCAGATTATTAGACATGGAGAAATATATAGTTGCTAGAAAAAGTGTTAAATCATACATGAATAATCCTCTGGTTAATGAGGTTGAATCAATAACTACAAAAAATAAACAAATTCTTTGTTTGGATAATAATGATGTAGATTCAATAAAAGGAAAAAAAGTAGCTATTATTGATGATGTAATAAGTACAGGTGAATCTATTAAAACTGTAGAAGCATTAGTTGAAAAAGCGGGAGGAATTGTTTCTGCTAAAGTAGCAATTTTGGCAGAAGGAAATGCTGCAGATAGAAAAGACATTATCTTTTTAGAAAAACTTCCATTATTTCCATTAAAATAATTAAGGTTTATTTATTATTAAAATCAAGAGGGTTGAATAACTTTATTCAACCCTCTTGATTTTTTAATTCACAGCTTTATATTTTAGGCTATATAGTATGAAAAGATCAGAAGAGGGAGTATATTTATTAAAGCGATATAATTATAGGAACTAAAATGGGTACAAGGCTTGAAAGTACTACTCCACTAACAAAGGATACCAATGCAATACTTCCATCAGTTACTCGGGCAATTACAGGTAGGGTAGTATCCATAGCGGTTGCTCCTGCTGGAGCGATACTCTCTAGCTTACCAATATACTTGGCAACATAAGGAATTAATATTAATGCTATAACCTCTCTCCAAACATTGGTAATAAAAGCTATAGCTCCTGTTTCAGCACTGTATTTAGCAAGTAATACTGCTGATAAACTATACCATCCAAAGCCTGCTCCTATAGCACCAGATTCATTTAGTGGGATCCCTAAAATAATACCACCAACTAAACCGCCAACTATACTACCTAATGCTATCATTAAAGGAACTAACAGTATTCTAAAGCCAGCTTTCCTTATCTGATTTATAATATCTTTGTTTCTACCTATATCTATACCCACAAAAAATAATAGTAGACAGAGTCCTAGGTCAATTAAAACACCTACATGCTCTATCAAGGCATCAGGAAATACAAATAAGCCAAAGGCTATACCTGATACAACAGATAAAATTATCCCTAGATTCACTGCTCACTCCCCCTTTTTTCTCTTAAAATATACTTAGATACCAACCTTACAAATAATATACTAAAGAAGATAGTTGATATAGCTAGAACTAATGCCTGATACCCTAGTCTATAGAAAGAATTTATAACTTGATCGTTAACTCCTATATTCACTCCCATTATAAAAAGAAGAATTAGTAGGCTAATAAATTGAAAATGAGAAAGCTTTTCTATAAAGCTCTTCTTGAGCTTACCAGTTCCACTTAAAAAAGCTCCCAAAAAGATAATAGAGATATAAAGTAATATCCTCATGGTAACCTCCTTTAAAATAATGACTTTGTTTTTAGCATTAACCTTAGTTTACATTAAAGTAAACGACTTAGTCAAAGGTATTTTAAAGGTAGCTTCAGATTAAAAGAAAGAAAATTAAAATAATTTTAAAAAATAAGAAGGAATATAAGAATAGATATAGAATATTATTATTTAAAGCACAGTGTACGCATGGTATACCAAAAAGCTTTGAGCACATGGATACATATAAAATTGCAGTAGTGGAAAGTTTTATCATAAAAATAATAAAAGTTTGAAAATTATTAGGACTCGAAAACATGAAGGAATTTAAAAGTTAAAAGTCATAATTTTTATACTTAAAATGGTATACCAAATGAGTACCAATTAGATTTTGTATAAAACTAATGATGGAGGGAGTGAATGTAAGAGTTTAGTAGAATGATGGTTATTCAAGAAAGGATATACCAAAATTGACTATGGAGGGATTCATGTGTTTAGTAAAAAAGTAGCATTTAAAAAAGTTAGTATCATGCTTATTGTATTAATGGTATTCTCTATTGCTTTAACGGGATGTTCTAGCAACCAAACTACTAGCAAAACTGATGAAAAAGGCAAAAATGATCAAACCAGTGAAAAAGCTGAAAAAAAGAAATATGCTCTTGTAATTAAAACATTAAATAATCCCAACGCAGCTTTAATGAGTCAGGGAGCACAAGATGCAGCAGCAGAGGTTGGTGCTGAAGTAGTTGTAATGGCTCCGGAGAGAGAAGTGGACTCTGCAAGGCAATTAGAAATAGTAGAAAATCTAATAGCACAAGGTATAGATGGGTTACTTATTATGCCATGTGGATCAAGAGAATTAGTACCTGGAGTTAAAAAAGCTAATGATGAGGGAATTCCAGTTATAAATATTGATACGAAATTGGATGCTAAGGCAATGGAAGAGCTTGAGGCTCATATTGAAACCTTTATTGGATCTAATAACTACGATGCTGGAGTCCTAGGTGCTGAGTCAATAGCTAAGACCTTAGGAGATGCAGGCGGAGAGATCGCTGTAATAGAAGGAGTTCCGGGACATGAATCTAGTGATGTAAGAGTACGGGGTTTTGAAGAAACAATTGCTAAATATCCTAATATTAAAGTTGTTGCTAAGCAGCCTGCATACTGGGAAACTGACCAAGGCTTTTCAGTTATACAAAATATAATGGAAGCTAATCCAGGACTAGATGGAGTTTGGGTAGCTAGTGATCTTATGGGATTAGGTGGAGCACAAGCTATTGAACAGGCTGGTAAACAAGGAGAAATACTTATGGTAGGCGTTGATGGAATGCTTGACGCTATTAGAAGTATAAGAGAGGGCATTTATACCTCAACAGTAGAACAATCTACTTATATGATGGGATATGAAGGAATAATGGCAGCAGAAAAATACAATGCTGGTGAAGAATTTGAAGATGTAGTTTATACTCCGCTTACACTAATAGATGAAAGCAATGTAGATGAGCGTTTAGCAAAAGAAGGAGAATAAAGATATAAAGTGTATAGTGATAGTTTATAATCTCAACAGGGGCAATATAGAAAGATTGCCCCTGCTACTAAAAACTTCCCAGCATACTATTAAGCCAGTTAGAAAGTTAAATTAATCTAAAGCTTTAAGATTTATTAGGAATGGTTAGGAGTACAAGAAATATTTGGAATATATATCGTTTGTTGCTTTATATACCTAAAATGAAGCAAACAAAGCTTTTCAATACATTAAAACGTAGAATTTACAAAGATTATAACATTAGAAAATCAACTATAGACTATTGGAAGAATGGGGGGAGGCAATTGGACAGCGAATACCTTGTAAGTATGGAAGATATCACTAAAGAGTTTCCAGGGGTTAAAGCACTTGATAAAGTGAATTTCAACTTAAAAAAAGGAGAAGTTCATGTTCTACTAGGTGAAAACGGTGCAGGAAAATCCACCTTGATGAAAATTTTATGTGGAGCTTATCCAAAAGATTCAGGGAAAATTTATATTGATAATGATGAGGTAAACTTTACAAATGTTAAAGATGCTAAAGATGCAGGGGTTAGTATCATTTACCAAGAATTAAACCTTATTTCCAATTTAACAATTGCTGAAAACATTTTTATTGGAGAAGAGCCAATAAAAAATGGAATCATTGATTGGAAAAGTATGTATCAAGAATCTCAAAAATATCTTGATAACCTTAAGTTGAATATAAGCTCCAAATCGAAAATTAAAGACTTAGGAATAGCAGAGCAGCAAATGATAGAAGTAGCTCGCTCTTTATCTAAAAATTCTAAGTTGATAATTATGGATGAGCCCACTTCTGCTCTTACAGATACAGAAATACAAGAATTATTTAGAACAATTAGAGATTTAAAGGCTCAAGGGGTTGGAATTATATATATATCCCACAGACTTGAAGAATTAACAGAAATAGGGGATAGAGTTACTGTATTAAGAGATGGTAAGTATATACAGACGAAAGAAATAAAAGATGTTACAAAAGACGATTTGATCCATATGATGGTAGGTCGTAATCTAAAGAATCAATATCCGAAAGTCCAAGTAGATATAGGAGATGAACTTCTTAGAGTTGAAGGTATATCTACAAAGGATAAATTAAACAACTGTTCGTTTTCTTTGAAAAAGGGTGAAATACTAGCCTTGTCAGGATTGATGGGAGCAGGAAGAACAGAGCTTGCACGAGCTTTAATAGGGGCTGACCCTATAATATCGGGAGAGGTTTATATAAATGGAGAAAAAATTAGTATCAAGTCTCCTGAAGATGCTGTAAAAAATAGGATTGGATATTTACCTGAAGATAGGAAAGCTCATGGCTTAGTTTTGGGACTAAGTGTAGATAAGAACATAACTTTAGGTGGTTTAAAGCAAATAAAGCAAAATGGTATATTAAACCTCAAAAGAGAAAAAGAAATATCAGCTGAGTTAGTAGAATCATTACAAGTAAAAACTCCAAACTTATCTCAAAAAGTTAAATTTCTAAGTGGGGGTAATCAGCAAAAGGTTGTTACAGCAAAATGGTTGTTTACTGAAACAGATATATTGATTTTTGATGAACCTACTAGAGGCATTGATGTAGGAGCCAAGGTAGAGATATATAAGATAATGTGTGAATTGGTTAAGCAAGGAAAAGCAATCATTCTTATTTCTTCGGAATTGCCAGAGGTTTTAGGAATGGGCGATAGGGTACTTGTCATGGGTGATGGAGAAATAAAGGCTCAACTATGCAGAGAACATGCAACTCAGGATAAAATACTTGAGTTTGCAATTGGAGCTGTAACTAGTGATAAGGATGGCTGTTATATGTGCGACTAACTATATAGGCGAAATATATTTTAAGGGGGGATATAAAGTGGAAGAAAAAGCAAAAAGTAATTCAGTCATAATAGAAGACAATAAAGGGAGTAAAAATCATAGAAAGATGAAGATTATCAAACTAGATAATTTATATACTTTTTTAGGTCTAATTGCTTTGTGTTTTGTTTTATCAATACTTTCACCTGTTTTTTTCACTTACTCAAATATAACTAATATTTTTCTTCAAGCATCTGTAAATGGACTATTGGCAATAGGACTTACCTTTGTCATTATAACTTCAGGTATTGATTTATCTGTAGGATCCATATTAGCATTATCTGGAATAGCAATGGGAAATGCTATGACATCTGGAATGCCTCTAATAGCTGCACTTCTTATAGGCATAGGTGTAGGATTCTTATGTGGTTTGTTTAATGGCTTTATAATAACAAGATTTAATATGCCTCCGTTTATAGTTACTCTTGGAATGATGAGTGTAGCAAGAGGGTTAGCGCTTTATTGGACAAATGGGGGTCAAATATACGGTTTTACAAAAGAATTCAGATGGATAGGTTCAGGAGAAGTACTCACAATACCTGTTCCTGTAATAATAATGTTGATTGTAGCTGTAATTGCAGCTTTCATTTTAAAATATACTAGACTCGGAAGATATACCTATGCTATTGGAGGAAACCATGAAGCAACTAGGTTATCTGGAGTAAATACAGATAAGTATTTACGAAATATATATGGTATATCAGGGTTTATGGCTGGATTGGCTGGGGTAGTGTTAGCTGCTCGATTGAACTCTGCTCAACCTATTGCAGGGATGGGGTATGAATTAGAAGCCATAGCTGCAACTGTAATAGGTGGAACTAGTTTGTCTGGTGGAGTAGGTACTATATTTGGAACAATAGTAGGAGCACTTATAATAGGAGTAATTCGTAATGGCTTGAATCTTTTAAATGTATCTTCGTTTCTACAACAGGTTGTTATAGGTAGTGTGATAATTTTAGCAGTTTTAATTGATTCAATAAAGAAAAAGAATAGATAATTAAAAATTAATCAATGGGGGATATAAAATGCTATTAAAAGATAAAGTAGCAGTTATTACTGGCTCTGGTCAAGGTATTGGTAAAGGCATTGCTTTTCAATTTGCAAAAGAAGGAGCAAAGGTAGTTGTAGTTGATATGAATTATGAAAACGCTGAAGAAGTAAGAAAAGAGATAGAAAAGATGGGAACAGAGAGTATTACCATTAAAGTAGATGTTAGTAATGAACAACAAGTAATAGAAATGGTGAAAGAGGTTACAGAAAAGTTTGGCACCATAGATGTTCTAGTTAATGGAGCAGGGATTGATATACCAGTACCAGTATTGGAAATGACTCAAGATATATGGGATAAGACGATGGCAGTTAATGCTAGAAGCGTTTTCTTAGTAAGTAAAGAAGTAGGTAAGATTATGATTGAGAATAAGCGCGGTAGTATAGTGAATATCTCATCAATTTGTGCAAAAACAGGTGAAATTTCAAACAGTGTATACTGTGCATCAAAAGCAGCTGTATCATTATTTACAGATTCACTATCAAAAGAATGGGCAAGGTATAATATTAGAGTAAATGCTATGTGTCCAGCAACTATAGATACCCCTATGATTGATGACTCTTTTAATAAGAGGGCACAAAAAGCGGGTAAAGACCCTAAAGAGTTTGAAAATGAGCTTTTAGATAAAGTGCCTTTGGGAAGAAGAGGTAAGCCAAGTGAAGTAGGAAGACTGGCAGTATTTTTAGCATCAGATGAATCTTCTTATATAACAGGGCAAAATATTAATATAACCGGAGGTTTAGAAACTCATTAAAGGAGGATTTGTATGAGTGATAATGTAAAGATTGGCATATGCGAATGGGCGCTGCCAGGAGGTGGTCTATACGGAGCTAAAATAGCATCAGAATTAGGATTAGATGGTATAGAGCTAGAGCTGGGTTCTTATGAAAGAGATTTTCCTCTATCTCATAAAGAGATGCAAGACTCTTATAGAGAAGCAGCATTAAGATGGGGAATAGAGTATCCATCAATTGCTGTAAATGATTTATGCCAACATGGAATGACAAATGAAAAGGGTTCTGAAAAAAGAGCAATAGCAACTGAAGGTATTACTAGAGGAATAGATACAGCATATGAGCTAAATATTCCACTTGTTCAACTTCCTAGCTTTGAAGATGGTGAAATCAAGAATGAAAAAGATTTTAATAATGTAGCTGATTGTTTGAAATATGCTTGTAAATATGCTAAAGATAAAGGCATAGTTATTGGTACAGAAAACCTTTTGACAGTCGAAGAAAACTTAAAAATGATTGAAATGGTTGGATATGATAACTTGAAGGTTTATTTTGATAGTCAAAATTACTTTCTATTTAAGGACTATAATACTCAAGAACTACTTGATAGGTTAGTTAAACATATTTGTGAAATTCATGTAAAAGATGGAAATGGGCATATGAGTGGTTCTTTGTTGGGAAAAGGAAATACTGGTTTTTATGAAACTATAAAAATCCTTAAAAAACATAATTATAGTGGGTGGGTTCAACTAGAAAATTATTATGATCAAAAGCCATTGAGTTTAGAAGCAAAAGATCCATATAAGTTATTAAGAGAAGATATTAAAATATTGAAAGAAGCATTAGGAAAATAGAATTTTAAAATATAACTATAGTATAAAGAAACTTATATAAATATTAAAAATTTAATGATTTATGGAATACCAAATGAATACCAAATTTAAAGGGGGACAATAAAATGAGTACAGAAAAAATGAAAAAGTGGTTTACAACTGATAATCCTGCAATTATTTTTGAGGATAATGAAGTAGGAAGACTTAAAAAGGAAATTTGGGATGCTTCAGACGAAGAAATTGACAAGATATTAGAAGAGTATGGAATGCCATCTGAGTCTGAGTTAGGAAAAGCGGGTACTTATATTCAAAATACACCTAGAGCTCAAGCTATAGAAAAGAGAAAGAAAAATGATATTGTATTCATACCTATAGGATGTACAGAAAATCATGGACTTCATGCTAACACAGGTTTAGATACATTTATGGTAACTCAAATCTTGGAGGGAGTTAGAAGATATACTGCTAAACAGGGAAGAGAAATAAATCTAGCATTTTCTCCTTTAAACTATGGTGGACATCCATATCATCACATCGGTATGCCTGGAACTGTAATTTGGCCAGAAGAAGTTGTTAGAGAAGCAGTTATATATACAATGCTTGGATTATGGGATGATGGATATAGGAAAATTGTATTAGTAAATAACCATGGTCACTTGTGGACTTTAGTTTCAGCAATTCAAGAGTTCACTAAAAGATATCAGTTGCCTGGAATATTCCAAGTGGTAGACTGGCATAGAGCAGTTAGAGAATTTTTCTATCCAGCAGAAAAGGAAGATAGCTTAGAAACTCACTTTGTGCATGCTGATGAAAGTGAAACATCTGTAGGATTACTGTTATTCAAAGATATGATAGATATGAGTGTAGTTCAAGATGCCCAAGGAGAATCTTTCTTACCAGATGGACACTTTGATAAATCAGTAGATCCATTTAGAAGACCACATAGATGGTCAGAGGGTGAAGGACATTCTGCAATAGAGAGATATGCAACACCTGAGGGAGTAGTTGGAACACCATCTATTTCAACAGCACAAAAGGGAAAAAGACCTATTGCTGCTATACTTAAATACTTAACATTAGTAAATGATCATATACTTGATGCCTTCCCAGCAGGTCAAGTACCTCCAGTAGAAAAAATAACACTACGTACACCTAAAGAAATGGAACCGTTCTTAAAAGAACCTCTAAGTGAAGGGTGGAAGTCAGTTCATGAACTACCTAAGATAGGTATATTTAACGGATTATAAGATTGAATTCTGGGAGAATAGGTAAATCAGTAAAATAATTTTGCTTATTCTCTACCTTTTAAAATAGCCATGAGTCTGGGGGTAATAGTTTTGAGATATAGTGTTACCGCAGTAGAAAGTGCTCCTGAAAATGCACCTATATTGTTAAGAGGAAATATTTATACCAATATAGAAATAGCAAAAGAAATTGGATATGAAGCAATGGAGTTGCATATAAAAGATCCTAAAAAGATAGACGCATTTAAACTAAGAGAATACTGTAATAAAGAAGACTTTAGAATATCATCAATTGGAACAGGAGCAGGATATGTAATTGATAAACTATCCTTGTGTAATGACGATAAAGAAGTAAGAGTTAAAGCTATTGAGAGATTAAAAAATCATATAGATCTTGGAGCAAGTTTAGATTCAACAGTAATTATAGGAAATATGCGAGGGATAATGCCTGATTTACAATATTATAATAAGTATGAAAAATATTGCTTAGAGGGAATGAAGGAAGTTGTGGAATACGCAGAGAAAAAAGATGTAATGCTTGTATTAGAAGCCATCAATAGATATGAAACAAATTTTTTAAACACTGTAGATGAAACCTTAGATTTTATAGGAAAGATAGATAGTGAAATATTAAAGGTTCATATAGATACTTTTCATATGAATATTGAAGAACCAAATATAGAGGAAAGCATATACAGGTGTGGGAACAAATTAGGACATGTACATTTTGCTGATAGTAATAGGATGTATCCTGGTATGGGTCATATTGATTTTAGAAAAGTTATAAATGCTTTGGAAAAAGTAGAGTATAAAGAATATATTGCAATAGAATGTTTAATACATCCAGAATCTTTTATTGCAGCTAAAAATTCATATGAATATTTAAAAAATCTAGATAAATAAGATAGATAAAAGGGGGAGAAAAATGAAAGCTAAAATAGCATTTTTACACAAACCATTTGATCTAAGGGTACAAGAGGTAGAATTGCCAGAACTAAAGCCAAACCAAGTGTTAATAAAAGTAGGAGCTTGTGGTATTTGTGGTTCTGATGTAGAATGTTTTGAAGGAAAGTCTAATGAAGGAAGATATGATATAGCTCCTTATACACCAGGCCATGAATGGGGTGGAGAAATAGTAGAAGTTGGAAGTGAAGTTACTACTTTAGAGCCTGGAAACAAGGTTACAGGTGACTGTGTTATGGCATGTGGGGTATGTAGAAATTGCAAAGATGGACTAATGCCTTCAGCTTGCTTAAATATGAGAGAGATAGGATTCAGACCAGATTCTCCTGGAGGAATGGGTGAATACATGGTTGTAGAGGAGGAGTATGTTCATCATATTCCAGATGATTGGACATTTGAAGATGGTGCTTGGGTTGAAACCTTTTCAATTGGATATTTTGGTTTATGGGGTAATGGTGGCTATATAGATGCATCAGATGAAGTGGTAATCTTAGGAGCTGGGCCAGTTGGATTGAGTGCTACGATGGTTGCTAAAACTTCTGGGGCAAAGACAATCGTTGTAGATCCTCTGAAAAATAGAAGAGAAGTTGCTTTGAAATATGGGGCTGATTATGTGGTTGATCCTACTGAAGGAGATTTAAAAGCTAAAATACTGGAATTAACTGATGGACGAGGAGCGACCGTTGTTGCAGAAGCATCCGGAAATGACAATTCAATAGCTTCTGTATTTGATTTAGCTGGACATAGTGCCAGAATAAGACTTATAGGACATTCAATAGGTAGAAAGGTTCCAGTAGAGATAGGGTGGACAATTTGGAAAACATTAAACATAGGGGGATCTGGTGGAACTAAAGATTTTGCCCAAAGAACTATAAGGTTTATGAGTAGAATAAGAGATAAATATGATTTTGCAGCTCTTAACTCACATAATCTTCCTTTTGAAGAAATACATGAAGGGTTTAAAATAGCAATGCATGATAAAGCTAATGTATTGAAGGTAATGTTAACATTTAATAAGTAAGAGATGTAAGATATCAGTATATAAGTATAAATTGAAGTATAAACAAAGTAAAATTATTTGAGGGGAGGTGCTATTTTGAGTCTGCTTATGAGTGAAACAAAAGAAAAATCTAAGAGTGAGATAGCTTATGAGACAATAAAAGAAGAGATAATTAACAATAAAATCAAGCCTAATACATTGTTAGTAGAAAGGCAATTGTGCAAATCTCTAAAAATAAGCCGCACCCCTGTTAGATCTGCACTACAAAAGCTTAGTGAAGAAGGACTAGTTGATTTCATACCAGATAGAGGATGTTTTGTGTCTTCTATCACTTATGTAGATCTTATTGAAATATATGAAATGAGAGAGGCTTTAGAAGGACTAGCAGCTCGACTATGTGCTCAAAATATGACTGCTAACAAAGTAGAAAGGCTAAAATTTAATATAGAAGAACAAAGAAAGGCTGTAGAAGAAAATGATTCTGAACTATATTTAGTTAAGGACTTTGAGTTCCATAGACTTATATTAGAAGTTGGTGGAAATAAAAGAGTACAAAATGTTATTAAAAATATGATGGATCAAATAGAGAGAATATCAAATTTAATCAAAAATGATTCTCACAGAATACATAACTCATATAATCAACATAAGGCTACGTATGATGCAATAACACAGGGAGATTCTCAATTAGCTGAAGAAACAATGAAGGAGCATATTAGGAGTGCTATTGATTACCATAGTAAACAATTAGTATCATATAAGGATTATATGAAGCATTTATAATTAAAACAGATATGAAAGACTTGAAATAAATATCTTGTACTAGGGGGGAGTATAATGACACTAAATTCACTCTCATTTCATGAGTCTAGGGAAATTGATGTAATACCTATGGGACGGATAGCAATTGATTTTAATTCTAATGAGATTTTTAGGCCTATGGAAGAGACTAATACATTTACTAAATACATTGGAGGATCTCCAGCTAATATAGCAGTCGGTATGGCAAGATTAGGAAAAAAGGTAGGTTTTATTGGTTGCATTTCTGATGATCAATTTGGAAGATATGCTTTAAACTATTTTACAAACGAGGGAATTGATACTTCTAATATAGCTGTTGATAAAAGTGGAGCGCCAATTGGTCTTGCTTTTACAGAAATCAAGAGTGAGACTGAAAGTAGTATATTGATGTATAGAGATAATGTTGCAGATTTGAAGATTAGTCCTGAATATATAAGTGAAGAATATATTAAAAATGCTAAGGTTATTCTCATTTCTGGCACGGCACTCTCAAAAGCTCCATCAAGAGAAGCATGTTTTGTAGCGATGGAATATGCAAAAAAACACAATACACTAATAGTTTTTGATATTGACTATAGACCTTACTCGTGGAAATCTTTAAAAGAGGTATCGGTGTATTATTCAATGGCTGCTAGAATGAGCAATATGATAATTGGTTCTAGAGAAGAGTTTGACTTAATGGAGGCACTAGTATGTCCAGAGAGTAAAAGTGATAGTGTATCAGCAAATACATGGTTTGCATATAATGCTGAAATTCTTGTTATAAAGCATGGAAAAGAAGGATCTAATGTATATACAAAAAATGGAGATGTATTTAAAGTACGAGCATTTCCAGTAAAGTTGTTAAAATCATTTGGTGGTGGAGATGCTTACGCATCAGCTTTATTGTATGGTTTAATGGAGGGTTGGGAACTTGAGAAAAGTTTAGAATTTGCTAGTGCTTCTGCTGCAATGTTAGTTGCAAGCCATAGCTGTTCTGCTGCAATGCCAACAGCTCATGAAATTCAACAGTTTATCTTAGATAAAAAGGATCAGAATTTAGATATTGTAACACAATATTGATCATGGGGGAAGAGAGGGTAGACTTATGTTGGTTACTTTAAAAGATATACTTAAAGAGATGACAACAGAAAACTTTGCTGTAGCTGGCTTTAATGTATTTGGCTATGAAGATGCTACTATGGTAGTACAAGCTGCAGAAGAGCTAAAAGCACCAGTAATACTAATGGCAAATAGAGATGCATTAAAACATATGCCTATTGAGATAATAGGGAAAATTTTAATAACTCTGTCAAAACAATCAAGTATACCAGTTTGCATACACCTAGACCATGCTAAATCAGTTGAAGAGATTGTAAGTGCTATTAAAGTAGGGTTTAGTTCAGTAATGTATGATGGTTCTGATTTATCTATAGAGGATAATATAAAAAAGACTAAGGAAATCGCATATATTGCTCATCAATTTGGAGTATCTATAGAGGCGGAAGTAGGTTGTGTGGGGTATAGTAGTCCAGATTCCAATGTAAAATCCATGTACACTGATCCAAATGATGTAAAGCGATTTGTTAAAGAAACAGATGTAGATGCGTTAGCAGTATCAATTGGAAATTTACACAGAATGGAAATACAAAAAGCAGACCTTCAGTATAATAGATTAAAAGAAATTGAAAATTTAGTAGACATACCATTGGTTATGCATGGGTCAACAGGAATTAAGGATGAAGATCTTAAAAAGCTAGTAACATATAAAATTGGTAAAATCAATATTGGAACTGCATTACGAATGGCATTTGGAAATACCATGAGACTAGAACTTGAAAATAATCCTCAAGAGTTTGATAGAATAAAAATATTTAATCAGCCAATGGAAGAAGTAAAAAAAGTGGCTATGCAAAAAATGAAGGTGTTAGGATGGGGGAAATAAAATCCCAAAATTATTAATGCACCAATTGAAAAGTTAAGTTGAACGCTCTAGAAACTTTAAAAAGTAAAAACACCTAATAGAAAACACATAAAAAATCCTGTTTAAAATCGGTAAAAATCTATTGAGTTTTTATCGATTTTAAACTATTGTAAAACTAAACTTTATGCTAAAAATTGAACAAAGATAATCATGACTCAACTTTAAAAAGATGTAGCTAACCTTTAGTTGGTATGTTTTTTAGTCAAGAGTATCTTTGTTATTGTATTTTAAAAAACCAAAGATAAAATTTGCGACTTATGTAGGTAGTAATAAAAAGTGTTATCCAAGTCAAATACCATCTCCAATTAATATAGTTGATTAAATCAGTATATTTTAGCAAAATAACCTCTGTAATTGTTACACCAGAGACATATAAAACATAATAGAAAATCTGATAAACAAAGGATTTGTTCTTTGGATATTTTAAATTAAACAAAACACAGATAGTAGGATAGGCCATAAATTCAAAGGTAAAGCTAGCACGATTAGCATAGGAAAAAAATCTAACTGGGTATTCAATAAGACGAAACTCCACAACTAAAAGACCAAAAAGCCATGTTTCAAATTGCTTAAAAAGAAATAGTAAGCAAGCATCACGTATTTTATCTTTTTTCACAAAAATAATTAATAAAACAATAAATATTATCCATGACAACCCTAAAATAATATACTCAATGCTCATCTTATGAAAATCCTCTCTATGCTAAATCTGTAGTTAAAGTATTACCAATAGTTTAAACTTCATGCTACAAAATCAACGAAAATCAAACAAGAGATGATATAGGAAGTGAGCTTATCAATTATAATTCTATTTTTATATATCTTACTAATTCAATCCACTGAAATAGTAAGTAGTAATATTTAGCTAAAAGATTATTCATTTAATACAGTAGCAAAACACTATAAAGTATAATGCACCTATATTGGACAAAGTGAATATTATGTACTAGACGATATTGTAGATATGATAATCGGAGAATTTTAATAAAAAGGGGGAATAAACATGCCCTGGATGAGATACATTCCAAAGAAAGTAGAACCGAAAGATAAAAGAAATAGTTCTTTTCCAAATGCAAGTGTAAAACTTACAGGGGGAACCACTGGAGATTGTCCAAATAATCCAGTAAAGATAAATACTTTAAATACAGGAACAATTATTAAAGTTCCAGTGGTATTAGCACAACTATCATTGCAGCTAAATGTAGATGCTATAGTTGATTTTCCTGTAATGGTAGGAGAGGTTAATAATATAAAAAATGATATTAAGATATCTCAATGTAAATTGCTTCCAATGACAAATAAACTTTTTATAAAAGGCTATATTACTCAGATGATTGAATATAAGGCTAGGGCATCTATTTATCATGGGAAATACGAAACTATAGATCAATGTAGAGTGGAGATACCTTTTGGCACTACAACATCAGTAGAATATAATGGAGGAGAGCCTTTGGAAGCCATTCCTAATGATTCCCAGACATTTGAATATCATAATGGCGGGGATGTGGAGGACTTCATAGAGAAAAATAAAATCACAACAGAAAACTTTAATGATCTTCCATACTGTCAACTAGTTAGCAATAAGATTGTGGAGTCATATAGATATCTAAATCATGGTAGTAATACCATAAAAGTAAGAAGTATTAAAAGCATTGACGAAAAAATGGTGGTCTATCTTACAATAGGAATCTTTCAAAATCAGCAAATTGAAATAGTACCAAAGACATTGCATATTGGGGAAAATAAAGAGTCCTAAATATATTCGAATTTTTCTTGGATTTTATATCCAAGATTTTTTTGTTTTAAGACTAAAAAATGTAACAGATTTTGGACATAAAGAATAGCATGTACTAGGTAAAGGAGGACAGGTTAGGACTCCTAGCTTAAAAAGTATATACAAGGAGGATATAGAATATGGCTTATAAAAAATATAATGGATCAGAATATTGCCAAGGAAAAAGTCGAAACGATGTTGATGGAAAATGTATAATTGGAGGTACAAAAGTAAGTGGAGGAACTACTGGAGATTGTGTGAATACTCCCACTGATATATCACCTTTAGCTACAGGTGCAGTGGTAAAAATCCCAGTGGTACTTGCTGAACTTACTGTACAAATAAATGCTGATGCTATTATAGATTTGCCTGAATATGCTTGGGAAATAAAAAGGATAAAAAAACATCTAAAAGTTACTCAATGCTTACTACTACAAGATACTAATGTACTTTTCATAAAAGGATTTATTCGTAAAAATATTGAATATACAACCAGGTCCTGCTCTAGTAGTGAAGGAATTTGTGGAGATATTAAACACTGTACAGTAGATATTCCTTTTAGCTGTACAACTCCAGTAGATTTTAACGGTATTGATCCATTAACTCCAATTCCTAGAACATCAGCGGAATTTGAATACTTGAGGGAACAAGATATATCTGGACCTGGATTTGCAGATAAGGACAGACTATTATCAGGAGATCTTTCTGAATTCAATCAGATCAGTACAGAATACTTCAATGAATTACCTTTCTGTGAACTAATTAGTAGTAAAATTGTAGAATTCGATGAGCAGTTAAATAGAGTAAGTCCAGAAGGATACAGTGTACCAGTAGGAGAAAAGAGATTTAAGAGTATAGAAGAAAAAATGGTAATTTTCATTACTCTAAAAATACTTCAGAAACGTCAAATAGCCATACCTCCAACAGCAATAGGTGGTGTGGATATAGACTGTTAATGGTAAAAAATAAGGATTACATTCATTGAATGTAGTCCTTATTTTAATAATATAAACATATCTAATCAATTACTATTACAGCAGTTTCTCCAATTTCTACCCAATCATATAAGAACTTAGCATGACTGGTAAAGTTCCTAACACATTTATGAGATCTAGGAGTAGTACCAATAGTAAATAAATATTCTTCGTAATTTTTAGGGTCAGTAAGGTCTGTATTATTATGAGTCTGACCTTCTTTAAAATCTATAGGTACTCCATGAATATAGCCACCACCAGAAAATCTAACAGTATATGGAGCAAAACCTCCTATATTTGAAGTGCCATCTTCCAGGTACAGGAAATATGGCTTCTTTTGTATTGCCATAAAATGGCCTTTAGGTGTTTCATAACTATAGGTGCCAGTAATTCCAGTAGTAGCGTAAGTATATGAGATAAGCTCCCAAGTACCATCTACCAACTGAAAAACACCTTCATTTTGATTAATATCATCAATGACAATGACCTTCTTTAATTCTTTTGGAGCGTTTTTAAAGGAAATATATTTTTTGGGGATAAAGTACTCACCTTCAAAGCTTGGAGTTACTACCTTGTAGTAATTATCAAGCTCTTCCAAAATAGACACTAACATGCCATCTGAAAAATATCTAAAGTCTGATTTTTCAAGGTCAATATACCCAGGAGCACTTTGACTTCTTGAAACACCATATGAGTCATTTTTTAGACCTTGATATGCAGGGGGATATCCATTTCTATTTTTATAGTTATATATATAAGCCATCTCATTGCTTCCAATAGTATTTTGTAGATATTTTATTTCATCTAACATTTCATCAAATCTATAGGTTCTAGGGGTGCCTAGTTTTGAAAAGACAAACCCTGTATTGATTTTTCCATTTTCATGCCAAAACACTCTATACCAGCTATCTGAATTATATTTATGTAGATACTCACCTTTGACCTCTTGAATTAGATTAACCTTATCAAAGTAAGCTAGTTTTTTTATTGTTTTGCTTTCTGTAGAAGGAGCACTTCTTACATTTAATGTATTAGTCTTTACAAGAAAATAATCATAAGCTAAAGAATATTTATTATACTCTAGGTTTAACTTTAGACCTTCTGGAACAGTTGTATTCCATTTATGTACTACTGTACAAGGGCTATTAAACTCTGCTAGACTATCACGGTTTTTATCAATAAAAGATTGTTCTACCATAGGTGTTATTCCAGTTAATTTTGCATTGTAAGTCAGTACTCTATCTTCTTCTAAATTTGCATTGATATTTAACTCGCATTGCTGTATTTCTTCAGTGTCATTAGGATAAGAAGTAATTAAATATGATTTTGTTAAAGGACCATATATCCCATCATTTACAAGGGAAGGATAATTACTTTGAAAATCTAAAATAGCTAATCTTGTTTCAATACCATAAAATCCATTTTCCTCTAAATTATAACCTAATGTATTTAAGGTTTTTTGAAGGTCTATAACGCCTATGCCTTGAGAACCAAGTGAAATTATCTTATCTGGAAGATTGTTGGGATTGGCATATACTGTATTAGGTGTATATAGGCTTATTGAAAGCATAGCAAATACTAATATTATAATAAAAAATCTATTCATAAAAGCTTCCTCCTAATTTTTTTATAAGAAATGTTTTATATTTATACCCATCAAATTAAAATATAAACTTTTAGGCAAATAAAGTAAAATTTCGATAAAAATAGTAAAAAAATGACAGGGAATTTTCTTTTTTATATTAATTCATGTTATAATATAAGGAAACTAGTTTTTGGGGGGGCGTTGTCTTGGGAAGATTAAGGTGGAGAAATTTTAAAATAGGTGCTAAATATAGCATAGCACTTATGGTGGCAATCATTTTATTTATTAGTGCAGCAGGATTTACTACTATGTCATTGTTTGATATACAGGATGCAGTAGAAGATATTGAGATGACATCTGAACGAGCCAACACATTAACCTATATGGGTTCTCTGTTTAGAGCAAAAGAAGTTATCGTTATGGATTATTCTAACTTACCAAGGGATAGTTTAGTAAAAGAATATGAGAAAGTATCTAAAGAGTTTATGGAGCTTCATGATCAAATCCAACCTACGATGGATACGGAAGATCTACAATATTTATTTGGACGAATACATACTAATAATAAAGCTATGGATGATCTTTTTCTAAATGATATTATTCCTAGTTTAAAAACTAATGAAAATGCAGATATAGGATTAAGTTTAACTAAAATGGGAGGTCTAAGAGGGCCTACACTTTTAGTCTTTGAACGTCTTAAAGGTACTTTTGATATTGAAACAGATAAGGCAATAGCACGAACTCAGGAAAACATCAAAAATGCCACTAGAGTGTTGAGAACAGCTATTATAGCAGTAATAATTTTGGGAAGTATTATCATGATATTAATTAGTAGAGGTGTTACTAAAAATCTTAATAAAGTAGTAGAAGTTACTAATACTATTGCTCAAGGCGATTTAAATGTAGATGAAATAAAATATCAAGGTAAAGATGAAATTGGGCAATTATCCTATGCTGTAAATCAGATGTTATACAATCTAAGGAGTATGATAGAGGGGATAGCCGGGTCATCTTCAGAAGTAGATAATCAAAGTGATGTTTTAAAAGCTATTGCAGATGATGTAAAACAAGGTAGTGAGCAAATAGCCGCTACAATGGAACAAATGTCCGCTGGGGCTGAGGAACAGGCAGGCTCAGCTTCTGAGATATCTAGCTCTATATACAATCTTACTAAATTAATTAATACAGCAAATACACATAAAGAAACCTTAGAAAGTTCATCTAAGGATATCTTAGATGTGGTAAGTAAAGGTAATAGAGAAATGAAAACTTCAGTTATTACAATGAATGATATTAATAGTATACTTAAGGGTTCAGTAGAAAAGGTTAGGGCCTTAGATAAAAATGCACAAAAGGTGACCGTTTTAGTTAAAATAATAAATGATATATCAGAGCAAACAAATTTATTAGCTTTAAATGCTGCTATTGAAGCTGCTAGAGCAGGAGAAGCAGGAAGAGGTTTTGCAGTAGTAGCTGATGAAATTAGAAAACTAGCTGAACAGGTAGGAAAGTCAGTAAGTGAAATAACAGATATAGTTCTAGGCATTCAAAATGAGTCAAAAGCTATGACCTTGTCATTAGACGATGGATATAAAAAGGTGGAAGAGGGAACTGCTGTAATAAAGTCAACAGGAGAAGTCTTTGAAAAAATAAACAATGAAGTAGATACAATGGCTCAAAGAATTCAAGATGTTTCTAAAAGCCTGGAGGATATAGCAGAGGATTGTAGTACAATAAATACTGCAGGAGAACAGATTGCTGCAATATCAGAAGAAAATTCCGCAGGAATAGAAGAGACTGTTGCCTCAGTTGAGCAACAAAATAACTCTATGGAGCATATCTCTGAAAATGCTCATACATTGGCAAAATCAGCAGAAACATTAAAAACATTGGTAAATCAATTTAAAATTTAAAAATTAAAAGCAAGAAGTTGTGTAGCATTTACACAGCTTCTTGCTTTTTATAGGCACGAATGAATTCGCACCTGCTTTTAGGAAGTTCCAGTTTAAATTACTGTATATACAAATTCATTTATACCCATTTAAATAGGGAAGTCCAAATTTAAATTACTGTAGGTACGAATTCATTCGTACCTATCTTATTTCCGAAAGATGCAAAATATGGACAGGGTTTAATTATTATAAAAGAAGTGTTATAATGAAATTAAAAGTTAAAAAAATAACAATAATTTAAGGGGGAATAGATGTGTTAACTATTGAGGTCTGTGTAGGCAGTGCATGTCACCTAAAAGGTTCCTATCATGTGATTAATAAATTCATTGAAATAATAGAAAGAGATAGATTAGAAGATAAAGTAACAGTTAAGGCTGCTTTTTGTCTTGGAAAATGTACAGATGCAGTATCCGTAAGAGTAGATTCAAAAAAAATATATTCAACTAGTGCAGATAATGTTGAGAACTTTTTAAATGGTCTACTGGAGGGGAGGCTTTTCAGTTGAACTTATTAAACTTCGCAAAGGCTAATTGCAAAAATTGCTATAGATGTTTAAGAGAATGTCCTGTAAAGTCAATTAAGATTAAAAATGAACAGGCAGAAATTGTTGAAGATAGATGTATCGGATGTGGACAATGTTTTTCAGTTTGTCCTCAAGATGCTAGAAAAATAAAAAGTGATTTAAATGAAATAAAAAGTGCTATTCGAGAAGGGAAGAAAGTGGTTGCAAGTGTAGCTCCATCTTTTGTAGGTGCTTTTGAAATGAAAAATCCAGGACAATTGGTTATGGCTTTAAATACCTTAGGCTTTCAATGGGTGGAAGAAACAGCTATAGGGGCAGAGTTAGTAGCTGATGAATATAGTCGTGTAGTAAAAGCTAAGGATTATGAAAATATAATAACTACCTGTTGTCCCTCTGCTAATTATCTTGTGGATTCATACTATCCATCTTTAACTAAATACTTGTTACCAGTAGTCTCTCCTATGCTTGCTCATGGAAAGCTTTTAAAGCAACAGTGCGGATCAGAGGCTTTTGTAGTTTTTATAGGTCCATGTACAGGAAAAAAAATAGAAGCCATAAGCTTTCAGCATAAGGGGACTATTAATGCTGTACTTACATTTGAAGAGCTTACTAAATGGCTTAAAGAGGAGAATGTAAAAATAGAAAATTTAGAGCCTAAAAATTTTAATACTACTTCTTTTAAAAGAGGAAGCGCCTTTCCTCTTGAAGGGGGCGTAATTAATAGCTTTAAGGGTAATTCCAGTTTAGATAAGTATGAAAAGCTAAAGGTTAATGGTATAGATGATTGTATGGATGTATTCCAGTCATTGGAAAATGGTAATGTAAGTAATATATGTATAGAGGCAAATGTATGTAGGGGTGGGTGTATAAATGGACCAGGTATGCCCAAGGATGAATGTGATTTTTTCAAAAGGCAAAAAAGAGTAAAAGAGTATGTTAAGCTTAAAAAAGATACTTTTACTCCAGAGGGTACGGGAAATACCCATAATATAGATTTAAGAAAAACTTTTATAGAAAGACCTATTAAAACAGAGAAGGCTAGTGAAGAAGAGTTATATGAGATTTTAAAAGGAATGGGGAAACTAACAAGAGAAGATGAGCTTAATTGTGGAGGGTGTGGATATAATACCTGTAGAGAAAAAGCTCAAGCTGTCTATGATGGAATGGCTGAAATGAGTATGTGCCTTCCTTTTATGCGAGGAAAAGCAGAAAGTTTAACAAATGTGATATTTGATAATTCGCCTAATATTATTATAGTAGTTGATGACAATCTACGTGTTAAAGAGTTTAATCCTGGAGCTGAGGCTTTATTTGGGATTAAGTCAAGTGAAATAAAAAATCTTCCTGTAGCTATGGTGATGGACGAAGACCCTTTTATATATGTGCTAGCTAATAAAGAATCTATATTAGCTAAGAAAACCAACTATCCTAATAATGATGCTATACTTTTACAAAACTTTCTATATATAGAAAAGCAAAATGTAGCCTTGGCAATAATGACAAATATATCCAAGGAGGAACAGCAGAGAAAAGAATTAAAGAGAGTAAAAGAAACTACTATAGATGCAGCTCAAAAGGTTATAGATAAACAAATGCGTGTAGCTCAACAGATAGCTAGTTTACTAGGAGAAACCACAGCGGAAACTAAAGCCACTCTTACAAAACTAAAGGAAATTAGCATTGAAGAAGGTAATATAGAATGAAATATTTCATAGATTTGGCTTGTAATAGCCTGAATAAATATGGAGAAGAGCTGTGTGGAGATAATGTTGAGGTTGTAAAGTTAAAAGATGGTATGATTATAGTTTTGGCTGATGGTTTGGGGAGTGGAGTTAAAGCGAATATTCTTGCAACATTAACATCAAAAATAGCAGTTACTATGTTAAAGGAAGGTATGGAAATCCATGAAACTGTGGACACCATAATAAATACTTTGCCAGTATGTAGTGTTAGAAAATTAGCATACGCAACTTTTACTATAATTAGAGTTTATGATGATGGGAGAGTATATGCTGTAGAATATGATAATCCGCCATTTATTTTAATAAAAAACAATAAAATAACTGAGATTGAAAAGGCGGATATAGAAATAAGGGGTAAAACTATAAAAGAAAGTAAATTTACTTTAAAGCCTAATGATGTATTAACAATTATAAGTGATGGAGTAGTCCATGCAGGTGTAGGTGCAGTTTTAAACTTAGGATGGAAATGGGAGAATGTATCAAAATATGTAGAGGCCGCTAGTACCGAAAAATGTTCAAAAAATATATCTGAAAGTTTAATAAAGGCATGTGATAACCTTTATGAAGGTAAACCAGGAGATGACTCAACTGTAGTAACGTTAATGCTTAGAAATGAAGAAACTATAGATCTCTTTACAGGACCACCAAAAGATAAGTCCCGTGATCAATGGGTAGTAAGTAACTTTCTTAAGGGCAAGGGTAAGAAAATTGTGTGTGGAGGAACTGCAGCAAATATAGTTTCTAGGGAACTGCAGGAAGAAATTCATGTAAACACGGAGTATTATGATAAGGAAGTGCCACCTACAGCTTCCATAAAGAGTATAGATTTAGTTACAGAAGGAGTACTAACATTAAGCAAAACAGTTGAAAGAATAAAAGAATCTAAGCCTTTTAAAAACAAAAATGATGCTGTTAGTCAGCTAACCAAGCTTTTGATAGAAGACTGTACCCACTTAAATCTGTGGGTTGGAACTGCAGTAAACCCAGCACATCAAAATCCTGATTTCCCTATGGATCTAGGTATAAAAGTCAAGGTAGTGGAAGAGCTAGTGAGTATAATGAAAGACCTAGGAAAAGAAGTAGAATTAAAATTCTTATAAGCTTTGCTCAGACTGTTTAAAAAACAATTAATATGGCAAACCCTTGGGAATGTCATTCTGAGTGTAACGAAGAATCTTAGTATTTGAAAGCTTTTCAAGATTCTTCATTTCACTTTAGTTGCATTCAGAATGACAAAAACAGAGGTTTTTTCAACAACCTTAGCTTAGCTGTTCTATTAAAAATAGAACAGCTATTTTAATTAGGGTAGTTTAAATTGTAGGTATGAATTCATTCGTACCTACTGGATTATACTTGTTCTTTGCATATATCTACCCAGTTTCCTTTTGTTATATTTTGAAGTTCATGGGGAGCTATTTTTATGGAAGTATTTACTCCACCTGCGGCAGGATATACATATTCAAAATCTTTGAGAGAAACATCAAGGTATATATTCATAGGAGTTTTTAATCCAAAGGGACAAACCCCTCCCACTGGATGCCCAGTAGCTTCTAGTACTTCATCATAAGAGAGCATCTTGCATTTTAGATTAAATGTAGCTTTGAATTTTTTGTTGTCAATCTTGGCATCACCTTTTGTAACTATCACTGCATTATTATCCTTTAATTTTACAGCTAAAGTCTTTGCAATTAAGCCAGGCTCTACACCATGGGCTTGTGCTGCTAATTCTACAGTTGCAGTACTAGCATCTAGCTCATAGATTTTATAATTCAAGTTATTTTCTTTAAAGAATCTTTTTACATCTTCTAATGCCATATAAAAAACCACCCTTTCACAAGCTTCTTTTGTTAGTATCCATCTAAGTTTCTATTATATCAATACTTAATACTTTTGTTAAATTTAAATTTAGTACAAATATACCAATTTATTTGACTGCTATTGTAGAAATATGGGTAATCATATAATATATAAACTAACTGAATTAGTATTAAGTAAAGATTCTAAAGATGGCGTCGTTTTCTGAATGTAGGAGTAAAGGGGGGGAGCAATAAGTGAAGGATAAAAAAGATTTAGATTGGTTTAATAAAGAAATGGAAGATATACAGTCTAAGCATTTATATTTTTCTAATATAGTAAAGGGAATACGGCCTAGGATTGAGGCTCTTAAGGCAATGGCTGTATATATATTTGCAGGAGTAATGTGGATAATACTATCAGATAAAGCTCTCTTACTACTCACTAAAGATACAGAAAGCATATTAAAACTCCAAATTTACAAAGGTTGGATATATGTTATTCTTACCGGGATCATATTATACTTTGTAGTCAAAGGAAGAGCAAACTTATTTAATAAATCTACTAAAAGTATACTGAAAAGCTACGAAGAACTAACTGCTGCTCATGAAGAATTAATAGCTATGGAAGAAGAGTTGCATCAGCAATTTAATGAATTAAAAAAGCATCGTGACGCTCTTAATATAAGTAATCAAAGATATGAGCTTGTGGTTGAAGGTGCAAACGATGGTATCTGGGATTGGGAGATTAAGACAGGTACTTATCATTTCTCTATAAAATGGAAAAAGGTTTTAGGCTATAGGGATGATGAATTAGAAAATACATTTGAAGCTTGGAAGGGACTACTTCATTCTCATGATAAGGAGAGTGCAGTTAAAAAAATACAAGATTATTTATTGTCTAATCAAGGTGTTTATCAAAACACATATCGTTTAAAATGTAAAAATGCTGGATATCGTTGGATTTTAAGTCGGGGCAAAGGAATATGGGATGAATCTGGACAAGCAGTAAGAGTAGCGGGATCACACACAGATATTACTGACTTAATTGACCTTCAAGAGTCTCTACATAAAGAAAGGGTGTTATCACAAAGTATAATAAAAGGGGCTCCTGTACTTATTATAGGACTAGATTCAGATGGAAATATATTAGAGTTTAATCCTTATATAGAGAGTTTAACAGGTTATACTAAAGAAGAAGCAATAGGAAAGAATTGGTATGATAATTTTATAATGAATGAAAAGAAAGAATATACTAAGCAAGTTGTTCAGGAGGCTTTTAAAGGTAAAACTATAAAAAATCAAGAAAATCAAATGGTCACTAAAAAAGGAAATATCATTGATATATTATGGAGTAATAGTCCTCTGTATGATATAAATCAAAATGTTATAGGAATGATAGCCACAGGAATAGATATCACTAAAAGAAAAGAGATGGAGAATAAGCTGTATTTATTAGCTTATTATGATACATTGACAGGATTACCAAATAGACAGTTTTTTGAAAAAGAAATAGGAACTACTATTAAAAAGTCAATAAAAGAAAAAACTAAATTTATGTTAATATATATAGATCTTGATAATTTTAAAAATGTAAATGATACTTTAGGACATAACTACGGTGATATGCTAATACAAAAAATATCAGAAGAATTGAGAAATACTTTAAAGAACGGGGTCACTATAGCCCGACTTGGTGGAGATGAGTTTGGAATTATTCTACCTTGGGGGTATGATATGATAGAGTCCAGTTCTAAAATTATGGAGATAATGGATACTATAAACAGGACATGGGTAATAGATGATAATGAGCTATATATAAGTAGTAGTTTAGGAGTCGTAATATATCCAGAGGATGGTTTAAATGTTAATACACTTTTAAAGAATGCTGATACTGCTATGTATGTTGCAAAAGATAGTGGGAAAAAGAACTATGCCTTTTATTCCCCAGAAATGAACGAAAAAGCTCTTAATTATATGGCTATGGAGAAAGAAACAAGGCGAGCATTGTCTAATGATGAATTTACCTTATACTATCAACCTATAGTAGATTTAGCAAGTAATAAGATTATAGCAGTAGAAGGTCTAATAAGGTGGATACATCCAACTAAAGGAATAATCTCTCCGGCTAGTTTTATTCCCTTTGCAGAAGAGTCGGGTTTGATTATAGATATAGGAGAAAAGGTTATATGTATGGCATGTGAGCAGTTAAAGAAATGGCAAACAGGATCGTACTCTAATATAAAAATAGCTATTAATATATCAGCAAGACAATTAATGCAATCAGATTTAATAGAAAGCATAAGCTATCATATAAAAGATAAAGGTGTAAATAGTAAGGACTTAATTTTAGAAATAACTGAAAATGCAGCATTAGTCAATTTTGATCAGTCTATAAATATATTAAGTAAGTTAAAGGATATGGGAATAAAAATCGCTCTTGATGATTTCGGTACAGGGTATTCTTCATTAAACTACCTTAAGCAATTACCTGTGGATATAGTTAAAATGGATAAAACCTTTATAGATGATATTTCTAGGGATAATGAAAAGTTCATTGTAAAAACTGTTATTGATCTAGCTCATAATTTAAAGCTATCAGTTACTGGTGAAGGAATAGAAACTATAGCACAACTACAGGTTTTAAGTGATTATAAATGCGATACAGGACAAGGGTATTACTATAGTAAGCCAATATCTCCAAAGGAATTGGAGAAACATCTTAAGTCTCAAAGTTAATATTATAGTTAAACCTCTCAGATCGAGTATCTAAGAGGTTTTATTTTGTTATCTTTTAAATATTTGTTTACAGGAAAGCCCGTTGTGTATAATATAATATAAGGTGTATAAATATGGTATATACTAAAAAAGTAGGTGGACTATGAAAAAAATACATTATAACGCCCCTGTTACTTTGACTTATACATTTATTTCTTTTTTTGTATTGATTATGGGTATGCTTACTAACCATACAACTACTAGTATGTTTTTTACTAACTTTAGAACATCATTCTTAGATCCCCTCCAATATTTTAGAATAGTAAGTCACATTTTGGGGCATGGAAGCTGGGAGCATTTTGCAGGAAATTTTTTAATTATATTGCTATTAGGCCCTATGTTAGAAGAAAAATATGGTTCTAAGGCTATGGTGGAAATGATTTTTACTACAGCTATTGTAACAGGATTTATTAATATATTTGCGTTTCAAACTGGGTTGTTAGGGGCTAGTGGAATAGTATTTATGTTTATATTGCTAAGCTCCTTTGCCAACGGACAAACAGGAAGAATTCCCTTGACCTTAATAATAGTAATTTTTATATTTTTAGGTAGAGAAGTTATAGATGGAGTACTGCTACAGGACAATATATCTCAGATAACTCATATTATTGGAGGCTTGTGTGGAGGTATATTTGGGTACTATATAGGCAGAAAATAAAAACTATAGGAGTTTTTCTGTACCAATAAGAGAAGGGTAAGGATATATTAATAAAAGAAATAGGATATATTAATTTGCATGAGAATATAACAAAGTAGGTGAAGAGATGGATTTTAAAAAGAAATATGAGGATTGGTTAAATAATGAGCATTTTGATGAAGAAACAAGAAAAGAATTATTAGAGATTAAAGATAGTCCAGAAGAAATAGAAGATAGGTTTTATACAGATCTAGTGTTTGGAACAGCAGGGTTAAGAGGTAAAATTGGTGCAGGTACAAATAGGATGAATATCTACATTATTGGAAAGGCAACTCAAGGCTTAGCAGAATATATCAAAGACCAAGGCAAGGAGTATATGGATAGAGGTGTGGCTATAGCCTATGATGTAAGACATTTTTCTAAGGAATTTGCAAAAAAAGCTGCTTTAGTGTTAGCTGCAAATAATATTAAAGCATATCTTTTTGAGGATATCCGTCCTACTCCTGAGTTGTCCTTTGCTGTAAGAAGATTGAAGGCGACTGCTGGAATTGTAGTTACTGCTAGCCACAATCCTAAAGAATATAATGGATATAAGGCATATTGGGAGGATGGATCCCAGATATTATCAGATGTAGCAGAAGGAATAGTAAGCAAAATCTCTAAAATTGAAGACTTTGCAGCTATAAAAGAAATGGATGAAAAGGATGCAATAAATCAAGGTTTACTAATTATGATAGGTAAAGACCTAGATGACGAATACATTGCAAAAGTAAAAAGTTTAGCTTTGCGAGAAGATATAGATAAGGATATAAAAATCACCTATACTCCTTTAAATGGAACGGGAAATATACCAGTGCGTAGGGTATTAAATGAACGGGAATTTACAAATATATCAGTAGTAGGGGAGCAAGAAAAACCTGATCCAGATTTTAAGACAGTAGGATATCCAAATCCAGAAGATACAAAGGCATTTGCATATGCCCAAAAGTTAGGAAAGAAAAATGGATCGGATCTATTAGTAGCAACAGACCCTGATTGTGATAGAGTAGCAGTAATGGTAAAAAAACATGGTGATTATGTAGCTTTAAATGGAAATCAAACAGGTGCTGTTTTAATATACTATATGTTAGAAACCATGAGAGAGAAAAACCTTCTAGGTTCTAATGGATATATAGTAAAATCTATAGTAACAGGAGATCTAGGAAAAGCTATAGCTGCATCTTACGGTGTAAAAACCTATGAGACTTTAACAGGCTTTAAAAATATATGTGGCAAAGTAAATGAGCTTGAGGAAGAAGGTGGGCATCAGTTTATACTTGGATATGAAGAAAGTATAGGCTATGTATCTGGAACATTTGTAAGGGATAAGGATGCAGTTATATCTACAATGCTTTTATGTGAGGCAGCTGCATACTACAAATCAAAGGGAATAACCTTACTAGATATATTAGATAAAATATATGAAAAATATGGATACTATAAAGAGAAGCTAATTTCATTAGTTTTAGAAGGTGCTGAGGGGCAAAGACGAATCTCAAGAATGATGGGGGAATATCGAAAGACATTTCCTAAGAATATAGACGAAATAAAGCTGGTAGAGTATACTGACTATCAAACTCAAACCTTTTATGATTTGGTAAGTGGGGAAAAAACTTCAGTGGATATACCTATATCAAATGTACTTAGGTTTAGACTAGAAGATGATTCTTGGTATGCAGTTAGACCATCAGGAACTGAACCAAAGATAAAGATATATATGTATTCTAAAGGAGACACTCCTAATACAGCTCAAAAGAAAATAGAACAAATGGAAGAAATAATTATGAATAAGCTTAACCAGGTGGAGTAAGTTTTACAATAAAGCTGGTAAAGATCTTGATTTAATTCTTTCACTAGGAGAGTTTAATTTTCTAATTTACTGTAGGTACGAATTAATTCGTACCTACTTTCAATACTTTTATGATAAATTGAATAAAATATTAAATCATGTTAAAATATAATAGACAAGTGAATGTTGTAAGTAAATAATTTCTAATATATGAAAAAATTATATTATTGTCAAATCTGTGTAGATGTGTTATATTAGTATATGTTCCTTTGAAAGACTTAAGGAATTATATAGATGGAGAGATGACCGAGTGGCTAAGGGGCACGCCTGGAAAGCGTGTAAGGCTGAGAGGCCCCGCGGGTTCGAGTCCCGCTCTCTCCGCCATTGGAAAAGTTTATAAATTTTGCTGTGCTAGATGGGGAGGTAGCGGTGCCCTGTAACCTGCAACCCGCTATAGCAGGATTGAGTGCCTATTGGCGGCCTGTTACTGTAGAGTCTGCCCTAGATAAGTGGTGAGGAAGACCGGGTCCTGCGCAATGGAAACCTGTGAATTCCGTCAGGTCCGGAAGGAAGCAGCGGTAAGCGGTCATTTTCATGTGCCGCGGGGACGCCTGGTCTGAGTTAACTGTCTAGGTTACGTTTATAGTAACTTGTCAACGATAGGTGCACAGCATACATAATATAAATAAGCATGCAGAATTCTGCATGTTTTTTTACTATAGATACTACTTTTAAAAAAATAAATGTCCCTGTAGATACGAATTCATTCGTATCTACACTTAATAAAATAGTTTGATCTCAGATTTAATATAGGTTACAGTCCATTCCCATTTACCATAATTAAAGTACTATTTGTTTAAGACAGATCTTTTCTGTGGTATAATCTATAAAGATAAGTAGTAATGAAGGAAGGTGCTACAGTGGCATATACAGCTTTGTATAGAAGATGGAGACCCAACACCTTTGAAGATGTGGTGGGACAGGAACATATAAGTAAAACTTTAAAAAATCAAATAAAAAGCTCTGGTATAGCTCATGCTTATTTATTTTGTGGAACTAGGGGTACTGGGAAAACCTCTACTGCAAAGATTTTTTCTAAGGCTATCAATTGTCTTAATCCAATAAATTATAACCCATGTAATCAATGTGAGGTATGTGTAGGCATACAAAATGAAAGTATTATGGATGTTATAGAGATTGATGCAGCCTCTAATAATGGGGTAGATAATATTCGAGAGTTAAGGGAAAATGTTAAGTATCCCCCAACTAGAGGAAAGTACAAGGTGTATATTATAGATGAGGTACACATGCTTTCTACAGGAGCTTTCAATGCTCTTCTAAAAACCCTAGAAGAACCACCTGAATATGTTATTTTTATATTAGCCACTACTGAGTCTCATAAGATTCCAGCCACTATACTTTCTAGGTGTCAGCGTTTTGATTTTAAAAGGGTTAGTGAAATAAATATTGTCAAGAGATTAGAATATATATGTAATGAATCAAACTATAGTGTAGAAACAAAGGCATTACAACTTATAGCTAGAAATTCTGATGGAGCATTAAGAGATGCCTTAAGCATATTAGATCAGTGTATTGCCTTTAGTAATGAAAAAATAACTTATGATGATGTTGTTAATATACTAGGAACAGTAACAGATGAAGTATTATTTCAACTGACAGATTATATTGTTGAAAGAAATAGTAAAAAGGCTATGGATCTAATTGAGAATCTAGTAAAGTCAGGAAAAGACATACATCAATTCATTAATGACTTTATAGGTCATTATAGAAATTTGTTAATGGCAAAGGTAACTACGGGGCAAGAGGGAATCATAAACCTATCTAGTGAGAGTATAGAAAGACTTTTTGAACAGTCAAATAAAATGAAAGTCAATCATATTATGCGAGCTATACATGCTCTATCAGAAACAGAGGTAGAGGCTAAATGGTCAACTCAACCTAGAGTCCTTTTGGAGATAACAATAATAAAATTAATTCAACCTATTTATGATACTTCCGTAGAAGGACTAGTTGAAAGAATATCCATGCTAGAGAAGGCTATTGAAAGTGGAAGTATTAAGATTAGAGAAGAAGTAAAGCCTAAAGAAGAAATAAAAATCAAAGAAGAGATAAATAAAGAAAAGCCTTTCATTGTGGAAGATAAAAAAGACTTAAAAGATAGTAGTAAAGATAGGGAAGTCTCTAAGTCTATTCCTTTAGAAAATATTAAAAATTCTTGGGAGGATATATTAAAGCAAATAAAGAAAAATAAAATTTCAGTTCATGCTTGGGTAATGGAAGGAAAACCAGTAACAGTGGAGGAAAACTCATTGATAATTAGCTTTGAAGATCGCTTTGCTCTACATAGGGAAGCCTCTTCAAAAAGTCCTAACAAAGAGTTTATAGAGGAAGTTATATCTGAGATGGTAGGGACTAAAGTTACAATAAAGTGTGTTATGGAAGATGATGTTCAAGCTCCCACGTCAATAAAAATTGAGGAAAAAGTGCAAGAAGAACCAGAAATCAAGAAATTGGTAGAGCTTTTAGGTGATGAAATAGTGGAGATTATTGAATAAAGAGGTTTTTGTGTAAAAATCTTTGTTATTCTATTCATAGATGGAAATTATAATGGTATAATGTAGTCAGTCAAAAGTTATAAAATGGAGGTTAGGTTATGGCAAAGGGAAAAAAAATGCCAGGTATGCCTGGTGGTGGTAATATGAATAATATGCTTAAGCAGGTTCAAAAAATGCAAAAGCAAATGGAAGAGATGCAAGGGGAAATAGAACAAAGAGAAGTTGATGCCACAGCAGGTGGCGGAGCAGTAACGGTTAAGGTTAACGGTAAAAAAGAGATAATAGATGTTAAGATACAGCCAGAGGTTGTAGATCCTGATGATATAGAAATGCTTCAAGATCTTATAGTGGCTGCCGCCAATGAAGCCATAAGAAAAGCTGACGAAATGATGTCTAAGGAAATGGGAAAACTAACTGGAGGAATGAATCTTCCACCAGGATTGTTATAAATCAGAGTAGATACGAATTAATTCGTACTTGCATCAAGAGGCAATTCAAAATTTAAAATGCCGAGCCAATAGGCTCGGCAATTATACATTAAGGGTATTTTTCATAATAAGTACGGGGGAGATTTAATATGAATCATTTTGCGGCACCTATAGGAAGATTAATCGAAGAGTTTTCAAAGTTACCAGGAATTGGACGAAAGTCAGCCCAAAGATTGGCATTCCATGTTCTACATATGAGACAATCAGATGTGGAAGGTTTGGCAAATGCTATTGTAGAGGCAAAAATTAAAACAAAATATTGCTCAGAATGTGGGAATATTACAGATATAGATCCATGTATGTTATGTAGTAATGAAAAAAGAAATAAAAATGTTATTTGTGTAGTACAAGACCCAAGAGATGTTGTAGCTATGGAAAGAACAAAAGAGTTTGAAGGTTTATATCATGTACTCCATGGAGCCATATCTCCTATGGAAGGTATAGGACCAGAGGATATTAAACTAAAGGAGCTACTAATAAGGCTTCAAAATAACGATATAACAGAGGTCATTGTTGCCACCAACCCCACCATAGAAGGTGAAGCTACCGCTATGTATATTTCAAAACTCATAAAACCTTCTGGAATAAAGGTGACAAGAATAGCCCACGGCATACCAGTAGGTGGAGACTTAGAATATGCCGATGAAGTAACCCTTTCAAAGGCATTAGAAGGAAGAAGAGAATTGTAGGATAGTGAACACTTTTTGAACCAATGGGTCGTATTATAGGGAAAGTGCGACGTAAACGTCGCAGGTTAAGGTTGAGGTTTAGGTTAAAAGATTAAAACCAGTTGTAGGGGCGACCTGTGGTCGCCTCGGTTGAATGTTAAAACCAAGGCGACCACAGGTCGCCCCTACAGGATATGTTTATGAATATCCGTTCCATGTGTCAAACCGGTTTTTGATCTTGGTTTTAACCTTATCCTTAACCTCAACCTGCGTCGGTACGACGCATTATCCCTACATTATGTCTTAATAAAAAAATTATGTAACGTATTAAATTGTTGGCTATAGGAGGGATACAATGACTTTAATTATAATTTCACTAATAATGGGATATGCAGGTCTTAATATAGGTGGAATACTTGGGGCAGAAATATTTATGTATTTGTTTGGAATTGTTGGAGTTTTAAGTCCTGCATTATATGTCTTAGAAAAAATATACAGGGAAATAAAGAAATCCAATTAATTCATAATCTTATTAGGAGAATGATTTATGAACTTAGAAAATCTTAATCAATATATTAGAAACGTACAATTAAAACGAGATGAAGTACCTAATTTCAACAAATATCCATTTTTACTTCCGGCTATAAAGAACCTATTTGATTTAAAGTTGCACCCAAAGGTTACATTTATTATAGGTGAAAATGGAACTGGAAAATCAACCATATTAGAGGCTATTGCAACTGCATATGGTTTTAATCCAGAAGGAGGAACAAAAAATTTTAACTTTAAATCTATGGATACCCATTCAATATTACATGACTATATAAAGTTAGTTAAGGGAGTTAATAAGCCTCAAGATGGATTCTTTCTAAGAGCAGAAAGTTTTTACAATGTGGCTACTAATATTGATGAATTAGACAAGGATGGACCTGGACCAAGAATTATTGATTCCTATGGAGGAGTTTCTTTGCATAATCAATCCCATGGGGAATCATTTCTGAATTTATTTATAAATAAATTCAGAGGAGAAGGGATTTATATATTAGATGAACCAGAGGCTGCTTTATCTCCTACAAGGCAGATGACTATGGTAGCAAGAATACATCAATTAGTCCAACAGGGAAGTCAATTTATAATAGCTACTCATTCACCAATTATTATGTCATATCCAAATTCAACTATTTATGAAATAAAAGAAGGTATAAAAACAGTTGAATATAAAGAAACAGAGCATTATCAAGTAATGAAGACATTTTTGAATAATACAGAAAAAATGTTGGATATATTAATGGAATAAATGAATTTGAAATAGGGATACTTATTAATGAAACATGTCTTTAAGGAATTAAATTAACAATAGAATGTAACTAGAGGGGGGATATGTATTTGGATACATCAACATGGATTGCTATATATATGCCATTATTCGTACTATTTTTTATTGTTTTACCAGGCCAAAATAATATGAGAAAATTAGTATCTTTTAAAATTAAAAAGAAGAAGGGATTAATAAATATGGCTAATGATGTAATTAAAAAGTATATAGGTAAGGATTGTAGAATAACTACAGGGTCATTTGGTACAACGGTTTTAGGCAAAATAGTTGAAGTAAAAGAAAACTGGATTGAGGTAGAAACTAAGAAGGGAAAAGAATTAATAAATGCTGATTTTGTACAAAATATAAAAATAAAATAAGATTTTATTATACAATGTGCTTTTAGAGATTTTAACTTATATAACACAAAAAAGGATATAGGCTTATATACTATATCTTTTTTTATTTTATATAAGTTCTCTTTGTTTTTAAAACTTCATATTAATAATAGTAGAAGTAGTGAGAAGGTTAACAGCTAATATATGGGGGTTAAATTTAATAATCCTTGTTTCCAAATATTATCCTTCTCATATAATGTAGAAAGCAACAAAACTATATATGGACAAGAAAGGATGGTGAAAACCTTAAGTTTATGACTTAAGGGCCACATGGACAAAATGTTTGTGCTTGATACAAGTGTATTACTCCATGATCCTAGGAGTATATACGCATTTGGAGATAATGAAGTGGTTATACCAGCCGTAGTAATAGAAGAAGTAGACCACAAGAAGGTCTACCAAGATGTTATTGGAAGAAATGCTAGAGAGGTAGCAAGGGAGTTAGACAAACTAAGAGAGAAAGGTTCTCTTTCAGAGGGAATTACATTAGATAATGGAGGTAAAATTAAGGTTGAAATAAACCATAAAAGTCTAAGTAATTTTAGAGAGTATTTCCATGAAGCTACCAATGATAATAGGATTTTGGCGGTAGTATTAAATCTTCACCTAGAGGAAAAGAACAATAAAGGCTTTGGAAAACAAGTCATTTTAGTGAGTAAAGATGCTATTATGAGAATTAAGGCAGATAGTTTAAAGATTCGATCTCAAGATTATCTTCATGATAAGCTAGAATATTATGAAGAAGACTATTCAGGGCTCCTAAAAATAAATGTTAATCCTGATGTAATAGATAAAATATATAGCTTGGGAGTAATAAATGAAGATGAATTGAAAGATGTAATAACAGATAAAATATATCCAAATATGTTTGTTTTGTTAAAAGATTTATATGGTAGCCCTCAATCAGTAATACTACGATACAATAGTATATTGAAAGAATTTCATCCAATGAGAAGAGGTGAGGACTCATACTGGGGGATAAAGGGAAGAAATGTAGAGCAGAGGATGGCTTTAGAGTTACTTATGGATGATGAAATTCCTCTGGTTACCTTAACAGGTAGAGCAGGGACAGGAAAAACATTACTGTCTTTGGTGGCAGGATTAAATAAGGTACATGATGAACACAAATATCAAAAGCTTTTAATTACTAAACCGGTTATCCCAGTAGGGAGAGATATAGGATATTTACCTGGTGATAAGGATGAAAAGCTTAGACCTTGGGTTCAACCTATTTATGACAATTTAGAGTTCTTATTTGATTCGAAAAATATAAAAAACATTAAAGATACACTAGTGGGACTTAATAATATTGAAATTGAAGCTATGACATATATAAGGGGAAGAAGTATACCGAATCAATTTATTATAATAGATGAAGCTCAAAATCTAACTAAGCATGAAGTGAAAACTATAATAACAAGGGTAGGGCAGGGGACTAAAATCATTCTTATGGGAGATACTGAGCAAATTGATCATCCTTATTTAGATTCCCAGTGTAATGGTTTAACTTATGTAGTTAATAAATTTAAAGATATAGGTATAGCTGGACATATGTCATTAAAGAAAGTTGAGAGATCTAACTTAGCTCAAGTTGCAGCAGGTATCTTATAAATATTTATGTATAAAAAAACCATAATATGGTTACCCTCATACTAAGAATATGGATTATGGGGGGAGTTAAATGAATCAAATTGGAAGTAGAATAGTTAAAAATAAAAAGGCTGATACTGGACTCATGGACGTAGTGGGAGATTTATATTCTAGGTATATAGTAGGTGAAGATATGAGGACTGAGGAGGATAAAATGCTAGATACTATCAAATCAGCTCATCAAGAATGGAGTAATGCTGAAAGCTTTTTTCAAAATGTAACTGACCCTGATTTGGTGGATCATGCAATATATAGGGTTGAAGCTGCCAGGACGAGATATACTTACTTGATGAAACAGGCTCGTGAAATGGGTATAAGGGGAAATTAATAATAGTTTAATATAGTAAAAAGGGATAGGTATAATATTATATCTATCTCTTTTTAATGTTAATAGGTATAATCATAAAAATCCACCAATATATTGAAATATGGAACTACTTTTGTAGGAGATGGATTATAATGATTAAATTACTTAAGTTGGTTGATAAAATAAAAAAGACGTTTCCTAAACAAGATGAAAAAACAGAAGAAGAATTTATAGTAGAAGAAATTAAAAAGGCATTAAACGAATTGGAAAATGCAGAAATATATTTTCAAAATATTACAGAGGCAGAATTAATTGATTACGCAATATACAAGATGGATGCTGCTTTAGAAAAGTATACATATCTTATTAAACTAGCTAAGGAAAAAGAAGTTAAAAGTAAATGGAAAATTATGAAGTAGGGATATGAATATTAATAGACATAATTGTTGTACAAACACTATATAATTAAATATAATTATTTTAAAGTATAATTAGTTTAGGAGTGATATATATGGGGATAGGAGTTGAACTTAATATAATCCTTGCATATGCCTTTGGCTTAATACTGCTATATATACTAGGGTATATACTTTTAGTTCCGATTAAAGTTGTTATTAAATTAATATATAATGGAATCATTGGTGGCATAATGCTTTTTTTATTAAATCTGGTGGGAGGGTTTTTCAGTTTTGGAATTGCCATAAACCCAATAACTGCTTTAGTGGCAGGTCTATTAGGAATACCTGGTGTAATTATGATGTTTATAATACAATATCTAGTGTAGATTTAAGTCAGATATTGTTATATTGATTGAAGGATTGAGCTTTTGGTATTTATTAAACCAAGAGAGCTCAATCCTTGTTTTTTGAAAATAGAGAAACTTTATTGACACTATATATCCCTTCTGTTATACTATGGCTTGAGAGCTGTAACATTATAGGATAGCCAATATATATCTAAAATATACATACTGTTATATAAAATTTATATCTCTATACTATAACAGATGCAAAGCAATATTGTTTGTACTATAACAGACATGAAAATATTATATTGGTTAAGAAATTAATATAAGGAACTGACAACAAATGATCAAAAACAACATTCAGCTCTTAAAATAATAAGTAAAAGTCAATATAAATTGAAGTATTTAATGAAAAAATAAAATTTAAAGGGAGGATTTTTTCAATGGGAAAAACTATGAAAACCATGGATGGTAATACGGCAGCTGCTTATGTATCTTATGCTTTTACTGATGTTGCAGCCATTTACCCTATTACTCCATCTTCTAACATGGCAGAATTTGTTGATGAATGGGCTGCTTATGGGAAGAAAAATATTTTCGGACAAGAGGTTCAAGTATCTGAATTGCAATCTGAAGGAGGGGCAGCAGGAGCAGTTCATGGTTCATTAGCAGCAGGGGCTTTAACTACTACATATACTGCATCTCAAGGTTTGTTACTCATGGTACCTAATATGTACAAAATAGCTGGTGAATTACTGCCAGGAGTATTCCATGTAAGTGCACGTGCTCTTGCAAGTCATGCACTTTCTATATTTGGAGATCATCAGGATGTTATGGCTACAAGACAAACAGGTTTTGCTTTACTAGCATCAGCCAGTGTACAAGAGGTTATGGATCTTGGTGGTATAGCTCACTTAGCAGCTATTAAGTCAAGAGTGCCTTTCTTACATTTCTTTGATGGTTTTAGAACTTCACATGAGGTTCAAAAAGTAGAAACAATTGAGTATGACGATTTTGCTAAATTAGTAGACTTTGATGCTGTAAAGGAATTTAGAGATAGTGCATTAAGTCCTAATCACCCTGTAACAAGAGGTACAGCTCAAAATCCAGATATTTACTTCCAAGCTAGAGAAGCTTGTAATGGGTTCTACGAAGCGGTTCCAGACATAGTATCAGATTACATGGAAGAGATAAGTAAGATTACAGGTAGAGAATATAAGCCTTTCAATTATTATGGTGCAGAAGATGCTGAAAATGTAATAATTGCTATGGGATCAGTAGTTGAAACAGCTGAGGAAGTTGTAGATTACTTAGTAGAAAAAGGAGAAAAGGTAGGATTATTAAAGGTACGTCTTTATAGACCTTTCTCTGAAAAATATTTCTTTGATGTACTTCCAAAAACAGTTAAGAAAATTGCTGTTTTAGATAGAACAAAAGAGCCAGGTTCTTTAGGAGAGCCACTTTATCAAGATGTACGTACTTTATTCTACAACAGAGAAGCTGCGCCTGTAGTGGTTGGTGGACGTTACGGTCTGGGGTCTAAGGACACTACTCCTAGCCATATTAAATCTGTGTTTGACAATTTAAAATTAGATTCTCCTAAGAACGGATTTACTATTGGAATTGTTGATGATTTAACAAATACATCTCTTGAAATAAAAGAAACAATTAGAACAGCACCAAAAGGCATGACTAGATGTAAGTTCTGGGGACTTGGTTCTGATGGAACTGTAGGTGCTAATAAAGATGCTATAAAGATCATTGGAGATAAGACGGATTTATATGCACAAGGTTATTTTTCATATGATTCAAAAAAATCTGGTGGAGTAACTATCTCTCACTTAAGATTTGGGGATAAGCCAATTAGATCTACTTATTTAATAGATGAAGCTGATTTTGTTTCATGTTCATCTCCAGCATATGTAAATCAATATGATTTATTGACAGGATTAAAAGAAGGTGGAACATTCTTACTTAACTGTAAGTGGACAGCAGAGGAAGTAGATAATAAGTTGCCCGCATCTATGAAAAAATATATCGCTGATAATAACATCGATTTCTACACAATTAATGCTACTGATATTGCTGATGAAATTGGTTTGGGAAATAGAATTAATATGGTAATGCAGTCTGCTTTCTTTAAGCTAGCAGAAGTTATTCCTTATGATTCTGCTAAAGAATACTTAAAGCAAGCTGTGGTTAAAACATATGGTAGAAAAGGTGAAAAGATAGTACAAATGAATCAAACTGCCATTGATAAAGGTAGTGATGCTTTAGTTAAAATTGATGTTCCAGCTTCATGGGCTAGTGCATCAGAAAGCGAAGCAGCGGCAACTTTAGATGTACCAGTATTTATAAAAGATGTTTTAATTCCTATGAATAGACAAGAGGGAGATAAACTTCCTGTAAGTACTTTCAAAGGAAGAGAAGATGGACATTTCCCTATGGGTACTTCAGCTTATGAAAAGCGTGGTATTGCAGTAAATGTACCAGAGTGGCAAATAGAAAATTGTATTCAGTGTAATCAATGTTCATTTGTATGTCCTCATGCTGCTATAAGACCAGTACTAGTAAATGAGGAAGAAATGAAAAATGCACCAGAAAGCTTTAAAACTCTTAAGACTATGGGTAAAGGATTTGAGGGACTTGGATATCGTATGCAAGTAAGTCCACTGGATTGTACAGGCTGTGGTAACTGTGCTGACATTTGTATTGCTAAAAAACCTGCTTTAATAATGAAACCTATAGAAACACAAGTAGAAGATGAATCTGTAAACTGGAACTTTGCTATGAATGTTGAGGTTAAGGATAATTTAACTTCTAAAACTAATCTAAAAGGAAGTCAGTTTGTTAAGCCATTACTTGAGTTCTCAGGTGCTTGTGCAGGTTGTGGTGAAACACCTTATGCAAAGGTTATAACTCAGCTATTTGGTGATAGGATGATGATTGCTAATGCTACAGGATGTTCATCTATTTGGGGAGCGTCTGCACCTGCAACTCCATATACTACAAATGCAGAAGGAAAAGGTCCAGCTTGGGCTAATTCGTTATTTGAAGATAATGCAGAGTACGGATATGGTATGGCTATGGGAACTAAACAAATCAGAAATAAATTAGCAAGCTTAGTAAATGAACTACTAGCTTTAGATATAGAAGAAGATGTTAAAGCACCGTTTAAAGCTTGGTTAGATGGTATGGAAGATGCAGAGGTAAGTAAAGTAGCAACTGCACAAATCATAGAATTATTAAATTCAAACAATGTAACTGATGAGAATGCAAAAGTAATTCTTGCACAAATAGCTGAAAAACAAGATTATCTTGTTAAGAGATCAGTGTGGATTGTTGGTGGAGACGGATGGGCAATGGATATTGGTTATGGTGGATTAGACCATGTTCTTGCTTCAGGAGAAAATGTTAATGTATTAGTATTTGATACAGAGGTATACTCTAATACAGGAGGTCAGTCATCTAAAGGTACACCTACTGCTGCTGTAGCTAAATTTGCTGCATCTGGTAAGAAAGTTAAGAAGAAAGATTTAGGAATGATGGCTGCTACTTATGGTTATGTATATGTAGCTCAAGTAGCAATGGGAGCTAATAAGAATCAATTCCTTAAAGCTATTATAGAGGCTGAAAAATATGATGGACCATCTTTAATAATTGCTTATGCACCATGCATTGCTCATGGTATTAAAGAAGGAATGGGACGTACTCAGGCTAATGAACAACAAGCTGTTGAGGCTGGATATTGGCATCTATATAGATACAACCCTCTTCTTAAAGAAGAAGGAAAGAATCCATTTGTACTGGATTCAAAAGAACCATCAGCTAGTTTCCAAGATTTCTTAAAGGGACAGGTAAGATACACAACCCTAATGAACCAATTCCCTGAAATTGCTGAAAAACTATTTGAAAAAGCAGAAGACGACGCTAAAGAAAAATACGAAGCATATAAGAAAATGGCTGAATTAGCATAATAAATAGAAACTGCGAGTGAAATTTCACTCGCAGTTTTTTTAAAAATAAACACAATATAGGGATAATGCGTCGTACCGACCCAGGTTGACGGTTGACGGTTGTCGGTTAAGGTCAAGAGAAAGATCCTTCGTGTTCACTCAGGATGACATTTTCGGGGGCTTTTCTTCTCGCCCTGTCATCCTGAGTGTATACGAAGGATCTTGTTTTTAATGTTTTAACCTTCAACCGTCAACATACAACATATTTGTTACACACTTTCCCTAATATATGCCTACTCTCTACCTATTGGTTGGTCGGCTGAATAATGGCCCATAAGGCTTTCTACTACCTGTCCATCCACTAAGAACTGAACCTTATCAATTCCATCAAATTCAGTTAAGGTATATACAATCTGTTCTATTATAAAACCCTCCTGTAATGATCCTCCGCTAAGATTCTCTCTTGAGATATCTACATATGCTATTCTACTATCAACCTTTACATCAATTAAACTTAAATCAGAATACAACTCTGTGGCAGCATCGTTTTCCATTGAAGGTTTCTTTAATTCGTTTAATATAAAAAGGTAAAAATTCGAATCGTCTTTAGTATATGTCCTTTTTATAGGTATCAGCCTTTCATATTTTTCATCTCCTGTCTTTATATAATCATTGTTGGCATAATACAAGGTTACTTCTACTTCCTCATCTTGAGGTTGGGGTGTAGGTTCTTGAGGTGAAATGTCATTATTACAAGCTGTAGCTCCCATTAAAAATAATGCTGAAATAAGTACAAAGATAAATTTTTTCATAATCGTTCCCTCCAAATGTTGTTATGTAAAAATTATAATGCTCTCTCTATATAAGATACCATAAAAGAGGAATTTATAACAAAAAAACTACAAAAGTTCAGAAAATATTGAAAAGTTACTCAAAATCTGTTTTAATAGTAGTAGGTCGATTAAATTACCAGACAGAAGGGGGAACTAAGGTGAACTTACCATTATTAAAGGTTGAAATGAGAGAAAGATCTAAAAAAGGTGGACTTAAAGGGGTAAGATGTGAAGGCTTCATACCTGGTACTGTATATGGACACAATAAAACAAGTAAAAGTGTGAGGTTTGAAAAAAAGGAACTGGAAAGACTGCTTAGTAAATATGGAGCAGGATCTAGCGTAGCCCTACAAACTGAAGATGGTGTAAAGCGTGCTATAGTTAAGGATGTTCAAAGGCATGTTACTAAGCACTATGTACTACATATTGACTTCCAAGAGCTATCTGATGACGAAAAGGTTAGAGTGAAGATTCCGCTGTATTTGTTAAACAGAAATTCTGTTGAATCAAGTACTAATATTCTTCAGCAACAAGTTTCAGAACTAGAAATTTCAACATATCCTAAATATCTTCCTCAAGTAATCGAGGTGGACATAGAAACTATGGATTTAAGCGAGCCTGTAATCGTTAGAGATTTAGAAATCTACAATAATGAAAACATAGAAGTAATAAATGCTCCTGAAGAGATAGTTGTTCTTCTGGCAAGTGCCACGAAGACTGATGTAGTAGAGGAAGTAATCGAAGAAGAGGATCTTTTAAGAAAATTATATTAACTGTAACTATAATGAGCATGCCACTTAGGTATGCTCTATTTTCATTAATCTACCTTAATATATATTTATTGAAGTATATTTAAAACCTCCTTTGGAGATAATTTTACTAGATTTAACCACAGGAGGGAGAATGTATGTTCAAATCAGAAATGAATGCAGGCTTAAGAAATGAAATAGGCTCTAATGCGTGCGATAGGATTAGAAATAATGGATATATACCGGGGGTAGTGTATGGACAACATACGACATCTAAAACTTTAGAAATTGATAGAAGTCAACTAGATAATATTATTAGGAATCATGGGTTGAATGTGATGGTTGATTTACATCTTAATGAAGAACAAGCCACTGTTATGCTTAAGGATATCCAAAGAAACCCTATAACAAATGAAATAATTCACGTAGATTTTCAAGAAATCGCGCAGAATGAAATGGTTAATACAATGGTTCCAATTACTCTTATAGGGAAGAGCAAAGTAGAATCTAAAGAGGGGATAGTACAACAGCAGCTAAGAGAAATATATATTGGATGTTTACCAGATAACATTCCATCGAGTATACAGGTAGATGTATCTAAACTTTCGCCGGGTTATCCATTAAGAGTAGCAGATGTAGAATTTGGACAAGAGTTAAGTATATTAAACGATTCAAATGAAATAATAGCCGCATTGACTAAAGCAGAAAGGGTTGCTGAGAAGAATGAGGAGGAAACAGATTTATTATCTCAAGCTTCTGTAGCAACACAAAAAACTGAGAGTAAGTAGCATTGCTATTTACTCTTGTACCATAAAAAAAATGTGGATAACTATTGACTTTAATCTAAAGGTGTGATATATTAATGCTTGTCCTTTTAAAAAAGAAAGGTGCTAACAAGCTACAAATTACAATATAAGGTTAATGGAAATGGAAAAAATTCCAGTTGACTAACTCAAGTATATGTGATATTATTGCTTGTGTTGTCGCTAACAAAGAAAACATTGTTGATTGAAATTTGTTGTTGACAACCTGTTGCGAACATGTTATAGTATTCAAGTCGGCAAAACAAGCCGAAAAGCAAATTGGTCTTTGAAAACTACACAGTGTAAGATTTAAACCAAACAC
>SWCH01002683.1_pt1 | contig 47197 bp, 39 predicted proteins | sample 4690051 | NCBI WGS metagenome assembly SWCH01 (sample SAMN10267282, study PRJNA491770) | bioreactor metagenome | isolation source: DHS bioreactor inoculated with | place: Japan: off Shimokita Peninsula
TTTTTTTCGAAGCGTGGTCTCTTCAAGTTTTTATCAGGTCTATTAATGAGTAAATTATTTTCAATAGTCCATGAGAAAAAGGATCTAATAGAAATCCAAATATTATCAAGACTAGCACCTGATAAACGCGAATCATCGTCCCCGCTTCTTGCTGGTATATAGTCGTTTTTCATGAATAGAAAGAAGCTTTGAACCTCGGTTTCTGTGATCTCTTCAATGTTTGGATCCCCTAAATACTGCGACAAATGGTTCAAATATCGCTCATAAAGCTTGATAGTTTGCTGTGAAATTTCCGCTTCTTTTGTTAGTAAAAACCCCGAAATTGCTCTTTTTAGTTTCATATAGGCTAACACTCTCCGATTGATCAATTTTTTCAAAAAGTCGAACCGGAGACTATTAGTCTTTCAAATTTCACTAAGCTAATCTTCTCTAGAGCGGGAGACGGGATTCGAACCCGCGAATGTTAGCTTGGAAGGCTAATGCCTTACCACTTGGCGACTCCCGCACAATGTTGGCTATTATACCATTTTTAAAAGCTTTGTGAAGGCTGCCTGACAGGCTGCCTTATCGTAAATTACAGTTTTTTACTCTTCATATGGCTGCACAACCAATAGATAAGTTAGCGATCTTTTATCGGAATCCTGGTCACGAACACAGAAACTATCGTACCTGGCTGGTAAGGATGGAGCGGTGAAAGTCGATGTTGTTGCCTGGCCGGCATTTCCTTTCGCTGACGCCAGGATGGTTTGCGGGTCCAGATCTTCAAATTTGCCATCGATCGGTCCAAAAACAAGATACCAGGTGATGTCAAACGCACTTTGATTGATCAGGGTGATTTCGATTTCCTGAGCTTGGGGAACGAAAGATTCGTGGGGGGTGCACTGGGTGCCGTCATACGTTATTGTTATTTGTTTGGAGGCCAATGATCTGGGATCTTCCTGCAGGCTGCAGGAAGATAAAAATAAGAACAGTATGGATAAAATAGTCAGGATGAAGTTACGCATTGAATTTATTTTACATGATTCGCATTTTACTGGTAATTTTCATAGATGGATAATACGAGATCGGCATAATGATAACCAACATCCATAGGCCCATATGCACGTAAAGCTTCCCGCCAATCTCCGTATTTTTCGAACAAATTCGAAAGCATTCGACTGCCATACTCAATGTTTAATTGGGGATCGTATAATTCAGCCATGCCGGGCCGGTTTGAGAAGCACGGACCGTTAATGCACATAAAGTTCGCAGCAATACCATCCTTAGGCATGATTTGCATTAAACCGACTGCACCGGAAGTGCTGTAAGCATTCTGATCACCGCCAGATTCCTGGAGCATGACAGCTGCAATCAAATCAGGATCCAGATCATAAGTAAATGAATTTTCTTCAATCAAATCACACCATTGCTGTATTTCTTCTGGAAATGAGACGGACATGCTGCAGTTTGGTTCTTGCTCTTCTGAAATTTCAACATTATCTGTTATAGGATCGTTGTTTTTCTCTGTTGATGCAGAAACAACCTCCGATGGCAAAAGTAAGCGCGTTGCGGCAAAAATCAAGAATAAAGAGCCCAGAAAGACACCGACAAAAATTTTAGGTATGGAAACCATGAAATTTGCTCCTAAAAATCCAAGAAAATTATAATAATCAAAATAATAGCACAAAAGTTCTAACAATGCAAGTTAAAAAAAAGAGGCATTTCTGATGAATGAAATGCCTCTAAATTCACTTTTAAGATTATTCTTTTTCTTCTAAATCGCGTTTATGAGCATTGATAATTTCCTGTTGCAGGTGGGCAGGCACGCGTTCAAAATGATCGAATTCCATGTCGAAGATACCACGACCACCGGTTAACGAACGCAGCTGGGTGGTATAGCGTAACATTTCAGCCATGGGTACCTGTGCTGTGACCACTGAACGACCTTTATCACTATCCATCCCCTGAACACGAGCGCGCCTGGTATTAAGATCACCAAGAATATCACCCATATTGTGTTCTGGAACTGTGATTTTTACATTCATAATAGGCTCCATCAATACCGGACCGGCATCCTGGAAAGCGATTTTGAAGGCTTCGCGCCCGGCGATTTCAAAAGCAACTGGTTTTGAATCGACTGGATGTTCTTTTCCATCAAAAACGGACACACGAACACCGTAGACCGGATATCCAGCGATGATGCCGTCTTTCATTGTAGAAAGGATGCCTTTTTGAATGGATGTGAAATAGGATTGCGATATAGCTCCACCAAAAACATCCCAAGTCATTTCAAATTCGCCTTCGGAGGGCATTGTTTTCAGATGAACTTCTCCAAATTGGCCTGAACCACCGGTTTGTTTCTTATGTCGATAAACACCAACACCTTCTTTTGTAATCGTTTCTTTGTATGCAACTTTGGGTTCGGCTGTATTGATGTTCAACTGGAATTTAGAAGAAGCTCGCCTGACAGCGACATCAATGTGCTGGTCACCCATTCCCTGTAGAACAGTCTGGCGGGTAGAAGGTTCCATAGACCAGGATAAGGTCATATCTTCTTCACAAAGGCGGGTTAACACAGTACTGATTTTTGCGGAATCCTGCTGGGTTTTTGGAGAAACAGCAACACGATAAAGAGCATTGGGGTACTTTGCCGAAGGTAGGAGGATGGGATTACCTTTGTCGCCGAGTGTATTGCCGGTCACCGTTTCAGATAATTTTGGGACAACAGCGATATCACCCGCATGGACTGTTTTTACTGCTACGTTTTCATTTCCTCGAGGTATGCTGACAGTTCCAAATCTTTCTTCGACACCTTTTTCGTGATTCCAAACACGGGAATCAGAATTAACGACCCCGGAGTAAACGCGGAAGTAGGTTTGTTTTCCAACAAATGGATCCGCGGTGGTTTTCCATACATAAACAACCAGGGGTCCTGAATCGGATGAAGTGATTTCAATTTCTTTTTCATTATTCAATGCCTGGTAAGGACCAGCTTCAACTGGTGAGGGGAGTAAATTAAGCATGGCATTGAGTAAAGGCACCAAACCAATTTGATTTGATCCGGATGATGCAAAAACAGGGACGAAGCTTCCCTGTTGGATAACGGATTTTAATCCTCGGGAAATATCATCAGCGGAAAGAGTACCTTCATCAAAAAATTTTTCCATTAAGTCATCAGCACCTTCAGCAGCAGCTTCGATAATGGCTGCATGTGCTTCCTCGGCGGCATCTACATACTCAGCGGGAATATCAACACTTTCGGTTCCAACACCTTTGTAGGCCTTCATATTGACCAAATCAATTACACCCTGAAAATCAGCTTGTTCACCCCAGGGGAGTTGCAAGGGGATTAATTTCACATTTGTGATTTCCTGGAAAGAATCAAGCATCTTTTTAAAATTGGCATTTTCCCGATCCATTTTATTGATCAAAATTAGACGGGGAATATTCTTTTCTCCACTATAAGTCCAGGCTAATTCGGTTCCTACTTCGATTCCAGCTACGGCATCAACTAAAATAACCGCTCCGTCTGACACACGTAAAGCAGAAATTTCTTCTCCCAGAAAATCCGTGTAACCGGGTGTATCAAGGATATTTATTTTATGATCTTTATATTCAACTGGTAGAACCGAAGTGTAAATTGAGATGCTGCGACGTTGTTCCTCTTCGTCAAAATCAGAAGTGGTTGAGCCGTCTTCAATTTTACCCATACGATTGATTGCCCCGGAAAAATTCAACAACGCTTCTGCTAAAATTGTTTTTCCAGCGCCACTATGAGATGCGAATGTAATATTACGAATTGACTCGGTCTTATATTCTTTCATGAACCTAACCCTTCTTAAAATGTTATTTTCTAACTAACCTCTCAAACCAATCCCAGGGATGGTATAAAAGGCAAATTGTCAAGGTATCTATATAAAACGTGATTATTATAACAGTGATAACCAAATTCTTCGAGTACCTGATTAAAGAAATCTGTTATCTAAATCTTCTTTCCTGGAAAGAAGATGTTTATTAAATCCTTAATCAGAAATGGATTTGACCATTTTCCAGGCTGGTTCAACAACATTTTGTAATTTGTTGTCATGATCAAGATAAGACCATTCTCCTGGTTCTGAATCCACGATTTCAAAGCCCAGTCTTTCATATAGCCGGATGGCTTGCCCATTCGTTTTGGCAACATTCAGTGTAATTTCCCTGAAATTTCGCTTTACCAAATCATTTTCAACCACCGAGAAAATTCGGGTTCCCAGCCCGGCATTTCTGAATGCAGGCTTGATCCGAAATGCATATAAATATGCATTGAAAAAACCGTCCGCAAGATCCTTTCTGACCGAATTAAGCTGAATAAAAACCTGCCCGACGATCCCAGTCTCCGGGAGATCGGCAACCCAGAGAACGCTTTTCCCTTGATTTTTATACTTATACGCTTTTAAATACACTTGACGTAGGTGTTTGTATTCACCATTCCATTCAAGTTGAGGCAAATCTGAAAAAATTAAATGGCGAATAATGACCTTGTTGATCCACAGGTTGGGTTGAGATTGATTTATGTGAGTGGTTTCACTTTCCATTTTCTTTTATTGAAGTAATTACTTCATCCAATAAAATGTTTTCATGTTCCACTGAACGGATCTCCTCGTCCAACCAGGCTTTCCGTAGTCTGGAAAGAATTTTCTTATAGATTGGCCCGGGTGTGATCCCTAATTTTTGTAGATCTTCTCCGCTGGTGAAAGGTTTAACTTTCTTCCAATGTGAAATATATTGATCAATCAAACCAGTGATGCGGGGATCATCAATGGAGTGATAAAGAATAAACAAAACATATGGAGATAAAGTGTCAAAGTATTCTGTGATTTCACTTGGCTTTTTATTAACATACTGATGAATAACTTTCAGTGATTGTTGTGCCTGTATGCTGGATTCGGTCACGATGGCTGGAGTACGCAACCGCTTCCCAATCAGTCGGGGACTATGTTTCAGGTTCATAAACCAGGTAATATATGCCATAATGATATTGATCCTGGACGTTCCGTTATAAGAAGAAAATTGCCAAATGGGATCGATGGGCGTTTTTAATATTTTGACCATTTTTTCAATAATCTCAGCATTGATACTTAAATAAGGATGAATTTGTTGTAGGAAATTTAACGCCTGTAATCGCAGCAACGCCGGTTTTGGATCTGATTCAGAAAGAATTAAGTTCAATTCATGGCGCAAACGATCACCAGAGACTTGATTGATTAAATCTCTGGCTTCTTCCATCAATTGAAATGTGCGATCTTCAATCCGGAAATTAAATCTTTGTTCAAAGCGTACTGCTCTAATCAACCTGGTCGGATCATCGACAAAGGACAATGAATGTAGAACTTTGATCAACCCTGCCTGAAGATCTTCATATCCACCCCAGTAATCATATAATTCACCATAATGATTACCATCCAATCTTAATGCCAGTGTATTAATCGTAAAATCCCGGCGATGCAAATCGAGTTTGATACTACTTCTTTCCACCTGGGGGAGAGCCGTCGGGAAATCATAAAATTCAGTCCGGGCACTGATGAGATCGAGAGTTTCTGGTAATTCAGACAGATCCTTGTCATTGTATTCTTGAAAGTTTTCCAAAAGATTCTGATGGATATCGCCAATCTGCCATTTCGCTGTTCCAAAGCGTTTGTGGGTGTTTACTTTTCCACCGAATTGCTTTAAAAGACTCTGAGTGAATTGAATTGCATCCCCTTCAACAACAATATCAAAATCGAGCGAGGGACGATTCAGAATTAGATCTCTAACGAAACCTCCAACAATGTAAATGGCTGTTTTTTGTTGGTGAGCGTGTTTTGCAATCAGATTGAGTAGGGCGATATGAGCCTTTGGAAGAGCGCAGTTCAATTTATTCGAGATATTTTTTTTGTCAACCGAAGTTGTTTTCGGTTTTCCAATGGCCTTCAACAAATCTGTTCTTGTGATAATGCCTACAATGGAAGAATTTTGATCTAAGACCGGAATTTGTCCCCAACCGGTTTCGGTCATCACCTCCTGGACTTTATCGAGTGAATCCTTGAGGTCGACATATATTTCTCCCGTATCCATAAGACTGGAGGCAGTAAGATTCATTTTATGAGCAATAGCCCGTTCCACGCTGCGTCGATTTAATAGTCCTATAATTTTGCCCTCAGAAACCACTGGATACCCTTCAAACCCATAGCGCTGCATCAAATTGAATGCTTCTTCGGCACTTGTTTGGGGGGTGATGAGCAAAGGCCTTTTAGACATAATTTGTGCAGCAGAAATTGCAGGTTCCACAAATTCGTGTAGTTTATCAAGCACTTGTTTGTATATAATCTCAATGGTGGGTTGGTCATCTTCCACTTGTATTAATGCAGCCGCTGCCCTGGGATGTCCTCCACCGCCGAACTGCTGAGCAATTTTCCCGACGTTGATCTGGTCAGTGGTTGATCTGGCAACCAATCGAATTCCTTCCGGCGTTTTTACCACTAAAAATAAAGCGTCTGGATCTAACGAATCTCTTATTTTGTGTGCAATGCTGGATATTTCTTCATCCAGATCAGAGGCATCCGCCATGGCAACCACGATGCGATTTCCGTGAATATCGAAATGTTGGGTTTTCATCATCAGGCGATCGTAAACTGAGCGCTGCCGATCTGATAACGGGGGATTGAGATATTGATTGGCCAACGCCAAACTTGCGCCTTTATCAATTAAATAGGCAGCAGCCTGCAAATCTCTTGAGGTTGTATTGGCATAAGATAGCGAGCCGGTATCTTCATAAATACCCAGTAGAAACAGAGTGGACAATATGATGGATAAAGGATCGTTTCTGCTTTTCAGTTCTTCCACCAAGATGGTTGTGCAACTGCCGGTGTTTTCGAAAACTGTTGTCCATGTTGCCGGTAAATCTTTTTTCTTTTGATGATGATCAATGACAGATACTGTGGTCTTCTTTGAAATGCCCTTCAATGTTACCAATGCTTGCGTATCTACCAATGTAATCTGATCAATTTTGATGGGCGAAATCTCTTTAAAATGGTGCAGCGGTAATTCATTTCCACAAAGATCTAAAAATGAGCGTACATTCCTGTTGATGCGATTGGGCAGGATGGCGATTGAATCGCGATGCAATAGCGCGGCAGCTGCCAAAGAGGCAATTGCATCGAAATCTGCTTGTTCGTGGGTCAGAATGATGTGCATAAATTCATTTTATCATTTTCTAAATGCAGAAGCCCTATCATTACATTGAAAATAAAAATTCTTTTGGTATGATTCATTTTGGAGAAAATGATGAAACAGAAACTCAGCCAACAGGAAGTATTAAGATATTCAAGGCATTTACTGATTCCTCAAGTGGGATTGTCCGGCCAGGAAAAATTAAAGGAAAGCCGGGTCCTGATTGTCGGAATGGGCGGATTGGGTTCACCGATTGCTCTATATCTGGTCGCAGCTGGGGTGGGAACGGTGGGTCTGGTAGATTATGATGTGGTTGAGGACTCAAATTTGCAACGCCAGGTTATTCATTCAACGACCAAAATCGGCGTTCCTAAAGTTGAATCAGCCAGGGAATATCTTCACAACTTGAATCCGTTTGTAAAGATCGAAACATTCAATGAAATGATATCTGCGGAGAATATTGAGCGAATCGGAAATAATTACCAGATCATCGTGGACGGTAGTGATAACTTTAGCACCCGTTACCTGTTAAATGATTATTGTGTTTTTGAAAAAAAACCATTTATCTATGGATCGATCTTTCGTTTTGAGGGTCAGGTAAGCGTTTTTGATGCTCAACACGGACCTTGTTATCGATGCATTTTCCCAACGCCACCTCCCCCGGGCGTTGTCCCAGGTTGCGGGGAAGGGGGGGTATTTGGGGTCTTACCTGGAACAGTTGGAACTTTCCAGGCCACGGAAGTTATAAAACTCATTCTTGGTCTGGATACTTCCCCTTATGGAAAGTTGCATCTTTATGATGCCATGGATTTATCTATTCAGACAATCCAGTTAAAAAAGAATCCAAACTGCAAAATTTGTGGAAACAACCCCGATATTTTAACCCTGCAAGACACTGAATTCTTTTGTGATCTGCATGGTCAGGAAAGCCCATCCCCGGCTGAGTGGGGTTGGAGTGTACAGCAATTAAAGAAAGCAATTGATTCAGGCGAAGATCTCCGATTGGTTGATGTTAGGGATGCAATCGAACGTGAAGTGGTTTTGATCCCAGATAGTGAAAATATTCCGTATGAAAGAATCACTTCCGAAGTAATATCAAATACGAATAAACCGGTAATTTTTTATTGTCGCAATGGGGTTCGTTCTGGTAGAGTTGTACAAAAACTACGCAATTCGGGTTTTAAGAATATATTTAACCTGATTGGCGGTACAAATGCCTGGGTGCGAGAGATCGACCCTGAATCTTATTTGTACTGAGTAGAAAATGGGAAGCAATGAATAACAATGAAAAATTATCATTAATGGCAGTATTAGCGCATCCGGATGACGAGACGTTTGGCATGGGTGGTACTTTAGCAAAGTATGCCCAGGATGGTGTGGATGTTTACCTGGTATGTGCTACACGGGGTGAAGTCGGTGAAATGGATGAAGAGTACTTAAAAGGGTTTAATTCACCCGCTGAAAGGCGTGAGTATGAATTACGCTGTGCCGCAAAAAATTTGGGCATAAAGGAAGTAATTTTCTTAAACTATCGTGATTCAGGTATGATTGGCTCTGTACATAATAACCATCCAGATTCCTTGCATGCCGCAAAACTGGAAAAAGTAACAGAAGAAGTTGTCCAGATTATTCGCAGGGTTCGGCCAACAGTCGTGATCACTTTTGATCCCATTGGAGGTTACCGTCACCCGGATCATATAAAGATACATCAAGCCACCGTGGAAGCTTTTAAATGCGCCTCTGATCCATCTTATCAGGATCAACTGCACCAGGAGCCATATCAAATTAAAAAATTCTATTATCACAGCATTCCAAAGAATTTTCTTAAATGGACAGTTCGATTGTTGCCGTTAATTGGAAAAGACCCCAAAAAATTTGGCAAAAATCAGGATATTGATTTAGTTTCCATTGCAGAAGTAAATTTCCCAACCCACGCGATTATTAACTTTGGAAAGGTGGCTGCTCTGCGCAATGAAGCTTCTGCCTGCCATTCGAGTCAGGGTGGAAGCCGGTTGAGTGGGGGATTAATGGGCTGGCTTCAGAGGATCCTGGGAAGCAAAGATCGTTTTATGAGAGCATTTCCTGAGCCAGGTCCCGGAGAACCGATCGAGAGGGATTTGTTTCAGGGGATTTGAAAAAGGCAATAAGTTTAAAGATGAAAGCTGAAAGAGATTTGAAACTGGTTTAGGTTTCTCAGTCTCTTTCAGCTTCAAATTTATACAGCTTCGAAAACAAGCCGACCCTGATCAAGTTTTACGGTTACATCCTGCCCATCTTTTATGTCCGAAGTCAGCAATTTCATTGCCAAAGGATCCATTATTTCTCTTTGGATGGCTCGTTTCAAGGGTCTGGCGCCAAAATCAGGGTCATAGCCCACATCGGAAAGATATTCGTAAACCTGCGGATCGAGTGTAATTGTCAACCCTCTTTCTTTTAATCGCTCAGTTAATAGACCTAATTGGATTTTGATAATCTCTTTCAGATTCTCTTTGCTCAACCGGTGGAAGACGATAATTTCATCAATGCGGTTGAGGAATTCTGGCCGAAACTGATTTTGAAGAATTTCCTGAATTTTTTCACGGCTGATGCTCTCTTCCTGGTACCAGATGCCACCGCCTAAATTACTGGTCATGATTACCACAGTATTTTTAAAATCAACCGTTCGGCCATGTCCGTCCGTTAAACGACCATCATCCAATAATTGCAGGAGAATATTAAAAACTTCAGGATGAGCTTTTTCAATTTCATCAAAGAGCACAACGCTATACGGTCGTCGTCGGACAGCTTCTGTTAACTGTCCACCTTCATCATAACCAACATAGCCAGGAGGAGCTCCTACTAATCGGGAGACAGTGTGTTTCTCCTGATATTCACTCATATCAATACGGATCATGGCGTGCTCATCATCGAAAAGGAATTCAGCCAGAGCCCGTGCCAGCTCTGTCTTACCTACACCAGTTGGTCCAAGGAAAATGAATGAACCAATCGGTCGATTGGGATCCTGTAATCCCGCGCGGGCTCTCCTGACCGTGTTCGCAACGATATCGATGGCATCATTTTGGCCGATGACACGCTTGTGAAGTTCATCTTCCATGTGTACCAATCTTTGCATTTCAGCTTCCAGTAAACGCGTGACCGGGATACCTGACCATCTGGATACTACGCCGGCAATTTCTTCCGCATCGACTTCTTCTTTTAATAATGGAGATTGCGCTTGAAGTTGCTGTAGATTTTTCTCTGCTGTCGATTTTTTATCAGATAATTCTCGTAATGTGCCATATCGCAAACGGGCAGCCTTTTCAAGATCAGAAACTCGTTCTGCTCTCTCAATTTCGAGATTTGTTTGTTCAATTTGCTCTTTGATATCTCTCAATTCAGAGATTGCAGACTTTTCCATATTCCAACGGGCACTTAATTGGCTTGACTCTTCCCGCAGATTTGCCAGATCCTGCTCAATCTTACTTAATCTTTCTTTGCTGGCTGAATCCGTTTCTTTCGACAATGCCTGGCGTTCGATTTCCATTTGCATAATATCACGGTCGATTTCATCCAAAGCTTGTGGTTTTGAGTCTATTTCAGTCCTTAATCGGGCAGCCGCTTCATCGATGAGGTCAATGGCTTTATCCGGTAGTTTTCGGTCTGTGAGATAGCGATTGGATAACGTTGCGGCAGCAATCACAGCCGGATCGGTGATTCGAACCCCATGGTGAACCTCATAGCGATCTTTCAATCCACGCAAGATGCTGATGGTATCTTCCACAGTAGGTTCTTTAATAAGAACCGGTTGAAATCTGCGTTCGAGGGCGGCATCTTTTTCAACATGCTTGCGGTATTCATCCAGGGTGGTTGCACCGATCATGTGTAATTCTCCGCGGGCTAACATTGGCTTCAACATGTTACCGGCGTCCATTGCCCCTTCGGCAGCACCCGCGCCAATGACTGTGTGCATTTCATCGATAAAAAGGATGATTTGACCTTCAGCGTTTTGAATTTCCTTCAAGACCGCCTTTAGTCTTTCCTCAAATTCACCGCGATATTTTGCTCCTGCCACCAAAGCTCCCATGTCTAATTGAAAGAGCGTCTTATTTTTCAACCCCTCCGGGACATCTCCATTGACGATCCGTTGCGCTAGTCCTTCCACCACAGCGGTTTTGCCAACACCAGGCTCCCCAATCAGTGCCGGGTTATTCTTGCTGCGACGGGACAATATCTGAATTATTCGCCTGATTTCTTCATCTCTACCGATGACTGGATCTAACTTTCCCTGGCGAGCCATTGAGGTGAGATCTCTTCCATATTTTTCCAATGCCTGGTACGTATCTTCAGGATTTTGGCTGGTCACGCGTTGGCTTCCGCGAATGTCGACCAGGGCTTTTAAGACAGCATCTTTGGTGATTCCAAATTGTCTTAGAAAGGATGCATCAGAACTTTCTGTCAATGCCAGTAGGATGTGTTCCGTAGAAACATATTCGTCCTTCATCCCTTTTGCAAATTTTTCAGCACTGAGCAAGGTATCATTGGCTGGTTTCGAGAGTCCGACCTGGCCGGTTGCTCCATAAACCTTTGAGCGTTTTTCTAATTCTTTCTCTACATCTTCGCGGATAGCAACAATACTCCCAGCGATTTTGGTAATAATCGCTGGAACAATACTCTCATCCTGCCTGACCAAGGCAGCAATTAAATGGATATTCTCAATGTTCTGGTGATTGTTTTCATGCGCAATTTCCTGGGCATCCAGAATGGCCTGTTGCGCCTTTTGTGTAAATTTCTCCAAGTTCATAACTAACTCCTGTTAACCTTTTTTATCTCTTCCATTGTAATAGTTGATTGTCTACTATAGATTAACAAATAATAAGATTATTATTAGCAGGATGATTCGGAGAAATGCTCAGGTTTCAAATCAAAGCCTGATAATACACCCGCAAAACTCACAGGAATATTGGTCCATCCCTCTCAATAAAGGAACTGTTATCGTGGCACCACATTGAGGACATATTGTAGGTGCATTTTTGATTTTATCGATGACTTCCTGATCAATTTGTTCTGTTCGATTCCTGTCAAAATCCCCTGAAAGTACCTTATTAATTAAACCCTTCCATTCTTCACAATCCTGATCATGGATATGAAATTGTGCAGAGCTGTATTGCGCACCGGATGCAAAGGTAAAATCTAGAAAATCCTGATTCTTAAATATCCCTTGTTTGCTGTTTTGAATTCCCTCAATTAATTGTACTGGTATGTCAATATGGATTTCCTGAATTAACTCTCTCTCTTTGGTGATAAATAGGAATTTTTTTGTTGCGACTTCTTCTTTTTGTTCAAACAGCAAGCGTTGATCAGTTAAGTAGAGGACACCTTTCGGGTCATCCTTATCTTCTTTACCATCCTTCGTCCAGACAGCCTTTACGCCCATTATCAGATATTCATGCATGAGTAATTTAATATTTGAGGATTTAAATTCCTTAGCGGTCCACTCAATGTTCTGGAGGTTCTTTGTGAAGATATTTAATTCCCGTTCGAATGAATCATACATGCCACTTATTAAGCGTTCCGATGCAGAAATTTTCGATGATAAATTTTCAATGCTTACTTTCAATGGATTGAGAATTTGGCGCGAGAAAGTCACATTATTCGGATTTGAGGAAGCTCTAGTGAGCTGTTGTTCGATAGGTTTGAGATCTGCTTTCAGGTGGATTAATTCCTGATTAAGCCTGACCCTGGCGGTGTTGTGAATCGGTACCCACCTTTTTGCCAGATTTTGTGCTTTTTCTTCAAGCGACGGATCAAATATATAATTCTGTTGTCGCAGTTCCACAATGCGCTTTTGAAGACCATTTACTTTGGTGTGGATATCTTCCAATCGGTCATGATAAGAGGATAAATTTACCTTGTTTTGTAAATTATTCACTTCTCTTTGGCTCGCAGCCAGGTCTTTCTTTAATTGCTCAACTGGGGAAATGGGGGTTGGTGGTTGACTCATTATTACCTCTCTGATTAAAAAATAATAAACTAAAGTACTTGATCGTGGTCGAAAATTAACCGCAGATTTGTCCAGAATTGATTTTGAAATTGCTCAGTCCATCCTTCCATGAATTTCTCATGGATATCGATTTTTCGGGTTTTAATCTCTGCAGTGAGATAGGAAATGCCGGGCTTAATAAAATTGAATGGTCCCGACTGACCATAAAACTCTGTTATTCTTTTTTTCTCTTTTTCTAAAAAATTATCGAGGTCCTTTAACCAGACATCACAATCATGAATTTCTCCCAGATCATCCTGGAATTTTTTAAATGTCGTTAAATATGTTTCTAATTCGGGAAAAATTGGTTGAAATAATTCTACAGAATAGCGAAGATTTTTGATTGCGATACGCAAATTATGTAACGCTTCGGTTTGGTCTGGACTGGTGATGAATGGTACGTACGAAAAACATAATTTGGTTAATTTATCTGTATTATGCAATCCAATCTGCCGTAGTGAATCCGGGGGGACAAAGTTTTCTGCTTCAAATGGATTGCTTTCAATAAATAATTTTATTTCTGAAAGGGTGTTTTCTTTTTCGAAACTTGAAATTGATTCCCGGACGTCGATTTGTTTCTTGTCGCGACGTTGTTGTTTACGAAGAAGTAGCCTTTGTAAACCAGCTAAGAGTTTTTGTTCGCTGACTTTTGATAATTCAGACTCAAGGAACTGTATCTGTACATCCAGATCACGGGTGTGAGTCAAGGATTTGGTCAATTTCTTAAGTGAAGATAACCATTTTTTCGAACGCTTCTTGCCAATAATATCAGCAAAAACCATGATAGTGTTTCGTATTCTACGTGTCATTACACGTGTATGATGTAAGGATTCAATACTTTCATCGTATACCAGGCTTTCCATTTGATTCTCTAAATAAATAATCTGGCTTTTAAGAAGATCTGCAACATAAGATCTGATCGATAATTTATCTTCAGTATCCAAATTTAGCTCCTTTCAATCATTACCATTCATTATCCACAAAAAAGGGATAATTTCCAGTTTGTACTTGGTGAAGCCGGATCGTAAAATTTGATATCAACAAAACTGCCTCTACTGTATATCTAATTTGTCCTCATCTTCATCCACTTCTAATTCCATTAATTCACCGGTGGCAACGAATACAGTCCGTTCGCAAATGTTTGTGACCCGGTCAGCCAGGCGTTCAAGATTGTGGGCAACCCACATGATCAAATTAGCATTATCAACGTTTTGAGGTTCGGTCATCATTAAATTGACAGCAAGATGATAGATATCTTCATATAGTTGATCTACGGCATCATCCTCATAGGGAATTTGGGATGCTGTCTGAGAATCCTCATTAATAAACGCTGTTAAGGCTTTATCCAACATGCCAACTGCCAGTTCAGACATTTTTTCAATTTCCTTGATGGGAATATTCAGTTTTACATTCTGCAATTTAATAGCAACTTTTGCTATGCCTTTCGCATAATCCCCCATACGCTCGAGTTCACTGATTACATCCAACATGGATGCTAATTGTCTCAAATCGCGTCCCATGGGTTGTTGTGTGGCGATCACGATTAGAATCGCATTTTCTATCGAGAACCTTTTATCATTTAATTCAATATCCTGTTGGTAAATTTGTTTGGCTTGCCTGACATCACTCGTTTTTAGCGATTGTACAGATTTTACAACAGCATCTTCCACCATATTTCCAAGCAATAAAACTTCATCTTTAATATTTTGAATTTTTTGAGTGAATAATTTTCTGGTCATGATAACCTTTCGATAATTGTACTATCCGAATCTTCCTGAAATGTAATCTTCCGTCAATTTCTCTTTTGGATTCGTGAAAATTTTTTGAGTAATATCATGTTCAACTAAATAGCCAGCGCGATCTGGACCCATATTGAAGAATGCGGTGTAGTCAGATGCACGGGCAGCTTGTTGCATATTATGTGTCACAATCACGATTGTGTATTTTTCTTTTAAATCCTGCATCAATTCTTCAATTTTCAAGGTTGCGAAGGGATCCAAGGCGGAGGCAGGTTCATCCATTAAGATGATTTCGGGTTCGATTGCCAGTGCTCTGGCGATACACAAACGCTGTTGTTGACCGCCTGAGAGAGACAGGCCTGATTTGGTTAGCTCGTCCTTGACCTCATCCCATAAAAATGCTTCTTTAAGACTTTTCTCAACGATTTCATCCAATTGAACTTTGTTTTTCATTCCATGTGCACGTGGCCCAAAAGCAACATTCTCATAAATGGATTTTGGAAATGGGTTGGGGCGTTGGAATACCATTCCGATGCGTTTACGCAGGGATACTGGATCTAATTCCAATATATTTTCGCTATCCAGTATGATTTCACCCTGCATGGATACGGAAGCAATGAGTTCATTCATACGATTAAATGAGCGGATGAAAGTGCTTTTGCCACAGCCAGAGGGTCCGATAATGGCTGTAATTTGGCGATCGGGAATATTGAGGTTGATCTCTCGCAGAGCCTGGAACTTCCCATAAAAAAAATTAAAATTTTTTACCGATATTTGAACTTTTAATGATTCTGAACCCATTTCCTATCCTTCTGGTGTAATTTTATCCTATCCAGAATTAAAAAGAACTGAAATTAGAAAGTCAGTGCTTTCTACTACTAAAAAAGATTCTCCTATTCATAGAAAAATCTTGTTTGCCCGGGAAAGAAACCAGGACGAGCAAAAGAAATTCGATTTTCACAATAACAGAATGGCACTGGTATAATTCATGGTTGCCAATTCCTATTATTATGAGTGATGATTATGCTAGATAAAGTGAGATCGATAGAAGAAAAATACATTGAGTTATCGCAAGCCCTTGAAAATGTGGGTGAAGATTATCAAAAAGCCGCCCAAATTTCTAAGGAACGTTCCGATATGGAAGAAGTTTACGAAAAATCGCGGGAATATCGTCTTATCTGGGAACAGATTCAAGAAGCTAAAGAATTGATCGATGAAAATGACGAAGAATTAAAAGAATTAGCTCAACTTGATATCGATCAGCTGGAACCAAAATTAGAAAGACTTGAATCCGAATTGAAGTCTTTACTTGTTCCTACAGATCCCAGGGACAAGAAAAATGTAATTATGGAAATACGAGCAGGTGCTGGTGGTGACGAAGCTGCTTTATTTGCTGCTGATTTATTCCGAATTTATTCCCGGTATGCCGAGAAAAGAAACTGGAAAATTGAGGTCTTAAATTTAAATGAAATTGGCATTGGTGGAATTAAGGAAATTTCCTTTAGTATTAAAGGCAAAGGGGCTTATTCGCACCTGAAATTTGAATCTGGCGTGCATCGGGTCCAACGTATACCATCAACCGAATCTTCCGGACGAATTCATACCTCCACTGTAACTGTGGCGGTTTTGGCGGAAGCAGAAGAATTTGATATTGAAATTCCCGCCTCTGACATTCGCATCGATGTGTTTAAATCTGCTGGCGCTGGTGGTCAGAATGTTCAGAAAAATTCTACAGCAGTGCGGATAACACACATTCCATCCGGAATTGTGATTGCCTGTCAGGATGAGCGTTCCCAATTGCAAAACAAATTAAGGGCAATGAGTATTCTTAGAGCCCGTCTTTATGAAATTGAAGAAAGCAAGAGAAGCAACGAATTGGATGCGGATCGCAAATCACAGGTGGGAAGCGGAGATCGATCTGAAAAAATCCGTACTTATAATTGGCCGCAGAACCGGGTCACAGACCATCGGATCAACATTTCCTCATATAATTTGCCAGCGATCCTGGATGGTGAAATTGATGTTTTCATTGATGAACTTTCTATGAGAAGTGAATCAGACCGATTATCCGCAGTAGGTGAGGATGACGATTAGTATCGCTGACTGGCGATATCAATCCAGAATTAAACTTGCTGAAGTCAGTGAAACGGCTGAAATTGAAATTAATGCTGTTCTGAGTAAGGTTTTAAGCAGGAACCTGCCGTGGTGTCTGGCAAATTCTAATATAGTTCTGGATCCAAATATTATCGAAGAATTAAATAAAAAAATTGATTTATTACGCTCAGGCATTCCTTTGGGTTATGTTTTAGGTGAGATTGAATTTTTTGGCTTGAATTTTATTATTGATGAGAATGTATTGATACCCAGGCCAGAAACAGAATTGATGGTAGAGGCAGCGATCGGGTGGTTAGACAAGTATGAGAACGCAAAAAAATTGGTAGATGTTGGGTGTGGTTCGGGGGCAATCATCATTAGCCTGTTAAAAAAATTTCCTGATAAAAAAGGGTGGGCTGTCGAAATCTCCAGGGCAGCTTTAAATGTTTCTAAAAAAAATATGACTTACCACGAAATAAAAAACCTGAATTTTGTTCAATTGGATTGCTTGACAGGGTTGCAAACAAAATTTGATGTGATAACAGCTAATTTACCGTATATTCCTGGTGACGTTCTGAAAGAGCTGCCGGTTTCCAAATATGAACCTGAAATTGCATTAAATGGTGGCAAAGATGGATTAGAAGTAATTAATAAACTAATTGATCAAATCCCCAGCCGTTTGAACTCACCGGGTCTGGTTTTGTTGGAAATTCAATTTGATCAAGCGGAAAAAATTATCCATAAATTACAGGATTCAATTCCCGAAGCCATTATTTCGATCATCAAAGATTATTCAAACCATGATCGCATTATTCAAGTTGAGGTGTAAATTGCCAATTATTATCGATCTGCGGAAGTCATTTGAAGAAGCATTGGAACAATCAATTACTGTGTTAAATAATGGTGGATTGATTGTTTTTCCTACTGATACTGTGTATGGATTGGCATCAAAATTCGACCGAAACGACGCAATTCAGCGAATTTACCAGGTTAAGGGTCGTGAACAAACGAAAGCATTAGCGGTTCTGATTGCTCACGTGGATCAAATTAAATTAGTTTCGTCCGGTTTGTCAGCAAGTGCGATGAAATTGGTCAATTATTATTGGCCAGGTGCATTAACAGTCATCCTTGAAAAACGAGGTGATCTGCTGGCTCCACTATCCATGGATCATTCCATTGGAATTCGAATACCAGATGATCCCTTCGTCAGATGCCTCGCAGAACAGGTTGGTCCCCTGGCAACGACATCTGCGAACCTCTCAGGGTTTATCAGTGCAACCAATATTTATGAGGTTATGAAGCAACTTGGCGATAGAGTTGATCTGATTATTGATGGAGGGGAATGTACAGGCGGTATTCCTTCCACAGTGGTAGATTGCCGTGCTGATGAAATTAAAATACTGCGCGAGGGAGCAATTTTAAAAGAAGAAATTATTAAGCTCCTGGTTCGATCATGATCCAAAAAACTATTTACCACAAAAATGAAGAATCAATAATTTATGCTACAATATTTTTATGTCTGTGGTGAAGAAAAAAATTAGTTCAAAAGAAAAATCTAAAAGGGAACATTTCCTGCAAATTTATACTCCATTGATTATCTTTGTGGTTTTGGCAGTATTTGCAGTCATTATGATTGTCAATACTTCCATCTCAAACACTCAAACCATACAACAATGGGCAGATATATCCGCAATATTAATAATTGTTCCCGTTCTATTCAGTATTTTGGTCTTTCTTGCCCTAATTATTCTCCTTGTAGTGGGGTTTGGAAAATTGTTAAAGTGGATTCCTGTACATTTTTCGAATTTCCATGTTTTTATCATGAAAATCGCTATCTTTATCATGAATGGGTCAAATAAAATTGTTTTTCCTGTTATAAACGCAAGATCAAAACTATTCTCACTTAAATCTCTATGGAAGAAGGGTAGAATTTAATCGATATGATGCAATCTGAATCTTCTAAAAGTAAAATATTAATTGTTGGCGGTCTTCTGGGACTTCTTAGCGGCGTACTAGCCGCATATTTATTTCTGCAACGGTCTGAACAAAATGCAAAGGATTTGAATATCAGTCCGGGAGATGGTGTAAAGGTAGGGTTGGGTGTTCTGGGTGTTTTGAAATTGATTTCGGATCTTGGTGAACGTGGTTAGAAAGAATAAAAACGAATAATTCTAATCCTACCAGGGGATCAATGGAATCATCTGCACCGATTTTACGTTACATTATCGCGGGAAAATATACAAGGGATTACCTGATTTTGCCCAACGGTCAATCCTATATTGATATTCAAGGGGGGAGTGGGTTTTATGCAGCAGCAGGGCTTGGACTGTGGGACAATAACATTGGATTGTTAGGCATTGTGAATGAAGAATATCCTATGGAATGGCTGCAGGACGCGGGGCGACGTGGTTTTGATCACCGGGGCATCCAAATCGTCCCTTATTATTTTGACCAGAGGAATTTTGTAGCATATCCGACGCTGGATCATCCTGATGATGCAAACCCCATTTCTCATTTTTCGAGGATTGGTGAGCCATTTCCGAAGACTTTATTAGGCTACTCCAGGGTCGATAACCCCAACCCCAAGAATAATCTATCTTCTGTAGTGGTAAAGATCAAGGATATACCATTTGATTATCTGGATGTTACAGCCGTCCATATTTGTGCGATGGACTATCCTTCTCAATCCAGACTGCCGTCTTTTTTTCGTCAAGGGCACACCACCACAATATCACTCATGGCTGCCAATGATTACATGAATCCGTTGTATGGTGATCTGGTTCCAACCATTCTCAAAGATATCAGTGCTTTTATTTGTACTGAAGAACAATTGCGGAATCTTTTTTATGGAAGAACATCGGATTTATGGGAGATGGTTGCTGAACTCGATGTGTACGGATGTGAATTGATTGTGATTGTTACAAAAAAGAACATTTTCCTTTTATGGGATCGAACATCTCAGAAAAAATACGAAATTCCACTATATCCATCAACGATCATTAATCCCACAGGCATGTTGGATTCTTTTTGCGGGGGCTTTTTGGCGGGTTTGCGATCTACGCAAAATCCGATTGATGCAGTTTTGAAGGGCAGTATTTCGGCTTCGTTCTCCGTAGAAGGGATTGGACCATTTTATTGTCTGGACTCCTTACCTCAATTAGTAGAAGCACGACTTGGCTATTTGTCGCCTTACGTAGCGGAAATCTAATTCATAAATAATAAAATTCTTGTCTGTGTTTATTTTGAAGCATCAAGGTGAATAACTTTTTTGAAACAGAAAGATCGTTTTCAGTTTGGTCATGATGGCATGTCTTAAAACCTGATTGCTTAAGGAGAGAAGATCTTTTGGGTTGATAGGGTGCTGGGAATAGATTGCTTTTTGATATTCCAAAAGAATGGTCTCAACTTCATTTTTCATCTCAGGAAAAATGGATTTATATTCTCCCACCACCTCTGCAGGCGTAAACGCTTTGTAGTTCATGTCTTTGAAAAGCACAAGGGCCCAAATTACCCTGGCAAAAGCCTTCTCTTCGGAGGATGATCTGGCATAATTTGACCAATGTTTCAGCCAAATGGGGATTTTCCATCCTTTTTTGGCTAAATATGTTTCAAAAACCACAGCTGCTGGTGGATTCTGCTTTGGCTGCCCGTCTTTGATGATAATGAAAATTGAGTAGAGTGTTACCACTGCCATGATAAAGAAAGGCCAGATGGCAGGTTGTGTTGGTTCATCCACAATAAAATTCTCAGGTTTATTAATGTCTGGGATTACACCCCCCACACCAAAACTTTCTCCTCCATCCATCAGCGGTAGATCATTACGGGTGGGATCACGAACGGAGGGGATCTCTGAAATTGCCGGAACGGTATCACCCGGTAAGCGATCCAACGTAGGCTGGATAGTTGTGGGCTCAAACTCTACCCAGCCAATACCTGCAAAGAAAACTTCTGGCCAGGCGTGAGACTGTTCTCTGCGAACAACGTATTCAGTCTCATTTCTATTTTGCGCTTCTCCTTGCGCATATCCGAATACGATTCTGGCGGGAATTCCAATTGAACGCAACATCAGAACTTCGGCAGTCGCATAATAATTGCAAAATCCTTCTTGATAATCGAAAAGAAACCATTCCATCCGGTCAACTTCCAAAGGCGGCTCCGGTATTTGTTCTGAATATGTAATATTTTTACGCAGGTAATTTGTGATTGCTTGTGCTTTATCATATGGGTTTGAATAATTATCAGTGATTTCAAGAGCGAGGTCACGAATTCTTTCTGAAAAATCAGGTGGTAATTGGAGATAGTGATCTGAGATCCAATCGGGATAATCAGTTGATGAATTCACCATTTGGGCAATGGTTGGAGTGGGTATTCTGTTAACCACCTCATATGTTTCACCTGAGAATGCGATCTCTTCCAATGTAAGGGCAATGTATCCAACTTTGTCATCGGAAAGGCTTTCGTAAAATGCTTTCACGGGTCGGTTAATTTTTTGCGGATAGGGAGGTGCGTAAAGTAAACCAAGGTTCGTTCTGGTTCTTATCGTGAAGGTTCTTTTTGGAAACAAAAAATACTCCAGTGAATCATCAATCTCTGTATTGGCTTCGATCAATTTATACGAATCGAATGTTGAGGTCCATTGATTATCGACAAATTGATCATAAGAACGAGCCCGCCAATAATATCTGCTGCCAGAAGGTTTGGCTTGATTAACTGCAATTTCAAAAACAATTTCATCACTTAAATTTGATCCAGTGCCAAGACCGACAGTATCACCATAAAATTCAGAGCGCAAATATGCTGTTCCTTGTAAGGGAGCAGTTATCCTGGAAAATTGATTTTGAATATCCTCAACAAATCCGATTATTTTTTTCTGTTGCTGACTTCCTGGTTGGAAGGCAGAGACAATATTGGTAGCATTCCAGGCTAAAAATATCATTAAGAAAGCAACAATTAATGCAGACCTGCGAATTAAAGGTTCTGTTTCAAATTCAACTGGAATTCCTTTTGCTTTCCAATTTCTGTTTGCAACAGAAAAATTATTTTGAGAAAGGAAAATTAGTACAAAAAACAAAAAGAATGCGGAGTATAGGTTGTTTCCAGATTGATCATAAAATTCAACAGTAAATATCGTGATCCCTGATAAAAGCAGGGATGCCCATGGTTGAGATGTCCTCGTCAGGCGGTACCCTCCCATCATCGCAGTGAACCAAACCAGGAAGGAAAGGAAAATTAAAAAAATTATCGGATCTTCCATACGAACATTACTCAATAATTGCTCGATAGAAAAATAGGTTCTCCCATATAAACTCTGCACCCGTGTGAGCCAGGGAATGCCAGGATTATAAGTGGTGCCAATAATATACGGGACAATTAATATGGTATACAAAAATAACAAAAACTTACTCAAAAACCGTCCAAATTGACTGTAGCCAACCCCTACGCCCAGTAAGAAACCAATGAAAGTAAGCCAATTCACCAGATGAAGATCCTCTGTCCAGTTTGTTGACTGAATTTTCAAGGCAGTCATCATGAATGCTGCAAACAGGAAAAATGCAGAGCCTAAATTCCACCAACGATCCAAACGAGCTTTCATTTTTCAAGTGTACAATAAAGAAAAAGGTTCATCAATAAAAAATATGGAGTTGGAATTATGTTTTGGGAAAATATGGCACAAATTAACATCCTGTTTCAAAGTCTGGGAGAATGGTTGTATATACCCATGCGTTTTTTCTCATTTCTGGGTGATGAAGAGTTTTATCTTTTTATTATGCCCGCAATTTTCTGGTGTTTTGATTCAATGTTGGGGTTCAAGTTAGGGATGTTACTGATGTTATCCAATGGAATAAATGGGTCGATAAAACTATTGCTCCATGGTCCCAGACCTTTTTGGGTAAATAATAAGGTGATCGCGTATATACAGGAAACCTCGTTTGGTGTACCTTCCGGGCATTCACAGCACGCTGTGGTGATGTGGGGATATTTAGCCACCCTGGTTAAGACAGTATGGTTGCGATGGATTTTGATATCCGTTTTCATATTGATTGGATTATCGAGAATCTATCTGGGCGCACATTTTATTCTCGATGTATTAACTGGCTGGCTGATTGGCGGTATTATTTTGTTCCTCTTCATTTATCTGGAGAAAAAATACGCCAGTCAGATCTCCGAATGGAAAGATCGGAAAAAAATCGGTGCAGCAGTATTGGTCAGTTTTCTGATGATCATCCTTGCAGTTTTGTTTATTCAGGTGAATAGTCAGTGGGAAATCAATCCTGTTTATCAGGAGAATATCGATAAGGTTTTTGAGGGAGAATCCACAAATCCTTTCTCCATTGATGGTGTGATCACTGCAAGTGCTGCCTGGCTGGGAATCGTCGTTGGCGTGGTTTTAATTTCCAAATTTATTCCTCTTGGGAGAATTACGACGCCCAATACAAAAAAAATAATTCGATTTATTATCGGATTGATGGGCGTGATGATATTCTGGGCGGGTTTAAGATTAATTTTCCCGGATGATATTCCTTACGTAAGTGAAATTCTACGGTTTATTCGATACTTTTTGGTAGGTATCTGGATTTCAGCCGGTGCACCATTTATATTCAAGAAATTAAATTTATAAATTTGTACAAAGTAAAATTTTGAAAATCGTATTAACAATATTTAAATTTTTAACCTGGAGGCGTTTATGAAAAAATTCTTATCATTCTCCATCGGATTTTTTACCGGAGCGGTTGTTATCGGATTAATCACGCTATTGTTTGCTCCTGATTCCGGCGCAGGTTTGCGCGAATCATTGAGAGATTCACTGTTGCAAACAAAAAATGAAATATCAAGCGCAGCACAAAGAAAAAGAGACGAATTGGAAACAGAATTAATGAAATTACGCCAGGGTTAATGACCGAATTGCAATAAACCTTTGCAATTCGAGTGCATTATTGAGTTGATTGAAATTGGTAAAATGCTGGCTGGCGGGTAAATCTGGTTGTCCCACTTACAATCAGGATCGTTTTGTTGTTTAATTTCCCATTAATCGGAATTTGAATTTCCTGCGTGGAGGGCAAATCAATTCTTTTGACATTTACCTTTCCGGAATGATATTCAAGCAAGACAATTTCATAGGTTTGTGGTAAGAAATTATCAATTCTTGCCCAACCTTCAGCACTCCATCCACCATCATCACGTTCAAAATCAGAGAAATAATCAAGCACTGGTATTTGAATATCGTCGAGCAAAAAGCCTTCTCCATTCACAGCAGCATCTGTGACATATTCAAATCTTAGTTGAATCTCCTGCCCTGCAAATGCGGATAAATTGACCGATTGTTCAATCCACCCATTACTTTCTCCGTTATACCCGCACCCAAAACTATTGCCTGAAGGGTTATTATCATTGCAATCCGGGGTTTCTAAAATTTGCCAATTTTCTCCGTCGGAGGATGCTGTTAAATAAAGATAATCGTAATCGGTCTCGATATCATACCAGGTCATAAAAGTCATCTTTATGGGGTCCTGGACAGTGGTGAAATCGAAGGACCTGGAGAGCATCATGTTAGATTCATCACCTTTATTTGACCAGAAGGCGAAATCTCCTGAATAACTCGATTCAGGGATTAATTGTGTCACCGCGCTGCCTTTGAAATGAAGGACGTAATCTGTATTACATTTCAATTCAATATAATCCACTCCATATTGATCAACAGACCTTTCTTTCCAATCAAAGCCGCACTCTTTAATCTTTTCAGTGATGGCGGCTGAAGGGGCTCCAGGATAATTTTCGTAGTGAAATCTACCATCACCTACTTTTTTATCCTGTAGGAAATTTGCCACAATCCAATCAGCAAACAAATCATCCGATGTGATTGGTAAATTGGTAATTTCATCCATTGCGCTTATCTCCAGCAGTACTTTGTCAATGCTTTCCAAACCATTATCGGGTTTCTGAACCAAAGATTTGGTAGCATTTTCTCCAAAGCGGTTTAAAAAATAATTGACAAATAAAAAGGATGAACCGTAATGGGCTGTGGTGTTGTTGGGGTTGTTAGGCCAATCATTTAATTGGACGTCAGGATTTGCCAGGTAAAAAGAATCAAATCCAGATTCGTAATAGCCATTCAGAAAAGCAGCCAGTTCTGAAAAACCTTCATTTAGCCAGGAAGTCTCATTGCGATCACGATACCAATGAATCATATGTTGGTATTCGTGTGCAAGGACACCATAAGTAAATTTTTGATTTAAGCGAATATTATCTGCGTTGAGCATGAACATTTCATGAGCATTTGAATACTCATTCACCTGTGGAGGAACTGCATCAGCAGATGAGAAATAACCGGCCAATCCCGAACCCAAACCCTTCGCTAATAAAACATATAAGCGTGGATCCTCGTCAATTCCCGGAGCCCATTCTGTCCCAAAAAATTCCCGATTGATGGGTAAAATGTCATCTTCAAAGGTTGTTACCAGACGCTCCAGTTCTTTTTCATCGTAATCAACGCCTTTCTCTATCCAGAAATAAATGTTCCTGGTTTTATATCCCAAATGAGCGTTTACCTGTCTATTTTCATTTGTGTCAACATTGGTTACCCAAAATAATTCTGAATCTCCAACCTTAAAATCAATGTTATTAGGGACTGTTTCCGGAATGAAATCAATGCCTTTTAAGCGACGTGCTAAATCACGCGGGTCATTTTCAGGAATGTATGTGTTTTGAAGTATTGACAAAGTGTCAAAGGAAGAATCAAGTTTCTCCGGATTAATAGTGGGTAATAAATCAAAATCTTCCGGGTTGTCGTAATCGTCACGAGGATCAATTTCTGTTCCCTGATGTGGGATCTGGGTTTCTTCTGAATAAAATGGAACTTCACTATTCGAATCAGAAATATCTGGTGAGGAGGCAAATATAATTAATCCCGAAGTAGCCAACACCAAACAACAACAACAAAAGAAAATAAATAAGGCAACTAAAACGATTAAAAAAATATTCGTGTTTTTCAAAAATACTCCCTGATTCCATTAATAATTTAATTATAAGCTGTAAGATCAGTGAATCCTAAGATGTGTCAAGGGATCGTTCACTTTCATACAAAACTGAGTCACTTCTTCAATTTTCAGGTTGGGACTCAGGGCTTGAATTAACAGATGCATTTTGGAAGAGAAATATGCTCCAGGTGATTAACAAAACAATAAATAATACCAATCTCAATAAAATAAGAAGCCACAAAGCTTCAAAAATATGTCGACCCAGTAAAACAGGCCATTCCATTAAAGAAACCAACGACAGGAAAAACACAATCAGAAAACCTTTGTTGGGAGGAAATGATAATAAAATGATTGGAATGATATAAAGAATCCATTGTGGACTCCAGCCGGGAGACCACAAAAAGAATAAAATCCAGGTTATTCCTATAAATGGGATTAAAGTGGATTTATTTAACTTTTTAATTTTTGACATGATAAAAACACCAATTACGGAGAAAACCAGAAAAGTCAACCAGACTGGAATTCTTGAAGGATTGCCATAATTTTGGTTGATCAGAGAGGGATCTAATCGATCTTCAATCGGAATAAATGCGCCTGTCACCAAATTGCCATCCAGTAATGCCCATATTGTTTCCCATGAACTCCTGGACGGTTGGGATTTTAAAGATGCGATCGTCAAATCCGGAGAGTAAATAAACAAACACAGCCAAACAAACACCACCAATCCGATGGCAATAAGTGTGATTCTTAGAAATTTCTTTTTGTTTTCATAAAGAAAAATAGCGGGGACTAAAAGAATTGGAAACCATTTCGATAGAATCCCGATACCAAGCCATAAACCAATGGCTTTCTCTTTTCTGTTCAATAGTAAATGAATCGTCCACAACATGATGGTGACAACGACAAGATCAAAATACCACCAACTATATGAAGTAAAGGAAAGAAACCCAAAATATAGAACACTTTTAAAAATCAGATCCTTCTGATCCGTTTGTAGGTGGTTGGCTATCTTTGAAAATAACCAGATCGAAAGTGCTCCACAGATCGTGACAATGAAATAAAGAATAAAATCAAAAAGAAATTGGTTCCCCTGAGAGGCAAGCTTAATAAAACTGATAACAAAGGCAAAAATTGGAGGGTATTCTGTCCAGTAATTAAAAAATGGTAATCCTGGCAAACTTGCTACAGAAAAATAATTTGTGAAATCTCCCATTCCATGGATATCTGTGGGCAATAAAGCCAAAAAGAATAAAATTCTGCCAGCAAAGAATAGGATTGGAAGAAATTCTACTGCTGTGGCATTTTTCTTTTCTGCAAAAGAGAAATTAATAAATTTCATAGGAACGGATTGTATTTTTTTTCATACCCAACCGTTGTTTCTGGTCCATGTCCGGATAATAATCTGGTTTCATCGGGTAAGTGTTTAATTTCTTGATCAATGCTGCGCAACAATTGCAAGTGATTGCCGCCAGGCAGGTCAGTTCTACCGACGCTCATACGAAAAATTAGGTCACCACAAAAGACGATATTCTCATCGGACAAAAGAAAGATAATATGTCCAGGTGTATGACCAGGGGTGAATCTGGTTTGAATGCTGGTTTCACCTAATTGAATTGAATCAAAATCCTCCAGTAAATGGGTGGGAGTGTATTGATTCTCAAACGGAAAGCCGAAAAATTTTGCTCCACCCTGGTCATTCCACAGCGGCAAATCACCTTTATGCAAATAAATCTCGGTTGATGGATTCAAATCCGGCATTATCTCATTGATGCCACCTATATGATCAAAATGTGCATGGGTACACCAAATTTGAGTGATTTCAACTTGGTTTTTTGCTGCTATGGCAAGGATTTGTTTGCTACCAAAAGAGGGGTCAACAATAGCTCCTTTTTGCGAGGAAATATCGATCACCAAATATGAATTATTTTCAATTGGTCCTAAGACAAATGGGATTATTTTTATAGCCAAGAGGTGTCCTTTCGCTTAATCTTTGGTATTTGAATGAGATTGATCAGTCCTACGACTGTCAAACCAATCGCGGAAATCCAGAAAATCGCTCTAGGATTTTGATTATAAACAATTCCACAGAGAGGAGGTGCCAAAATGACCGCGATTCCATTTGCAGTTTCAATAATTCCGTACGCTAATCCTGTTTCTCTGGCATGAATAAATTCCCGACTAAAAGCAAGGAGCATTGTGCGGGCCAGGCGATAACCTCCGAAGGAAAAATATGCCAGACCAAACCACACAAATTCGTTACTTGTGAGGAGGAGGATTGGAAACAATAATGTGAGTGGAAAGCTGATTAAGAAACCTTTTTTGGAGGATAAGTTTCCCAGTACTAATGCAAATACCACATTACCTACACTCCCAATTGTGCCTAAATAACCAATTTGCTGTAAATTTATGGATTTGAAATCGGTTAAATAAACCGGAACAAAATTTTGGGTAAAAACCATAAAAAATAATCCAATAAAACCCAAAAAGGCTACCTTCATGAAGGCTGTGTTTCTGAAAATATTCCTCTTTCCGTTCAATTCATGGTGGAATTCAATTTTTGGGGCTTCAATCAATAGAATTAATAAGGTCGAAATTACAAACAAAATGGCAGCCACATAGAACAAAAACTTTAAATCATATTGTTGTCCAAAATAACCGCCTACTGTTGGACCAATCACTGCTCCGAGATGAAATGCTGCTGATGTGAATGTTAAAGATCTTTCAGCACTCCAGTCTCCGCGCATGGAGGTGATGTACGCATTCATGGGCGCCATCAAAGACCCGGTCAAACCATATAACAACAAGGCTATGATAAATACATTTAATGACCCTGCCAGCGCCATCAACCAGGCTGAGATCATTCCTAATGTCCATGAAATCCACATGAGGGGTCTGGGACCAATTCGATCCGAAAGATAACCGGAAGGAATTTGGGAGATCGCCGTCATGAAACCCATGCCTCCTAAAATTATTCCTATAACAACCGGATCTGCTCCCAATTGAAGCAAATAGATGGGCTGAAACAGTAAGAACATCCCTTCACCGACACCCCACAAAAATAGCGAAATGGAGACGAGTTTGAGGTTGCGATTCATGGCTTAATCGTCTGGCTGTGAAATAAATTGGTAAATTTTTTCAAATACCTGAAATCGGTCAGGTTCACGAATGATGACGTGCCCGCTATTATGAACAATTAAGGTTTGTTTATCAGGAGAACCGTTATGATCAACGATTTGTTGCAAATGATGGAAAGGAACGCTTTTGTCCTGTGTCGAATGAATATGAAAGCTAGGGACTCTTATTTTAGGTAACGCTGTCTGTAACTGAACGAACAAATCAAGTAATTCGGCAATCGACCTTGTGGGTTGGTACGGATAATCCACATGGTCTTTAGCTGCATCCTGGTTATGCCAGTCGGCTGCCCCTTTTTCAACCTTTGGCATGATGAGGGCAAATTGTCGAATAAATCTTAATCGCCAATCTTTTTGAGGTATTTCATAAGGTGTGGAGATTGTAACCAAACCTTCAAATTTTAAGTAAGATGCGGTTATGCAAGCCAATATTCCACCCATAGAGAGGCCGATAATGTACAAATTTTTCACATTCGGCCTCATTAAATAGTATGCATCTTCGACGCTGGCCACCCAATCCTGCCAGTTAGATCTATGCAGATCGCCGGGTTCTGTTGCATGACCTGATAATCTGGGAGCCAGCACCGAAAGGGATTTTTTGTGCAGGAAATCTCCCAGCCAGCGCATCTCCTTTGGAGTTCCGGTGAATCCATGGACTAAAATACAACCGACATTATTTCCTGGTATTAAAAAAGGTTGCGCTGTAGGAAGTATTCTTGGAAAAGAGGACATTGGATTACCAGATTGTTTTTAATTCTCTAGGCAGGTCGGTCAGCGATTCCGCACCACTTTCAGTGATGACGACATCATCCTCGATTCTGACTCCACCATTTCCTGTGAGATAAATTCCAGGTTCAACCGTAAATACCATTCCTGGCTCAAGAATTAGTGAATTCTCAGAAAAAATATATGGAGCTTCATGGCCTTCCATTCCAAGTCCATGACCGGTTCGATGGAAAAAGTATTCTCCATATCCGGATGCAGTAATCACTGCACGCGTGACATCATCAACTGAACCAGCAGTTACACCAGGCTTTCCTGAGATCACACCAGCATGATTGGCTTGTTTGACAATTTCTGCAATTTCTCTGAATAATGGGTCAACTTCTCCCACCGCAAATGTCCTGGTAATATCGGATGCATAGCCCCCACAACTTGCCCCCCAATCGAATAGTAATATATCACCGAGTTGGACAACGTGATCAGAAGGAGTAGCATGTGGGTCTGCGCTATTTGCTCCTGCTGCAACGATGGGTTGAAAAGGTAATTCTTCAGAACCATTTTTTAACAAATTGATGGTTAATGTGGATGCTAATTCTTTTTCTGATTTACCTAATACAGGTTCTGATAAAGTATCCATTAATGCTTGTTGAGCAATTTGAGCAGCTTTCCTCATCAACCGTATTTCTGATTGATCTTTTTTAATACGGAAATTAGCAAACACTTCATCAGCCGCTATAATTTCAGATTCTGGCAGTGATTTTCTTAAGAAATTAAATTCCAAAAACCGTAAACGAGTTGATTCAACGCCAACCCTTGATTTCCCTAAATGGAGTTGTTTGAAGGCTGAAGTGAATACATCATCCCAGGTAGCCGGATTATCACCATATGTAAAAAGGTGTGCGCTGGAGAAGGATTTTTCAGCGCGGGATGCTTCTAATTTTGGGAGAACAAATACCAGGTTACCATCATTTTTTATTAATAAAATTGTAGGGCGTTCCATGAGGTGAAAGTCCAGGTTGGTTAAGTAACGCATACTATACCCTGGGTTTAATGCGATTGCATCTAAATTCTGATTTGTCATCAAGTTTAGTAATTTTTCTAAGCGTTGTGAATGCATACAACCTCCGAATCTGAATAATTAATCCATTCTATCACCAGGAAGATGAAATAAATACGATTTTGTCTGGAGAAGAATCGTCTTTAATAATTTGTCGACATGTCTATTAAACCACGTTCGCGCGCTGTGTGATCACATTTATTAAACAGGAATATCGCGATCATACTCGCGATGAAGGAAGTAACAATCAAAACCAGAATCAAGTCAAAATTTGACATCGAAGAAAATGTGGGAAAAGCGCTGGCGATATTTCCAACCAGTGATCTTCTGATTAGCTCCAACCAATAGGTGATCGGTAAGGCATAACCAACCGGCCTTAACCAGGCGGGCAATACTTCCAGAGGAAAAACAGCTCCAGTAAATAAAAATAATCCGCTGGCGACAACATCACCTATAAAATAGGAATGGCGGGCGGTTATGAGAGTGATTCCTGCTAATATCAGGCCCAAGAGAGCCAGCATGATAATCCCGAGTATGAGCGAGAAAATAAACAACGGCCAATTCACTTGATGAATATCAAACGGAACATTCAGGAATAAGAACCCTACCAACAGGGTAATTAAAACAGCAAAGGAACCTGTCAGAAACTGAGCAACACCACGACCAAAAAGGTAAAGCGGAATATTGACCGGAGCAATATAAATGTATTTCAAAGTTCGGTAATGCTCTCTGTCATCAATAATCGTATAGGAAATTCCTGAAAGGACTGCAGGAACATAATGGTAGAAAGCATTGCCTAAGTATAAATAAGCAAACATTGGATTGGTAAAGTTTTGATCTGTGACGATTGAATACATTAAGACCAAAATTCCAGCGCCAGCTAAGGGTTTTATGATTGAATAAATCACAAACAATAATGGTTCGGTCCAATTGGATTCTATTTTCCATCCCAACCAGGAAGCAGATAAAAATGAACGGAGAGAAATTGAATTCTTCAAAGCTTATCTCCTGTTCTCGGTTAATCGGCCTTCACGCATGGCTAATTTCTCAATGTGAGCTAGAAGAAATTTTGCGGCTATTATATAAATAAATGATAAAGCAATCAGAATAATAATTTCAATTTTTACGCTGAGAAACCCCAAGCTGGGACCCGTTTTAAAAACCAATTGACGAATAGCATCCAATCCCAGAGTGAGGGGGATAATGGAGCCAATAGCTGAACCCCAAAAACCAAGGTTTTTCACTGGAAAATACATACCAGAAATTAAATAAACTGGCTCAGTTGCCAGGTTTGAAATATGCCAGGCTTCGCGACTCAATAACAGGAAGATGGATGCACTCATCATTCCCAGACCATAAAGAGAGATCATACTTAAAGAAAAAATAGCGAATAATTGCCAGAAACTAGCCACATAATAGGTTACATTAAATATTAAACTTCCAAATAGAATGATAGTGATTGCTCTTAGAAGTGTTGCAAACAACCCCCCAAGAGCCATCCCTAAAAGAATGGCCATCATCGAAGCAGGAGAAATAATGTACAAAGCCAGATTGCCCTGTTCTTTTTCCCAATATAATTGACTGGACATGCTCCAAAGAATATTCATCCAAAATGCAGTCATGGCACCGCCAACGACAACAAAACCAACATAATCTTCTGGAGCACCGATAGCTCGATAAACGAATACATAAGCTGAGACACTAAGCAATGGAACAAAAATATCAAAAAAGAGCCAGGATTTTTCTCGTAGCAATCCCACAATCCTTGGGTAAGATCGACCAAATACAGTCATAAAGAATAATTTTAATCCTGAACTTTTATCCACAATTGGTTCAATCATTGACATTTAAGCCTCTTCAATTTTTTGACCAACTAATCTAATGAAGACATCTTCCAGTGAAGGCTCTCGCTTTTCTAATTGAAGAATTTTTATTGCCTGGCGGCTTGTTTCGGAAATTATTTCAGACAATATCGAATCATCATCAAGAATAATATCGAGTGTGGTGTGATCTGGTTTTTGGGTTAATACACAATTAATCACTCCTTTGATCTTTTTAAAATTATCTATCACTAACCCGTCAGGAGCGTTTAGATTGAAGTGAAATACGGCTTCTTTTTGCAGTGTCTTTTTTAGATTTGACGGGGTGTCACAGGCCAGGACTTTCCCCTGGTTTATGATGGCGACCCGGTCGCATAACTCATCAGCTTCGACCATATAATGTGTCGTCAGTAATAGCGTGCGTTTTTCAATATCGCCCATCCAATTTTTGATGAAGCTTCGCACATCTCGAGACGCACCTACATCCAGTCCAAGTGTTGGTTCATCCAGGAACAACACCTGTGGGTTGGTGAGAAAACCCCTAATAATATTCATCTTTTGACGCAATCCAGTCGACAAATCAGAGGATTTTGTGTTCAGACGGTCGGAAATGCCAACAATTTCTGAAAGACTTTTAATGCGATTGTTAGCTTCTTTACTTTCGATGCCATAAAATTGGGCAAACATCCATAAATTTTCGCGCACAGTTAACAAACCATAGCCAGAGGTTTCCCCACCCGAAACCATATTAATGCGTTTTCGAACCTCTTCAGGTGATTTTTCCACATCGAAACCAGTCACCATTGCTGAACCTGAAGTAGGAGAAAGTAATGTCGTCAGGATTTTGATCAATGTGGTTTTTCCGGCACCATTAGGGCCTAACAAACCAAATAATTCACCTTTTTTTATTTCCAGATCGACATTTTCTAGGGCAATCAATTCTTTAAATTTTTCTTTGCGATTGTTACGGATTTTATAGATGCGACCGAGATGATTCGTTTTTATTGCGACTGAATTTTCCATAATGAACCCTTTTATGTCACCATGATGTTCTAAATTCCCAGGGGAAGAAAGCTTTTTAAATGCTTGCTGATTATATCGTAATCTGTAGAATTTATAGAAAATTTTTCTCAAGTAATAATGAATATCCTGGCTTGTTTTATACTAGCTTGTCACTTGACACAGGTCTTTCTTCAGAGTAGAATTTCTTTCACCCTGACAGAGGGCCTGTAGCGCAGTTGGGAGCGCGCTTCAATCGCACTGAAGAGGCCGAGGGTTCGAATCCCTCCAGGTCCACTGAGGTGCAACCTCTACGAAAACGGATCAGGTTAACAAAAGATACAAATGGGCCCATAGCGCAGTTGGGAGCGCGTCTCAATGGCATTGAGAAGGCCGAGGGTTCGAATCCCTCTGGGTCCACTTCAAATTTCCACCAAAACACCAGGAGATATAATTAATTATCTGAGGTGTTTTTTATATTAACATCAAGATTGATTCCTCCGTTTTTATAGCCAAAAGTATTAAAGGAGCAAATAAAATGCGTTTCGAAGAATGTAATTGGATGGATATTGAAAGTTATTTAAAAAATGATGACCGGGTCATGTTGGTGATTGGCGCATGTGAGCAACATGCTTATTTGAGTCTTCTGACCGATGTCCGAATACCTTTAGCACTTGCGGATGCTGCATCGACAGAGACAGGAGTCATCGTGGCTCCTGTTGTTAATTTTGGTATTTCTCCCTATTTCTTAAGTTATCCGGGAACAATCAGTCTTCGGGTAAATACTTTAATGAATGTAGCCGAAGATATTTTGGAAAGTCTTTATATAACCGGATTCAGAAAGATATTAATACTGAATGGACATGGTGGAAATGACCCGGTACGGGGGAGATTGAATGAATTGCTCAACAAATATCCTGATCTTCGAATCGCCTGGTACTCCTGGTGGCAATCACATAGCGTGGAAAAAATTGCGATGGACAATGACATTAAACCTGCCCATGCGAATTGGTTGGAAGCCTTTCCTTTTACCAAAGTTGTTGAATTACCAGACAATATAAAAAATCCCCCACATTATCATGGATTATTAAGTGCTGAGGAAACAAAAAATGTATTTCAGGATGGATCTTTTGGCGGCCCTTATGAAGTGGAAAGCTCTATTATGAATGATATTTTTTACGCCTCGTACGAGGATATACTAGCATTAGTGAAATTTGAATAACTATTTTTTTGATTTGGATCAATCAAGTTTCGTAGGAATTTTTTAATATTGCACAAGAAATTAATCCTTTGGTTAAAAAAATTTCCAATTCTATTTATTTTCTCGATATTATTCTTTGAATTCGGGACAATTTTATTAATATTTCAACTTAAAATTGCTTCTCGAGTCATCAATGATGTGATTTTTTTCAACCACTCCTTTGAGCAATTATCCAATTTCCTTTTGCTTTTACTTTTTCTAATTATATTCAGAGGCGTCTTTCAATTTTCAGGTGAAGTCCTCATAAAAAAAATCACACAAAAAATTAAAAGTTTTTTGAGAAAAAAATTATCCTACAGTCTTTTTGAGAACACTCAAGTCAGAAATATCCATTCGGGAAGCATAATAAGCATTTTTTATGATCGGGTGGAAGCAATTGAAGATTACTACTCACTTTATATCCCGCAAGTTATTTTATCCATCCTCATTCCGGTCAGCATTTTGTTCTTTGTTTTTCCGATGGACTTACTCTCCGGGCTCGTTTTTTTTGTGACTGCGCCATTAATTCCATTTTTTATGTTTTTGATAGGAAAATTCAGTGAAAAAATCAATCAAAGACAATGGCGATCATTAAGTAAATTAACCACATTCTTTTTGGATTCAATTCGGGGTTTAAAGACCATCCTGATATTTAATCAACGTGATGAGCACATTGAAAGAATAAGACGGGCAAACAATGATTATCAACAAAAATCGATGGCTGTTCTACAGATTACGTTCTTGTCAGCCTTCATTCTGGAATTGGTCAGCACGTTATCAATTGCTATTGTGGCTGTTGAAATTGGATTACGGCTGCTATATTTTAAGATTTCTTTCGAACAAGCCTTTTTTATTCTTCTCATTGCCCCAGAATTTTATTTACCATTGAGAAATTTAGGGCTTCGATTTCATGCAGCTATGAATGGGGTTGAGGCTTACCAGGAAATCCATTCATTAATTACCCAGCCAGAACGGATAAATGATCTAAAAAATTTACCTTATGATGAAAAACATGTGCAAATATTAAGGGTTGAAAATTTATCCCTGCAATACCTAAATCAAACACGTCCCATTATTGAAAAATTCTCTTTTGATTTTGAAAAGGGCAAGCATTATGCTATTGTTGGTGCTAATGGAACGGGGAAATCTACTTTTTTCCGCAGCTTACTCCGTTTGAGTAATCCTTTAAGGGGAAAAATCTTAATTGATGGAATAAATATCAATGACCTAGACCGAAAAATTTATTATTCTCACATCGCCTGGTTACCGCAGGATCCTGCCATATTCAATGGGAGTTTCCTGGAGAATTTGATAATTGCAAACATGGAAACGGATCAAAATGAGATTGAGAATATTCTTGAAATTGTTGGGATAAATGATTTTATTGATACTTTCCCCACTAAATACCATACTGAAATTCAGGAGTTTGGGAAAACGATCAGCAGCGGTCAACGGCAACGAATTGGCTTGGCGCGGTTATTGTTGCGTAAACCGTCTATTATTTTATGCGATGAACCAACCGCATTTTTGGATCCCATATCAGAAGAGCTCATCTCAAAAAGACTTGAATGCTTCCGCAAAGAAAAAATATCAATCACGATTGCGCACAGACTTCATACCGTAAAGCAAGCTGATTCGCTTTTATTTTTTCAGAAAGATAGACCAGTACTTACAGGTTCTTTTGATGGTTTGATTGCAGAAAACGAAAGTTTCCGAAAATTTATTAAATTTTATTTCGGGGAATATTTGAATGATTAAGAATTTTTGGCATTTTGCAAAATCTTCCTGGGCTGGAATAGCTTTATCCATTGTTCTCGCTTGCCTGACAATCCTTAGCACGGTTGCATTAATGGGTGTTTCAGCCTACTTAATCATTTTGGCAGGGTTTCATCCATCGATTGCATTATTGCAAGTATCGATTGTCGGTGTCAGATTTTTTGGAATCTCTCGCAGCCTTTTCAGATACCTCGAACGCTTACAGACACATAAAGTCAACTTTCGTATCCTGGGTAATCTACGATTATCCATATTTTCAAAACTTTCAGAGCATTATTATCAATTAATAGATAAACATACAAGTTCGAACTTCTTAACCCTCGTCATCAATGATATTAATCAAATGGAAAATTTATTTGTGCGCCTGCTATCTCCGGCGATCGTGGCGTTGTTAATAAGCATACTGGTCGGTATCTTTTTGGGGTTCCAGGCAATTGAGATATTATTTGTTTATCTTTTTGGGTATGTACTTATTGGAATTGCCATCCCTTTTTTCTCTATAAAAATGAGCCGACTTTCGAAGGGGAAATTGGAAGAATCTCAGAGAAAATTCCAATCTTCCTTAATCAATTTCAATCAATTTTTGGATGAAGCAATATTTTATCAGGCTGAATCAAAATTAAAAAAAGATTTAGAAAAGGCTACCCTGACGTTAGAAAAAGAACAAACCAGGACGGTTATCTGGCAATCTGTGTGGCAATTGCTTAGTTTTTATTCGATACAAGCAATTTTCTTACTTGTATTAGCTTTCAGTATCTATCTGGCAAACAATGAGAAATTGGATCTTTTAATGGTTGGCGTGATTTTTCTGGTCGTTTTAACCAGCTTTGAGGTACTGTCAAATATTCCTTCTATGGCTTATCTCTATGGAGATATTGAGCGTGCCAGCTGTAGAATTCAAGAAATTGAAAAAATTTCAGCCGTTCAAAATAAGAATTTTCAAGATATCTATCAGGATATTTTTCCAATAAGACTCAGGGACGTTTCTTACGCTTACGACAGCCATCCGTCCGTTCAGGCAGTTCAAAATATCAATATTGGACTATCAAGAGGGGAGAAAATCGCGATCGTTGGCATGAATGGTTCAGGAAAGACCACGTTAATCGAACTCCTTATAGGTCTTCGAGATAATTATTGTGGGAGCATATTATTAGGAACCCAGGAATTAACCAAAATTCCCAAAAATATGCTTCGACAAACATTCGGATACCTACCAGCAAATCCGTTTATGTTTGCAGCGACGCTGAGGCAGAATCTACTTTTGGTAAAGCCAAACGCTGATGATAATGAGCTCATGCAAGTACTGCAGAGTGTGGATTTGTTCCATCCCCCAAGTCTGGCTTTAGATACACAATTGGATGAGCTCGGGAAGAATTTATCAAGTGGGGAAGTTCAACGATTGGCGATTGCCCAATCCATTTTGATGGATGCCCCGGTTCAGATATTTGATGAACCTTTTGCCAACTTAGATCCTGAATCGGCATTCAAAATTGATCAACTGATCCGAGAAAAATTTCAGGACAAAACCATTATTTTTGTTACCCATCGATATATTAATATGGAAATTTTCAATCAAATTTATGTTTTGGAAGAAGGCAAAGTCATCCAAAAGGGCACCCATAAAGAGTTGTTGAAAAAAATTGGAAAATACGCTGAACTTTTGAAAAGCAGTAATTTTTAAATTACCAAAAAACTATCAATAATTTATTGATTTCATAAAGTAAAATGGGTTATAATAGATGTATTAATTTTATTTGATTATTATCATTGCGGATCACTCTTTGATCTTGAAATTGTTTTCTCTCATGATTAATGGGAGTTAATAAAAACATAACAATCGGTATACGATTGAACAATTGATGAATGGAAATTTTCAGGAAATGAAGCAAAGCATCTGTGAATTCATGAATTCATATCGATTTCTGAAATAAATCATTAAATCTGAGAAAGTTACTGGTTGAGAAACAAGGTCATCCGAATCCGCACATAGATTTGATGGCTAAAGAATGCAAAAAACCATAACGGCATTAACGGTTCAGAAAAAAAACCCAAATCGAGTGAACATTTTTCTTGATGGTGTTTTTTCATTCGGTTTATACATCGTAAATGCAAGGCATCTTAAAGTGGGGCAAATAATTTCTCAAAACGTAATCGATCAACTTTTGAAGGAAGATCAGATTGAAGATGGTTTTCAAAAAGCCCTTAGATTTATTGCATACAAACCAAGAACTACCAATGAAGTGATTAAGAAATTAAAAGGGATCGGACTGCAGGATGATGTGATTGCTATTGTCATCGAAAAGCTCACCGAAAAAAAATATGTGGATGACCTTCAATACGCTAAAAATTGGGTTGAAAACAGAAGCGTTAATAAACCAAGAAGCATAAAATTAGTCAAATGGGAATTAAAAAACAAGAATATTAGTGAAGAAATAATTAGTGAAGTAACTGGTGAGATGTTGCCAGAAGAAAAATTAGCAATCCTGGCAGCAGAAAAATATGCCAGGAGATTATCCGGATTTGAAGAAGAAATTTTTACCCGCAGGTTATCCGGATATTTAATACGGCGAGGATTTTCTTATTCTACTGTCTACTCGACAGTTCAAAGAGTATGGAATGACCACCGCCTTCAAATTTATGAAAATTCAAATGGAAAATGAGGTGAATAGATGGGGCAGCAAGGACTTTTAGCACTTTTTTTGATTATCGGTGACGTGCTTGTCATCGCAGTTGTTTTGTTCTTTTTGAATCGTTACTACGCAGAGCGGTTACAAAGGGATAGAAAAGATCAAGCTGATTCTTTGATTGCGAATGCCAAGGAAAATGCAAAAACAATCGAGATTGAAGCCAAAGATAATGCCATCAAAATTCTTAAAGACGCAGAAGACGAAATAACCAGAAGAAGAAATGAAAATCTTAAGGAAGAAGAAAGACTAAATAAGAGAAGAAGCGAAATTGATAATCGCATTGAGAGACTTGAATTAAGAGATCAAACTATCAATAAGCGCCAAAGTCTAATTGACAAAAGATCCAATGAATTAGAGAAAATGTATGCCCAACAATTGGGTGAATTGCAACGAATAGCCCAAATGAGTGTTGAAGAAGCCAGAGAAGTCCTGCTTCAAGAGGCAGAGAAAGAAGGCCGGGCGGATATGGCCAGAATTATTCGCCAAATTGAAGCCGAAGCGAGAGCAGAAGGGGAAAAACGGGCCAAGGAAATAGTTGCTGATGCTATTCAAAGGGTCGCTTCAGAGCATGTTAATGAAGTAACCACATCCGTTGTAATTCTACCTAACGAGGAAATGAAAGGTAGAATTGTTGGACGGAATGGCAGGAATATTCGCGCTTTTGAACAGGCAGCCGGGGTAGATGTGATCGTGGACGATACTCCAGAAGCGGTAACGATAAGCTGTTTTGACCCTGTCAGAAGAGAAGTTGCGCGCAGAGCTTTGGATTACCTTATCTTGGACGGAAGAATTCACCCGGCACACATCGAAAAAGTTCTCGAGGATAAGCAAAAAGAGGTAGATAAAACCATTGAAGAAGCTGGAGAACAAGCTGCATATGATGCCGGTGTCTCAGGCATACGACCTGAAATCTTGAAAGTCTTGGGAAGGTTAAAATACCGAACATCTTATGGTCAAAATCAACTTTCGCACGCTGTTGAAGTGGCAAGATTGGGCTCGGTTATCGCATCCGAGTTAGGCGCAGACATCGAGATTGTAAAAGCAGCCGGACTATTACATGACCTGGGAAAAGCAATGGACCATAATACGGAAGGGACGCATGCACTCATTGGTGCTGAATTTGCCCGCCGTTATGGGGTCAATCCGAAGATCGTGAATGCAATTGCTTCTCATCATCACGAAACTGAACAAGAATCATTAGAAGCGATTATTGTTGAATCAGCAGATGCAATTTCAGGTGCACGCCCGGGTGCTCGTCGCGAGGATTTGGAGCAGTACATCAAGAGATTGCGAGCCTTAGAAGATATCGCAAACTCTTTCAAAGGCGTCAGTCAAAGTTATGCCATTCAAGCTGGTCGTGAAGTAAGAATAATTGTACGGCCAGAAGACATTGATGATTTGGATGCATTGAGAATTGCCAGAGATGTTGCCAAGAAGATCGAAGAAAATATGCAATATCCCGGTCAGATCCGAGTGACAGTTATTCGAGAGACCAGAGCGATTGATTACGCAAAATAAAAATCTCCAAAAAATGAAATATAATTCTGATACAGGCAAATCAACCTGTATCAGTTTTTTTAAGGAAAATCCATGAAACAATTATTGCAAAATATTAAAGAGGGGATTGCTGAGATTGTAGAAGTGCCTATTCCGGCAATAAAACCTGGTCATATCCTGGTTAGAAACCATGCTTCAGTCGTTTCCGCCGGAACTGAGAGAATGGTGGTTGAATTTGCTGAGAAAAATTTATTGATGAAAGCAAAATCCAGACCTGATCTGGTAAAACAAGTTATTGACAAGGCGCAACGTGAGGGTGTCATTCCAACCATACAGGCAGCCTTGAATCGTCTCGATACGCCGATGGCTTTGGGGTATTCTTCTGCCGGGGAGGTTGTATCGGTCGGAGAAGACGTACCGGATATTAAACCGGGAGATCGGGTAGCCTGTGCTGGGGGAGGTTTTGCCTGCCATGCTGAATATGTTCTGATCCCGAAAAATTTATATGCCAGGATCCCAGACTCCGTAAGCTATGAAGAAGCCGCTTTTTCAACATTAGGGGCGATTTCCTTACATGGGTTTCGGATTGCTGCCCCTCAAATTGGTGAAAAGGTTGCAGTAATCGGCCTGGGATTATTAGGTTTGATGATGATCGATATTTGCAAAGCCGCCGGGTTGAAAGTATTTGGAATCGATCTGGACTCAGACAGGGTTGAACTTGCAATCAATAGGGGAGTCGTAGCAGTTCAAAGAGATCTGGCTTTAGATCAGGGTTTGAATTTTACCCAAAACCATGGATTTGATGTAATTTTTATATGTGCTGATACGATTTCCAACGATCCTATCGAATTGGCGGGACAATTAGGGAGGGATAAAGGCACAGTTGTCGCTGTTGGTGCTGTTGGGCTGGAAATTCCCAGAAAAATTTATTATGAAAAAGAGATTAACCTTCTCATCTCAAGATCATATGGGCCGGGAAGATATGATAACGTTTACGAAGAACAAGGTCATGACTATCCATATGGTTATGTGCGCTGGACCGAAGGTAGAAACCTTTCTGCAATTGTTGATCTGCTCGCCAATGAAAAAATTGATGTCAGGTCATTAATTACCCATCGATTTCCAATTGAAGAAGGGAAGAAGGCCTATGAAACGATCACTGGTAAAACAAATAAGAATTTTCTTGGCGTTCTTATTCATTATCCTGAAATTGGACCCTCTGAAAAAGTCGATCGTAGGATTTTCTTACAAAATGAATCAGAAAAAGTTAATCAAAAAAGTGATGTCACAGTTGGTGTACTGGGTGCAGGCTTGTATGCAGGTGCCGTGTTTTTACCGATCATTCAAAAAACAACATCTGTTCAAAAACTGGGTATTTGCAGTGCTAAAGGATTAAATGCCAGACAATTAGCTAAAAAATTTTCTTTTCAATTTGCATGTTCCGATGAAAATGACATTTTTAATAACGATCAGATTAATACGGTCGTATTATTAACCAGGCATAATGAACATGCAAGACAGATCATTAATGGCTTGCAAAACAACAAACATATTTATTGTGAAAAACCTTTAGCCTTAACTACTACTGAACTGATGGATGTTAAAAAAGCCTGGGAAAATTCGCAAACTAAATTGATGCTGGGTTTTAATAGAAGATTTTCGCCATTTATTCAAAAGGCGAAAAAATTTCTTCAAGATAGTGCTGAACCGAAGATGATCCATTACCGGGTTAATGCAGGCTATATTCCGTCAAACCATTGGGTGCACGATCCTACACTGGGTGGGGGAAGGATCATTGGCGAAGGATGCCACTTTGTCGATTTGTGTATTTTCCTGGCTGGCACGAAACCAGTTAGTATCCAAACGCTTGGTTTGCCTAACCTTGGAAAATACAATGATGATAATGTCATCATAAATATAGTTTTTGAAGATGGATCAGTTTCCACGATTGAATATTTAGCCAACGGTGATAAGAGTATTGAGAAGGAAACCCTGGAGGTTTTTAGTGGGGGAAGAGTAGTTCAATTATTTGATTACCGGAAATTAATATTAACTACTAATGGTAAGAAAACGCGCTTTCAAAGCCGTTTTAGTCAAGATAAGGGTCATCTGGAAGCATGGCAATCTTTTGTCAATTCAATTGAAAAGGATGCGGAAACACCAATCGGGTTTGATCAAATATTTGAATCATCATTGGTAACACTGGCTGCATTAGAATCATTAAAAACAGATAAAACAATCATCATTGACGGTTTTTTGAACTCAATTAACCAGTAAAAATTAAAGTGGTTGTTTCCAAAAAAAAGAAAAAAATATTTACAACCTGAATGGGTTCCAATACGAATCCATTTTATGATTGGTTTTTATATCCCCAAACAGATTTTACAAGCTGATAGAAACCACCGTTAAGGATTGTGCCCAATTTATTATTTTGTGCGATAATTCACATGATTAAATAAGAATTTAAAAGTTTTTTAAGCGTAACTAAGTATCACTTTACTGGAGAATTTCGATGAATGAAATTGTGGTTACTTTATCAAGGTGGCAGTTTGCATTAACGACCGTTTATCATTTCTTTTTTGTTCCCTTAACAATAGGTCTGTCATTAATGGTAGCAATTATGCAGACCATTTATTGCAAAACAGGTGATGTGATCTACAAACAAATGACCAAATACTGGGGGAAATTATTTCTAATCAATTTTGCGATGGGGGTTGTTACAGGTATCGTGATGGAGTTTCAATTTGGCATGAATTGGTCAGAATATTCACGCTTCGTTGGTGACATTTTTGGAGCACCTCTGGCGATAGAAGCCCTGGTAGCCTTCTTTTTAGAGTCTACATTTATTGGAATCTGGATATTCGGCTGGGACAAACTTTCAAAGAAGGTGCACTTATTTTCAATCTGGTTAGTGGCAATCGGGTCTACTCTTTCAGCGTTTTGGATTCTTGTTGCAAATTCATTTATGCAAGCACCGATGGGTTTTGTAGTCGATAATGGACGCTTGATCATGAATGATTTTGGTGCCCTGGTGGCAAATCCAAATGTTTGGGTTCAATTTCCACACACAGTTTTAGGTGGGTATACAACCGGTGCATTGTTTATCATCGGAATTAGCGCATATTTTCTATACCGAAAAAAACATGTTGACTTTTTTCAACGCTCTTTTCAGATTGCAGCTCTGTTTGGGGTTATTTCAGTTCTTCTGGTCATATTAGTTGGGCATACTCAGGGTCAGCACATGGTACAAACACAACCAATGAAAATGGCAGCGGCCGAAGCTTTATGGGAAACTGAAAATCCAGCCTCATTTTCAATTCTTTCATTTGTAGATCAGAAGAATCAAAAAGATATTTTTTCAATACGGATTCCAGCGGTTTTAAGTTTGCTTTCATACAATCGATTTCAAGGGGAAGTTAAAGGAATAAAAGAACTCCAATCCGAATATGAGCAAAAATTTGGGCCTGGAAATTACATCCCTCCCATCACCTTGAATTATTGGGCATTTCGGGCGATGGTTGGTTCTGGTTTCCTGATGTTTTTCCTAACCGCTTTAGGACTTTATTGGATTATGACCAGGAAAATTCTGAAAGCTAAGTTGTTGAGGTTTTTTCCACTGGCGATCGGCTTACCTTATTTGGCAAATTCATCTGGCTGGATATTGACGGAAGTGGGCCGGCAACCATGGGTTGTTTTTGGATATTTAAAAACAAGTGATGCCATTTCCCCCAATCTGACAGTTGGTATGCTTTGGTTATCGGTCATAGGCTTTACTTTGGTGTATGGTGCCTTAATGGTTGTAGATGTTTACCTACTGGCTAAGTTTGCGCAGAAAATTAATGTTGATGAACCAAAACGTACTGAAGAAGAAAAAACCTATTGGGAATGATCGAGGTGAATGATGAATTATGAATCAATATGGTTCGTTTTAATTGCTATTCTTTTTATTGGATATTTCATACTGGAAGGTTTCGATTTTGGCGTTGGCATCTTATTGCCTTTTGTTGCCAAAAGTGACACAGAGCGAAGAATGGTTATCAATACAATTGGACCTCATTGGGATGGAAATGAAGTTTGGTTAATTACTGTCGGTGGAGCGATGTTTGCAGCGTTTCCTAATTGGTATGCCACATTATTCAGCGGTTTTTATATTGCCTTATTCCTCATGTTGATAGCTTTAATCATTAGGGGTGTTGCTTTTGAATTTAGAAGCAAGGTTGGATCCATAAGATGGAGAAACTTTTGGGATTGGTCGATTTTTGTTGGAAGTCTTATTCCAGCTTTTTTATGGGGGGTTGCCTTTACTAATTTTATTAGAGGGGTACCGATCGGAGAAAACTTCAGATTTGTAGGAAACTTTTGGGATTTAATTAATGTTTACTCAATCATGGGAGGACTGGTCACCTTAACCGGTTTTATCGTGCAGGGTGCCATCTTTCTATCTATGAAATTGGAAACCTCGTTTGCCGAGAGAATCAATCGTCTGGCAATGAAACTGTGGATACCCAATATTATCGTATTGATTTTATTTGTTATTGAAACTTATTTTTTCACCGATATTATTGACCAGCTTGGTGTCAACCCTGGCGTGGTACCAATTGGTGCGGTTTTATCCTTGTTTGCAGTAGGGTGGTTTATTAAAATCCAACAAAATTATTGGGCATTTATCATGAATAGTTTCGCGATTATTTTTTCTGCCAGTACAATATTTATGATTCTTTATCCACGAGTTTTGATTTCAAGTATTGATCCTATGTACAACCTGACTATCATGAATAGTGCGTCAGGCGAATACACGTTGAAAATCATGTCGATCATTGCGCTGATATTTCTCCCTATTGTGATTGGTTATCAAGGCTGGTCCTATTGGATTTTCCGCAGGCGCATCTCGAGTGATCCTGAGAGTCTCCATTATTAGTTTGAATTTTTCAAAATAAAGGGGATTGATTGCAAGGTATAATAATCTATCGCATAAAAAAAATTAAAAGGATATAAAATGAAAAAAGTAATCATATCTGAAAAGGCTCCAAAAGCGTTAGGTCCGTATTCGGCAGCAATTGAGACAGATTTTTTTGTTTACACCTCCGGTCAATTGGGTCTCGATCCTGTATCGGGTGATTTGGTAAAGGGTGGTGTTGAAGCTGAAACACACCAGGCTTTAAAAAATTTAAGAGAAGTTCTAAAATCTGCTGGTTTAAATTTGGATTCAGTTGTAAAAACAACAGTCTTTCTTAAAGACATAAATGAATTTTCATCCATGAACAAGATTTATGGTGAGTATTTTACCAGTGAGCCTCCAGCCAGATCTGCATTTCAGGTAGCTGCTTTACCAAAAGATGCATCTGTAGAAATTGAAGCTGTTGCAGTCAAGAAAAATAATTAAATAAATCAGTCATTTTTCTGAAAAAATATAATTGAAGGACAAAACCCCTAAATGAACTTTGTTTCAGTTATAGTGCCTTGTTACAACGAAGAAAAGAATATAGGGTTTTTACTTGCAGCGCTGAACCAGCAAACTTACCCCAAGGAATTATTTGAAATAATAATCATCGATGGTCAATCTATTGATAATACCGTTGCAGTTATCAACTCAGAAAAAGAAAAATACCCCGAATTAACCATTAAACTTGTACCAAATCCTAAAAAAAACATCCCTGCAGCGTTGAATATTGGGATTAGAAATAGTTCAGGTGAAATTATCATCCGAATGGATGCGCATTCAATTCCCGATTCAAGCTATATAGAAATATGCGTTCAGGACCTGAAAAATGATTTGGGAGCAAACGTTGGTGGAAGGTGGATCATTATTCCTGGTTCCGAATCAAAAATGGGCCAGTGCATTTCTCTGGCTGCCTCACACCCTTTTGGCGTGGGTGATGCCAAGTATCGCTATAGTTCTGAACCAGGATATGTTGATACCGTTCCTTATGGAGCATTTTATCGAACGTTGATTGATGAAATTGGATTTTTTAACGAGGATTTATTAGCGAACGAAGATTATGAATTCAACGTGAGAATCCGCAATTCGGGAAAGAAAATCTACTTCGATCCCAGAATCAAAACCCAATACATAGCCAGAGATTCGATTAAAAATTTATCCATCCAATATTGGCGATATGGATATTGGAAATTTCGCATGTTAACCAAGTACCCAGGTACATTGAGGTGGCGGCAGGCAATCCCTCCTGTTTTTGTGACTGGTATAATTTTGATGACGGTTATGGCGATATTTTTTCCAATCGTTTGGATTCCCCTGGGTTCCATCTTTTTTTT
>SWCH01002627.1_pt1 | contig 47086 bp, 41 predicted proteins | sample 4690051 | NCBI WGS metagenome assembly SWCH01 (sample SAMN10267282, study PRJNA491770) | bioreactor metagenome | isolation source: DHS bioreactor inoculated with | place: Japan: off Shimokita Peninsula
GGGGGCTTCCTGGTCGGGCAGGCATTTCCTTTGTTGAATCAAGACAATAACACCATAACAACGACCACACAGACCAATCCATCCTATTCCAGCTCCAATTCAGAAGATCTTGATGTTCTTTTTGAACCGTTCTGGGAAACCTGGAATTATGTGCTTGAACAATATGTTGATCAACCTGTCGATCAAACACTCATGATGCGTGGCGCTATTAACGGAATGCTTGGTTCGTTAGGAGACCCGCATACATCTTATATGGATCCGGAGATGTTTCGACAGCAAAACACTCCACTCCAGGGTGAATATGAAGGAATTGGTGCCTGGGTGGATGTAACTGGCGAGTATGTCATCATTATCAGCCCGATGCCCAACTCGCCTGCTGAGAAACAGGGTTTAAAGCCTGATGATCAGGTAATTGCAGTCGATGGCGAGGATATGACCGGAATAGAAGGCAATTTGGTTCTGCGTCGTATTTTAGGAGAAGCAGGCACCGATGTGACGTTAACCATTCATCGACCAGCGACGGATGAAACCTTTGATGTAACCATCACCCGACAAAAAATTGAAATTCCCAGTGTTACTGGTGAAATGCTGGGAGATAATATAGCTTATATCCAATTAATCAATTTTGGAGAAAGTACACATCAGGATCTGAGAAAGATTTTAAAGGACCTTTTAAAACAAAAACCCGATGGGTTAATTCTGGATCTGAGAAATAATGGTGGCGGATATTTGAATACTGCAATTGATGTGGCTTCTGAATTTGTGAGTCAGAGCCCAATCATGTATGAGGAATTTGGCGATGGAGAACGTATCACTTATAAAGCCAAACCTAATGGACTGGCAACAGAAATCCCATTGGTTGTACTGATCAATGAAGGAACTGCCTCAGCATCCGAAATCACTGCCGGTGCAATTCAGGATTATGGTCGTGGTGTTTTGGTTGGAAAAACCAGTTATGGGAAAGGATCTGTCCAGAATTGGGTCACCCTCCAAAATGATCAGGGAGCAATTCGTGTGACGATTGCCCGCTGGCTAACACCAAATGAACGGCAAATCAATCAATTAGGACTTGCTCCTGATTATGAAATTGAGATCACCGAAGAGGATATTGAAAATGAAACAGATACTCAATTGGAAAAAGCAATTGATCTGCTTTTAAATAATTAGGTATTTGTGATTCAATCTCACATTCTTAAATCTGGTTTTACAATAGTAGGGTGTAAACTTCAATTTTTTGTACCCTTAAAATTTGCTACTTACCAGATTGATAATGGCTAAAAATCTGGAGATTCCATGTCCAGATTGGTGTTTGACAGTTCTTACTGCGGGTATTATAATCAATCTCCGCTGAAAAAATAACTTGGGAGAGTGTTTAATGGATCAAAATGTAACAGCGGAAACGAACCGCATGCCGATTTCCGAAATCAAACAGAAGATGAAATTCACTGGCAAAGTGCTAAAAACAACCTTGGCCGGTGCAGCCATCGATATAGGAGCGGAAAAGCCGGCAATGCTTCATGTTTCCCAGATGGTCTCAAACCAGAATGAACCAATTCTTTCTGTATCAGATTACTTGAAAGAAGATGAAGAAATTGAGGTTTGGGTAAAACGAGTTCGTGATCAACGTATTGAACTCACCATGGTTAAACCCTTGGATTTGGAATGGCGAGAAATTAAGACCGGTTTGGCAGTCAAAGGCGTTGTTGTACGCTTAGAGACTTTTGGTGCTTTTGTTGAAATAGGTGCAGAGCGTCCCGGATTAATCCATATCAGTGAAATGGCTCATGGTTATGTGCGCACCCCTGCAGATGTGATGAAGGAAGGCGATGAGATTGAGGCTGAAATCATTGATTTCAACCGGAAAAAGAAACAAATAAAACTCTCTATAAAAGCCTTAACCCCAGAACCTGAAAAAGAAGAAAAAGTTGATCAACAAACACCGGTATTTTATACAGATGATCAAACCAAAAAAGAAAAACCTATCCGTAAGAAACGCGAAAAGAAGAATCGGAAAAAAGATTCAAACGAATATTCTTCCTTAGAATTTGATCTGGCAAATGGCCAGGCAGAGGAAGAACCTACAGCGATGGAATTAGCAATCCGCGCGGCAATGGATAAAGCAAATGCTAAAAAACATGAATCGAAAAAGAAAGTTGCTAAACCTTCTCCTGTACAGGATGATTTGCTAGCCCGCACCCTGGATCAGAAAACGAGTTAGTTTTTTCTCTCCCAAGAACACAAACATAAAAGATCACTCGAAAGAGTGGTTTTTTTCTTATCCAATAGTATCCAGGAAAATGGTAAAATTTTTATTTACCATTTATTCTTTTCAATAATTTTGGGACCTGGTTTTTTCGAGCTTACGCTCGCCAAAAATCATTAATTTACTACTTTTTATTGAAATTTATCAAAGCAATTTCTAAATAATCTATTTCTCAACCACTCTACATCTGCATTTATAAAAATTACTTAAGGAGACTAAATGAATACCAAATATATTTTTTTTACTGGAGGAGTTGTCAGTTCTGTTGGCAAAGGGGTCACAGCTGCAGCGATAGGTCGTCTCCTGAAAGAACGCGGGATTAATGTCGGCGTGCAAAAATTAGACCCTTACATTAATGTTGACCCAGGCACAATGAGCCCTTACCAACATGGAGAGGTTTTTGTCACCGATGATGGCGCAGAAACCGATCTGGACCTGGGGCATTATGAACGATTTATTGATATCCGATTACACAAAGAATGTAATGTAACCACAGGGCAGGTTTATGCAGAAGTCATTAGCAAGGAAAGACGGGGCGATTATCTTGGTGGCACGATTCAAGTGATTCCGCATATCACCAATGAAATTAAACGCCGCATTTCATTAGTTGGGAAAACAACGGAAGCAGAAATTGTGTTGGTAGAAGTTGGCGGAACAGTTGGTGATATCGAATCCCAGCCATTTTTGGAAACAATACGACAATTGCGCAGCGACCTCGGCCGTGAGAATACCATGTTTGTTCATGTCACCTGGCTGCCTACCATTGGTGCTACAGGTGAGATGAAAACGAAGCCTACCCAGCACTCTGTACGGGAATTAAGATCAATTGGTATTTCTCCCGATATGATTATCGCCAGATCGGATTTTCCCATCCAGGATGATTTATGTGAAAAAATCGCATTGTTTTGTGATGTAAGTCGTGAAGCCGTGATTCCTATGGTTACGGCTGCTAATTTGTATCAGGTTCCATTATTATTAGAAAAAGCAAATGTAGGCGAATTGATTGTAAAAAGATTAGGGCTACAACCCACCCAGGTTCCAGATTGGAGCCAATGGGAAGAAATGGTTGAAAAGATTTTTAAGCAGAGACCTAAATTACGGATTGCCTTGGTTGGAAAGTATGTCGAACTACATGATGCTTACATGAGCGTTCGAGAAGCATTAAATCATGCTGCAGTTGATCAGGATTTAGATCTGGACATCGATTGGATCCACTCCGCTGATTTAGAAAAAGGTAGATCTCAAGATCTACTTGCAGAAGCGGATGGTATTGTCATTCCCGGGGGTTTCGGAAGCAGAGGAGTCGAAGGAAAAATTATTGCTGCCCGGTTTGCCCGCATTCACAAAAAACCATTCCTGGGTCTTTGCCTCGGAATGCAATTGATGGTTGTTGAATTTGGAAGGTTTATTTTTAACGATGAATCAGTGAACTCATTTGAGTTTGATCACTCGACATCTCATCCTGTCATTGATCTCATGCCGAATCAACAACATATCACCGACATGGGTGGAACGATGAGGTTAGGGCTATATCCATGTTGTCTACAGCCTGAAACCCTGGCAAAAGCAGCCTATCAGGCAGAATCCGTTGAAGAAAGACACAGACACCGCTTCGAATTTAATAATCGTTATCGTGACATTTTTGAAAAGAATGGAATGGTTTTTTCAGGATTATCCCCCGATGGGAAATTGGTTGAAATTGCTGAACTGAAGGATCACCCCTTCATGTTGGCAACCCAATTCCATCCAGAATTTCTTTCAAGACCTAATCGACCACATCCCATATTTGCGAAATTTATTCAAGCTGCCAGTGAATTTTCCAACAAAAAATGAGTATAAGGATAAGGTATTAATCCCAAAATAAGCGTAAAACGGTTATACTTGAAGGTTGAATACGGAATTATTAATAATCAATAGAATGAGAGGTAAATATGGATACAACTATTGTTTCAATTTATGGTCAGGAAGTACTGGATTCTCGTGGAAACCCAACTGTTGAAGTTGAAGTCGTGTTGGCAGATGGGAGTTGGGGAAGAGCTGCTGTACCGTCGGGCGCATCCACTGGATCACATGAAGCCTTGGAACTGCGTGATGGTGATAAAGAAAGATATGGCGGGAAAGGTGTGCTCAATGCAGTAGAGAATGTCAATTCTGAAATAGCAGATACCCTGATCGATTGGGATGCAACTGAACAACGGGCGATTGATATGGCATTATTAGCATTAGATGGCACTGAGAACAAAGCCAAGTTAGGTGCCAATGCAATTTTAGGCACGTCTTTAGCTGTTGCCAAAGCAGCTGCAAACTCCATGGGATTACCGTTGTACCGCTATCTGGGTGGTGTCCATGCTCATGTTTTGCCTGTACCGATGATGAATATTCTGAATGGCGGCGCGCATACTGGCTGGCAATCAACCGACGCCCAGGAATTTATGGTAATGCCATTAGGTGCTCCGAATTTCTGTGAGGGTCTTCGCTGGGGTGCAGAGATTTATCATGCACTCAAAAGTGTGCTCAAGTCCCGTGGTTATGCTACCCTGGTTGGTGATGAAGGTGGTTATGCTCCAGCACTCAAAGCCAATGTAGAGGCGGTTGAAGTCATCCTGGAAGCAATTGAAAAAGCCGGTTACAAAGCTGGTGAACAAATCGCAATTGCATTAGATCCGGCTGCAACTGAATTTTATGAATCAGATACCAAAACCTACAATTTACGCAAAGAAGGCAAGAAATTATCCTCTGAACAAATGGTAGCTTTCTGGAAGAATTGGGTAGATCAATATCCTATCGTCTCCATCGAAGATGGTTTAGCAGAAGATGATTGGGATGGCTGGAAGATGCTGGTTGAACAGATTGGTGATAAAGCCCAATTGGTTGGAGACGACCTTCTGGTTACCAATCCCGAAAGGATTCGCAGAGCCATCAAAGAAAAAGCAGCCAATAGTGTGTTAATAAAATTAAACCAGATTGGCAGCCTCACGGAAACTTTAGAGGCAATTGAAACAGCTCATCGCGCTGGTTGGACTGCGGTCACATCCCATCGTTCGGGTGAAACAGAAGATTCCACGATTGCAGATTTAGCCGTCGCCTTAAACACCGGTCAAATCAAGACCGGTGCACCCGCTCGCTCGGATCGTGTTGCCAAATACAACCAACTACTTCGGATTGAAGCGGAACTCGGTGATACCGCCAGTTATGCTGGCTGGGATGCACTTCACCTCCACAGATAAGGAAAACTTTTTTGATGAATAAAGCTCCCGTAATTGGGGGCTTTTTTTAATTTCTTTGTTGGTTGAAAATTTTTAAGAAATCACAGAGATGGAAAACTTACTTCCAATTTTTTATGAAATCATCAACCGCATTCATAAACTCCAGCGGACATTCCTCTTGCGGAACATGTCCACACTCCGGGATGACCACAAGGGTAGCATTTTGTAATTCGGTGGCTAGCTGTCTGCTCTGATCTACCGGGATAATTCTGTCATTGATTCCTGAAATCACCAAAACCGGGATTTTGATCTCCGCTACATGATCGGCAAGATTATTCTTAGCATTCGCTTTGGTAAATTCCCACAGACCTACATCCCAACGATCAATCGAAAGTGGTTTTTGATAATTGAATAAATCATCTTCACTAATTTTTTCTGGATCAGACCAGGCAATTTTTAGTAGTTCCAATCCGCGTTCGCGGATCGTTCGAACAAATACGGGTCCTAAACGATCCATTTGCGGTAAACTGAGTATTGGTTTAATCCATTTCGGAGCACCAGCGTCACCATAAACGGCTGGGCTCACCAGAATCAAACCGTCGATTAATTCCGGGTAATCCAGGGCTGTTTGCAATGCTACTGTTCCACCAGCAGAATTTCCAACCAGGATTATTTTTTTGATAGGTTTTGACTCGATCAACTCCAATAAAATCTGTGGTTGGTAGGACAGTACATAAGGGTTGTTCTCAACATCTTTGTAGGGTATTACCCGTTCCGTTAATCCAAATGCTGGTCTGTCATAGGCTAACACGAAACCATAGGCTGAAATTGGTTCCATCACTTTATGCCAGCTATAGGTACTCGAACCAAACCCATGCAAAAGAACAATTAACGTTTCATTGTCATTCTGAATTTCCTCGAAATGAACATCTACGCCATTGACATCCATAAACTGGCTATCAGGATAAACTAATTCTTCCAATGGTTTAATACCTTCCAAAGGTGGAAAGGGTATGATCAGGGGTCCAAATACAATTGCCAACAGGATGAGGATGAGAAATAAAACGAGTGGGTTTAACTTTTTCATGGATTCCTTTTAAAAAAATTATGAGATTAACTGGTTTACTTTTGACCAGATTTGATCAAACATTTCAATGGTTAATCTTCCAGTTTGCGTATTCTGCCGGCTGGGATGGTAGGAAGAAATTAAATATGGGAAATCGCCTGGAAATTTGTCCAACCTTCCATGACCAAAAGGAAATTGTTGTTTTTTCTGAATCAGATCTGAAAAAATTTTTAGAACATGGTGTTGAGCGATTGAACCTAAGGCCACTACAACCTTGAGATTTCTCATTTGTGAAATTTCGTAGCGTAAATAGGGGAGACAATTATTAATTTCGGTCAGGGTTGGCTTATTTTGAGGAGGGACGCATCTACATACTGCGGTAATGAATAGGTTTTTTAACGTTAAACCATCGTCCATGTGATAAGAGGTAGGTTGAGATGCAAATCCGGCACGGTAAAGAGCCGGATACAAAAAATCTCCCGATGCATCACCGGTGAACATCCTTCCAGTGCGATTCGAGCCATGGGCTCCCGGTGCCAGCCCAACCACCAGCACTTCTGCATCTAAATCCCCAAATGCTGGTATTGGCTTTCCCCAATATTGCCAATCCTGGTAAGCACGTCTCTTTGTGAAAGCAACTTCCTCTCTCCAGGCTACCAACCGTTCACACTGACGACAATGGATCAAATCCTCATAGTTTTCCACTGGAATATACTCCTATCCGTTACAACCATTACAAAAACAACATTGCATCCCCAAAGGAATAGAAACGATAACCTTCCTCCATTGCCTGCTGATACAAAGCCAATACCTTTTCTCTGCCTGCAAATGCACTGACCAGCATAATCAGGCTGGATTTCGGTAGATGGAAATTCGTAATCATCGCCTGAACGACCTTAAACTCATATCCGGGTAAGATGAAAATATTGGTGGGTCCTGTAAATGCACCTATCACATTTTTCCCTTGTGCGTAAATTGCACCGGTTTCCAAAGTCCTCACACTGGTCGTTCCGACTGCAATTATTCGCCCGCCATCCCTTACGGTTTGATTGATTTTTTCGGCTGCTTCTGCGCTGATGTCACACCATTCTGTGTGTATTTTATGTTTTTCAGGTTCTTCTTCCGTTACTGGAGCAAAAGTATCCAAACCGACATGTAATGTAACCTGGCAAAATTGAACCCCTTTTTTGGTCAATCGTTCGATTAAGGCCTCTGTAAAATGAAGTCCCGCAGTTGGTGCAGCAGCAGATCCTGTTACTTTGGCAAATACAGTCTGGTAACGACCCTGATCAATCAAAGGTTCATGAATATAAGGTGGGAGTGGCATTTGACCGATTTCCTGCAAATACGGGTCAATCGCTTCACTGAATTGAATGATCCTTTTGGGACCTTCAAGATTTTCAATAATTTTAACTTTTATATCAGCTTCAGTACTTAATTCCAAACCAGCATTAATCCGTTTTCCGCCCACCAAACATTCCCAATAATTATTTTCCAGCTTTTTGAGTAAAAGTATTTCAACTTTTCCCCCACTTGGCTTTTTTACAAACAAGCGTGCAGGGATAACTTTCGTCTGGTTTATCACCAATAAATCTCCCGGTTCCAGGAATTCCTCTATTTCATAAAATTTCCTGTGCCATAATTTTTCATTTTGCCGATCCCAAACCATCAACCGGGAATGATCTCTTGGTTCAATAGGGGTTTGGGCAATTAGCTCTTCGGGGAGAAGGTAATTAAAATCTTCTGTTTTCAAAAGCACCTATCATATTAAACGAGGTTGTTTATCATTATCCGGATAGACCAAACCCAAATGATTATATGCGGTTCTGGTAGCGACTCTTCCCTGGCTGGTGCGATCCAAAAAACCTAATTGTAGTAGGTACGGTTCAACAACGTCCATAATTGTATCCGGCTCTTCACTAATCGACGCAGCAATTGTACTTAATCCCACCGGGCCGCCACCATATTTTTCAATGATGGTGCGGATGACCCGACGATCAATTTCATCCAAACCGAGTGCATCTACATTGAGCAAATCCAAGGCATCAATTGCAGTCTGAAAAGACACAACTCCATTGGATCGAACCTGGGTAAAGTCACGTACCCGCCGTAATAATCGTAAAGCCACGCGTGGTGTCCCACGAGCCCGGCGTGCAATTTCCTTAATTCCATCTAATTCGTATGGCACTGACAGCATATTTGACGCCCTGAGGACAATTTTTTCAATGGAAATCTGATCGTAATAATCCAGGCGATATACAGCACCAAATCTTGCTCTTAATGGCGCAGTAACCAAAGCCAGGCGGGTTGTGGCACCAATCACGGTAAATCGAGGGAGTTTAAGCCTGATCGAACGCGCACTGGGCCCTTTGCCAATAATAATATCCAGGGAGAAGTCTTCCATCCCTGGATAGAGTATTTCCTCGATGGCTCGCCCCAGGCGATGAATCTCATCGATAAAAAGAATATCTCCAGCCCGTAAATTGGTTAGGATGGCCGCCAGATCTCCCGCTTTTTCAATGGCTGGGCCTGAAGTGATGCGGATATTCACACCCATCTCATTTGCTAACACATGTGACAGCGTTGTTTTTCCTAACCCTGGTGGCCCATAAAATAAAACGTGGTCCAGTGACTCGTTGCGTTGTTTGGCTGCATCGATTAGAATGGATAAGTTCTCCCGAACCTGGTCCTGCCCAATGACATCTGCCAGAGAAGTGGGACGCAATGTTTGATCAAGACGATCGTCAGGTTTTGCTTCGGGACTCACCATTCTATCATCGCTCATGTGTTCGATTATACCTTCAAAATTCCTATCGAGATGAAATTTTTAAATTCTGATTTTTGTAATTTGCAAAAGCGAAACCACAGCATTCTCTTCACCCTCCTGATGATTTTCCTGATCTCAGCATGTTCTCCATCCCTGGATTTGACCAACCCGGTTGGCTTTGGATTATCTTCCAAAGCGGATGCGGATTTTTGGGCAGAAGAACTGGGAGCAAAATGGTTTTTTGATTGGAGTACAAAAGATAGTCGTAAATCCAGGAAATTGGAATATTGGCAAACCATTCGCGTCAACCAAAATGGTTATTCCCCAACCCAGGAAAGAATTGAATATATTGCCTCCCATTTTAAGGGGTATACCTGGATCATTGGTAATGAACCCGACAATTCATTACAGGATAATACAACCCCTGAGAAATACGCTCAAATCTACCATGAACTTTACACTTTGATTAAATCGAAAGACAGGAGTGCCAAAATCACAATAGCCGCCGTCAGTCAACCTACTCCCGCAAGATTGGAATACCTGAATACAGTTCTGGATAGTTATAAAAATTTATATGGAGAAAAATTACCACTGGATTGGTGGAATATTCACGCTTATGTATTGAGAGAGGAAGAAAATTCCTGGGGCGCAGGATTACCCGTCGGAATTTCAATCGAAAATGGTGAGCTCTATGAAATTGAGCAACATGGTGACATCAGCATTTTTCAACAAAATCTGATTAATTTTCGACATTGGATGAAAGAAAATGATTACCAGCAGGTTCCTCTGGTTGTATCCGAATACGGAATTCTTCTTCCGGAGGAATTTGGCTTTTCTCAGGAAACGATAGCGAGTTACTTGAAGGTAACGAGCGAATGGATGTTATCCTATCAGGATCAGGAAATAGGTTTTCCTGATGATGATTTTCACCTGGTTCAAAAATTTGCCTGGTTTAGTCTAAGTGATCCGAATTTTCAAAGTGCAGATCTTGCAGATCTTGAATTAAAGACCTTAACCCCGATCGGTGAGTCATTTAAATCTTTAACCACCGAACATAACTCCACCAACAAATAAATTCCTAAATTAATCATCACATGCTATAATGACGTCGATTAATTCATCAGGAGTTATCCACATGACCAGTTTGATGATTTCAAAACACCCATTATTAGCACATAAACTTACCAAATTGCGAGATATTAAAACCGAACCAAAGAAATTCAGAGAGTTGGTTCGGGAGATGGCGGGCTTATTAGCTTATGAGGCTACAGCTGATTTAAAAATAGAACCCACAACGGTTCAAACCCCCCTTAAAATGGCACCCGGATTTGAATTAAAAGAAAAAATAGGTTTGGTTCCTATCCTGCGCGCTGGACTGGGAATGGTGGAGGGCATCTGGGAACTCATGCCCTCTGCCGAAGTTTGGCATATCGGAATTTACCGGGACGAGAAAACTCTCAAACCAGTTGAATATTATAATAAACTCCCAACCGAACCCACTGTCAGTGTTTGTCTGGTTTTGGATCCTATGCTGGCCACCGGTGGATCAGCAGTTGCAACCGTAGATGTTTTGAAACGATGGGGCGTAAAGCGCATCAAATTTGTCGGATTAATTGGTGCTCCTGAAGGGGTTGCCCTATTGCAAAAACATCATCCGGATGTTCCGATTTATCTAGCAGCAATTGATGATCACCTCAATGAGGTCGGTTATATTGTGCCAGGTCTTGGGGATGCCGGCGATCGTCAATTCGGAACCGGATAAATCTGTTTTATCGCTAAACTCGAGCGATTTTCAATCCAGCTAATTTAAAAATTCCCAGTCGAAAAATCAAGGTGGGGATAAAAATCAGAATATGAACACATACAGAAACCATTAAGACGAAAGATATGGACATTAACCACCGATTCAAAAATGGGTACATATTCTCTACCATCCACCCGCCCAGCCCAGAAATGAATACCAGGGCCAGAATTATTACAATAACAAGGATGATTAACTTCCAGGATTGACGATCTGCTTCCGAAGGTATCATCGTAGTACTGATTGCAAAAGCCAGGTACAACCACAAACTAAAATCTGTCATTTTAGGCAAATTTATTAGAGAGACCCAAAATGCGTTCAGGTTTGACTCATAAGGTAACCCGACCAAATTCGTTAATCCTAATTGAGAGGATCCGATAAAAGCAACCGCTACCAGGCCGAAAATTAAAGGCGCAAGGCCGATCAATGAATCCCTCACTATATCGGTTTTCAAAGTTTGAACATACCCTAATCTTATTTTTCCTTTTTTGTTTACTTCGGGTAGTAGTGATATTTTCTTAACCGGCACACGCAAGATGATTGCCATTAACAAATGGCTGATCTCATGCAAAAAAACGCCTGGCAATAGCAAGATTGAAAAAATTCCTATTGCCAGGTTCGGTCTGCGGGTAAAAAATAATAGAATAATTTGTATTTCCCTTTGCAATAAGCGCTGGGAAAAAATTAAAACCAGAATGCTTAATGTAAAGAAAATAAAACCATCAAATTTCAAATGATTTCACCTGGCGGCTGCTTTAACAATCTCTATAAAATCAGGCTTTAAAGCAGCACCACCGACCAGCGCTCCATCAATATCAGGTTGTGAAAAATAATCGTAAGCATTGGCACCATTAACCGAGCCTCCGTATTGCACTCGTATTGTCTGCGCAATTTTTCCATTAAAAATAGTTTCCAGAGGTCTTCGAATGGCTTTGAATATAATGTCGTTTGCTGTCAGAGGATCACATGCCAGACCAGTACCAATTGCCCAAACAGGTTCATATGCAATTACAATTTTTTCAGCAAATTCAATTCCAATATTCTTAAGTCCAATTTCCATCTGACGTTGGATCACCTCTAAGGCAACTCCTTTTTGATTTTCTTCTAATGTTTCACCAACACACATGATGGGGATAATATCATTCTCTAAAGCTGCTATCACCCGTTTGTTGACTGTCACATCAGTCTCCCCAAAGAATGTTCGGCGTTCTGAATGACCAATAATCGCGTAGTTTGCGAATTCCTTCACCATTAAAGGTGATATCTCCCCTGTGAAGGCGCCTTGTTTCTCCCAATGAATATTTTGCGTTCCAACGCCAATCGAACCATTTTTTAGCATCGATGACACTTTACTCAATGATGTGAAAGGAACACAAAAAACACTCTCAACAGATGTGATTTTTTCAATATCATTTTTTAATAAATTAACCAGTTCTTCTGCTTCAGCAACAGTTTTATGCATTTTCCAGTTTCCAGCTACAATTGGTTTTCGCATTTTTTTCCTCTCAAAATAAGTCTTATGGAGATATTTTACCGCAACCCGGCATCTCAAAATAGATTTTCATTTAAATAAAGTGGTTTCAATGATTTTTCATCCATATTCCCCATGGGATTGACGATCTAAGCAAGAGCGATTATCATGAATTTACCAGGTTGACCAGATGATCGCGGCACTTTGGTGTCGAGGAAAGTCCGCACTCCACAGAGCAAGATGCCGGGTAACACCCGGAGCGGGAATGCCTTTAGAGGTAACCTGCTAGATCGGGCCACAGAAACAAACTGCCTTTGAGGCGATGGTGAAATGGTGGTGTAAGAGACCACCGGCGCTTGTAGTAATACAACGGCCAGGCAACCCTCATCTGGAGCAAGGCCAAGCAGGGACGTAACCATTTGGTGGGAGACTGCTCGTCTCCTGATAAGTTCCGGGTAGGCTGCAAGAGTGAATTGGTAACAATTCACCTAGAGAGATGATCATCCTTTTTATTGCCGTCCATTGAGGATACCCAATAAAAATACAGAATGCGGCTTATCGGTTGACCTGGTTTTATTATTTAATAAACTTCCGGCACAAATGACTGGTCACTTATGGGAGGCCTCACATACCCTTCATCTTTCTGCCTGGGCGGTAAATCAATTGGTTCTGGCGTTAAGTCCTGGTAAGGGATCATACTGAGGAGATGGTGAATACAATTCAATCTGGCACACTTTTTGTTGTCTGCATTAACGACGTACCAGGGAACCTGTTTAATGTCAGTGTATGCGAACATCTTGTCTTTTGCTTTTGAATATTCCATCCATCTCGACCTGGATTGTAAATCCATGGGGCTTAATTTCCAACGCTTGGTAGGATCTTTTATTCGATCCTCAAATCTCTTTTCCTGTTCCTCATCACTGACAGAGAACCAATATTTTATGAGAATTATTCCCGAACGAACCAGCATTCTTTCAAATTCGGGAACGGACCTCAAAAATTCCTGGTATTCCTCTTCTGTACAAAATCCCATCACCTTTTCTACCCCGGCACGGTTATACCAGGAGCGGTCGAACAACACCATTTCTCCGGCAGCAGGCAAATGGGGGACGTACCTTTGAAAATACCATTGCGTCTTTTCACGTTCGGTTGGTGCAGGTAACGCGACTACACGCACATTTCTGGGGTTAAGGCTTTCCGTGATTCTCTTAATGACACCGCCCTTACCGGCTGCATCTCTGCCTTCGAAGATGATGACAACTTTTAAACCTTGTTCTTTGATCCACTCCTGTAATTTAACGAGTTCTACCTGAAGTTTTCCTAATTCTTTTTCATACACCTTGGTAGATATCTTATGATGCTTGTGGTTGAGTTCATTGATATCTTCCGTTTTATCCTGTTCACCTTTACGCTTGGATTGCTTGTTTTTGTCTTTTTTTGCCATTTTTTCCTCACCTTTACCAGTCTAATCCTCCATCTATATTTATTATACAGAGAGAATAACAAAAATAAATTAGAGCTTTTAAAATTTTTGTTGAGTAAGTGTATTCAGGTAATTTTTTTAAAAACTCACTCGGTTAAAAGGCAAATTTCAATTGATGACTCGGAGTTTTACCATTTAACAGGATATATTCACCCACCTTGTCAATTGATATCCCCAACATTTTCAAATCACTTTCAGATTTTATTACTTTCCGACCGCGATATCTGGCAATCAACTCTACACGCTTGGGACCTATTCCAGGAATTCTTAACAGTTGTTCCCTGGAGGCTCGATTAATCTCGATGGGGTTCTCTTTAAGGTGATGATCTGCCCAATATTTTTTAGGGTCACAATTTAAATCTAAATTACCATTTTGATTGAACAGAAAATCTTCGAATGAATAACCATAATCTCGCAAGAGAAATGATGCCTGGTAGAGTCGCTGCCCTCTGACTGGGTTTTCAGCAGGCAAATTTTCGAATGGGGTACCTTGAACAGGAGAAAATGTCATAAAATAAATCCTCGCCAGATGAAAATTATTTATGAGATAGTCGCTTGCTTTCAGAATTTCAATATCATTTTCACCCGAGGGTCCCACCACCAATTGCGTTGTTACGGATGGCCATTTTTGTTTCCAATTAAGCTGTGAATCTTTATTTCTCCGGATGGCATCTACCCATTTCAGTCTTGAAAATAATTCTTCACCAAAATTTTTTAAAGGTGCCAAAAAGTTCAACCGTTCTGGATTGGGAGCTTCGAGGTTTACCGATATCCGATCTGCCCATCTCATCAGGTTCAAAACCTGGTCATATTCTGCCCCAGGCATAATCTTCAAATGTAAATATCCTTTGAATTTATTTTTGGTTCGCAGGATTTCAGCTGTATCAAGAATTTTGTCCTGTATCCGGATGCCGCCCCCTGCAATTCCGGAACTCAAAAACAATCCCTGGACAACTTTCTTTTGGTATAAATCCAAAAAAGTACCTGCCATGTCATCCGGAGAAAAGGTAGCTCGTGGAATATCACGCCCTGATCGGAATGAACAATATTTACAATTCCGCTCACACACCGAAGTGATCATACTTTTTAATAACGGTGTGGTTTTTCCTCCAGACATCTTTGAATAGGTTATCCAGGGTAGTTTCTTTATTGTTGATCTTTCTGGGCAGCTCATCAGGGATGTTTCAAGGTTCTCTCCTTCTTCAACATCCATATTCTCTGATAATAAATTCAATTTACGAAATCTATTCATTTCCATATTATAGAACTAATGTTCCTTTAATTCAATAGCAAATCTTGTGAAGGATTACAATTTGGTGTAAGATAAAAAAAGTATCATTATAAAATTTAAAGGAAGTTTTTTGGCGAGCGTGAACTTGCAGAAAAAAATACGCCACCTCCCTTTTATTGAGATGATACAAAAAAATCCAAATTGATCGGAGATTTTTATGCGGAGTGGGATTCACAAGTTATTGTCCACATTGATTACAATTTCAATTTTATTCTTCATCCCACCCTTTAAAGTTTTCGCTCAATCTCAGGAGATTAGCAATAATTTGAGTTTCGTTGTTAATTCTGAGAGAACTTATTATGGATTCAATGCTGGCTCCACCAATAAGGAGTTAAGGTTTCGTTTCAGCCAACAAAATCGACAGAACTTATTATTTATCGACATATTTGAAAACAATCAATTTTATACAATTGGAGCCTATAACAATAAAGGCTTTTTTATCCTTCTTCAGGATCACCCGGGCAGCAATGGCAATAACCGATTAACACCATTAGAATTTGAGGATCATTTTTTGGAATTATTATTAAAATCCTCAACGGTTCCTGACGTTAGTGCAGAAGGCTTTTCCCTCCATCACTGGATCATACCAAACTCAAATTTAATTTTTGCAGATAAAGGTGGCCAGACCATCATCATTTATGCAAGCAGTGATGATTTTCAATTGATCGAAAACGATCTCCCCTATATTGGAATTACATATAACTACCCCTATGTAGTTTTTAGCCAGGCTCCTGACATGAATAAGCAGGATTTCCTACAGGAAAGATTGATGGACACCATTAATGAATTCGATGAAAATTTTTCAGAGGTGTTCGGATTAGAAATTTTGACTGAATTTCAACCTTTGAATAATAGTCTCACCTCGGTAGTAATCTCTCCTGACGATAATCAGGTGTATGTTTCATTAAATAAAAACGCTGATGAAGTTTGGAGACTGGATATTAACGGGGGAACGGTAGAAACCCACACAGGATTCGACAAAAATCACAAAGCCAACATCCCAAAATTGGGGATTACCTCTTCCGATTTGAAAATCCTTAATTTTTCCAATGAAGATCTCACACGTGGAATTATTTCAATTGCCATCGTCATATTATTTATTATCCTAATTTCTATTGTGCTGTATTTACCCAGGGACAACCAAAATCAAACGGATGAAATGACATAGCATAGATTTTTTTATTGGTACTCTTCTTTCGGGAGAATATTGATGTGCCTTTTTCTAAATAAAGCGCCTACCGCTGAACTGATGTGTGCTCCAAAAAGAATCACGTAGCTGGAAAAATAGATCCACAACATGAAAGCGATAATTCTACCTAAAGAACCATAAATTAATTCATAACGCACCCATTGGCTGGAAATATACCAGTTCATCACAACAGTAATTAATTCTGTGAGAATGATGGCAAAAGAAGCCCCCCAAAAGGCTTCCGATGGCTTAACCGAAGCCTTTGGAATCCATTGATACATAACCCAGAATATGATAAAGCGAAATATTCTCGGTGTGATGTAGGCTATTATTTCGTATAATGTCGTTTGAAAAATTGGTACTTGAAAATAAACCATTAAATCTTTGACAATTTCAACATTTAAGAGCGCTTTAAAACCCCACAACAACAGTATCAAAATGGATAAACCCCCAATTATGATAATTCCAATTAATCTTCGTTCTAAGAAGTTATGAGACCTTTCATCCGACCAGGCACGATCAACATTTAAAGCGAAAATATTAAACATGGATGTTGCTGACCATACAAGACCAATAATTGCCAGCCAGCCGACAGTGCCCCGATTGGCCAGTACGTTTTCAATATTTGTTACGATGAAATCAGGATTGATGGGGATCAAATCAATGATGAATTGATAAACCTGATCCTGAACAAATTGAGATTTCAAAATAAAACTGGCAAACGAGATAATCACAAGTATCAATGGAAATAACGAGAAAAAGGTGAAGTATGCCATGGAAGCAGCAGCTTCTGGTGCTCTTTCCTTTGCGAATGACTTGCCAGCCAACTGGAATACATCAAGGGCACCGTGTAAGTTATTATTAATTCTCTGATAAATTGGGAGTGCGTATTTCTTTGCAGTAGAAATATCTATCTTTTTCCAGAACATATTTCCATTTTACCTTTAAGCCATCAAAAACGATAATATTTGAGAGACTCTCTGATGACACATCTAGTGAATATTTTTGCCGGTATTTTTGGCAATACTCAGATTCTGTGCTCAGATTCTTGACAGTACCTGTGCTCAAGAATATAATCTTTTTTATTGCTACAACGCAAGCGGGCATAGTTTAGCGGTAAAACGAATGCTTCCCAAGCATTAATCACGGGTTCGATTCCCGTTGCCCGCTCCTTAAAGACGGTTGAAAATTCAACCTTTTTTCTTTTTAATCCATTAATTTTGAACTCCGTGCTAAAATCATATTATCGCTTTTTATCAATAATTCCGGATGTCCTCTATGATCGATGATAATCTCTATGCCATACCAAAGCCAGACCAGGAAAAAGAATTAATCAGTACGGTTGCATTAAAAGGGCTCTCTGTCCTGGTAGTCGAAGATAATGTTTCGAATTTTGTCTTGATGGCCAGGATGTTAGGCTATTTGGGCATACACTGCGAGTGGAAGACCTCTGGGTACGAAGTTGTTGAATTTGCCGATAGTTTACCAAAATTAGATCTAATACTCATGGATATACGTTTACCGTATGAAGATGGTTACAGTGCCTTGAGAAAAATTCAAAAATCTGAGAAATTAAAGAATATTCCCGTTGTCGCAATCACCGCCGAAGCAGATCCAGTGCAAATAGAAAAAGCCCAGGCCGCAGGATTTAATGGCTTCCTGGGGAAACCATTAAATCTGGATCGCTTTCCTGATCAAATGAGAAAAATATTATCAGGCATCCCCGTTTGGGAGTTGTAGAGAAAAGACAAAATAGTGAAAACGGATAATAAACGAAAGAGTTTGATCACAAGACTTCTGTCTTCGAAAGAAAATTCTGACAACCCATCCCCGACTGGTAGTTTGCCCAGTTGGGAATTTATCATCGATTCAGCTGGGAATTATCTCAATGTTAGCCCGGAGGTCAGCGATTGTCTGGGAATTCCAGGATCAGATTTTATCGATCAATCAATTTTTACATTTTCAATTAACCAGGATTCAGGAAATAAATTAAATAAATATTTTTTAAAGAAAAAGTTCCCTTTGGATGTGGATGTTATCTTTATTGCCAACAATGGGAATCTCCTTTTTAGTAATTTGAAATTGACCCTTTTTTCTGAAGAATATCAATCAAAACCAACTTATATCGGTATCGTCCAGGCACTTGAGGATTTACATGGTTCAATTAATAAAATTTCAGACAAGCAGACAACTGAGGTTATCGCCGCTGATATCAACTCCCAGGCATTTGAGGAAGAAATTGATGAAATACTTCAGGGAATAAAGAATAATCCACCTGTTGTTGAACAGATTGCTGTGACTCAGATACCGGACGTTCCCAGACAAGAGCCATCGTATTCAACCGATATTTTGGATCATCTTCAGCGCTATTCGGTAGAGGTAAATCATTTAATTGACCCGATTGATATTTATAAACTAACATACAAAATTATCGATCAAATGATAAGAACGCCCAATCTCTCATTTGGTATCCATCAAAAGGAGTCTGGCAATTTGATTTTTCCCATCCAGAAAATGGAAAATGTGGTCAGATATTTCCCCGAACGCGATGATTTTGATCCTGTTCTAAAATACATCATCCAAAACAATCAGGCAATTTTTCAGATTGACCAGGTACCACCCTCCGTAAAAAAAATATTATCATCACACTTGGTAAATATTCCAGCCTCCTTGCTAGGCGTTCCAATCAGTACAGGAAACCATGTTTTAGGCGCAATTCTTTTATGTGACAGGAGAGATGATCATCGATTTACCACTCTTGATTTGCAACACTTAACTTCTATTGGTTCAAAAATGGCTGCTGCCCTGGAAAACGCATTCTTATTCCAGGAAATGCAATATGCATTATCTGTCATTGAAACACGTGAACAATATCAAACGCTCATCTCCCAATCTGTGAAAATCTTAGCAAGATCCGGGACAAACAATCTGGTCGAAGCCTTAAGTCTGGTGGGAAAAGCCTCCAATGTGGATCGTGTTTTCTTTGCTCAGTCAAATGCTGGTGAGGAATCCCAAACCTGGTCATTAAAATCCACCTGGCAGATTGATGAAAAATACAACCCATCTCATTTAAATCATGAAATCCGTTTCAGTGTGTTCAATGAATTAATACCATCATTAATTGAAAAGGGTTATTTCCAGTCCAATTTCGAGCAACTGGATCGACCGTTTGATGAATGGTTAAGCAATAGAGGTGCGAAGTCAATTCTCGTTTTAGCTGTGAATAATGAAGACTCTATACCTGGGATAATCGTTTTGGAAGATTTACATCAAAACCATTATTGGAACGTGGATGAAATACGCTTCCTTGGGTTGGTATCTGAAACATTATCCGGGGTGCTTTTAAGCGAAGAGAAAATTAAGCAATTAAATAATAAACTACTGGAAACGGAAACAACCAATTTCATCAAAGATAAACTTTTTCATGCAGATTCATTGAATGACATTCTTCACATTTTAATGAAATACGTCTTTTCTGCTGAAATCGATGAATGCACTTTATATAAGTTTGATGACAAGAAAACATCAGCGCCAGAAAACTTTGCTGTACTCGCAAATTGGACGAAAGAATCAGAACAACGGACAACTACTCAAAAACACAATTTCGATCAAAATGTCGTGAACACTGTTTTCCGGCAAGAATTTCCTACATATTTTTCAAACATCATAAATACAAACCTGCCGGTAAAAATCATTCAACAACTCGCTCAAATGAACATTTCATCCCTGGGAATCATTCCGCTTAAGTCAAAAGGGGGAAAAATTGGATCAATCATTTTATCCTCGGAATTAGTTCATCAATTTTCAAAAGAAGAACAGAATCTAGCCGACTTATTGCTGGACATTTTAACCAAATCCATTGAAAAATTGTTCATTTTTGAGAAATCAAAATCTGTTATGGATGAATTTACCAATTCAGAGGATATCAAAAGCCAATTTTTAGCAAATATGAGTCACGAATTCAGAACGCCATTAAATTCAATTATCGGATTTTCAAAGGTGATCCTCACCGGTATTGATGGGCCCGTTAACGAAACGCAAAAACAAGATTTATCAGCCATCCATAATGCTGGACAATATCTATTGCGCCTTGTTAATGATATTCTTGATTTTTCCAAGATTGAAGCCGGTACGATGAAACTGAATTTAACGCGTACGAATATTCCCCAACTGATCAATTCAATCCTTCCTGCAGTTGAAAACCTGGTTAAAGATAAAGTGATCAAAATTGAAGTGATCAATTCTGAACAAATCCCTGAAATCAATGTGGATCGTGACCGAATCGTGCAGGTTCTGATGAATATGCTTTCCAACGCAGTTAAATTTACAGACTATGGAAAAATTACCATCTCCACTTCGCTTGTGAAGGAACCTGAGAAAAATCAAGAAATAATGATCACAATTTCTGACACCGGTACCGGAATTAATCAGATTGAACAGGCAAAACTATTCAGACCGTTTGAACAGGCAAAATCTTCTGAGAATAGCAGGGCAATTGGTTCGGGTCTTGGATTGGCAATCAGCAATTCTTTGATCCAATTGCATCATGGAAGAATTGGCTTACTGAATAGTACACCAGGAAAAGGATCTACTTTTTTTATCGCATTACCGGTTCATTCCTAAGACCTTAAAAATAAAAATCCATGATAAAAATCATGAATTTTTCTGGGGTGCCTGGACGGTTTCGAACCCTCAACCTCTTCAGCCACAGTGAAGCGCTCTGCCGTTGAGCTACAGGCACCGTATTGGCTAGAATTTTATCACACAGGTTACCCTTATGCAAGCTGTTCTTTTAAATATGGTACCAGCTTTTCGATAAGCACATTTTCCTGTTTGCGTGTTTTGAGGTTTTTTACTGTAACCTGCTGATTGTTTTTTTCTTCGGGACCAAGGACCAGAACGATTGGTACCCCAATTCGGTCTGCAAATTTAAATTGTTTTTGGAGTTTTTGTTTTTCATTGATGAGTATGGTTGGGATGTCCGCTTTTCTCAACAAATTAGAAAGGTCTAAAGAATCTGGGTAGAAAGTTTCATCAAAAACTGTCACCAATACCTGTGCAGATGACTCGAAGGATTCAGGAAAACATTGATATTTTTCCAATACCAACCTCAACATCACATCCCCCATCGCAAATCCAACCCCAGGTAAGATTTCTCCGCCTACATCCCCGACCAGATTGCCATAATGTCCTCCTCCCAGGATGGCCCGGCCTTCTTTGTCCATATCTCTGGCTTCAAAAACGACACCGGTATAATAATCCAGCCCTCGAATAATTTGCGGATCAAAAGAAACAAAATCCCCGAGCCCCATTCTATTTAGAATTCCAATAATCTGTTCCAAACTTTCCGATTTTTTCCAGAGACTTTTATCATTCAGTGCGTCTTTTAATCCTTCAAACTGACTCTGGGTTAATCCCATTGATAAGGCAAATTCCTGCCATTCCTGAAAAGATAACTTGTCCTTTCGGTCAATCAACCGAAACACGGACATTTTCAAATCAGGATTTATTCCCAAATCTTTCAACACCAAATCCATTAATTCACGGCTATTAATCATTATCTGAACTTGATCAGGATTTAATCCAACCTTCTTGAAAAAAGTTGCACAAACAGCAATCAATTCAGCATCACTCTCAACTGCGTCCGAACCAAGCATATCCACGTTCCACTGAAAAAATTCGCGGGTCCTGCCTTTTTGCGGTCTCTCATACCGCCAAAATGGTCCAAATGACCACCATCTTTGAGGGAAAACAAGCTGCTTTTGTTTTTGAGCAATCATTCTTGCCAGAGAAGGCGTTAATTCTGGTCGCAAGGTGATCAGATCACCTCCCCGGTCTGGGAATACAAATGCCTGTTCTTTTACCAGTTCTTCCCCTGATTTGGCTGCATATAGATCGATTCTTTCTAAGAATGGACCGTCATACTCAACATAACCAAATAGTCGAGAAACATCTCCCATTTTCTCATATATCCAGTTTCGCTTTGCCATATCCTCTGGGTAAAAATCACGAGTGCCTTTTACTGCTGGTATTATCTGTGCCATATTTAACCTCATCGTTTGTTTTCAGCCTCAAATCATATCATAAACCTTTTTTATCATCTACAAGCCAGATTAACTATCATAACCGGGTAGTGTCAGAGATCATCTATTTAATGTGCTAATTTTTGCACGATTGTTATTAATGAAATTTTTCACAAATCATATTCTGGGGTAAAATAGTAAAGTATGTTTCGATAATTATTGGATTGCAGGTGAAAATGAATCTAGGCGATTTGGTTAATATTGTTGATGGAACCGTCTTAACAGTTTTATACAATGAAAATGAAGTTATCTTAGGCGGTTGCGGCGCTGATTTAATGAGTGATGTGTTAGCCTCGATTGAACCAGGAGCAGTTTTGCTGACGGGATTATGTAATCCACAAGTTATACGAACAGCTCAAATGGCGGATGTTGCAGCCGTGGTTCTGGTTAGAGGGAAAGTGCCTCCTGCATCGACTATAGATCTTGCAAATGATGAGGAAATCCCTTTGATCACCTCTCCCTTTGGTATGTTTGAATTGTGTGGTCGCTTATTTGCAGCTGGTTTACCAAGCCTGGAAAAATCAGTATCTGACGACCCTGAATGTGGTTGTGAATAAAAGAGAATATTCAGAATGACTATCAATCCCCCACAACGAAAGAGAATTATTTCAGATCAGGAAGCTGAAAATATATCACGCGTGGAGGAGCTGGCTTATGAGATAAAAGTCAGTGAGGTGATGACCAGTCATTTGGTTTGCTTCTCCACTGAGATAAAAATGAAAGAGGTTCTTGAAGTATTTCGACAAAAAAGAATTTCTGGCGCGCCGATTGTTTCCCCCCAAGGAGATTTAATTGGCATTATTTCCATGGAAGACCTAATTCGTTGTTTGATTGATGCTGATTTAGACTCAACAATCAATAAATACATGACCACCGGTTTGATCACCATACTTCCAACAGACCCGGTCATTGAAGCTTCCAAAAAATTCGTTTCCACAAATTTTGGACGACTCCCGGTAGTTGACAAAGATCAGAAATTGGTTGGCATGATCACCAAAGGTGATATTAACCGGGGGCTATTACGTGCGCTGGAAACAGATTACCAGGAAGAAGAAATCCGCAAATATCGGGCAAGTCATTTGTTTGAGGACATCGAATCAGATCGCACCAGCCTCATTTTACGTTATCAAATAAAACAAGGTGATTTTGAAGACGGTGGACACGCCTCTTCGAATATCAAACGCGCACTAATTCGTCTGGGTGCATCCAAACAAATCGCTCGTCGCTGTGGCATTGCCATTTATGAAGCTGAAATGAATCTCATCATCCATACAACCGAAGGTGGTGTTTTACGGGTTGAAATTGAACCACACCAGATTTCGATTGATGCTTATGATTATGGACCTGGCATTAAAGATATTGAATTGGCGATGAAACCCGGTTATTCCACAGCAACCGATGCTGTGCGGGAAATGGGGTTTGGGGCTGGTATGGGACTTGTCAACATTTCACGCTGCGTCGACCAAATGAAATTAGAATCTGTCTGGGGAAAAGGATCCCGTTTGAAAATGAGGTTATTCTTGGATTCAGACCAAAATAAAGACAGAAAGGATAATGAGTAACATGAATAATTTATCTACTATTATTGAAAATTTAGGATTAAAGGTACTGACAACCAAAAAGGATTTTTCAGAAATTCCGGTAAACAATGGTTATAGTTCTGACCTCTTAAGTTGCGTTATGGCTGGTGCACCCAATCAATCGGTTTGGGTCACTTTACAGGCTCACAATAATATTATTGCCGTGGCTGCACTACTTGATTTAAGTGCCATTATTATTACAGAAGGGGCTATGCCAGACCCTGCCACGATTGAAAAGTCCAACGAAGAAGGTATTACTTTATTACAAACAGAAAATAATTCCTTCCACACAATAGGAAAACTTTGGGAATTGGGAATTAGAGCTGAAAAATAGAGAAGATTTTGAAAGAATTTAGAGCTGATTTACATGTGCACACGGTTTTATCACCCTGCGCTGAAATAGAAATGTTGCCACCTTTGATCATATCGGAAGCAAAAATTCGTGGAATTGATCTGATTGCAATTACCGATCATAATGCTTCGGCAAATATTCATGCAGTCCAAAAAGCAGCGCTGGGTACCGGAGTAATTGTCCTTCCCGGAATGGAATTACAAACCAAAGAAGAGGTTCATGTCCTATGCCTCTTTGATACTCTGGATCAAATCGAGAATTTTCAGCGCATTGTGGATCAGAAACTTCCTTCTATCAAAAATCGACCTGATTTTTTTGGTGAACAATTGGTCGTTGATGAATTCGGGGATTTTATTCGCAAAGAAGAACGCCTCCTGATAACCTCTGCCGCTATTAGCATTAACGAGGCATTTAAACTGGTTGATGACCTAGGTGGCATGCTCATACCGGCCCATATTAACCGCAAGGTCAATGGATTATTAGAAATTTTAGGTTTTATTCCCGCAGATATTCCTTTTCCGGCATTGGAATTATCCCGTCATCTTTCGCCAAAAGCTGCAAGAGAAAAGTTTCCCCAAACCGGTGACTTTGAACTCATTCAAAACGGTGATGTGCACCGCCTGTCTGAATTCATCGGGACGACAACCTTTACTTTGGAAAAACCTTCCATTAATGAGATCAAACTTGCATTAAAGAGTGAGCACAATCGATCGTACGTAGTACATTCAATCAATTAAGAGAGGATATTTTTTTTATTGATGATAGTGAAATTTTTAACAAATCAAGCCTTTTTTCTAAGGGAATTGTGACTTTCTACAATGTCGAAAAATCAACCTCTTAGGTAAACTATATTAAGGATAAGCAAACAAATTTAATCATATATTAATGATGGAGCAATTCATGGCAAATTACTTAAAGAACATTCCAGCAAACGACCCTTTGATTATTCCCGAACAAAGAGCAATCATTGATCAAATCGTAGAGGAACATCAAGGTAAACCTGGAGCGGCAATGGTGGTTCTGGGAGAAGTTCAAACCAAAATTGGTTGGGTTTCAGAAGCTACACAGGGGTATCTGGCAGAGAGATTAGAGGTTCCTGCCTCTACAATACATGGCGTTGTCACTTTCTATTCATTTTTTACAACCAACCCGAAAGGAAAGCACACGATTAAATTTTGCATGGGCACTGCATGTTATGTCGGCGGTGTACCGCAATTAATTGAAAAAGCAAAACAAATACTTGGTATTGATATAGGAGAAACCACACCTGACGGATTGATAACTTTGGAAATTTGTCGATGTGTTGGAGCATGTAGTCAGGCACCAGTGGTGGTGGTTGATGAAGAGGTTTTGGGCAGAGTGAAACCAAACAAACTTCCACAGGCGATTAAACAATTACAAAATGGGTAGTTTGGAATTTTAAATGAAAGAATTGTCGTTACATTTATTGGATATCGCAGAAAATAGCATCAATGCTGGTGCCTCACATGTAACGATCTCTATTGACCAAAATACGAATGAAGATCGATTGACAATGTCTGTAAAAGATAATGGAAAAGGAATGACACCAGAAATGGCACTGAGAATCGTAGATCCATTCACTACCAGCCGCACAACCCGGAAAGTTGGTCTTGGTATCCCATTGCTTAAAGCAGCGGCAGAAATGTGTAATGGATTTTTATCGATTTCTTCGCAACCAGGTGTTGGCACAGAATTAGTTGTTCAATTTGAACGTGGTCATATCGATCGTATGCCAATCGGTGATTTAACCGGAACCATACTTCACCTGGTAGTCGGCTCGCCAGATACACATTGGACCTTCATTTACAAAGCTGATGATGAAATTTTTGAGTTTGACGATCAATTCCTAAAGGATGAACTGGATGGGATCCCCCTTTCAGAACCTGAGGTTTTGTCATTTATCCGGAACGAATTAACAAATGGAATTAAAAAAATATCAAAATATGAATATTAAATCTCAACAGAAACAGGAGTAATAACATGCCCGCAATTAAAAGTATAGAAGATTTGAAAAGAATACGTGATGAAGCACTCAAAAAACAGGAAATGAAAAGTGCTTCAGGACAAAAACAGATTATCGTTGGTATGGGAACTTGTGGTATTGCTGCAGGTGCCCGAGACACAATGAAAGCAATCCTGGAAAAAATTGAAAAAGATAATTTAGGTGGAATCATCGTTACCCAAACCGGCTGTATCGGTATTTGTGAAATGGAACCCATTGTTCAAGTTCAAATTGGTGAAGAGCCCAAAGTCACTTATGGAAAAGTTACCCAGGATGTTGCCGCACGCATTATTGATGAACATGTTTTATCCGGAAATATTGTAAAAGAAAATATGGTCAACATTTAGGCAATAACAATTATAGGTAAAGAAAAGCAGGTTAAATGATGAAATACTTTCGTACTCACATCTTAGTATGCGTTGATCCCGAATGTCTCTCGAAAGGTGCGCATGAAATTGTAGATGCTCTCAATGATGAATTGGTAGCCACAGGCTTAATAGACGAAGTACAGGTACTGGAAACTTCCAGAATCGGTGCCTGTGCACAAGGTCCTGAAATGATGGTTTACCCGGAGAGTGTTCACTATGCGGGCATGTCGGTCGACGACATTCCATACATTGTCGAGGAGCATTTTCTAAAAGGTCGTGTTGCCAAAAAATTTGTCCTTCCCATTAAGTCGATTAAGGATGAAGAATTATCCGCCCCAACTTCGAAAGAAATTCGGATTGTCTTGAGAAATTGTGGTGTCATCGACCCCGAAAACATCGAAGATTATATCGCCCAGAATGGTTACATGGCCTTGGGAAAAGTAATAACAGAGATGTCTTCCGAAGATGTTATCAATGAACTTAAAAAATCAGGTTTAAGAGGTCGTGGAGGTGCTGGCTTTCCTACACATCTGAAATGGACACTTACCAGGCAACCAGCAAGCGACACCAAATTCGTGGTCTGTAATGCGGATGAAGGCGATCCCGGTGCATTCATGAATCGCCGTGTTCTTGAATCCGATCCCCATTCTGTTATTGAAGGCATGATCATTGCCGCTTATGCAATTGGTGCATCACATGGATATATTTATTGTCGTGCGGAATATCCAATTGCCGTGAGAACCCTCAACATTGCCATTCAACAAGCAAAAGGTCTGGGTCTTTTGGGTGAAAATATCATGGGAACGAATTTTTCCTTTGACCTGGAAGTGCGGATGGGTGCCGGTGCATTTGTTTGTGGTGAAGAAACTGCCTTAATGAATTCCGTTGAGGGGAAACGTGGTGAACCGCGACCAAGACCACCTTTCCCATCTGTGAAAGGCTTGTGGGAAAAACCAACCAACATTAACAATGTTGAAACATACGCGAATGTACCGCAAATAATTCTAAAAGGTGCCGATTGGTTTGCCAGCATGGGAACCGAAAAAAGCAAAGGCACAAAAACTTTTGCCATGGCTGGTGATATAAACCATACCGGGCTTATCGAAGTACCGATGGGCATCACATTGCGTGAAATTATCTACGATATTGGCAATGGCATTCGGGACAATAAAGAATTTAAAGCGATTCAGACTGGTGGGCCAATGGGTGGTTGTTTACCCAAAGAATATCTGGATCTTCCAGTTGATTATGAATCGCTTATGCAAGCTGGGTCTATGATGGGCTCTGGCGGTATGATCGTCATGGATGAAGATACCTGTATGGTAGATATCGCCCGGTTTTTCATGGAATTCACTCAGGATGAAAGTTGCGGGAAATGCACACCATGTCGGGTTGGTACCAGAAGAATTCTGGATATTCTCGAAAGAATCTGTGAAGGTCATGGCCGACCAGGTGACATCGAGCAACTTGAAATGCTCTGTAAAGAAATAAAACAAGACTCTCTTTGTGGGTTAGGGCAAGGTGCACCTAATCCTGTAGAAAGCACCCTGAATCATTTTCGTGAAGAATATGAAGCTCACATCCACGAAAAACGTTGTCCAGCAAAAGTTTGTAAAGCATTAATCCGCTTCGAAATTATTGAAGATGCTTGCACAGGATGTACAGTCTGTGCCCGTAATTGCCCAGTCAATGCAATCAGCGGAGAACGTCGCCAAACACATCATATTGATCCAGATATTTGTATCCGCTGTGGCATTTGTGAACAGGTTTGTAATTTTAATGCCATAGAAATCGTTTAAGCAGATTAACCAGAAACGAACCCAATTTTTATCCCAAATTCAAGGAGTTATGCATGACTAGTAAAAATGGAAAAGATCACCTAATACTCGAAGCTGTTGATTCTGCAATTGAAAATTTTGGAGATAGTCGCGGAGAACTGATTCCGATCCTTAATCACGTGAATCGAATCCTTGGTTATCTTCCTTCAGAAGCATTGGAAGAAATCAGCACACGACTCAAATCTCCCCGCTCTCAATTATTTTCGGTAGCCAGCTTCTATCACATGCTCTCGACCCAACCTCGTGGTAAACATGTCATTCAATTTTGTGAGAGTGCTCCCTGCCATGTTGTTGGTGGACGCGAGATATGGCAAACACTCAAAGACACATTAAATATCGAAGATGGCGAAACAACTCCTGACGGTGAATGGTCACTGATCACAACCAGCTGTTTAGGGTTATGTGGAGTTGGTCCGGTTATCGTGATCGATGATGACGCTTATGGAAATGTTACTCCTGATCAGGTGAAAGACATATTGGCTCGGTACAACAACTCGGAGGCACAATGAAATCGGTAAGATCAATGGTGTTAGTTTCCAGCGATCCAATCAGTATGGAACGCGGATCTGATCTCGTCTATGAAAAATTACAAAAAGAAATTGACTTTTTTGAACTTGGTGAGGAAATTTCATTAACCAAAGTGGGTGATGTAGGTCGTCACGATGCACTCCCCATTGTTATTATTTATCCTGAAGCAACAATTTATGGACCTGTAAAACCTGAAGATGTTCATTTCTTGGTAGAAGAGCACCTTTACAAGGGCAGAGTTGCCCATGAATTGCAGGCCGCTGCCAAAGAATTGACCGGGAAAATTGCCTGGGTCAATGCCAGAAAAGGCACATTACCGGCTGAACAGCGCATTGTTCTGCAACGAGCTGGTATTATCGATCCTGAGAATATTGAAGAATATATCATCCATGATGGTTACCAGGCACTAGGCCGGGTTCTATCGGATATGAGCCCGCAGGATGTCATAAATGAAATTAAAGCTTCCGGTTTACGTGGACGTGGTGGAGCTGGTTTTCCCACAGGTTTAAAATGGGGATTTGTCGCTGGCACACCAGGGATCAAGAAATATGTTATCTGTAACGCAGATGAATCTGAACCAGGCACTTTTAAAGACCGCCTGATCCTGGAAGGTGATCCTCATAGCGTTATTGAGGCAATGGCAATTGCTGCCTATTCAGTCGGTTCTGACGAAGGAATTATATATATTCGCGGAGAATATCTTCTCGCTCAAGAGCGTTTAAAGAAAGCCATTCAACAAGCACATGAATATGGAATGCTGGGAAAAAATATCTTTGGAACGGATTTTTGTTTTGATATTCATGTTCACGCTGGAGCTGGTGCGTATATTTGTGGAGAGGAAACAGCATTAATCGAATCGATCGAAGGAAAACGGGGAGAACCAAGACCACGACCACCCTATCCAACCACAAATGGTCTCTGGGGAAAACCAACCCTGGTGAATAATGTGGAAACGTTGGCAAATGTTCCTGCAATTATCCGCAATGGCGCGAAGTGGTATCGTAGTTTTGGCACACCATCCAGCCCTGGAACCAAAGTTTATACCATCTTGGGAAATGTAAATGTAACCGGATTAATTGAAGTTCCGATGGGAATTACGTTACGTGAAGTCATTGCCATTTATGCCAAAGGAATGAAGAATAATGTGAGCTTTAAAGTAGCGCAAACTGGCGGATCCAGTGGCTCCATCATTCCAGCTAGTTTACAGGATACACCAATGGATTTTGACTCATTTTCAAATGCTGGTGTTTCATTAGGATCTGGTGCATTACTGATTTGTGATGAAAACACCTGCGTAGTCGATCTGGCAAAAGTTTTACAGAATTTCTTCCGGAAAGAGAGTTGCAGTAAATGTAACCCCTGCCGAATCGGTAATGAAAGAGCTTACCAGATCTTAGAAAATATTTCTCAAGGCACAGGCACAATGGCGGATCTGGATGACCTGGCAACGATCAGTGACAATATGACTGAGATGTCCAATTGTGGTTTAGGACAAACAGCAGGTACTCCCGTGCGGGATATATTGAACCATTTCAGAGCAGAAGTGGAAGCTCATGTTAGATTAAAAGTTTGTCCATCCGGCGTATGTCCGATGAGTGGCAAAAGAATATAAGTGATGAATTTTCATTTAGGAACGAAGGAGAAACGCTATGTACCAACTCAAAATTGATGAAAAAGAAATTGAAGTGCCGGAAGGAACAACAGTGTTGAATGCTGCAAAAATGGCTGGAATCGAAATTCCAACCTTGTGTGACCATCCAGCATTAGAACCTTATGGAGGATGTCGTTTATGCCTGGTGGAAGTCGAAGGTGCCCGCATCTTACAACCATCCTGCACATTGCCGGTTTCTAACAACATGGTCGTCAAGACGAATACAGAAAAGGTCAAGGACGCCCGAAAATTTGTGTTATCCATGATCTTTAGTGAAAGAAACCACTTCTGTCCATATTGCCAGGTAAGTGGTAGTGATTGTGAATTACAGAATGCTGCCTACGGAGAAGATATGACCCACTGGCCAATCCAACCTAATTGGCAATCTTATCCCATGGATGCGTCTCATCCCTATTTTGTTTTAGAACACAATCGATGCATTCTTTGCAGACGTTGTGTGCGAGCCTGTGCAGAATTGGTTGGAAATTTCACCCTTGGAATGGAAGAGCGTGGTGCAAACACGATGCTGGTGGCTGACTTAGGCGTCCCTCTCGGATCAAGTTCCTGCATTTCCTGTGGAGTATGTGTTCAAATTTGCCCAACGGGAGCTCTGATTGATCGCTGGAGTGCTTACCGGGGTCAGGAAGTTGATATCGAATCAACCAAATCAATCTGTGTGGGCTGTTCAATTGGTTGTGGAATTGAGGTTTTTCATCGCGATAACAATCTGATCAAAATCCATGGGGATTGGGATGCGGAAATCAATGGTGGTGTGTTGTGTGATGTTGGTCGTTTTATACCGATGGATGAAAAACGGTACCGTGTCGTTACCCCAATGGTTCGGAAAGATGGTTTGTTGAAAGCAGCAACATGGGAAGAAGCATTGAATGTCGTCATTGATAAGTTTAATCCTCTAATGAATAAAAAAGATGATGGTGTTGCAGCTATAGCCTCAACCAGATTACCAGCCGATGTTTTGTACTACTTTAAACAAATTTTTGCTGAGAAATTTGGTAGTGAAATGGTGACCAGTACTGAAGAAGGTCGTTTCACAAGCGTTTTAACTGAATTAGCTGAAGAATATGGAACCTATGAATCAAAGTTAGCTGATATACACAATGCTGATACAATCATGACCATTGGCTTGGATTTGACAAAGGATCATCAGGTAGCCGGTTTCTTTATCAAACGATTGATACCTGAAGGTGTCCAGGTCGTTCCTGTCAGTTACGAAGCCAGCGGAATGGATGCATTTACATCACATTCAACAATCATCAATCGCTTCAAGGACCTTAATTTCATCCAGGCCATTGAGGAATCACTTGCTGGTAATGATTTTTCTGTTTCAGCCGCAAAATCAGGTTTAACAGTAGAGGAAGTGATCGAATTAACAGAATTATTAAGGAACGCTGAAAATCTGGTCATCGTATACGGAACAGAATTTGATCCAAAACATAAAAAAGAAACTATTAATGCCTTGATAAAACTGGCAAAAACCTTGAACGCAAAATTAATCAGTCCAAAAGGTAACGCAAACAGTCTGGTAGCAGAACAATTACGGTTAAATAAACCCATTGAAGTGAATGGTCACCAGGCTGCTTTCGTCGCCATTGGTGATGAAGAACCAGCACAGTCTTTGATTCAGAAACTTGAAGGAATCCCCTTCCTGGCTGTCCAAGCCAGTTACCAATCAGCACTGACAGCCAGGGCAGATGTGGTATTCCCTGTGGCTACCTGGTTGGAGCAAAGTGGTTATTATGTTACCTGTGATGGTCAGGTACAATTATCTAATGAATCTTTGCAAGCTCCAGTTGATGTTAAATCAAATAAAGAAGTTGTGCTTGCAATTGCTGATCGATTAAAAATGATTGTAAATCCTGTTTGGGATAAAGCAATTAAACTCGAAACTTGTGTTGTAGAAATTGAACGATCTATTGGTAGAAATGAGGAATTGAATTATGAGTAAACCAAAAGTTGCAACCGATTGGATGGCAGGCTGTGCTGGATGTCATATGTCCCTGCTCGATATTGATGAAAGAATTCTGGAATTATTAGACCTGATTGATTTACGTGCTTCCCCAATCACAGATTTGAAGGAGGCTGATGAATCTGGCGTTGTTGTTGGCGTGTTGGAAGGTGGAATCAACAATACAGCGAATGAACATCAAGCGAAATTAATGCGCTCACGCTGTAAAATTTTGGTTGCCTTAGGTGATTGTGCAGTATTTGGTGGTGTTCCTGCCATGCGAAACTTCTTCACATTGGAGGAATCACTCAGAAGAGCATATATTGAAACAGAATCCACGGTGGATGGCTTTATTCCAACAGATCCTGAACTGGCAGTACCTACCCTTGTTCGGGCAGTTTCAGAGGTAGTTCCAGTGGACATTCATGTGCCTGGCTGTCCTCCCAACGCAGACGTGATTTTTCATGTATTATCAGAATTAGCCCAGGGTAGAATTCCAGAAGTTAAAGATGAAAATCTGCACTGGCATTAGGAGACAAAAATAATGGTAGCTCAAAAAATAACTATTGAACCGGTAACCCGAATTGAAGGACATGCAAAAATTACGATTCATATGAAAGAGGATAACCTATCAGTGGATCATGCTTATCTGCATATTAATGAATTTCGTGGTTTCGAAAAGTTTTGTGAAGGCAGAATGGTATTTGAAATGCCGCTTATCACCCCACGAATTTGTGGAATCTGCCCGGTTTCACATCACCTGGCAGCTGCAAAAGCAGGTGATGCGGTCCTTGGCGCTCCACCTCCGCGACCAGCTTCTTTGTTGCGCGAATTAATGCACATGGGGCAGATCATTCAATCCCACGGTATGCATTTCTTTGAATTAGCCGGCCCTGATCTGTTGTTAGGATTTGATGCAGATCCTGCGACAAGGAACGTCATTGGATTGGTACAGAATGCTCCGGACATCACCGTCAAAGCTGTTCAACTAAGAAAGTATGGACAGGAAATTATCCGTTTATTAGGGGGTCGCCGCATTCACCCAACATTTGCCGTACCAGGTGGCGTTAATAAAGCCTTAAGTGCAGCGGATCGTGAATTAATTCTGGCTGGATTTGATCAGTCCATCGAAACAACTTTATTGGGACTTTCCATTATGAAAGATTGGGCAGCCAAGAATATGGAAGATATTCAAAAATTTGCTGTCTTCCCCACTGGATACTTCGGTTTAATCACTGAGGAAAATGGACTCGAACTATATGAAGGTAAATTAAGATTACTGGATCGCGAGGGCGAACAATTGGAACGCTTCCCAGCTTCCAACTACCTCGAATACATTGGTGAACATGTGGAAAACTGGTCATACCTGAAATTTCCTTTTTATCGGAAATTAGGATGGCCGGATGGCGTCTACCGGGTAGGTCCTTTGGGACGTTTAAATATTGCCGATAAGATTGATACCCCTCTTGCCAACGAAGAATTCAAAGCCTACCGGCAAATCAACGCTGGAAGACCGATTGAAAATACCCTGTATTACCACTATGCCAGATTGATCGAAACCTTATTTGCAGTCGAACGAGTGAAAGTGTTGCTGGATGATCCTGATATCTTGTCCAATGAAATTTTAAATACCCGGCATAATTTCCAGGGTGAAGGTGTTGGTGTCATTGAAGCGCCTCGTGGAACCTTAATTCACCACTACTGGGCAAAAGAAAACGGTCAAATCGAGAAATTAAATCTGATCGTCTCCACCGGCCATAATAATTATGCAATGAGCAAAGCAGTCGATATGGTTGCCAAAACATACGTAAAGGGTCCTGATATTCACGAGGGCTTACTCAATCGCGTAGAGGCTGCCGTGCGGGCCCACGACCCTTGTCTATCCTGTTCCACCCATGCTGTCGGGCAAATGCCGATGATCGTTGACATCCTGGATGCTGGTGGAAACACCATAAAGACATTAAAACGCGAATAGGTTATGGATCAAAAAGACCATCCTTCAAAGCATTCTCCAGATGAGAATGCTTTGAAGGATATTCAAAAAACATTATTGATTGGTTATGGAAATCCAGACCGTGAAGACGACGGGGTTGCCTGGCATGTCTTGCGCGGAGTGGCAGGTTACTTTGGGTTAAAAATTCCAGATGCATTGGATGAGGATTTGATTACTGTAAATGAAAAATTACATTTCCTTTTCAATTTACAGTTGTTGCCAGAAATGACTTACGAGATGGCAGACTATGCAAGAATTTGCTTTGTGGATGCTCATACCGGCGCACTGGAAAACAATCTTAATATTCAAAAATTAGACCGGAAATTCCAGAATTCTCCCCTCACCCATCACATGACACCTCAAACGATTCTTTCAATACTTGAAAAAGCTTTCAACCAAACACCGGAAGCTATTCTGGTTTCCGTGCGCGGTTATCAATTCGGCTTTGAAAATTACCTTTCTCCAGAAACGAAAGAACTTTCCTTACTGGCAATTGAAAAAATATCACAGTGGATCATCAGTTGAAGTAATTTTTTCAACATCTTCATCACAGAAGGGGCTGTCCCAAAAGTAAATTGGCACAGCCCCTAAAAATTTAATATAATAGAGGGATGAAAACACAAATATTCAAGCCATACGCCCAAAAGCAAATGATGATATTACCGCCAAACCTGGAGGAAATGATTCCAGAAAAGCATTTAGTGCGGGTAGTAGATAAAATGGTGGAAGAGTTGGACAAAAAAATATTATGGGGACAATATAAAGGTGGAGGAACAAGTGCATACGATCCGATCATGATGTTGAAAGTCATTCTGTATGCATACACTCAACAGGTATTTTCATCAAGGCGGATAGCAAAAGAATTACGAGAAAATATAAACTATCTTTGGCTGAGTGGGATGAGTTATCCAGATCATCGTACAATCAACCGATTTCGCGGCACGGTGATGAAACGAATAATAGAAGAAGTGTTTTATGGTATCGTAGAACAATTACTCGAGCTGGGGTATGTAGACTTGAAAAGTTATTTTATGGATGGGACCAAAATAGAAGCGAATGCAAACCGCTACAGTTTTGTTTGGCGAAAAAGCACCGAAAAAAATAAAGAAAAATTGCGAGAAAAGGTAAGTCAGTTATTAGAAGAAATAGATGTGTTGGAAGAACGGGAAGAAAAGCAATATGGGGAAAAAGATTTAGAGGAAATGGGGGAAGGGTCAGTGGTCACAGCCGAAAAACTAAAGGAAGCGGCCAAAAAGATAAACGAACGACTAAAACAAACGCCTGAAAATAAAAAACTGAAGCAAGCTCAAAAAAAACTAGAAAGTGATTTCATTCCGCGTCTGGAAAAATATGAACAATATGAAGAAATTCTTGAGGAGCGCAACAATTTTTCAAAAACGGATCAGGATGCCACCTTTATGCGGATGAAGGAAGATCACATGCGTAACGGGCAATTGAAACCTGGATACAATATTCAGATGGGAACACAAAATCAATTTATATTGGGATACAGTCTGCATCGCAGAGCAGGAGACACGAGTTGTCTCAAGAAACATGTAGAAAAATTCAAGACCGCGTTTGGGCAATACCCTGAAAACCTGATCGCTGATGCAGGCTACGGGAGTGAAGAAAATTATAGTTACATGGAAGAAAAAGAGATGGAAGTCTATGTCAAATACAGCAGCTTTCATTATGAACAAAAACGCAATTATAAGAAAAAGAAACCGTATCGTGCCGAAAATTTTGAATATTTCCAGGAAGAAGATGAATATGGTTGTCCGCAAGGCAAACGCTTACATTATCTATATACTAAACCGAACAAAAGCGAGAACGGCTTTGTTTCTGAGCGACGAATTTATGAATGTGAGAATTGTTCACAATGTCCTGTGAAGACAGAATGTACACGCGCCCAGCATAATCGGCGCATCCAGATAGGGGTAGAATTAGAAAGGCTTAAAAAGAAAGCGCGAGACAACTTATTGTCACAAACTGGATTAGAAATGCGATCGAAGCGCCCAATAGAAGTGGAAGCTGTATTTGGACGTCTCAAACAAAACTGGGGGTTCAGGAGATTCTTCTTGAGAGGGTTGGACAAAGTGAATACGGAATGGGGTTTATTGTCCATTGCCCATAATATCGCAAAAACAGCGGTTCAATAATCGCTGTTTTTTTGTTTTTTGGCGGTATTTTTCAATTGTTCGTCTTTGTTGCCGGTTTTATAATTTTTTTAATGAAAAAGGGGCTGTCTTTTGGGACAGCCCCTTCTCTTATTAATAAATTGTTTTTTTATCATCCAATAAAAAATATGTTATATTATCTCCTATAGAGTTTCTCTTATTTATCCGATTAGAATTATTCAATTGATATCAAGATTTTTGATTGTGATCCAAACACCACCTGACGCTGATTTGTTAATACCAAATCGATCAAGAAAAGGAACCATTTATGAAAGATCAGTCATCCAAACAGGAATATGGTTTAAATGCACCATCAATGCAGCAATTGCTGAACGAATTTCCACTTAATCAAGTGGAGTCGAGGGAAGTAATCGACACGATCCTTGGTTCATACAAGGACATGCCTGGAGGGTTAATGGTCATTCTGAATGAGATCCAGAGCCAGATTGGCTATATCTCTCAACCCATTCAGGAATATGTCGCGTTGGTATTAAATGTACCCGTCAGTACGATCACAGGCGTCGTAAGTTTTTATTCATTCTTCACCACTAAACCAAGGGGTGATCACACCATTAAATTCTGCATGGGAACAGCCTGCTATGTTGGAGGCACACAGCAATTGATACAAAAGGCGCAACAATTGTTGGAGATTGAGCCTGGTGAAACTTCTCCAGATAATAAAATAACGTTGGAAGTATGCCGCTGTGTCGGATCATGCAGTCAGGCTCCTGTCGTCGTGGTTGATGAACAACTTTATGGACGCTTGAGACCGAGCAAAATTCCTCCCTTAATTCGTGACATCCTGAAAAAATACGAAGGTTCATAGGTAAATTTACACATGACAAAAATAACCAGTCTTAATCAACTCCTAAATCTCCAGGACCAGATCATTGAACAAAAGCGTGACGACATCTCCACCCAATCTTTCAGAGGGTGGGGGCAGGATAAATTTGCCCCGCAGGCACTCAAGGAAGATCAGGAACTAGACGCACCCCGTGGAAAAGAAATTCGTGTTGTTTTACGGAATTGTACGCTGATTGATCCAGAAAGTTTGGATGATTACATTACACAAGATGGATATCAGGCGTTAGCAACTGTTTTGGAACAACAAACCCCGGAAGAAGTGATTGAAATTATTGGAAAATCAGGCTTGCGAGGACGCGGTGGGGCTGGGTTTCCGACTGCCAAAAAATGGGAGTTGACCAGAAATAATCCAGAAAATCCTAAATATATTATCTGCAATGCCGATGAAGGTGATCCCGGGGCATTTATGAACCGCAGAGTGCTGGAAGGTGATCCTCATTCAGTGCTGGAAGGCATGGCAATTGCGGCTTATGCAATTGGAGCTGAACAGGGTTATGTTTATTGCCGGGCCGAGTATCCGATTGCCGTTCGTACCCTGATGAATGCCATCCAACAAGCACAGGATTACGGCATTCTGGGAAAAAATATTCTTGGAAGTGATTTCTCTTTTAACATCGAGTTGAGAATGGGCGCAGGCGCCTTTGTTTGTGGTGAGGAAACAGCTTTAATCGCATCCATTGAAGGTAAACGTGGTGAACCTCGTCCCAGACCTCCCTTCCCGGCTGTTTCCGGTCTGTGGGGAAAACCAACATCGATTAATAATGTCGAAACCTTCGCAAATATCCCTCAAATTATTCTTACAGGACCTGAATGGTTTGCCAGCATGGGTACCGAAAAAAGCAAGGGAACAAAAACCTTTGCTCTGGCAGGTGACGTAAACCATACTGGTTTGATCGAAGTACCCTTGGGAATCACGCTGAGAGAAATCGTTTATGATGTTGGTGAGGGAATTAAAAAGAACAAAGGATTAAAAGCCATTCAAACAGGTGGACCCATGGGCGGTTGTATTCCAGCCAGTATGGTAGACCTCCCGGTAGATTATGAATCATTGGCTGCTGCTGGGTCCATGATGGGTTCCGGTGGAATGATCGTAATGGATGAAGATACCTGCATGGTTGATATTGCCCGTTTCTTCATGGAATTCAATAAAGAAGAAAGTTGTGGCAAATGTACTCCCTGCCGTGTTGGAACATATAGTATGCTCGAAATTCTTAATCGAATTTGTAAAGGTGAAGGAATCGATGGTGACATCGAAGAATTGGAGCGCTTAAGCAAAGTGACACGAATCCACAGCCTGTGTGGATTGGGTCAGGGTGCTCCAAATCCGGTCATCAGTACGATCAAACATTTTCGAGAAGAATACGAAGCGCATATCTATGAAAAACGCTGTCCGGCAAAAGTTTGCAGTGCATTGATCCGCTATGAAATCATGATTGATAAATGTACCGGTTGTACGTTTTGCGCCAAGAATTGCCCTACTGGCGCTATTACTGGTGAACGACGAAAACCACATGAGATCGATCAGGTGACTTGTATTCAATGTGGCATTTGCTTCCAAACCTGCAACTTCAATGCAATCGAAATATTACCTGGAAAAGCTCAACTGGTAGGAGAACATTCATGATTCAAATCACAATCAATGGTCAACAATATGAAGTTCTTGAGGGGAAAACGCTGTTAAGTGTTGCACATGATATCGGAGTTAACATTCCCAGTCTTTGTGATCATCCTGATTTAACTCCGCATGGAGGCTGCCGGTTATGCGATGTTGAAGTAAAAGGTCTGCGTAATCCGGTCGCCGCTTGTACACTTCCTGTATCCGCAAATATGGAGGTTTTCACTGAAACAGAAGATCTCGAAGTTGCCAGAAAAACGATTCTGGAATTATTGTTGGTGAATTACAATGGGCCTTTGGCAATCGAGAATGGAAAAACAAATTATTTTCTGAAGTTGTGCCGGCAATATCATGTTAATGTTCAACAGAAAATGAGAATAGAGCCAAAGTATTTGGTGGATAGTGATCCTAACCCTTTTATTCGAGTGGATCTTAATGAATGCATTCTCTGTACTCGCTGTATTCGAGCCTGCGCTGAAATTCAAGGCCGCTTCGTATGGGGTCTAGCCAACCGCGGTATCGAAAATCAAATTATTGCTGGGTCAGGCGTACCATTATTACAAGCCAGATGTGAGTCGTGCGGTGCCTGTGTGGATTATTGCCCCACCGGCGCCTTGAGCCATAAACCTTCGTATGGAGCACTTAATGCCGAAAAGAAGGTCCAGACAACCTGTTCGTATTGTGGTGTTGGATGTAATTTTGATCTGAACGTAAAAGATGATGAGGTTGTAAAAATCACTCCAAATCCAAATGCTCTTGTGAACGGAAAACATTTATGTGTTAAAGGCCGATATGGGTACAAATTTATTAATCATCCTGATCGTCTCAAGCGTCCCAAGGTGAGGCAATATTTATTGGAACAGGGTCAACAAAAACCTATAGAAATTGGACCCTGGGTGGAGGTCGACTGGGAAACCGCATTAACCATAGTTGCCAAAAAACTGATTCAGATTAAAAAAGAATCAGGACCGGATTCCATAGGATTATTAACCTCCGCAAAATGCACCAATGAAGAAAATTACCTCATGAATAAACTATCACGGCAGGTCATTGGTACACACAATATTGACCATTGTGCACGGCTCTGCCATTCTTCCACGGTTGCTGGGTTGGCGATGAGTTATGGGTCTGGAGCGATGTCAAACACGGTCGAGGATATTGTCGAACACGCAGAGTCAATTTTCATCATCGGTTCAAACACCACCGAACAGCACCCGATCATTGGTTCGAAAATTCGTCAGGCAGTATTAAGACGAAACGTTAAATTAATTGTTGCCGATCCGCGAAAAATAGATATTGCTGATTTTTCATCTATTTACTTGCGCCAAAAACCAGGGACTGACGTAGCTTTGATCAATGGTTTAATGCACATAATCCTCAAAAACAACTGGCAGGATCAGACATTTATCGATGAACGATGTGAGAATTTTGAAGAATTCAGAGCAACCTTAGAAGATTACACACCAAAAATGGTATCCTCGCTGACAGAAATTTCAGAGCAGGATTTACACAAAACTGCAGAAACTATGGCCACCCAAAAACCCATGGCTGTCTTCTGGGCAATGGGGATAACACAACACTCGACCGGCGTTTTGAATGTGCTTACCTTAGCCAACCTGCAAATGTTGCTGGGGAATATGGGGATCAAAGGTGGTGGCGTTAATCCTTTGCGTGGTCAAAACAATGTTCAGGGTGCCTGCGACATGGGCGGTTTACCCAATGTTTTTCCAGGATATCAATCCGTGACCAACCCGGATTTCATTGATAAGTTTTCTGTTGCCTGGCAAACCAAATATTCTGATGGTCTCCCTGATGACGTTCTGACAACCAAACCTGGATTAACATCAACAGAGATGGTGCCTATGGCAGGGGAAGGAAAAGTAAGAGCACTCTATATTATGGGCGAGAATCCAATTGCTACAGATCCGGATGTAAACCATACTCGAAAATGTTTGCAAGCTTGTGAATTTATCGTACTCCAGGAGATTTTCCCCTCTGAAACCTCAGAATTTGCCGATGTCCTTCTTCCTGGGGTTTCTTTTGCTGAAAAAGACGGCACTTTTACCAACACCGAGCGGCGAGTGCAATTAATTCGGCAGGCAATCACACCAAAAGGCGCAGCAAAACCCGATTGGGAAATCATATCTGCTATAGCAAACAAAATACTACAATTAGAAAAACGCGTTTTCGTAGGCAAGCACGCACGTTGGGATTATCAAAATGCCTCGCAAATCATGCAGGAAGTCGCCGCTTTGACACCCAGCTATGCTGGTATCACCCATGAACGCTTGGTAAATGGGGAATCCCTGCATTGGCCAGTCAAAGACCTTCAGCATCCGGGTACACCCATCCTGCATATCGGTTCTTTCACTCGTGGAAAGGGTAAATTCCACCCAACCGAGCACATAGATCCCAAAGAAATGCCGGATGATGAATTTCCACTTCTCCTGACCACAGGACGGGTGCTTTACCATTGGCATGCTGGCGAGATGACACGCCGGGCTTCAGAGTTATTAGAAGTCTACCCTGCGGCGTATATTGAAATTCATCCTGAAGATGCCATCAAATACAATATCAAGCCAAACCAACAAATTACACTGAACTCACGCAGAGGAACAACCAAAGGAAAAGCGTTAGTTACCGATCGCGTTTCCCCAGGTTTGGTTTTTGCCAACTTCCATTTTCCTGGTGAACAAAATACCAATAATCTAACCTTAGCTGCCTTGGACCCGATCGCAAAAATACCGGAATATAAGGTCTGTGCTGTAAATTTGAGCAGTGATTAGAACAGATTAACGCATTACCACAACCTGCCAGAATCGATATTGGCAGGTTTTTTTTATTGGTCCCTTCTATTTGCCACCCTGATGGATTTATTTTTGGTTTGTATCCGATGTGACAATATGCGTTCGAACGAGGAAGTTATCCACTTATATAACGAACCTTTCAATGATAAAACAAAGACAGTTTGAAGTCACATTTCAATAGGGATAGTTATGATAGACAAAACAAATATCCGCCCCATGTTACAAAGTATTCCATGGTTAATGGATTTAACTCAGGACCAACTGGGTAAATTAGAAAAGATTTCGGGATTTCGCCTTGTTGAAGAAGGTGAAAAGTTATATCAAGAAGGCGACAAAGATAACTTACTTTATATCGTTTCCGAAGGCTCATTAGGAATTGAAATTTATGTGCCAGGGCATGGTCAGGTGCGTTTATACAATGCAGAACCCCTGGATATGATTGGCTGGGATAGTATGACCCCTGTCGCCAGACATCGTATCACCTCAATCACTGCACTAAAAAAATGTAGTTTAATTTATTTTGACGGAACTGCCTTAACTGGATTATGTGAAGAAGATAAAGAACTCGGGTACGTCATCATGCGTAGATTATCAAATGTGGTTGCTACACGCATGTTGACAATGCGTTTAAAATTAATTGACCTATTCATGCAAAAATAGATCAAACCTCATATATTGTCGAAAAAATCGTTTTATTGAGCTTATAATAATGTAATGCATGAATTGGCTGTAACGGAAAGCATTTTAGAAATCGCAGAAAAGCATGCGCTTCAGGCGAACGCAAAAAAAGTTACGGATATCTTCCTTGTCATTGGAAACTTATCCAGTATTGTTGATGATAGTGTTGTATTTTATTGGGATATGATCTCCAAAGATACGATTTGTGAAAATTCCGTTATTCACTTTAAACGGCTGCCGGCAATCATGCTATGTCTGGCATGTGATCAGTCATTCGAGATACCAGGAGAATTAATTCCCTGCCCCAACTGTGGCTCTTATCAACTAAAAATTCAGTCCGGAGAAGAATTCTGGCTTGAAAGTATTGAAATTGAAAGGTAATTACATGACAACAGTAAAAGTTCAGGTTGTAGAAAAAATTCTTGATGCAAATGATCAGTTAGCTTCCCAGGTTCAGACTCTTTTGACTGAATCAGGTGTTTTTTCAATCAATATCATGGCATCTCCCGGTGCAGGTAAAACAAGTGTTATTTTAAAAACAATCGAAAAATTAGCTGGCAAGATGCGCATTGGGGTGATCGAAGGCGATACAGCCCCGGTGACAATCGATTCCGATAAAGTAATGGCTTTGGGAATACCCGTCGTACAGATCAACACGGGTGGACAATGCCATTTGGATGCAGTGATGATCGACCGTTCCCTAAAACATATTGATTATCAAGGGCTTGATTTAATAATTGTTGAAAATGTAGGCAATTTAATTTGCCCGGCAGCTTTCAAAATCGGAACCCATGCCAATGTTGTTATTTCCAGTATTCCCGAAGGAGATGACAAACCGTACAAATATACGAATATTTACCGGGGAATTGATGTGCTGTTAATCAATAAAATAGATTTGCTGCCTTACCTCGATTTTCGCATGGATTATTTTCAACAAGGTGTCGAAATCCTGAATCCTGGACTAACAACCTTTAAGGTTTCCAGCAAAACGGAAGAGGGTTTTGATCAATGGATTGACTGGTTATCACAGCAAGTGGAAGAGTTTAAACATCGAGTCAATGCTTGAGATTAAAGGCAAAAAAATTCAAATAAAAGGGATTGTCCAGGGGGTCGGTTTTCGTCCCTTTGTTTATTCATTGGCCTTAAAAAATGACCTGACCGGTTGGGTTAGGAATTCTTCCAATGGCGTGGAAATTGAAATTAACGGGACCATTCCAAATCTGGAAAATTTTCTTGTCACTTTAAGAACCGCTGCGCCTGTTCTCAGTCGCATCGACACTATGAATGTTTCAGAAATTTCCGTTAATCATTACAGCGCATTCACAATCATTGAAAGTAACTCGACGGAGGGCGATTTTCTCCCGGTCTCACCTGATTTCAGTATCTGTAATGATTGTCTTCAGGAATTGTTTGACCCCCAAAATCGCCGTTATCGCTACCCTTTCATTAATTGCACAAATTGCGGTCCGCGTTTTAGTATCATCAAAGACATTCCATATGACCGCCCCAAAACAACCATGTCATCTTTTGAGATGTGTGATGACTGCCATACAGAATATAAAAATCCTCTCGATCGCAGATATCATGCCCAGCCAACTGCCTGTCCAGTTTGTGGACCCCAGGTAAGCCTGATGATCAATGGCCACCTGATCGCTCAAGGTAATGAAGCCATTCAAATTTCTCGTGAAAAGATTCGAGATGGCAAAATACTGGCAGTGAAAGGATTGGGTGGTTATCATCTTGCTTGTGATGCAGCCAATCAAACCGCTGTTGAAGCACTGCGCTCCCGCAAGAAACGCAGTGAGAAACCGTTTGCCTTAATGGCTCATTCTATTGAGACAATTTCAAATTATTGCTTAATCTCACCTATGGAGAAAATTGAATTAGAATCCAAAGAGAGACCAATTGTTTTATTGCAGTCCAAATCAGATCAAACCCTCTCCCCTCTGGTTGCTCCCTCACAAAACCACCTCGGTTTTATGTTGCCGTACACCCCATTACATTATCTTTTACTGGAACCTAGAAATGAAATACCTGCAGTCTGGGTGATGACCAGTGGAAATATCAGCGATGAACCCATTGCTTATCAGGATGCAGAGGCTTTCTCACAATTGGGGAAAATTGCGGATGGCTATCTTATCCATGACCGGGAAATTCATATGCGGGTTGATGATTCAGTAACCAGAATCATTGCCGGAAGAAATTATCCCATTCGCCGTTCGCGTGGTTATGCCCCTAATCCAATCATTACACCTTTTAAGCTTCCACAAATATTCGCAACCGGAGCGGAACTCAAAAATACATTCTGTCTCACCAGAGATAATTATGCCTTTATCAGCCATCATATTGGCGACCTGGAAAATTTTGAAACCTTGCAATCCTTCGAAAAAGCGATTCATCATTATCAAAAATTATTCCGCATTCATCCTGAATTAGTAGCCAGTGATATGCATCCGGATTATCTGGCCAGCCGTTTTGCCCAGCAATTTTCTACAGAATTTCATCTCCCTAACATTCAAATTCAACACCATCATGCACATCTGGCAGCCTGCCTGGCTGATAATCAATACAATCATGATGACCCGGTCATCGGTCTTTGTTATGATGGCACAGGTTACGGAACAGACGGAGCAATCTGGGGTGGAGAGATACTGGTGGGAAATTATGCTCAATATCAACGAAACTTTCATCTGAGATATGTCCCATTGCCAGGCGGAGATATTTCTATTCGCATACCAGCCAGAATGGCTCTTTCCCATTTATGGGCTTACCAAATTGAATGGGATCATTCATTGCCCGCCGTTTCAGCGCTATGCATGGAAGACAAAACTGTTTTGAATATCCAGCTTTCCAGGCAAATTAACACACCACAAACATCCAGCATGGGGCGCTTATTTGACGCAGTTGCTTCTTTAATCGGGGTCCGCCACAAAGTTACCTACGAAGGCCAGGCAGCCATTGAAATGGAAGCACTGGTTGACCTCGAGGAAAAGGGGTTTTACCCGATCACTTTTGAAGCTGGATTAATTGATCCCAAACCTCTTTTTGAATCCATCATTACTGACATTCATAATAATACCCCCATTCAAAAATTATCCGCCCGATTTCATAATAGTATCGTTGAGCTATCCACTTCCATTTGCAAATCGATTAGACTGGATGAAAAAATCAATCGGGTAGCTTTGAGCGGAGGAGTTTGGCAAAACAAAGTTCTACTGGAAAATATGATAAAAAAGCTAAAAAAAGAACAATTTGATGTTATGATTCATCATACGATACCCACCAATGATGGAGGTTTATCGCTCGGACAGGCTTTGATTGCATCAAAGTTTGAAAAATAATGTTAACCTTGTGAGGGAAAAATGTGCCTCGGTATACCTGGAAAAATAATTGAAATTGAAGACACAATTGGCATGAAAATGGCAAAAATCGATTTTGGCGGAGTGATCCGCTCAGCCTGTATCGAAGCAATACCGGAAGCAAAAATTGGTGATTACACAATTATTCACGCCGGCTTTGCTTTAAATGTTTTAAGCGAAGCGGAGGCAATGGATACATTAAATTTGCTTCAGGAAATTGCAGACTTAAACCAAGAACTAAACATCGATGAACAAAACAGCTGATTTTTCCAAATCCTTTCGGGATTCACATCTGGTCCAGGGAGTGGTTGAGGAAATCAAACGGATCACCACGCACCATTGGGTTTTAATGGAAATTTGTGGTGGCCAAACTCATGCCATCATGCAATACGGTTTGGACCAACTATTACCCGATCAGATTGAATTGGTTCATGGACCAGGCTGTCCGGTTTGCGTCACACCATTGGACCAAATTGATCGGGCGCATGCCATCGCGAGCCTTCCAGAGGTAATTTTCTGCTCCTTTGGCGATATGTTACGTGTTCCAGGGTCAGAAGTAGATCTATTCACTTTAAAAGCCCGTGGAGCCCAAATTCGGGTGGTGTATTCTCCCCTGGACGCAGTAAAAATCGCTCAGGAAAATCCGGATAAGCAGGTTGTTTTTTTT
>SWCH01001409.1_pt1 | contig 46490 bp, 42 predicted proteins | sample 4690051 | NCBI WGS metagenome assembly SWCH01 (sample SAMN10267282, study PRJNA491770) | bioreactor metagenome | isolation source: DHS bioreactor inoculated with | place: Japan: off Shimokita Peninsula
CCCGAAGTGTATGCAGTAAATATGGCAGATATATGAGATGAAGGCGGTCGTTCTTACCTGGGGAGGTCTCATGTGTAAGTTATGGATATGAATTTAAATTTCGTATATTTCCTTAGAGCCGGAGATGGAGGAAGAGATTGCTTTTTCCACGGCTGCTACGGCTCCCGCCTTATCATGGTTTTTAAGTGCTTTTAAGATTTCCCGTGCATTGTTGTATACAACTTCATTTCCATATTTTTGAATGAATCTTATCCAAAGGTGAGTAACAGGAATACGGAAAGAACGATAGATTAAAGGAAGCAAAGTATTTTGGCTGGTCATTGCCAATTCATGATAAAAAGAGAAAGCAGCATCAGCAGCCTTTTCGCTGTTATCATTTAGATGATGCATCTTATCTAAATAAAACTCCAGGGAGGTAATATCCTCATCTGTGTGTCTATCTACAGATAACTCTACTGCTAGTTTATCCACAATCATCTTAATTTCCAATATAGAGCGAATTTCATCCTTGCGGAGGCGTCCACCGTTGTAAGTCATGATGGAGAGAAGGGTTTCGACGGTACCATAGCGGTGGTAATCTATTACAAATACTCCGGAACGGGGTTTTACCTTTAAAAATCCTTTTCTGGAAAGTTCAGAAATTCCACTGTTTACAACAGCGCGGCTAACCTGCATCTGTTCAGCCAGGATGCGTTCAGATGGAAGCTTCTCACCAATTTTCAATTTTCCGGAAAGAATCATAGTTTCTAATTCCCTTACAAAAAGTTCTTTTAATGTAGGGGCTTTTAATTTTGTAAAGTCCATTTTTATTCCTTTCTAAGGTACAATATCATTCTCTAAACTGGTATAAGCAGATATCAAAAAAATATCATAATATAGGATAAAAATCAATAGAATATTTCTAAAGAGATAAATTTATTACACAAATTTACACCAAGATTGATATATACTTGACAATCAAGTCAAAATTTTATAAAATTAAAATATAATTGTACTACTGGTATGACCAGAATAAAAATATATTTTATAAGAGGAGGGAAGGATTATGTTTCATTTTAATTACGGTGAGGGTGCAGGGTTCATAAGTGTTTGGTTAGTGTGGATTAGTGTATTTGTTGTTCTGTTTTTGCTGAACGAAGTTACACGTAGATTTAAGGTGGCTGGAATATTAGGATTTATGGTGTTGCCGGCAATACTTTCGGTACTGTGGTTTACTGTGATGAAAGAAAACATTTACACAGATTGGTTCCATTTGGTGAAGGTGTATTCAGCGACAGTCGGATGCATTGGATTTTGGTGTATCCGCCATTTGCGTGGAATCAACAGGGAAACAGGTAAGAAATGGGCACTGGCTGACAATAAAATAGCCCTTTGCTTTCCGCCGTTGATACTGGCTGTCAATATTTTAGAAGCAGTAATACGTGACTTTGAAGTTGGCAGTAGTTATGCTGTAATGGCTCAGGATGCAACGGCTGATGCATCTGTAATGCTAATGGGTGGCACTTGGAATTATATGAATGGAATTGCAGGCATCTTGAATATTGTTATTATTACAGGTTGGTTTGGTATTAAGATTCGGAAAAAAACAGAAAAAGATGGAAGCAGGGATATGCTTTGGCCGGATATGCTTTGGTTTTACATCCTTGCATACGATTTATGGAACTTTGCTTATACGTATAACTGCCTTCCTCATCACGCATGGTATTGTGGATTTGCGTTGCTGCTGGCACCAACCTTATGTGCATTTACAGTTGGCAAAGGAGCATGGTTACAGCATAGGGCTCAGACATTGGCATTGTGGTGTATGTTTGCCCAGACCTTCCCCCTGTTCCAGGATTTTGGAAAATGGCGTGTAGACTCTACCTATAATCCTAGAATATATTTTGTAGTTAGTTTTTTAGCATTGGCAGCAAATGTTGCTGTAGTTGTTTACATGGCGTATAAATGGAAGAAAACAAAACGTAATCCTTACAAAGGAGAACTGTATACAGACTTAAAAGAATATCAGACAATAGCATCATTAGCAGAATAAAATTAAGAAATACAAGGTTGTAAAATCTTGATTCACAAATGTGCAGAGGCACACATATAGGAGGCAAACGTGAAAGAAATTCGAATTTTAGAAATCAAAGAAAGTATATTTGAGGACAATAATAAGGATGCACAACGTCTTAGAGAGCAGTTGAAAAATGAAAATACATTTTTGCTGAATCTGATGAGTTCTCCTGGGGCAGGCAAGACGACTACACTGGTAAATACGATAAATAAGCTAAAAGGCAAACTTAGTATTGCAGTTATGGAGGCAGATATCGATTCTGATGTGGATGCAAGAACGGTTTCTGAAACAGGAGTAAAAGTAATTCAATTACATACAGGTGGAATGTGCCATTTGGATGCAGACATGACTAGACAGGGGCTTCAAGGATTAGATGCCAAAGGAACTGATTTGGTAATTTTGGAGAATGTGGGAAATCTGGTTTGCCCTGCCGAATTCGATACAGGATCTACAAAAAATGCAATGATTTTAAGCATTCCTGAAGGAGATGATAAGCCTTTGAAATATCCATTGATGTTCCAGATATCTGATGTTTTGATTATTAATAAGATAGACACTATGGAAGTTTTTGACTTTAATTTGCCTCTATGCATTGAGAGAGTAAAAAAGTTAAATCCAAATATTGCTATATTCCCGATTTCTGCTAAAACCGGCGAAGGTATGGAGGCGTGGACAGAGTGGTTGTATAGAGAAGTTAAAGGAGAGTAAAACTATGGAGAAAGCAATTACAAGAATGTATTTTCCGGAAGGGTATAAATGCAAATACAATGAAAAAGTAATGGCTTTAGCAAATATGCTGGGGAGGAAAAATCCTAAGAAGAATGGATATAAATGGGATGATCCGGAATATGTTATTTTGGAGGCAGGCGTTGATGATGATATGGCAGAAGTGGGTCTAGCTATGGGGTATTACACCAAGAGAACTGCCGCAGAGATGGCTCAGATTATGGGAAAATCCGAGGAATACTGCCATGAACAGATGATGAAACTTGCAATGTACGGCACTTGCTTTGTGAATGTTATCGATGGAGTGGATACCTTTTGGCATGCAGAGAGCTGGATTCCAGGCATTATGGAGATGATTGTAAATAATCTGGATGTTGTAAGTAAATATCCAATTGTAGCCTATGCAATGGAAGCATACGGTAGAGTACGAGGACCTATGAGTGCAGGTATGTTTCCTCCCGGAATCGGATTGATGAGGGTAATTCCTATTGAAATGTCCATTGAGGGCAACAGTCATAGGGCTAGCTATGAAGAAGTTTCTAAATATTTAAATGATAATACAATTTTTTCCTGTTCTCCTTGTTCTTGTCGTACTGATAGAGAGGCTATGGGAGAAGGCTGTGGTCATCTAAAAGAAGATATGTGTATTCAGATGGGACATGCGGCAGAATATTATATTCGTACAGGACGAGGACGAGAAATTACTAGAGATGAAGCCTTTGAAATTATTAAACGGGCAGAGGAAAATGGCCTGATGCATCAGATTCCTAACATTGATGGATCAGGTAAAACCCATGCTATTTGTAACTGTTGTGGATGTTCTTGCCTATCTCTTCGCTCTGGAACTATGTATAAAAATGTGGATATGGTACGTTCTAACTATGTTTCAAAGGTGGATAAGGAAAAATGCGTGGCTTGCGGACAATGTGTGGAAAATTGTCCTATGAACGCAATGAAACTAGGACAAAAGCTATGCTCCAACGGACCTGTTACAAAGGATATTACAACAACTTATACACCGAGAAACAATGATTGGACAGAAGAAGACTGGAATGCAGATTATCGAATTAACCGTCAGGAAGTTGTAAATACCGGTACATCTCCTTGTAAAACCAATTGCCCTGCCCACATTGCAGTGCAGGGATATATTAAATTGGCAGCTAAAGGGAAGTATGCGGAAGCTCTTGAACTTATTAAAATGGAAAATCCATTTCCTGCAGTTTGCGGATATGTTTGCAACAAGCGTTGCGAAGATGCTTGTACCAGAGGAGATTTGGATGAACCTATTGCAATAGATGATATCAAACGCTTTATAGCAGATCAAGATTTGAACAAAGAAACTCGGTTTATTCCTAAGAAACGCAATAATTACAGTGATAAAAAGGTTGCCATTGTTGGATCTGGTCCTGCTGGGTTGTCCTGTGCATATTATCTGGCTATTGATGGATATGATGTGACAGTATTTGAAAAAGAAAAGGTGGTTGGTGGAATGCTGACTCTTGGGATTCCATCTTTCGTTCTTGAGAAAAAAATAGTGGAAGCAGAAATTGATATTTTAAGAGAACTAGGTGTTAATTTTAAAACAGGAATAGAAGTAGGAAAAGATATCACTTTGAATCAGCTAAGAGAAGATGAATATAGTGCTTTCTATTTGGCAATTGGAGCTCAAAAAGGAAGGAAGATAGGGGTAGAAGGAGAGGAATATGAAGGAGTGATTTCTGGAATAGAATTTCTCTCCCGTGTTAATCAGAATGAAAAAGAAACTGTTTATGGTAAGATAGTAGTAATTGGTGGTGGTAATGTTGCTATTGACGTAGCACGTGTGGCAGTTCGTGCCGGCGGGGAAAAAGTCAGCATGTTCTGTCTGGAAAACAAAGAACAAATGCCGGCTCTGGACGAAGAAATTGAATTGGCTGAAAGTGAAGATATCACGATCAATAACTCTTGGGGGCCTAAACGTATTGTTGGAGAAAATGGAAAGGTAACAGGAGTTGAATTGATGCGTTGCATTAGTGTTTTTGATGAAAATAGGCGTTTTGCTCCTAAATATGATGAAAATGATACAATAATTGTAGAAGCAGACTATGTTTTGCTATCTGTAGGTCAGTCAATTGATTGGAGTAGTATTTTGGAGGGTAGTAATGCAGCTTTAAACTCTAATAATACTATTAAGGTAGATGATATTACTTATCAGACAAATCAACCTGATGTATTTGCAGGCGGAGATGCAGTAACTGGACCTCGTTTTGCAATTGATGCCATTGCAGCAGGAAAACAGGCAGCTATTTCTATACATCGCTTTGTCCAAGAAGGGCAGGATTTGTTTATTGGACGTAGTAGACGACAGTATATTGAATTAGATAAGAAAGCGGTTGTTATTGATAACTTTGACACAACTCCTAGACAGAGAGCAGCAAAAATTGACGGTCAGAAAGCAAAGAAAACTTTCCGTGACATTCGAGCAGTCCTTACTGAAGAACAGATGAGGAAGGAAACGGAAAGATGTCTGGGCTGTGGTGCTACCATAGTTGATGAATATATGTGTGTAGGCTGTGGAATGTGTGCTACAAAATGTAAGTTTGAAGCCGTTACTCTAGAACGTGTTTATGATGGTGAAGGTGTGGAATTCTCAGGTATTAAAAAAGCAATTTTACCTCATGTCATTAAGCGTAAAGTAAAGATAACAGCTAAAAAAATATTTGGGGAGAAAAAATAAGCGATGCACGAACTAGGTATTATGTATCATATTGTTGAACAGGTTTTGAAAGTGATGGAAACAAATCAGCTTTCAGAGGTAGAGGCCATTGTCCTGCAAGTGGGAGAATTTTCTTCCGTGATTCCCAGGTATCTTCATGCCTGCTTCCCTGCTGCGGTAGATGGTACCATACTTGAAGATACCAAATTAGAAGTAGAAATACTCACAGCTAATGGAATATGTCAAGGTTGTGGAAAAGTATATCCATTATTGGCACACTCAAGAGTGTGCCCTGAGTGTCAGAGTGAAGAATATGAAATGCTCAGTGGCAGAGAGTTTTATCTAAAAGAAATCAGAGCTTGTTGAGCTGATGAAAAAGTAAAAATACATTTAAAAAATTAATTCATGAGTTAAGGGTTTGAAAAATATGTTTTTTTAATATAATATGCAAAATGTAAGGAGTAGGTTTTTTAAATCACTGGGATTCCATGAACCCACGTATAGAGTACTTATGAAAATTCTAATTGCTCTGTCAAATATATAGAAATGGAACGGAGCAGTTATATTGTTTAACTTTTAGGTTAATATAATCAGAAAAGATTTACTTAGAAATTTTATATAAATGTAAAGGATAATTAATGATTAACAATCTAATTATTGTGTCATTTTTCTATTTGTGCTAAGATGGTAAAAAGCCCATTATAAAACCAAAAGAATTTTCTATATTATTTATGCTAATTGAAATTTAGATAATCAGAAAAAATAATGTGCTTGTAAATTATATAAAAGTAATGATTTGATAATAATAAAAATGGAAGATAAATATTATTACTTAAGACTTAAGGAGAGTGTAGCTTTTGGATTCAGATAATTTATGGAAGCTTGTTGTATTAATTATATGTTTAACTTTATCAGCGTTATTTTCAGCATCAGAGACTGCTTTAATGTCATTGAGTAAAATTCGTATCAAACATATGGTAGAAAATAATGAAAAGGGTGCAGATAGAGTTAACAAATTGTTAAGCAATCCAAGTAAGCTCTTAAGCGCGATACTTATTGGAAATAATGTAGTTAATATCGGGGCATCATCACTAATGACATCTCTGGCTATCAATGCCTTTGGGAATAGTGGAGTAGGTATTGCAACTGGAGTAATGACTCTCTTAATACTTATCTTTGCAGAAATAACACCTAAATCATTAGCAGCTCAGAATTCAGAGAAGCTGTCTGTCAGATTGTCTGGATTTGTTCAATTTGTTACAATTATTGTAAACCCTATTAGTATTGTGTTGACTAAAATAACTAATTTTATGGTTAAGATATTAGGAGGAGATGTTAAGAACAATCAACCATTTATCACCCAAGAAGAATTAAGGACTATAGTTAGTGTAAGTCACAAAGAAGGTATTTTAGAAGGCGAAGAAAAAGATATGATAAACAATGTATTTGATTTTAGCGATTCTCAGGTAAATGACGTTATGATTACAAGGACAGAGATTGTTGCTATTGATGTTGATTTATCACATGAAGAAATTATAAATATAATTAAACAAGAAAAGTATTCTAGAATACCGGTATATGAAAACACCGTAGATAATATAATTGGAATTTTATATGTAAAAGATTTGATTTTTTTACAATTAAATAAAGAGTCTAACTTTGATTTAAAAAAATATATACATAAACCATACTTCACTTATGAATTTAAGTCTACTAAGGCTTTATTTAAAGAAATGAGAGCAAACAGAATTCATATGGTTATAGTTTTAGATGAATATGGTGGAACAGAGGGTATTGTAACAATTGAAGATCTAATAGAAGAGATAGTAGGCGATATAGAAGATGAATATGATAAAGAAATAAATGACATAGAATTAATTAAAGAGGATGAGTATCTGGTCAATGGAAATGTAAAAATAGAGGTAATTAATAGATTAATTGGAACCCATATAGAATCAGAGGATTTTGATACCATTGCAGGTTTTGTTATTGGTATTATTGATAGATTACCAAAACTAGGGGAAGTAATCGAATACGAAAATATTAAATTTATTATTGAGAATATTGATCGAAACAGAATAGAAAAAATCAGAATATTAACACAATAATAGCTAAAGAGGTAGCCGGGGGACGGTTCCTATATTTAAGACACAATTGATTGCAATGTGTTAGGCATTAACACATTGCAATCAAGATATGCTGAAATGTAAAAAATAATTGTAGTTTACAATGAAACTATATTTAATAGAGAACAGTTGAACGTCTTTGGTGACAGTTGAATCTGTAAAAAATCTTTTATAAAGCAGTTTCGTGTGTATCAACTAAGTTATCAACTGCGTTATCATCTATGTTGTCGACTGTGTTATCATCTAAGTTATCAACTAATTTAAACTTGCTAATTTCATCCATAAGCAGTGATGCCTGTGCTGACAATTCCTCTGCAGATGCAGATCCTTCTTCTGCTGAAGCCGCATTACTTTGTACCACATCAGAAATTTGTTCTATTCTGGATGTTATATGTTCTATTGATGTTTTCTGGTTTTGCGAACCATTTTCAATTTTGAGCATTATCTCGCCTACAGCAGTCACTTTGTTAGAAACATCCTGCAATACATCAGCAGTTTCTGAAGCTATATGAGTGCCATTTTCAACTGCGGCTACAGTATCTAAAGTCAATTGTGCAGTCTCTCTAGCAGCCTCTCCAGATTTCATTGCAAGATTTCGGACTTCATCTGCCACTACAGCAAAACCTTTACCTGCTACACCTGCGCGTGCCGCTTCTATGGAAGCATTCAGAGAAAGAATATTTGTCTGAAAAGCAATGTCATCAATTAATTTGGTAATACCTGAAATTTTCATAGAAAAATTTTCTATTTGTTTCATAGCTTCAAGCATTTCATCCATATATTCGTTGCTTTTTTTGATTCCGGAGTCTGCTTGCTCCACATATTCTGATGCCTTTTCAACGTGAGATGCATTTTCATTTGCCTCTTCCAGAACTTCCGTAATAGATCCGTTCAATTCCTGTATTGATGCTGCCTGCTCTGTTGCACCGGAGGCAATGCTCTGAGTTGTGCTTGCCACCTCATTTACACCTTCATTAACCTGCAAAGCAGCAATGTTAAAGTTACCAAGCAGGTTATTTAAATTATCAAGGGTTTTATTAAGTGATAACATCATCACATCTTTATCAGAGCGGGGGGTACTTTTAACGGTCAAATCACCTGTTTCTATGGTTTCTACGATTTTTACCTGCTCACGTATTCCAGATATCATGTTGTTAAAATCCCTTGCTAGTTGACCGATTTCATCTTCGCTTTCGACTTCGACTGAAACATCAACATTTCCTATAGCAATTTCATTTGTTGCTCCGACCAATTTTTCAATCTGACCCGCAATCATTTTGTCCAGGCTTTTGACTAAATATAGCAACCAGAATACAGCAAAAATAATAAATAAAAATCCGCATGTATATGCTAATTTTGCTCTTTTCTTTGAATATTTAAGCGCACTTTCTGCGTGATCTTTGTTTAATAATTCTATTTGATTCAAATAATCAACCATTTTGTCATTAAGTTCTGAATCTGAAAGTAAATGCTCAAGAGCTGCAGATTTATTTTGTTGTATAGCCAGCTCTTTAAGCTTATCTTTAAATTTTGCATAATCACCTAAATACAAAGATTTTATTTCTTCAAAAATTTCACTATTTTCATTAGTATTAATTGTTGACTCATATATTTCAAAATTTTCATTCATTTCCTTATGAAGACTGTCTAATTCGTCCACATAATTCATGGTAGCAGTGCTGACAGCATCCATTATTACAATATCTCTAGAAGTAGAACGCTCATTTTGATATATTTCTCGCATTCTTCCTACGGCATTTGATGCTATAAAATTGTCGGTGTAAAGTGATTCAAGTCTTGTATTTGCCATTATAATGGAATAAAGAGCTAAAAAAGCCATGATTAGCATTAAGATTCCAATTGAGCCAAGGCTGACTAATAATTTTTTGCGTATTTTGTAATTTTTCATAAAACACTCCTCATGTATAAAAAGATTCTATTACTTAAGAATCGGATGAAAAAACGAGAAAATTAGTTTTTATTTAAGCCTGATGGATATAAAATTATGATAATAGAAATAAAATTATGATGAATTTTATAAAATAATAAACAAAATTGACAAATGTTGTATATTTGCAATATAATCATATCTGAGGTGCATATTATGAAAAATTTTAATGCGAAGATACACCAAATTATAAATACTTTTTATAAAACTGCGGGAATTGGTATCCTATGCTTTGATACAAAGCTTAATATTATAGCATATTATCCTTCAAAACATATGGTCAATGATTTTATTTGCTTGGGGTTGAACAGTATAACTTCATTTTTAACTGAGGAATTTTCTTCTAAAGCTATTAAAAAAAATATGTTTTATACTTTTTTTCTAGAATCCAATCTTGTTTGCAATGTTATTTTTCTTTATAACAACAACAGATATATGGGAGCTTTAGTTACACAGCCTGTTTTTGTCAATAAGATAAACTCATACGAAATGGAAAAAATTCTCGACAATTTAAATCTATTGTCTGAAAATCGAAAAACCGTGAGAAGCATTCTTCAGAGAGTTCCTGTAGTACCCTACGACAAAATAATGCCTGCAGGATGCGTGCTTAACAGTTTGTTAAGCACAGCTTTTTCTGAGGTAATACCTCATCAAGTGCTTAAGGGAGGTTCTGATGTTAATGCTGGATCTGAGACTAAATTTACTGTTGTAAAACCTCCAAAAGACAGAGATTTGAGACAAGAAGAAATAATAAGGCGCGGTACGTATTCTGATTACTTGATGATTAAGGAAAGTATACAAAGAGGCGACACAGAAGCACTACTTGGTTATATAAATGAAATAAATGCCGGCAGTGTAACTATGGATCAGCTTCAGGATTCAAGCTTTGTCCGTTCTCTTAAGAACAATTTAATTAAGGTTTGTGCTATGAGCTGCTATGCTGCAATAGAAGCCAATGCACCATATAACAAAACGCTGGATATTGCAGATGAAATTATACGTAAAATGGAGTCACTTGAAAATATTAACGATATATATGAATATATGAAAAAAACCATGGTATATTTTACAAGAGAAGTAGCAAGCAGTAGAAAAAAATCTTATTCAAAGCCGGTACGCCTGGTTATTGAATATATAGAATCTCATTATGCTGAGAAAATAACGTTGGACAAGCTTGCTAAACACACAAATCTCAGCGCACCCTACCTGTCAAAAATGATTAAAAAGGAGACTGGCGTCAACCTTATGGACAATATAAATAAAATAAGAGTTGAACAGAGTAAAAAATTGCTGCTCAGTACAAATTTAAGCAGCCATGAGGTGGCTTCACGGGTGGGATTTAGCTATCAGAATCATTTTGCATCAACTTTCAAGAAATTTACAGGTTTTGCACCCACTGATTTCAGAAAACCAGTTTGTGTGAATGATGAATTAAATTCAGGAAAAAATTCCGAAGATAAATTTTCCTCCGTAATTTTTGAACAGTTAAGGGACAATATGTCGATATTTGACGGCATATATGACATAGTGCGTATTGTTGATCCAATAAATCATGTATCATGGATAGCAGCAGACCATGATGAAAATATTCTTCCGGGAACATGTTATGACTTCTGGGGCAGAAACGAATCCTGCAAGAACTGTATTTCCACCATGGCATATCTTGAGAATGATACATTTATCAAAATTGATCAGAAAGATGAAAATGTTTTTTTCGTGCTTGCTACATCGAAAATCATCGAGAATAATACATACGTAATAGAGTTTTTAAAAAATATTTCGGGGAATGTGTATATTGATATTGATACAGATGATTTTAAATTTAAAATGCCTAATGACGATAGAGAAACTACATTTTCCAGGGATGAACTTACCGGGCTGTACAGCAGACAGTATATAGATGAAAAATTACCTGTTTGTTTTCGCCGAAGCAGGCTTAAAAAAAAGCCGCTTTCTATTATTTTATCCTTTATTGATAGTTATGACACTATGAACAGCCAAGATTACCATAGAATTCGTGATATAGCGCTAAGTGAGTATGCACGGATGATTCTCGGTTCCCTTGAAAATTATGAAGACTGGGCAGGACTTTATGCAGGGAATGTTTTTCTTACAGTACTAAACAATACTGATTATGAGGATGCAAGACGTATTGCTGAAAAAATTGAAAGCAAGTTTACGGATGTTTTATCACGATTAGACAAAAATGATGTACGAATTTCATTAAAATATTCAGTCAAAACAAGTACAGATGATGTGCATGATGCAGAATCACTGATTAAACTGGCCAGTATGGATCTTCATGATAACATGAATTATTATAAGCGGTTTTATAATAAGCTTTAGAAAGTAAAGTATTTAAACAAGAGTTTTACGTAAGTTTCAAAAATTATATATCCCTAGGAGTTTATATGCTTCAAGTGTGGGTATTTTATGATTAAGAGCAACTTTAATAAAAATCATATATAATGTAAATATATAACTTAAAAGGTAAGGAGGGAAATATTAATGGATGTTTATGTAGCACGCCAGCCCATCTTTGACAGAAATATGAATGTATTTGGATATGAATTGCTATATCGCAGAAGCGTAAATAATTTTTATGAAGGAATTGATGACAATCAGGCAACAGCTGAATTAATCAACAATGCATTTTTATCAATGCATTCACATGAGATTACAGGCGGCACAAAGGCCTTTATAAATTTTTCACATGATATGCTAGTAGAGGATATTCCTTTGTTGCTGCCTGCGGAATCAACGGTTGTGGAAGTTTTAGAAAGAGTGGAAATTAATGAAAATGTAATAGCTGCATGCAAAAAGCTGAGTGAGCACGGTTATATAATTGCTCTTGACGATTTTGTATTTAATGAATCCTATCTGCCACTTATGGAAATCGCTCATATAGTTAAGATAGAATTTCCGGTTATAAACTATGAAACACAACGGAAACTAATAAAACAATTTAAAAACAAAATCAAGTTTTTGGCAGAAAAGGTGGAAACAAGAGAAGAATATGAATTGGCAATGGACATGGGATACGACTATTTTCAAGGATATTTTTTTAGTAAGCCTGTGATTATAAAAGGTAAAGAAATAGACAGTCTGAATATAAACCTGATTAAAATTATGAATCTGTTAAATGAAAATGAACCGGAATACCAGAAAATTACTGAGATAATAGAAAAGGATCTTGGCCTATCATATAAATTGTTAAAACTGGCCAATTCAGTTTTTTTCGGATCAAGAAGTAAGATACGATTTATAAAACAGGCATTAGTTCAATTAGGTATAATTGAAATCAGAAAATGGATTTATGTAATGATGCTGAAGGATATACAGATTATAGAAAACAAAGAGTTAATAAAAACATGTTTTGTAAGGGCAAAGTTCATGGAGCTTTTAGCACTGGAGATGGGAATGAAGGACAGGCAGTTTGAATATTTTATGACAGGAATGTTTTCTTCAGTTGATGTTCTTCTCAATAAAGACATGAAGGAAATAGTGAATGATTTAATATTAACTGATGATGTCAGAGAGGCACTGCTCGGCGAAAACAATGAGATAAAAAAGGTGTTGGATATGGTGATTAACTATGAGTTACTAAAATTGGATGATTCACAAATAAATAAGACCACCTCCGGCATAACTCGGGAGAAAGTAATGAATATGTATATAGAAGCCCTTACGTGGGTACTAAAGTTAGACTATTAGTTAAAAGCATAGAGGCCATATAGGATATAAGGGAACAGTAAAATTTTGAAGTGTGATTGCAGATTAAAATAGGCATATGTTCTGGGTATACAGAAAAGCACTGTAATTTTCTGTTTAATTACAGTGCTTTTTTAGAAATTTCAGTTTTCAAAGGTCAGACATTCTGCAAACAGCCTTTCATATCCTTCTGTTGTGCTAAGTTCCATATAATCCATATGATTGGCCAGTTCCTCCATGTTTTTTCTGTTTTCCACAGACATAAGAGCCATGTAAGCACCTGTTTTAGATGAATTGCCTACATATATTATTTTATTTTTTACTGCCTCCGGTAAAATTCCCGTACCCACCAAATTATCCTTTGACACGTGGGCGCCAAACTGCCCTGCTATCATAACCTTATCTAGATTATCCATATCTATTCCGGACTTATTCAACAAAGCATAAAATCCTGACAATATAGCACCTTTAGCCAACTGTACCTGACGTATGTCACTTTGAGTTATTTTTAAAAGTTCAGGCTCCTCTGATAATATAAATTCTCTTTTTTTCCCATCGAGACGAATCATATTATAACGATAATCCCATTCGTCAATACTTTCTTTTTTTACGAACGCACCGTCTTTTTTAACAATGCCGGTTCTGATAACTTCAGTAACAGCCGCAAGAATTCCGCTGCCGCATATTCCCACGGGCTCCTCATCTCCTATGACTTTAAGCTTCACTCCGTCATCAGTAATGTTCACATCTTCAATTGCACCATGTGCAGCTCTCATTCCACAGCTTATATTCATGCCCTCCAATGCAGGTCCGGCAGCACAGGAACAGCATAGGAGCTTTCCATTAACAGATAAAACAATTTCACCATTTGTTCCTATGTCAATAAACAGTACATTTCCTAAATATTTGTGCAACTGGCAAACATAAGCTCCTGCAACGATATCCGCTCCTATGTAAGATGATACTGCAGGCAGACAATACAGCCTTGCACATGGAGCGGCTGTCAATCCTATTTCATGAGCATACAAGTCCTTTGCTTTTACAAATGTAGGTGCATATGGAGATTTCCCTATTGGTACAGCATCTACACCTAGAAGCATATGCATCATTGTACAATTTGCCGCCACGCAAATGTCATATATATTTTGTTTGTCGATTCCGGTTTCGTAACAAACTTGACATATCATATTGTTTATGGAATCAACTATGGATCTCTGCAGCTTCATTATTCCATCCTGTGGATTCTCAAACTCATAAGTAATTCGTGTAAGAACATCCATACCATAATCTTTCTGGGCATTTATCATTGATGAACTTCCCAGCTCTTTGCCATTATTTATATCAATGAGGGAACAAACTACCGTAGTAGTACCAATATCTATTGCCATGCCATACAATTTATCTAATGTGTTTCCCTCTTCTACAAAAACAAGTCTTTCACCTGAAAATATTCCCGTAGCAACACCTTTTACAGCAGGTGATTTCATAATCATTGCAGAATCAATATCATCTGTTTGGGCAGCTGTCATCACAGCATTTTCATAAGGAATCTGGTTGTGAAGATCCGGGTTTTCTATATAAAAAATCTTTTTGCTTATTGACGGGCTAAATTCAAATTCAGGCATGTATCCTGTAGTAAGAACCTCATGTTTTCTTTCTTTTGACAAAAGAGAAATACATATATCTTCCTCCGGCTCTACCAGACAGGAAAGTCTGACATTGTTATTAATATCTTCTTTTTTCAGAAGCTTTGTCTCCGTTTCACTTAGCTTTGGAAGCTCTCCACTGATTAATTTTACTTTACATTTTCCGCAAGAACCTCTGCCATTACATGGTTTATCAACAAATATATTCTCAGACACTAATATATCAAGCAAATTTCTGCCCGGTTGATATTCAATAATTCTATCCGTACCTTTAACGGTAATTTTAGGCATTCAAAGCACCACCTTGTTTTCTTAACTCACTTAGCATAGCCTGTATATTTTGCAAAGGAGATTTGGTTCCCAATCCACAAGCCGGAGAAATAATATCCGAACCTGCTTCTACACATTTATTTGTAAGTGCTTTAATTTTATCAGGAGTACTAAACTCCAGCGCATATGTACTCACATTGCCCATTATAACACGTCCCGGAAGATTTTTCTTGGCATCCTGTATGGATACGATAGAATCAAAGCTTAATACATCACTTTTTATTTTAGATGCCTGCGCATATACATTTTTCATCTGTCCGCATATATGGACTATTGTCCTTACTTTATATTTTTGGATTTCTTCAATAATTTGATTGATGTATTTAACAGCAAATTCTTCGAAATATTTTGGCCCCAGTATTTCACCTGTACCGCTGGGATCTGAAAGTGCAATGACATCCGCTCCTGCTTCTATTTGTTTCTTAGCAAAAATAATAATTTGTTCAGTTACGAAATTCAAAAACTCATGAGCTTCTTTATTATGTTTTTTAAGTTCTTTATAAAATACAACCGGTTCAATAACAGAACTTGCTCCGCTTATAGGACCAATAATATTTCCTATTATAGGAACATCATCATTTTTATCCTTCAGCAGCTTTATAGCATCTAAAACAGTTTTGGTTCGACCTTGCTCAAAATTTACCGGATTAAGTTCATTCCAGCTCAATACAGATTCTATAGCATATCCGGTCACATGCGGTTCATAAATTTTGCTGCCCATAATCACATCAGCTCCCATTTCTTCTGCTTCTATGGTCATGCAGAATGGTACTCCGTAGTTTTCAAAACAGCCTTGATCATATACTGCAGATGCCAGATCTGCCATCATTTTAGAATTTGTATGGGCTTCAGGCCAGGAAACATTTATTTTTTCCATAAGATCTACTGTTATCATATTCATCATACCCCCCGGACATATACATGGGGGCCTGTCAACAGCTTCTTTGGACATTACTTTTTCAAGCCTATCTTTTTCAGACAACATAGCATTCTCTCCTCATTACGCAATACTTAAAAGTTTTTTAGCTAATTTTACGGCTTCTACAGCATTGGAAGAATATCCGTCAGCTCCTATTCTATCCGCATATTTTTGAGAAATAGGACCTCCTCCTATTATTACTTTTACTTTATCTCTTATTCCTGCTTCCTTTAGCATATTTATAACCGTTTCCATGCCTCCCATAGTCGTAGTCATAAGAGTGGAAAGGCAAACCAAAGAAGCTCCAACTTCCTTAACTTTGTCAACAAAAGACTGTAATGTAACATCTCTTCCCAAATCATACATTTCAAATCCGGCTGTTTCCAGCATAATTCTTACTAAGTTCTTTCCTATATCATGAGTGTCTCCTTCAAAAAAACCTATGACTCCTTTTATTTTAACATTTCCATCTTCATGCAGATAAGGTCTTAATATATTTAGTCCTTCATACATTGCATCAGAGCACAATAAAACATCTGTTACAAAATATTCTTCATCCTCATAAAGTTTACTTGCACGATTCATTCCATCGACAAGTCCTTCCATTATTCCGTCAAATGCAGGATATCCTTCTTCAATATACTTCTTGCTTACCTCAACTACTTCCTCTTCCTCCATGTCAACCACACAGTCAGATAGTTTTTTTAATAATTCTTCTTTCGATAAGGGCATTTTTTTACTCCTCCTAGTTATCATATTGAAATATTTTCTTACATAAAGCTCGCGGGATTAACTGGCCATTTTCCATATTTCCTTGCAGATATCATAAATTGATCAATGTTTTCTAAAGGAACATTTCCTGAAATATCACATCCTGATGCTAATATATAACCGCAGGGGCTGTCATAGGCTTTTGATATGCAGTTTTTAACAGATAGATCCACATCATTTCTTGTTCCTAAAATCAAAACCTCAACAGGGTCTACATTTCCGAGTATGGGCACCTTGCTTCCCACCTTTTCTTTTGTATATGATAGATCAACGCGATTATCTATACTAAGCATGTCGCATCCTGACTCAACCATATCCTCAATGATAGATGTAGTATCACCGCAAATATGATAGCATACCGTTCCTCCTGCGGCATGTATACTTTTCATAAGATCTATTGTATATGGCAGAACAAATTGCCTGTACTGCTTTTTGTTTAATATAGTTCCAGAGGCTATAGGATCACACAGCAATATCATTGAACCGGTTTTGATGAAATCAATACAAATCATCTTAAGTGCATCTGTACAAAATCGTATTAGTTTATGCAGTTGTTCAGGATATTTACGTGTAGCTCTCAGTAGATTTTCAGTTTTATAAATGCTTGCCGCAGCAGTAAACGGTCCAGATATTAATATACCGGTGGGAACTTCACTGCCTACCTTTTCAATGAGCATATTTGCAGCATCATAATGGAGCCTGAACATTTTATCATTTTTCAGCTCAAGTTTTGACATATCAAGCTCATCAACCATATTCAAATTATCTATTGCATACTTGGTTATTGCCGGAACAGAGTTTTCTTGATCGCTCATAACACTTCCTAAAGCCATACCTACACCATGAAGACCATATTCAATGACTGTAATATCATTGCCAAACCTTTCGTAGCATGCCACTTGCGCCAATGCTTCATTTTTAGCACTGCTCCTTTTTTCTTTATGGGTCATTCCCAATACCAATCCGGACATAGAACACGCAATAGGCATTGACAGTATTCTATCCATGGGCTTACCCGTCATAAATGCTCCCAAGCGTTCGTTGGGAGTCATTTGATCATCTCTATGCATAACAACCTCCAAAAATATTTAAATTAGTTTAATTTTACTTATTTTACTTACTTTATGTTTTGAATTTTTTATGCAAACTTCTCCTACATATTTAGCCTTTCCTATAGCTTCAAAACATCCTTCAATATAGCTCATAGGCTCAGAAAACAATATATCACATCTATTTGCCTTCTCCGTTCCAATTAATGCCAATGTAGTCTTGGGACATAAGAATATTATAGTTTCATCATTTAATATAGATTCAGCCTTTTTCAGCATAGGATATGTAAACATTTCTACCATTTGATCAGCAAGTTTAGGACCAAGAATATTTACCCCTCCGGACGAATCCGCATAGCTTATCATATTTACTCCGGCATCCTGAGCATGTCCCATAAAGCGAAGAATTTCATCCTGTAACTTATCAAATATCAGTTGCATTTTTTCGGGAGATTTTCTGAATATTTTGAAAATACTTGTCGCATCAATTAATACGTTCAATATGGTAAATGGTCCAGATATGCTTAATACGACATTTTCCCCTTCTTTTCTCAAGTTCCTGCATGCTTTTAAAACTTCTGATATTCTTCCACTTGAATAATCAATTTCCGGTAAATTCAGCAAATCTTCTGCAGTGTTACATATGTAGTCTTTAGCTCTGGGACCTATATGTTCATCTCCGAAATTAATAATTCCCCCCATGGCCTCACCTTCCACAGTGTGGCAGAAAGGGAGTTCACAGTAATATCCGTTTTCATACTTCTTAACGGCTTTCGCAAGTGAAGCCATTGTATCCCAATGCTTGTACGCATCAGGGAATTCCAAATTCAAGCTCTTCACAGCATCACTGCTGATGACCATTGAATTTCCATAATCACACTTATAATCAGCTATTTTTCCCATTGTATCCTCCATTTATCGAATTATCGAAATAATTTATCTAACTCATTCCTTTTCAGATCACATCCTATAATAACAGCCATCGAGTCACTATGTGTATCTACTATATCCCAGCTGTAATTATACGGGGTAAAGTCAAAATGAATTGTTTTACCCTCATTAAATGGCAGAAATCCTTTTGCTCTTACTATATGTCCTCCTTTTTCCTCCTTTAATTTCATCATCAAATTAATTATTTCTTCCTTCGTAAATTTTTTTACATCCTTTAATGAATATGAACCAAATATCTTGTCGGCATCAATCCTGCTGTCATTAATATTGTTTATGTCTGTTTTTCTTAAATGCAGAGAATTTAAAAAGATATTTAGTTCTTCACCGTCATATTCATACCAATTATCTTCGAATATTGCAGCACTTTTATTTATTTCAAGGATATCTGTTTTAATTTTGCACAGTTCCTCCCGTGTAACATTATCAATATGACTTAAAAAAATAATATTGGCATTTCTTACTTGATCCATATAAAAAGCTCCAAATGCTTCCATGTAATCATAGAAAGCAGAAACATCAACTATGGTAATTAAATGGTCTATATCTAATTTTACATTAAGGCTCTCATCTGTGTTTTCACACGCCTTCACAACATCTGTAAGCATCCCGACCCCTGACGGCTCAATAATAATCCTGTCCGGATTATATTCTTCGACCAAAACTTTTATAGATTGCTTAAAATCCATAGTTAAACTGCAGCAAATACATCCTGAATTTATTTCCTTAACAGGTATGTCTCCTTCCAATATTTTGCTGTCAATTGCTACATTTCCAAAATCATTTTCGATCAATACAATTCTTTCTTCAAAATGGGGTATTAACTTATTAAGAAATGTAGTTTTACCGGCGCCTAAAAACCCTGATACAATATCAACTTTAATACTCATACTTTCCTCCTGATAAACAATACTCAAATAAAAAAAATATCCTCCTAAATTACAAAAAACATAATAATAAGGATTAAACAAAAACCATATGCTATTGTTTAATCCTTCTTCCTTCCAAAATAAATCAAGTACTCAGCAATCGACCAGCATCTGACTCATATATCTTATATTATGAAACCATATATTAAAAATAATTACAGCAAGGAATGTCCCAGAGTCTAACATTGTTCCCGCAGAATGAACATTAAATGCTATATTATAATATTTACAAACACAACAAAACTAATTAAAATACTTATTTATGATAAAATATTAACATTGTAATAATTTAATGTCAAATAGATGTTTTTTGTGAAATATTGTCATATTATAATTTTATTTTATATAACATAATTTAAGAGATTATATAAATTGGTTTTGATGTGCTTAATCTAGTAAAAAGAACATATAACGCATTTTTAAAATAGGATTTTATAAATAAACTGCAAATTTTGGATATAACAAAATATAATAAATTTGGTATTAATTTATTAGGGAAAACAATTGTCTAAGAATAAATATAATAAATTTGATAAAATATAAGAGTTATCTATAAAATATTAATGCAATATAAAAAATTTTGATTTGTATAATATTGTGAAAAATAATATAATGACTTTAGCAAAAATTTATCAAAGTTAGAAAGGGGATTTTAGTGAAGAAAGAAAAAATGACGCCCAGGGAAAGAATGGATGCTTTTTCCAAAGGACAGGAAATTGACCGTGTAATATGCGTACCTGATATGGGAGCAACCATGGCTCCCTATATCGGTGTAAAATTAAGTGATTATTACCATTCCTCTGAGCTGATGGCAGAGCTGGAGATAGCTTTGTTTAGAAGACTTCGACATGACAGTGTGGGAATATCCACAAGCCTTAGAGGTGTTGCTGAAGCTATGGGTTCTAAAATAGCTTATCCTGATTACAATATTTCCTATTTATTAGAGCCTGCCGTTAAATCAGTGGATGAAATAGAATCTCTCAAAATTGCAGATCCTTTAAATGATGGAATTTTACCAATTTTGATCAAGGCTATAAAGCTGACAAAAAATGCACTTGCTAACGAGGTGGATGTTAGCGCTTCAATGTCAGGGCCTTTCAGCGTGGCAGCTTCTGTAGTAGGAACAGAGAACTTATTGAGATGGATGGCAAGATATCCTGAAAAAGTGCATACTCTGATGGATATAGTAGCAGAATCCAACAACAGATATATAGAAGAGGTGGCAAAACTGGGTGTGTCCATTAGTTTTGCGGACCCGGTTTCATCTACAAGTCTTATAAGTCCAAAACAATTCAGAGAATTTTCTTTACCGGCTCTTCAAAAAAATATTAATAAAATAAAAGAAAAGACCGGTAGCGCTCCAGGCATACATATATGCGGGACAAGCAAAAAAAATTGGGAGGATGTGGTAAAAGCCGGAATTTCTAATTTCAGCATAGATAATGCTGAAGATTTGGAAGAAGCAAAAGAAATAATGGGTGACAAGGTTGTGATTACAGGAAATGTTCCGCCTGTTGATGTGATTTATTCAGGTAATAAAGAACTTATTTTTAACTCGGTAAAAAAATGCATCAAAAAGGGTCATGATTCAAAAAAAGGATATATTTTAAGTACAGGCTGTCAAATTCCAATGAATACACCAATGGAGAATATTGAAATGTTTATGGAAGCCGGCAGAACTTACGGTACATATCCGTTAGACATGGAATTATTAATGAAAGATTAAATTAAATTTAGGAGGATTTAGTAAGAATGGAAAATCTAAATGAAAAAAAAGGTAATGGAATAGCCTTGTTACCTTTTTTTATTTTTGTATTTATTTATTTGATATCAGGTATCATATTACAAGCTAAAGGAACGGAGATGGCATTTTACCAATTTCCGGCTCCAATTGCAGTCGGCATAGGAATAATATTTGCTTTTATATTAACAAAAGGATCATTAGATAAAAAATTTGATGTATTTATTAAGGGCTGCGGTGATGAAAACATTATAATCATGTGTATCATATATTTATTGGCAGGAGCTTTTTCTTCAGTTTCAAGCGCTATGGGTGGTGTTGATGCTACAGTTAATTTAGGACTTACGCTAATACCTGCTAAATATATTACAGTGGGAATATTTATAATAGCTGCATTTATTTCTATTTCAACAGGAACATCAGTAGGTACTATTGTTGCTTTAGGGCCCATAGCAGTTGAACTGGTAGATAAAGCAGGACTAAACTTGCCTTTAGTGCTGGGTGCATTAGTTGGTGGAGCAATGTTCGGAGATAATTTATCCATAATATCCGATACAACTATAGCTGCTACAAAGACTCAAGGTGTATCAATGAAAGATAAGTTCAGAACTAATATTGGATTTGCTTTGCCGGCGGCTTTAATTACAATAATACTCTTGTTCATATTTGGAAAGCCTGTAGATATAGTTGAAAGCCAAGAATATAATTATAATATAATTAAGATAATTCCATATTTATTTGTACTTGTAGCTGCTATATCTGGAATGAATGTATTTGTTGTTCTGACCGGAGGAATTATTATATCCGGAACAATAGGACTGGCTTATGGAAGTTTTAAATTATTGGAATATGCTCAGCATATATATACAGGATTTACTAATATGTTTGATATATTTTTATTATCCTTATTAACAGGCGGGTTAGCCGGTATGGTATCACATGGAGGAGGACTCGATTGGCTGTTGTACCGAATAAATAAAACAGTAAAAGGCAAAAAATCTGCTCAATTGGGCATAAGTGCATTAGTGGCACTTACAGATGCAGCTACAGCTAATAATACGGTTTCTATAATTGTGAGTGGTCAATTAGCAAAGGAAATATCTCGAAAGCATGGGATAGATCCAAGAAAAACAGCTTCATTGCTGGATGTTTTTTCTTGTACAATGCAAGCTTTGATACCTTATGGTGCTCAATTATTAATTGTGGGAAGTTTTACAAACGGATTAATAAGTCCAGTTCAAATAGTACCATATGTATGGTATTGCTTTATACTGGCTGTATTTGCCTTACTATTTATAACAACTCCTTTTGGAAACAGATATTTAATAAAAAATCCTTGGGATTTTGACGCCAATAAATAGGTAAAAAAAATATAAACACCTCAAATTTCGAAAATATGTATATATTAAATATATTGAAATTAAAACCTTAAGCTCAATATATAATATTTTGAATAAAAAATCGGTGTGGAAAGATATTAATTTAAGAAATAAGAAATATCCGAGAACTTTTGGAGGAAATCCCCAGAGTTTCTCGGAATTTTATTATACAATTTCAAAAACAGTACCTTGGTTAAAATTAGTTACACTTGCAGAACCATAAACACCTAAATACAGTCTAGATTGATTCATATTTGTTCCCAAGCTGACATAATAAGCTGCTTCAGACCCAAAATCATAATCTGTTTCAATAATACCATAATCATTTTGCTTGCAATCTGTCCTTAATTTAGTATAAGCCAATACCCCTCTGGATGGTGATACTTCTCTCCTGGCAAAATCGGTAAAAACAATACATCCGGTTAAATCAGGAATTTCATTTCCCATATATGGCTGAACCCCTGTCAGTGATGAACCCCTAAACTTATCAGGTCGAGTATCCCTATGATAATAACAAGTCAGGGGATGTATGCGGCTGACGGAAGTATTTATTGCTTCATTGTAAAAAGCGATAGTTTCTTCAGCCAACGAGAAATTTGCAGAACAGCTACGTGTAATCGCAGTAGGTAAATCGCCTTCCCAGCCTCTCCAGCCAACGTGAATTAAGTTTTCTTGATTAAGTTCTCGTCCTTGTAAAAAAGCTTGAACAATTTCAGTTACCGGAATGGGTTTATAATAAATATATGAAAAAATTGATTCCACCAGGTCTTGCCCAACATTACCTACATATTTTACATATTGATTATAATACCTTTGAAATGATATGCCAAGTATATTGCGAACCCCTTTGGAAATTACCGTAAACAAGCTAATAATATTTTCAGGAATTTCATTAAAACGTGTGACAACGGTTGGATTATCTATTAATGTATTGTCATTTACATCTATTTCTATTATTTTACCTGCAATTTCTATAATATCCTGACTTAAATTAAACGGATCATATCCTGAACCTCCATCTCCGGTTGTTAATATTAGTTTTGCTGTTTCTGGTGAAAAATTTAAACTGTTGACACCGTTATGGTTCATGAAGGGCCTTCTATTATTCAACAGTGTACGTCGCTTTTGAATTCCCACATTTGGGTGTAAAATCCATTCTTCAACCGTATCTATATGATCATATTGATTTTCTCTGTTGAGCCATTCCAGATTCAATGTGTCTTGGTTGCACGGATTGGGCATAAATGATCCTGAAAGAGCGCCCGGGCCTTGAGTTCCGGCTAAAGTATAATGCAGATAAAAAAGACCATTGTAATAAAAATCAGGATGGAACGCCAGACCTAATAGTCCTCGTTCGTCATATCCTCCATTAGAACCTAATTCAATAATTCGCTGACGAATATCTAAAAATAAATTAATAATTCCGTTTCTTATAAAAAAAATTTCACCTATTTGTGTTGCAATAAATAAACTTTCTGTTGAGTCCCCCGAAAGAGTGGCTGTTTTTATAACTGTGGGCAAATTTAAATTTCTAACTATGGGACGCAAACTAACATTAACCTTTTTCAATGATTTTTACACTCCTTTTTATTGGTTTCATTATAAGTATATTCTTAAAATGTTCTTTTATCATTAAATAAAAATATGTCCGTCTGCCGGTTACCCCAATGAGTGCTTTATGTTACGAGAGCTGATTTCAATCTAATCATGATTTTCCAAGTAACGATACTTAGGTGAATTTTCATGGATTTTTTCTGTTCCGGCTTCTAAAGCAGTCTTATAGTACCAACATTTGTAGTTTATTCGATTTAGTGATTTTTGTAATTCCAAAATCTGTGCTTCCACAGCTGCTTTTCTTTCTATAAACATTTCATATCGTTCTTTAAGAGTAGTATCACCTTCTACACACCAGTCCATGAAAGTTTTTATCTCTTTGATTGGCATACCGGTTGCTTTGAGGCAATTGATAATTTCCAAACCTTCAAGATCATTTTCTGTAAAATATCTTATGCCAGAATTTGTTCGTTCAACAAAAGGCAGCAAACCTTCTTTATCATAATATCGAATTGCATGGGCAGTTAAATTTACTTTTTCAGCTGCCTCACTGATTGTAAGTTTCATTAATAGGTTACCTCCTAAAAATTTTTTGGTTTAGGTATTGACTTAGAGTTAACTCTAAGATATATAATAACTATATTACTATATAGAGCAAATGTCAATATGAAAGGTGGTTATTATGAAAGATAAAATTTTAATTGCTTACTATTCACATTCTGGCAATACAAGCAAAATTGCTGAAATAATACACAGGAAAGTTGGAGGAGACATTCTAAGGATAGAACCTACAAACCCTTATCCCAGAAATTATAATAGAGTAGTTGAGCAGGCAAAGAAAGAAATTAAATCAGGTTATGCACCTGAAATACAATTACAAATTGGTGATATGGATTCTTACGATAAAATATTTATTGGTTCACCTAATTGGTGGAATACAATGGCTCCGCCGGTAAAGTCATTCCTGTTAAAAAATGATTTATCAGGTAAAATAGTAATACCATTTTGCACTCACGGTGGAGGGGGAAATGGTAGTATGTTTAGTGATATGGCAAAAGAATGCAATGATTCGACAATTAAAAAAGGTTTTGCCATATATGGTGACGGAGGCAGCAAGGCAGAAAAAATGATAACAGATTGGCTCAATGAGTTAAGCTAGGAGAATGTGCATTAAAGAATTTATAAATAATGAGACATAAGTTTACTTTGATTTAAGCACAATATAAAGAGGTATTGATGAATATAGGAAATGTAAAAAATATTAAGGAGGCATATTATTATGAAAATTATGAATGTTGAGGAATTTAACAAACAAAATATTTTTGGTAAAGGACAGGAAAATACAATGTTCGCACAGTATTTTGTCGGAGATTCTTATTTGAACCCGTTGACAAAGCCCGGGGAAGATCCGATGTTTATTGCAAACATTGCTTTTGAACCAGGATGTCGCAACAATTGGCACATCCATCATGGTGCAAAAGGAGGGGAGCAAATACTAATTTGCACAGTCGGAAGCGGGTGGTATCAGGAAGAAGGAAAAGAGCCTGTAAGTCTTGAGCCGGGCATGGTAATCACCATACCTACAGAAGTGAAACATTGGCATGGAGCAAAGGCAGATTCTTGGTTCAGCCACATTGCTTTTAGCGTTCAGGGAGAAGAAACAAGCAATGAGTGGTGCGAGCCTGTAACGGATGAAGAATACAGTAAGTTGAAATAATAAATTGACTTGATTCAATTGGAAGGGAGAAAATCTATGGTTGATGCAAATAAACTTTTTGATACCGATCCTGAATTTATGGAACGTTTTGAAGCATTTGCTTTTAATGAAGTTGTTAATGAGCCAGGACAGGAACTGGACGATGAAACAAGATTCATGTCAATTCTTGCAACACTAATTGGTTGTCAAGGTTTAGATGAATATAAAATTATACTGGATCAGGCATTAGAAAATTACTTGACACCTGTAATGGTAAAAGAAATTGTTTATCAGGCTGTTGATTATCTTGGCATTGGAAGGGTTTATCAATTCTTGGTTGCCACGAATGAAATAATGACAGAAAAGGGCATAAAACTTCCGTTGGAAGGGCAAGCAACAACTACAATGGACGATCGGTTAGAAAAAGGTGCAGATGCTCAAGTAGCTATATTTGGAGAAGGTATGAGAGAATTTTGGAAAGGCGGTCATATCAACCGTTGGTTGGCATCTAATTGTTTTGGTGATTATTATACCAGAACTGGGCTTGACTTGAAACAGAGAGAGTTGATTACTTTTTGTTTCTTAGCTGCTCAAGGAGGATGTGAGTCACAGTTAACAAGCCATGTGGCAGGAAATATACGGCTTGGCAACGACAAAGCATTTTTAATAAAAGTAGTTTCTCAGTGCTTGCCATACATTGGCTATCCAAGAAGCTTAAATGCTATTGGCTGCATTAATAAGGAAACCTAAGAATTAAAAGAAGCACTTGAAAGTGGTGATGTGAAAGTCACACTTTCGTTAGATTAATATTTAAAATATAAAAAATAAAAGGAGAATTTATTATGATTTTAGAAGAAAAATATTTGCTTAGTAATGGTTTAGCCATTCCAAAACTTGGATTGGGAACATGGTTTATTGAAGATGAAAATGCAGCGCAGGCTGTTTGTGATGCAGTAAAGATTGGCTATCGTCACATTGATACTGCACAAGCATATGGAAATGAAAAGGGAATCGGAGAAGGTATTAGTAAATGCGGAATTAGCCGTGAAGAACTTTTTATAACAACTAAACTTGCTGCGGAAGTAAAGGATTATCAGGGAGCTGTTGATGCTATCGAAGGCTCTCTTCAGGCAATTGGCTTAGATTACATTGACATGATGTTAATTCATAGCCCACAGCCATGGATGGAGTTTAGAGAAGCAGATCGCTTTTTCGAAGGAAATAAAGAAGCATGGCGTGCACTTGAGGATGCATACAAGGCAGGAAAGCTTCGTGCCATTGGTGTTTCTAACTTTGAAAAAGAAGATTTAGAAAATATTCTTTCTTCCTGTACAGTTGCTCCTATGGTAAACCAGCTGCTTGTACATGCAAGCAATACTCCGTTTGAACTCATGGAATATACACAGAGCAAAGGAATACTTGTAGAAGCATATTCACCAATTGCACACGGAGAAGTGTTAAAAAACCAGAAGGTAGCAGATATAGCAAAGAAATATGGTGTAACAGTACCACAGCTTTGCATTCGTTATGATTTGCAGTTAGGAACATTACCTTTACCAAAGACTGCGAATCCAGAACATATGCGCAGCAATGCACAGGTGGATTTTGTAATTTCCGATGAGGATATGGAACAACTTAAAAAATTAGAACGTATAAAAGATTATGGTGAATCCAGTTTCTTCCCTGTTTATGGCGGAAAATTGAAATAAAGAATTAATGTATTAATGCACACCCTCTCGGTCTCAATTGTCGAATGTGAGACGGGGGGGTGTGCATTTTATTAATTTAATGTACATTAAAATTTTTGCAAAAGAGTATATTATGTAGATAATACATATAAAGAAAATACGAATAAAATATCAGAAAGCTTTTAAATAACATTTGATGAGATTGTATGTCTTATTGAAAATGTTACAATTTTCTTTGACCAAAACTGTATTATATGATATGGATTAGTAAAATAATTATTTTTTATGTATATATATTGAAGTTACTTGTAAAAATTAAACTAGATATGTTATAATAAGTAAAAATGAGTAGGGAGAAATATTTTATGATGGAGAACGAATATAATTGGTTATCTCCTGTTCCTAAACAATCATTATCTAAAATGGTTGTTGATAAAATAAAAGAAGCTATTATTAGAGGAGATTTAAAACCAGGGGATTATTTACCTTCTGAATCTGAATTAGTAGAAAGTTTAGGAGTAGGAAAGTCAAGTGTTAGAGAAGCTGTTAAGATGCTTGAGGCTATTGGCATTGTTGAAATTATTAAAGGAAATGGAAGTAGGATAAAAAATAGTGCAAGTGAAAATTTGTTAAACCCCTTAGTATTTCAATTAATATTACAAAGCTATGAATGTAAGAATAAGCTGTTAGAGTTTAGACAAATGATTGAAGTCTCAGCTAGTATATTAGCAATAAATAATGCAACAGATGAAGACATATGTATAATCAAGAAAAATATAGAGGAAATGGAAGAAAGAATTGCTTTGAGTAAGCAGACTATAGATTTAGACTTAGATTTTCATAGAAAGGTATTTGAAAGTACACACAATCCATTTGTAGTATGTATAGGAAATGCAGTTATAGAGCTATTTAAACCTTCATTAACAATTTCTAATAATGAATTTGCTAATGAAGTTTTAAATGACCATAAAGCAATACTACAAGCTCTTGTTGAAAGAAATGAAGATAAAATGAAAAATGTTATTAAGGAATATCTTAATAAGTGGAGTCAAAGCACGCTAAAAGGTGATAATAATAAATAAATAGTGTCTAGATAATGAAGTATTTTAATATAAATCTTCATTATTTTTTATTTTTAAATATTTTAAATTGTGTTCTTTTTAAATTATTGTTATCGATTAAAATATTAATTATAAAAAAATAATAATATATTGACAAAAGTTGCCACTTGTGGTATTATGACGACAGACATCAGATGACATATCAATGTACCATCTGAAAAAATATTAATTTAGGAGAAGAGTTATGGATAATTTAATTTTTTTATGGCTTGCAATTTCTATAGGAATTATTCTGTTTGCAATTTTAAAACTGAAATTAAATCCAGTTATTGCACTTATTTTAGGAAGTATTTTTATGGGACTAACTTCAGGCCTTGGAGCAAATGAAACAATTTCTACAATTAGTTCAGGCTTTGGTAAATTAATGACAGGTATTGGATTGTCTGTTGGTTTTGGCGTTATTTTAGGACAGTTATTGTCTGATTCAGGTGGAGCTAAAGTAATTGCTAATACAATGATAAATGCAACATCTGAAAAATTTGCATTATATGCGTTAGGAATAACAGCATTCGTTTTGTCAATTCCGGTCTTCTATGATGTAACGTTTGTTATATTAATTCCTTTAGCAATTGCAGTTTCCAGACAAATTAATAAACCACTGCAATATACTGTAGGAGCCATGGTAATTGGTGCTGGTGCTGCACATACTCTTGCACCTCCAACGCCTAATCCATTAGCAGCTGCTGAAATTTTAGGTTTTGACCTGGGAGTAATGGTAGTAGTTGGGATAGTACTTGGTCTCGTGTCTGCGGTACTAGCTATGAAAGTATATTTTTTGATGATGGACAGAGGATTCTGGGATAAAGAAAAGGATGAAACGGGTGTATCAACGTATGAAGAACATATTGATGATTCAAATAAAAAGGTACCATCGTTTATTGCATCTTTAACTCCTATTATATTACCAGTAATATTAATTTTAGTTGGAACTGTTTTTGGTGCTGTAATGGAAGAAGTCCCAACAATAATAACATTTTTAAGCAACAAGACAGTAGCTCTTTTACTAGGAGTTATAAGTTCGTATATAATCACAACGGGTGTAATGACAAAGGATGAACGTGATGCTTCAGCAACGGAGGCTTTAAAAAGTTGCGGCATCGTTCTATTAATAACTGGTGCCGGTGGATCATTTGGTGCAATTATAAGTGAAGCAGGAATTGCGGATATCATAGCCACTACTATAACAGGAATATCTACGTCACCTATCTTAGCTCTTATAATAGCATTCTTTATAGCAGCTCTTTTCAGAATTGCGTTAGGGTCTGGAACAGTTGCTTCAATTACAACAATGACAATCATGTCTTCTGTATCAGGTATGATAGGTATTCATCCGGTTTGGATGGCAATTTCATGTCTTGCTGGATCATTAAGCTGTGGACATGTTAATGACAGCGGTTTCTGGGTAAGTACAAACCTTTCTGGATTTACAATTACAGGCGGGTTTAAAAGTTACACGTTAGGAAATGCATTAACTGCAATATTTGCAATGGGTTTTGCAATTATAGGTTCGTTAGTAATACCATTATAAATTTAACTAGTTAAATTTATAAAAATAATACATAAAATAAGCAATTATTAATATTGCTTATTTTTACCAGGTGTTTTAGTTTATAAAAAAATAGAAATAGATAAATATTTGTATATGTAAGGAGAAAAATATGCGTAGTTCTTTAGTTAAAGATGGGGTAAAGCGTGCTACTCAACGTTCGTTGCTTAAAGCAACAGGTTTATCAGATGAAGATTTAAAAAAACCACTAATAGGTATAGTTAATTCGTTTAATGAAGTTAATCCAGGTCACATTCATTTGCGTGATATATGTGATTCAGTGAAACTTGGTATTGCTTCAAAAGGTGGGATTGGGATGGAATTCCCGGTGATTGCTCTATGTGATGGAATTGCAATGGGGCATGCAGGTATGAGATATCCCCTTGCAAGTAGGGAATTAATCGCAGATTCGATTGAAGCAATGGCTGAAGGTCATCAGTTAGATGCTTTAGTTATGGTTAGTAATTGTGATAAAATTACGCCTGGAATGCTTATTGCTGCAGCTAGGCTTAATATTCCATCAGTAATTATTGCAGGTGGGCCGATGTATGCAGGTAAATTTAGAGGAAAAAGGATTGATGGAAGTTTTCTATATGAGGCAGCAGGACAAGTTGCAACGGGAACAATGACATTGGATGATTTAAGTGAAATGGAAGATGCAGCAACCCCTGGTTGTGGTGCATGCGGTCATTTAGGTACTGCAAATTCTATGAATTGTATGGCAGAAGCGCTAGGCATGTCACTTCCGTTTAATAGTACAATTCCTGCCTACTTAGCTGCACGTAAAGTATTAGCAAGAAGAACAGGTGAAACAATAATGGATTTATTTCACAATAATATAAAACCAAGGGACATTATGACTCGTCAAGCTTTTCTCAATGCTATAGCTGTGGATATGGCAATTGGTGGATCTTCAAATACAATACTACATCTTTTAGCTATTGCAAAAGCTGCAAAGGTTGAGTTGTCTTTAAATGATTTTGATGAATTATCAAAGCGTTCTAAGAAGCTTATTGAGATGAGGCCTGGCGGAACAATGTACATGGAAGATATGTATAGAGCCGGAGGATTACAGGTAATAGTAAAGGAAACAGCAAAATTAGATTTTGTGGATTTAAATGTAATGACTGTTACAAATAAAACTCAGGCGGAGAATGTAGCTAATTGTAAAATTTTAGATGAAACTGTTGTCAGAAAAATGGAGAATGCATTTTATCCTGAAGGAGGGCTTGCTGTTTTATATGGTAATATTGCTAAAGAAGGTGCAGTAGTTAAGCAATCAGCTGTTTCACCTGAAATGTTCCAGCACAGTGGCCCAGCAAGGGTTTTCGACTTAGAAGAAGATGCTGTTGAAGCTATTTTAAATGGAAGTATAAAAAAAGGTGATATTGTTGTTGTTCGTTATGAAGGACCTAAGGGTGGACCTGGAATGCGTGAAATGCTAACTCCAACGGCTGCTATATGTGGAACTGGACTTGATAAATCTGTTGCTCTTATAACTGACGGACGGTTTTCAGGTGCAACTCGTGGCGCAGCTATAGGACATATATCGCCAGAGGCAGCTGAAGGTGGAGAAATTGCACTATTAAAAGATGGTGATATTATAGAAATTGATATAATAAATAGAAGACTAAATGCAAAGATTTCTGATGAAGAGCTAGAAAAAAGAAGAAAATCTTGGGTTGCTCCAGATCCAAAGGTAACGGAAGGATATTTAGTTCGTTATGCTAAGTTTGTTAGATCAGCAAGTTATGGTGCGTCTGTAGAATAACTATAAAATTTAAATATTAGGATTTAAGACCCTTTTTTATTTTAAAAAATAAAAATACTTCGTATTTCAGGAAATAATAATAAATTTAGGAGGAAATATCTGTGAATAAGGTAAAAGTAGCTATTATTGGTCCAGGTAACATAGGCAGTGACTTAATGTATAAAGTAATGAGAAGTAAAAACTTAGAAATGGGAGCTATGATTGGCATAGATCCTGAATCTGAAGGGTTAAAGAGAGCTGAAGCTTTGGGATTTAAAATATCACATGATGGAATTAAATATATACAGGATAACCCTGACTGTGCAAAAATAGTTTTTGATGCTACAACAGCTAAAGTACATGAAAATGTGCATGCACCAATATTAAAAGAGTTAGGTATTATTGCTATAGACTTAACGCCGGCTGCCGTAGGTAAAATTTGTACACCACTTGTAAACATGGATGAGTGTATTGATGAAATGAATGTAAATCTCATTACATGTGGTGGACAGGCAACAACTCCAATATCAAATATAGTTTCTTCAGTTGTTGACGTTGACTATGTAGAAGTAATTACGACAGTATCGAGCAAAAGTGCAGGACCGGGCACAAGAAGTAATATTGATGAGTATTGCCGTACAACTGCAAAAGCGCTTACGACGTTAGGAGGTGCAAAAAAATCTAAAGTATTTACTATTTTTAATCCGGCAGTACCTGAAATTGCAATGAGAAATACATTATTCTTTATTCCTTCAGGAGAATATAAAATAGAAGACGTTGTTAGTGCAGTTGAAAAAAGAGTAAAAGAAGTTCAAGAATATGTTCCAGGTTACGAACTTACTATGAGCCCTGTTGTGGAAAATGGTTATATAGCAACAACCGTATCAGTTAGAGGTGCTGGAGACTTTTTGCCAAGTTATGCTGGAAATCTCGACATGGAAACTTCATCTGCAGTAAAAATGGCAGAAATGTTTGCTGAAAGAATGTTAAAGGAGAATAAATAAAATGAATAAAATAGTAAAATTATATGATTCAACTTTGAGAGATGGTAGCCACGCAGTTCATCATCAGTATGATGCAGAAATAGTTAAAAATGTTTGTAAAGGTATGGAAGAGTCAGGCATATATGCAGTTGAAGTAGGACATGGCGGAGGGCTGGGAGGCTCAACAATTCAGTTTGGATTTGGTAAAGAATCGGATGAAACGTTATTAAAAGCAGCAAAATCAGTACTTAAAAAAACTAAATTAAGCGTACTTCTTGTTCCTGGACTTGGTACAATGGAGGATCTTAAAATGGCAGCTGAATGCGGGGTCGATATCGTAAGAGTTGCTGTTCATTGTACAGAATTAGATGTAGGCATGCAACATATTAAATTAGCTAAACAATTAGGACTAGAGGCTGCAGCTTTCTTTATGATGTCCCATATGATTTCTGCTGACGAGTTAGCAATTCAAGCAGAAATAGCACAAAGTTACGGTGTAGATTATATTTTTATAGCTGATTCATCAGGCGCTATGACTCCTCAAGATATTAGAGAACGAGTATCTAAGGTGAAGGCAGTAGTAAATGTTCCAATTGGGGTACATTGTCATAACAATCTTGCACTTGGAGTAGGTAATTCAGTTGCAGCATATGAAGTTGGTGCGGATATTATAGATGGTACTCTTCAAGGGCTTGGGGCAGGATGTGGAAATACTCCTACAGAAGTTTTAGCTGCGGTGTTTAGTAAAATGGGTGTAGATACAGGATGCGACATGTTCAAACTTATGGATATTGGAGAAAAATATATCCTTCCTATAAAACCACGTCCAATCGAGGTTACAAATGAGGCTGTAATTCTTGGTTATACAGGAATTTACTCTAGTTTCTATCTTCATACACTTGATATAGCTGAAAGATATAATCTTGATTCAAGAGATATTTTCATAGAACTTGGCAATAGAAAAGTTGTTGGAGGTCAAGAAGATATGATAATAAACGTTGCTCTAGACCTTATTGAAAAGAAAAAAAATAAAGAGTGGTAATGAAATGAAAGTAATAATAATAGGCGGTGTTGCTGCGGGAATGTCTGCAGCATCAAAAATACGTAGAAATGATATAAATGCTAAAATAACAGTGTATGAAAGAGGTACAGAGACATCATATGGAGCATGTGGATTACCTTATTATATATCCGGAGCAAATAATGATGTCGACTTATTGCGTATAAGAAAACCACAAGAATTTATAGAAAAGCAAAATATAGATGTAAAACTTTTACATGAAGTTGTTGGAGTTAATGCAAAGCTTAAGCAAGTAGAAGTAAAGAATCTTGAAACAGGAGAATTCCTTATAGATGACTATGATAAACTAGTTATATCTTCAGGTGCCAGTCCAGTTATTCCACCAATAGAGGGACTAGATGAAAATCTTAACAATGTTTTTACGGTGAAGACAATAGAAGATGGGCAAGCAATAAAAGATTATCTTACAAATGGTGATGTGCATAATGTAATAATTGCAGGGGCTGGATTCATAGGACTCGAGATGGTAGAAGCTTGTTATGATTTAAACAAAAACGTAACATTAATAGAATTACAGGAAAAACTTCTAGCATCAGTAGATGAAGAAATAGGTACTCTTATTAAACAGGAGCTTGAAAAAAATAATGTAACAGTAAAATTAAAAGAAAAGATTATCAAGGTTAATACAAGTTTTGGAAAAGTAGTATCTATAGAGACACAAAATGGAGTTTATGAAGCAGATGCCTTGATACTTGCAACCGGTGTGAAGCCTAATACAAAATTTCTTGAGGGTACGGGTATAGAACTGGATAGAAGTGCTGTAATCGTTAATGATAAAATGGAGACAAATATTGAGGATATTTATTCTGGCGGAGATTGTGCGCTTGTATATCATAAAATTTTAAAAAGAAACTGCTATATACCTTTAGGAACATATGCAAATAAACAAGGAAAGTTAATAGGCGAAAATATTATGGGTGCAAACAAAAGTTTTCCTGGAGCACTTGGTACAGCTGCAATAAAAATAATTAATCTTGAAGTAGGCAGAACCGGAATAAGCGAGGCTGATGCTATTTCAAATAATTTTAATTACGGGACAATATTTGTTAAAGCACCTTCACATGCACCATACTATCCTGGTAATGAAGAAATATCAATAAAGTTAATATATGAAAAAGAAAACAAAACAATACTTGGGGCACAGCTTGCTGGTAAAAAGGGTGCTGTATTGAGGGCGGATATGTTAGCAATTATAATAGATGCAGGCTATACATCTGAAGAAATTCAAAATTTAGATTTATTGTATGCACCGCCATATGCATACGTATGGGATGCAATACAAATAGCTGCAGGAAGAATTAAATAATAGGAGTGAAAAACTATAATGAATAAAATTGTAAGCATTGAAAAAGCAGTTTCCATGGTTAAAGATGGTGATATTATTGCATTAGGAGGCAATGTTTTACATAGAGCACCACATAAATTTGTATATGAGCTTATAAAAAATAATGTAAAAAACTTAGAATTAATAAAAACAGCAGGAGCGCATGATGTTGATATTATGTGCCTCGGTGAAAGCGTAAAGAGTATTTCAGCCGGATTTATAAGTTATGAGACAGAGTATGGTCTATGTCGTAATTATCGTTATTCAGTAGAAAATGGTAGTGTAAGGGCAGATGAACATGCATGCTATACTATAATTTCTGCAGTAAGAGCTGCAATCCAAGGTGTGTCTTTCATGCCGTTTCGTGGATTAACAGGAAGTGATCTTCAGTCAAGAAACTATTTTGCAAAGATAAAAGATCCATTTACTGACGAGGAAATTCCTGTAGTTAAAGCCATTAAGCCTGATGTAGCAGTTATTCATGCGCATGAAGCTGATGAATATGGTAACACAAGGATTTATGGACCAGTCTATGAAGATTTATTGTTTGCAAAGGCAGCAAAGTGCGTTATAGTTACAGTTGAAAAAGTAATTACAAATGAAGAGATAAGGAACAATGGTAGACTTACAACTATACCAGGATTTATAGTTAATGCTGTAGTTGAATTACCAAAAGGAGCAATGCCTGGTACATGTTCAGGACTTTATGATATTAATCGGGAAATGTTAGATGAATTTAAACAGATAAAAACAAAAGATGAGCTAGAAACTTATCTTGCAAAATATTAAAGGAGTGCTATACCATGAACTTTCATGTTGCAGATTTGATGGCAGTGGCCATTGCAAGAAGATTAAAAAATTATGATAATGTTTTTCACGGGGTTGCATCTCCGCTTCCAATGGTTGCAATTTTATTAGCAAAGAATCTTTATGTTAAAGATTTAATATATTTAAATATAACTGGTGGCATAAATGTAATACCTGAAAAATTAACAATGTCAACTGATGGCGCAGAGCTAACTTATAGAACAGAAGGAAACTTTGATCTTTCAGATATATTTGACCTAGGTGCAAGAGGTGAACTAGATGTTGCCTTTTTAAGTGGTGTTCAGGTTGATGAAAAGGGGAGATTGAATTCCAGTGTAATAGGTGAATATGATACACCTAAAGTAAAACTTCCAGGTGGTGCAGGTAGTGCGGTACTTGTTCCAAATGTAAAAAAAGCATTTATTTGGAGAACAAAGCACGACCCTAGGGTGATGGTTAAGGATGTTGATTTTATAACAACTCAGGGAAATGTATGCAAGGTGTTTACACCGCTTTGCATTTTCAGCAAAGATGAAGATGGATTATATTTAGATAAATTGTTGGGTAAAACAAGCCTTGAAGAAGTAAAGAAAATGACGGGATTTGAAGTTAGGTACAATGACAGTCAACTTGAAAGTGAACCTTTGCCAACTCAAGAAGAAATGAATATGTTAAATGAAATAGATCCTAATGGAATTAGATATATAGAGTTTTAATAAAGGAAGGTAAAATGATTAATAATAAACTAAAATCAAAACTTTATAGCGGCGAAGTTGCAATAGGCACATTTATGGCGTATGCCAGTTCAGAAATGATAGAAATTTTAGGTATAAGTGGATTAGATTTTGTGGTTTTGGATTGTGAGCATGGGCCTTATTCAGTTGAATCAACTACTAATCTTATACGTGCAGCAGAGCTTAGAGAAATTACACCAATAACAAGAGTTACATGCAACGATGAGACGAAAATACTTAGAGCACTTGATGTAGGTGCTCATGGAGTACAGGTACCTCAGGTTAATTGCAAGAGAGATGCTCAAAATGTAATTTCATCAGCAAAATATCATCCTGTTGGAAAAAGAGGTGTAGCTATTCCACGTGCTACGGAGTTTGGAACAATTGATGTATTAAAAGCATATGAAATTGCTAATGAACAATCACTTGTAGTTGTTCATTGCGAGACAGAAGAATGTTATAATAATTTAGATGAAATATTATCTGTTGAAGAAATAGATGTTGTTTTTTTAGGACCATTTGATATGTCTCAGTCATTAAATATTCCGCAACAATTTAATCATCCTAAAATGATAGAGATTACAAATACAATGCTTGAAAAAACTAAAAAGGCAGGAAAAATACCAGGAATATATGCAGGAACACCATCTCAGGTGAAACTTCGAATTGAACAGGGATTTCAGTATATTGCTTTAGGTACGTTTGAAAATATAATTGCAAATACTTTTAAACTGATGGTAGATGAAATAAAGGGGTATATGTCTGATAATTAATTATCAGACATATACCTTTTTTCCTTTGCTTTATTATAATATATGTTTAATTTTTTGCTCAAATTAGGAAAATTTACAAAAAGAAGATTACCTTGTAATTGTTAATCAAGTCCTGTATAATGATGGATTAGATGGTGGTAGTGAGAGATACTCTCACGAAATAAATGTATGGCTATTTCTGAAGGTATATTAGATGAAGAGGTTATTTATAAATAATATTAAAACACATGTGATTATAGTTGCAAAGACATTGTTTAAATTTTAGGAGGTTTTATGAAAATTAGAAATATAAAAACTAAATATGTGACATTACTTATTATAGCTATATCTATATTTGGGTTAGTAGGATGTAATAATAATGGTACTAATAATGAAGAGAAGGAAAGTATAAATGAAGAAACAGGTTCTAGTGAATCAAATTTCAAGGGCAACCATCAAATAGAAATAGAAGTAGAAAACTATGGGACTATTTATTTGGACTTAGATGGAGAGAGCGCCCCAATTACAGTAAATAATTTTATTAAATTAGCTGAAGAAGGTTTTTATGATGGATTGACGTTTCATAGAATAATTTCCGGATTCATGATTCAAGGAGGCGATCCGCTAGGGAATGGAACAGGTGGATCAGAAGAGACAATAAAAGGGGAATTTGCTGAAAACGGAATTGAAAATCCATTGACTCATACAAGAGGAGCTATATCCATGGCTCGTTCAAATGATTATAATAGTGCTAGTTCTCAGTTTTTTATTGTTCATGAGGACAGTACATTCTTAGATGGAAGCTATGCAGCTTTTGGTTACGTTACAGATGGAATGAACATTGTTGATAAAATCTGTTCTGAAACACCGGTTCAAGATGACAATGGTACTGTACTACATGAAGACCAGCCAGTTATTAAATCTATTAAAGTAATAAAATAAAGATTTAAATTGTATATATAAATATAATATATTTGCCAAATGTCCCTTTAATATTGATGGTTAACTCAAAGTTACATATGCATTTCCTCATATTACTTCGAGCGATAATTTCCATTCAATTAAAAAAATAAGATAATCTTTTTTGTGATTAATATAAAATACAAGCGTACTGAAATGTAAAAGTTTTAGTGCGCTTATATTTTACATTAGTTAAAACTAAATATTTAAGCAAAAAATAGAGCAGTACTTATTTAAATTATGAAAATAATTTTATTTTTTTATTGACTCAACCAATAACATATGTTAATATTAACATATGTTATTGGTTGAGGAGGTTAAAACATGTCAATTAATTATGCAATTTTAGGAATATTGAGCTATAAGTCAATGACTGGATATGATATAAAAAAAGTTATTCAAAATTCAAATTTTATGTATTGGTCAGGCAACAATAACCAAGTATATAAATCACTAACAGAGCTACTTAACAAAGGTTTGGTAACCAATGTAGTCAAACACCAGGAAAGTTTACCAACGAAAAAAATCTATATAATAACCAGTGAAGGAATCAATGCTTTAAAAGAGTGGATGCTTTCTCCATCTGAAACAAATGAAATAAAAAAGCCATTTCTTATTCAGCTTGCATGGTCCAAACACCTTAATGTTTGTGAACTGAATATGCTTCTTGATGGATATGAAAATCAAATTAAAATACAGTTACTAATGGAGAAAAATAAAAATAATAATAATATTTTTTTATCTGAGGAAGCAACTGCTTTGGAAACAACAGTGTGGAGTTTTATTAATGATAATATCATAAAAGAATATGAAAGCGAACTGAAATGGATTCAAGACTTGCGTGGAGCTATTGCTAATATTGCTAATAAAGATGATGTAATTGAAGAAATCGAATAATAAATGTTAATAATGTAATACTTGAACAAGTAGAATGGAAAGGAGTTAGACAACAATGAAATATACTTTTTTTGGGGAGAAAGATTCCATTATATATATTGAGAGTGAAGATATTATAATATCTGATTTGCAATCTGCCCTTGATCTTATGATGACAGTTAACTACGAAAGGGATTGCAACAGAATTATTTTAGACAAAAAATCTATAAACGAAAAATTCTTTATTCTTAGTAGTGGCATTGCAGGTGAGGTATGTCAAAAGCTAGTTAATTATAGATTTAAATTAGCTATAATTGGAGATTTTTCCAAATATACAAGCAAGCCATTGCATGATTTTATTTATGAATGCAATAAGGGTAATGACATTTTCTTTGTAGACAATTTAGAAATAGCAACAGAAAAATTGAGCTTAGCTAAATAATTACAGATAGTTTTAACACATCAAGAGGAAATTCAAAAAAATGCAGTATTCGATATTTTACTTGTCGAATACTGCATTTTAAATTACATTGTATTTTCATCAAAATATACAAACTTATTTACAAATTCATTTCTTGATAGGGTCGGTATTGCTAAGGCTCAATTATTTAAAAATTTAATACCTTCCACACAAATACGGTATGCGATGTGCCGGAGAAATTGATATTACCAAAACTCGTTGGAGTGAAAAACCAACTGTACTTGTCCCCATGATTCTCAATAATATCAAAAACTTTGAGCCAAATAGCGGCAAGCATAAATTTGAACAGGGACTAAAGGAAGCTTTGAAAAAAGAAGAGGAATTATTAAATCGATTGAGTCAATTGCCGGACGGCGAACAAAAAGCAAAAGAAACAAAAGAAATGATTGATCTAATGCGTAACTTCATTGGATTTAGAGAATATCCAAAATACGGAATGATTAGCCGCTATGCAATTTATAAAGAGGCTTTGCTGAAAGAAGCTGAAAAACTTGTAGAATCAGGACTTATTCATGAAAAAGAAGATATATATTATCTCACTTTTGAAGAGTTTCATGAAGTTGTACGCACAAATGAACTGGATTATCAGATTATCAGAAAAAGACAAGAAGAATATCAATTATATGAGAAACTGACACCTCCACGTGTTATCACATCTGATGGTGAAATCATTGCAGGCAAATATAAACTAGAAAACTTTCCAAAGGAAGCCATTGCAGGTTTGGCTGTTTCTTCCGGAGTTACGGAGGGGCGGGTTGATGACCCATGGGGCAGTTATCGCACGTGAATACGGCTTGCCTGCAGTTGTTGGAGTAGAAAATGCTACAAAATTGATAAAAGACGGTCAACAAATTCGTGTACATGGAACGGAAGGGTATGTAAAAATTCTGTGATGGCATAAAATGCTTCATAGTATTCTTTTCCATGGAATATATATATCCTGGATTATATATTCCACATATATGAAATGCTTTAAAAAATTATATGTAACCAATAATTCATTTTTATGATATAATAAATACACAGAGGAAGCAAAGGCATAAGCCTTTGCCTGATATGTATTTATTGAATCGTTGTGATGCAAGCCGTTTTTTGGCTTGCTTTATGATAAAATAAATACACTAAAATATTTGACAGAGGTGTATTATGATAAAAATTCTATTAACTAATGATGACGGAATATTTGCAGAAGGAATTGAAGTATTGGCTGAGATAGTGAAGGATTTTGGAGAAATATACGTGGCGGCACCTGACAGACAAAGGAGTGCTGTATCTCACGGCATAGCCATACACGACCCCATAACTGTTAAAAAATATAATTTTCCCATAAAGGTCGCAGGTGCATGGAGCATAGGAAGTACTCCGGCAGATTGTGTGCGTTTAGCTTTGAATAATTTGCTTACAGAGAAGCCGGACCTTATACTTTCAGGCATTAACAACGGTACCAATTATGGCGGAGACATATTATATTCAGGAACAGTAGCAGGAGCAATAGAAGGATATCAGTACAAGATACCGTCACTGGCTCTTTCGCTGGATGGAAATAATTTTGATGTATGCCGCAAATATCTAGGTGAATTTATAGAAAAGTACATTCAAACTGCAATGAATAATATCTATGTACTCAATGTTAATATTCCTTCTTGTGAATTAGATGAATTTAAGGGTATAGTTTATGCAAGACTATCAGGGCCGGGACAGTATCCTTTTTATTTTAAAGAAGAAAAGATAGATGAAGAAACAAGCAGCTATGAACTTCATTCCCAAGATTCGTTTAATGTGGAAGAAGATTCAGATATAGATTATGTAAAGCAAGGTTATATTTCTGTTACTCCAATTTCTCCTAACTATGAGAGCTATGAGCATACAAAACATTTAAAAAATATTGGATTGGTACAGGAAATTGCTGCACTTGAGGCATGATAGAATAATTTGTGAAAATGCGATTAATACAACGGAGTTTGGATTTTCAGTCAAAACCTGTTGTATTTTTTTATATACCGGAAAAGTTATCCTTCTAGTATATAAAAAACCAAATGAGAATCATTATCAAAATCATTGACAAAATGAAATATATACTATAAAATAAGTTGTTAGTCTAAACTAACTGAATGATTATAAATTTAAATTAATAGAAGTTCTGAGCCATAAAATGATGTGGCTTAGCAAACTCTGTTAGGCTAAAGCAAAGGAGAATACATATGAAATTAAAAAAAATTAGTTCTATTTTAGCAATTGCACTTGCTATATCATTAGCAGGTTGTTCAAACACAAATAATACATCTTCTGACGGTGATAATGCTGCACCTTCTGAAGTGACAGGAGAAACACCTTTAAATGACGATGCTTCATCTGAATATCCCATTACAATAAGCCACGCATTTGGAGAAACAGTCATAGAAAAGAAACCGGAACGTGTTGCAACTATTTCATGGGGTAACCAGGATGTTCCATTGGCATTGGGAATTGTTCCTGTAGGTGTGTCTAAAGCAAATTATGGTGTACTTGACGGCAGCGGTCTATTACCTTGGACAAAAGAAGCATTTAAGAACTTAGATGTGGATAATCCGGCACTTTTTAATGATACAGACGGATTAGACTATGAAGCTATCAGTGATTCACAGCCGGATGTTATTTTGGCAGCTTACTCCGGAATTACTCAAGAGGAATATGCATTATTGAGTGAGATTGCTCCGGTAGTTTCATATCCAACTCTTGCTTGGCAGACGTACTGGCGTGAACAGATTGTTATGGATGCAGCAGGCATGGGCATGAAAGCCGAAGGAGAGCAGTTGGTTTTTCAGCTGGACGAACTTATAGCTGAAAAAACGAGTAAATATCCGCAAATTCAAGGAAAGAATGCAGCATTTTTCTATTTTAATCCAACAGATTTAGGAAAGTTTTATATTTATCTTCTTTCTGATCCCCGTGCGGCATACCTCACTGATTTAGGAATGAAATTTCCTGAAAGTGTGCTAAATCTTGCTGAGAGTTCTGAAAGTTTTGCAATTGAGGTAAGTGCAGAAAAGGTAGACACATTAAATGACTTGGATATTATAATAGCCTACGGTGATAAAGCCTTACTCAAAGAATTACAGGCAGATCCTCTTTTAGGAACAGTTCCGGCAATAAAAAGAGGTTCGGTAGTATTTATTACTGACGGCACACCTCTGGCGGCATCAGGTACGCCAAGTGCGCTTTCTATTCCGGCGACTATAGATGAGTACCTGAAATTAATAGGAGAGGCAGCAGATAAAGCAGAATGAAATTTTCCAAAATAATAACTTTGCTGTTGGGCAGTGCTGTCTGTATTGTCATTAGCATTTTAGTGTCTCTGTCATTTGGCGCACGTTACGTAGATTTCAATGAAGTAGTAAATAGTTTGCTGAATTCAGAGAATATTTCTTTCGGTGCATTGGTAGTTCGCGAACGTGTTCCGAGAACGGTTTTCGCTATAGTCGCCGGAGCCTCTCTGGGAGTTTCCGGCGCTTTGATGCAGGCAATCACGCGTAATCCTATAGCTGACCCAAGTATTTTAGGTGTTAATATGGGTGCGTCATTGTTTGTTGTAAGCGGAATTGCTTTTTTTAATATAAGTACGGCTGCTCAATATATTTGGATTGCTTTGGCTGGAGCGGCTGTAACAGCTATTTTTGTATATGGAATAGGCTCTTTAGGTCATGGAGGTGCAACACCTATAAAGCTTGCTCTGGCAGGTGCCGCTACCAGTGCGGCTTTGTCTTCTTTGGTGAGCGCGGTGATACTTCCTAGAACAGAAGTCATGAATGCATTCCGATTCTGGCAAGTAGGAAGTGTTAGCGGTGCAACATGGGATGGAATTATTACCGTAATGCCATTTCTCATAACAGGTATGGCAATAGGTATCTTTTTAACGGCTGCATTAAATGCTTTGGCATTGGGAGATGATGTTGCAACCGGATTAGGAGTTCGTACGGGAATTGTAAGAATGTCAGGTGCCTTTGCCGGTGTTCTGTTATGCGGTGCAACAACTGCGCTGACCGGACCAATAGGATTTATAGGTCTCATGGTACCTCATATAATGCGTCTTATTTGCGGACCTGATATGAGGTACATAGTTCCAATGTCTGCTGTTGGCGGAGCAATTCTTTTAACATTATCAGACACTATAGGAAGACTTATAGGTATGCCTGGTGAACTTGAGGCAGGAATTGTTACAGCTTTTTTAGGTGCTCCAATTCTTATATTTATTGCCATGAGAGTGAAGGTGCGATCATTATGATAAAAGATAACATTATTAGAGAAGGGTACCGCCGCAGAAGGGTGCGTTGGATTACCGTTACAATTTTACTGGTTGTTTTGGCAATTTTTCTTTCTGTAGTTATGTTGTTGCTTGGTAATACCGGATATCCCCTTGATATAGTCGTCAGGGTTCTTTTCGGTGAGCAGATACAGGGAGCTTCCTTTGCCATCGGTACGCTGCGATTACCCAGAATGCTTTCAGGGTTATTGGTAGGGATGGCATTTGGTATGGCCGGCAATACATTCCAGACTATGCTCAGAAATCCTTTGGCAAGTCCAGATATTATAGGTATTACTTCCGGTTCTGGTGCAGCAGCGGTATTTTGTATAGTCATCCTTAAAGCAAGCGGCAGCTTTGTTTCTATAGCAGCAGTAGTCTCAGGGCTTACAGTTGCATTATTGATTTATGTTCTTTCAAGAGGCGGAAGTTTTTCCGGAGGGAAACTTATTTTGATCGGAATAGGTATACAAGCAATGCTCAATGCAGTAATTTCATATTTATTAATAAAAGCCAACCAGTATGATGTTCCTGCAGCAATGAGATGGCTCAGCGGAAGTTTAAACGGAATGCAGATGAAAGGAGTTAATGGACTTTTTCTTATTGTAGCTACTTTTGGAATTGTTATTGTTTTATTTGAAAGGCATCTTAAAATTTTGGAATTAGGTGAATCATCAGCAATAACTCTTGGACTAAAAGCAGACCGGACACGTATTTTACTGGTACTGAGTGCTGTATTTTTGATTGCTTTTTCAACTGCTGTAACAGGGCCGATTGCATTTGTAAGCTTTCTAGCAGGACCTATAGCCGGCAAGCTTGTTGGATCGGGTTCTCCTCGTGCATTTCCTTCAGGGTTGGTGGGAGCATCGTTGGTACTTGGTGCAGATATAATCGGACAGTTTGTTTTTGATGTCCGGTTTCCGGTGGGAATTATTACAGGAATTCTGGGTGCACCATATCTTCTATTTCTATTGATACGCATGAATCGAACAGGAGGAACAGCATGAAAAAATCACAATTATTTAAAGCAGGCAGCATAGTTGCCGGATATGATAATAAAATTATACTTAATGGTATTGATATAACTATACCAAGCAATAAAATCAGCGTTATTATAGGTGCTAATGCCTGCGGTAAGTCCACTTTATTGAAGACTTTGGCCAGGCTGATAAAACCGGTCTCCGGAGAAGTTTCCATTGACGGAAAACCAATTAACACAATTCCTCCAAAACAGCTGGCACAGGCTTTAGGACTGCTTCCCCAATCACCTGTTGTACCGGAAGGTATTGTTGTTTCAGATTTGGTGTCACGGGGCAGATTTCCGTATCAAACATTTTTAAAAGGCATGGGAAAAAAAGATTATGAAGCTGTCGAAGAAGCTTTAGATATTATGGGCATTACAGAACTTGCCAACCGCAGCGTAGATGAACTATCAGGCGGACAGCGCCAGAGGGTTTGGATTGCTATGGCTCTTGCACAGCAAACTGACATCCTTCTTCTGGATGAACCGACAACATTTCTTGATATTACTTACCAAGTTGAGATTCTTGACTTGCTGACGGACTTAAATCGCAAGAGAGGAACCACTATTGTAATGGTGCTTCATGACATAAACCTGTCTGCAAGATATGCAGATTATATTTTTGCGGTGAATGAGGGAAAATTGGTTTCTCAGGGTGCTCCTTCAGAGGTAATAACAGAGGATCTTATTAAACAGGTTTTTGGGTTGAAATGTACAGTTATAAAAGACCCAGTTTCAGCCTCACCGTTTATAGTACCAAAGGGAAGATACCATGTTAATTGCTGAAATAAATTTATTAACGAATCAAACAAAAAGAAGAACGAAGCCACTAAGTGGCAGCGCTTCGCGTTATTCAAGCAGAA
>SWCH01001384.1_pt1 | contig 46001 bp, 36 predicted proteins | sample 4690051 | NCBI WGS metagenome assembly SWCH01 (sample SAMN10267282, study PRJNA491770) | bioreactor metagenome | isolation source: DHS bioreactor inoculated with | place: Japan: off Shimokita Peninsula
GTTCCGCCTGTTGTAGCTTCATAGTTTATTGTTACATCTTCATTTTCACTCCACTGTGCCACATATATTTCATTTTTTTTAACAAATTCTGAACGTGCTGGGCTCCAGCCTTTAAATGTATACCCTGCATTACCTGTTACTGTTGGTGCTGTAGGTGTTGGATCTCCATATACTAAGTTCCCAGTTGTTTGTTCAGCAAATGTTCCTTGTGTGCCTGGTTCATATTTTACTGTATATTTTGCTACTTTATACCCAAAATACACAGTATGGTTTTGCTTAACAGCATTAATAACAATATTGGATGGATCCTGGTTTCCGCCGTGAGTTCTTGATAAAGTAGAATATTCATATCCTAGTAAATTCACTCTACCTGCCAACTCAGCTATTCTGATATCATAATTACCAAAAGATAAAACTTCATTGCCATTAACAGAATAATTTTTCTCATCAAGTTTCTTGGCTAGATCTGGTCTACCTGCTATTGAACCGTTTTCTGCCAGAGGCTGACCTTCTTCATTCACTTTATATGCAATTATCTTTATGCTACCTGTGTTACCAACTGTTACCTCAGGTACATCAAAATCTTTGCTAGCATCTTGTCCATTTGCATTTGTATAGGTGATAGTTGTTTTATCATTAGTCGGATACTTAGTATCTGGCTCTGCTTCGGGTTTAATTTCAACAAAATAACTCATTGTCGCAGGTGAATCTTCTTTAATGTTCCCTACATTCCATGTGATTGTATTAGGTTGTGTCGTAGTAATGCTCGTAATAGTCCCTTGCGATATAACTATATCAGCCGTATCAGCTTCAGTTGTTCCTAAAACGGCCCATGTTGGAGGGTTAGATTTTCTTAGATTAAACATTTCACCCATAGGGTCTATTATAACAGCATCTGATGCGGCATATGCAATGCTTCCTGAAACTTCTCCGAAAATTTGAACTAAGTCCTCTGTGCTCGCTGTATATGCTTTTTCATGGCTGGCTATAGAACTTAATACTGCATTTCCTTCAGTACCTGCGCTTAAAGCAATTGTATATATGGTTTGACCCTTAGCTTTAGCAATTGATGCTTCAGAAATAGCGGCATTGCCGGAATTATGGTAAAATCTGTTATAACTCAATATATATGGATTTTGCTTACTTCCTCTTCCTCCTATAACTCCAACAAAGTCGTCTTCATCAATATTATCTCTTAACGAACTTCCTGAGCCTTCATAATTACCATAGTCAAAATCCGTAGCTAAAGAATTGGTTGGGTTTTCATAAGCTGTATAAACATTCCTATACCAGTCCCCGTACCAACTGTAATTTCTATCACTTGTATGATCGCCACCTGGATAACGCAAGGTGTAGTTTGTATCGCTTGCCAAAGCATATCCATATGTAGGCTGACCATCACTTAGAAGCACAATATTTTTACTCTCAGCACTGCTGTCTTCTAGCATCTCTTCTGCTTCCTTTAATGCCGCTTGTGTAAATGTACCTCCGAATGGTACTATCGTACCGCTGTTGTTACCACCGTCAAGGTAACCTAAAAGAGTGTCTTTTCCTGAATATCCAACAAACTCTGAATGCACTGTAACTCTTTCCGATGATTGCCCTATCACTCTATAATCACTGGAGTACGATATTAAGGCAATTCTTGTTTCATTATTGTTTTCATCTGACAATAACGAATTAATAAAAGACTTTGCCGCATTCTTAGCTGATAACATTTTGTTGTCATCTTCCATACTTCCAGATCTGTCAATTACCAACACTATATCAGAAGTAACATCAAGATTAATACCTTCAACAGTAAGATCAATCCTCCATGTTCCGTCATCTATCTTAGTTTCTCCCTTGGTTAAATTTATGGAACCAGGTTCATCCCAAGGAATATTTCCATTTTTATCCGTTTCAACAGCACTCACAATATTACTTGGCAAACTTGGCATCAACATCAACAACGCAATTGTAAAACACAGAATTTTTTTAAACAGATTTTTTTTCATGATTTGTCCTCCTTTCTTTAAGATTTTTGATTCTTCATTCCTTTTATTGATTGAATCATTAATAACCATTTGATTTGTATCACCCCCTTTCTGATTAGTTGCTAATTTTCAATGTTCTTATGTTTATATAGAAACAACTTACCCCTTGGTTTGAGGCAGTTGGATTCTAACTGAGTAGTTAGGAGATTCTTTACTGAGTTAAGAATGATAGTGATTAGACCCTTCACTTTCTATCAAGATATCAATCAGTAAAATTAAAAAAAGCTGCAAGATAATTTAAAATTATTTTGCAGCCGAACCATCATAGTCGTAATTTTATTACATACATTAGACTTCTAGCTTTGCGTCCCTAATTTTCATTAGGTTTGCCCTTCTATTTAATTAAAATTTATGATGTATAATACAATTATAGAATTTATACCTCATATTCACAACTTTAAACATTAGTTAACAATTGTAAAAATGCTCAATAATCATATTATTATACAATTGTTCCAAATCGCACTATCCGTTCCTTGTTTTTCATTAGCTCAATAAACATTTTGGATATATTAGGATCAAATTGACTTCCTGACTTTTCTGATATTTCTTTAAGAGCTTCTTGATTTGACACTCTACTTTTATATGGTCTACCATTTACCATTGCTTCATATGCATCTGCTATGGCAAAGATTCTAGCTACTATTGGTATTTCGTCATCTTTCAAGAAACCTGGATAGCCTTTTCCATCCCAACGCTCGTGATGAACTAGAATTAGCTCATCTAATTGTGTAACATCTTTAAATTCTCTTGCTATATAATATCCTATTTCGCTGTGCCTTTTCACATTTTCCCATTCTTCACTATTCAATTTGTCTTGTTTTTGAAGAATAATTTTCGACACTCCAATTTTACCTATATCGTGAAACTCACAAAGAAGGTTTATCTGGCTTTTTTCCTTATCTGACAAACCAAGTTCATTTGCCATCATCAAACTCAATTCTTTTAATCTTTCGTAATGAGATTTTGTTTCAAATGTAATGCTTTCTAAATTTTTCTTTAGAAATTTTATCATGGATAATTTAGCATCTTTGCTTTCTTTAAGTTTTTTAAAATACATTCTCTCTTCAGCTTTTTTTAGGACATCGCCTATATTTACAGATGCTGCCTCCTTAGTTGCTACTCCAAAACTTATACTTAACTTTATAAAATCTAAAGGATTATTTTCACATTTAGTTTTTATTCTATCTACTATTGACAACGCTATAGCTTCTGTTGTTTTAGGTAAAATAACTACGAATTCATCCCCGCCAACTCTGCTTATAATGTCTTCTGCTCTGAATGAACTCATCATTATTTTGGCTGACTTTTTTAGAACATTATCTCCCATGCTATGTCCAAATGCATCATTGATTAATTTAAGTCCATTTATATCTCCCATAATTACACTTATAGGTAATTGTCTTTTAGTATCTAACCTTGCTATTTCTTCATCTAAAAAACTTTTATTGTACAATCCTGTCAATTTATCCTTACAACTTAATCTTTCTATATCTTTAAAATAATAAATATTATTTTTCAAACTTCCGAAATTGCTTAATTGATATTCTGTATTGCTAATAATGCTTGTCATATCGCTATAATACATTATCATAGTTTCTTCGCTATAACTTCTATCTGTAAACATGTTGACTAAATACCAACGCTTCAGTTCTTTTATATACACCTCATGTTTTCCTCTGTTTTGAGGAATGATATCAAGGTATAGCTCCTTCAAACACAGTTTATCACCTTCATATACGGCTATGTCTGAAAGTTTTCTTCCTATAAGCTTTTCGGGAACAATATTGGTTGCAGTATAAAATGTTTCTCCTATGTAAATCAAAACGTAATCTACAAAATATCCATTATTATCGTATATTGCTTTAAATTTTAAATAGAAATCATTTAATGTAGGGTACTCCATTTTATCACCTCCCCATATTGTTTTAGTGATTTTAATACAACAATTATTTATTTACCACTTTATTATATATGATATCAATTACATTTTTATTTCTTATCAATTACATTTTAGTTTCTTTTCAATTACATTTTAATTACAAAACTTAAATGAATAATATTACAAAATTTTACTCATTTTTATCAACTTATATATGTAAACTAATTACTATATTATTACAAATAAAAATAATTAAAAAGCACTGCAAACATATTATTAATTGTTAAAAGGAAGGGGTAATTTAGCATGACTGTAAAAAATTATAATATTGAAGAAATTAGAACTACTGTAAGTGATATTTCAAAATAAATACCGCTAAAGTATAATAAAAGCTTACATTTAATAATTTAGAAAACACATTAATATAATCTCATATTAATGTGTTTTCTAATACTAATGGCTGAAAATCTATGTGTAAATTTTTGTAGCTAATTTTAGTGTATTTTTTTAAATTTCTCCTTATTCTTTCTTCAATTTTCTTAGTTCCGTCTTCCCTAACATTATGGAGCATTATTAATATTTGATTATCATTCCAAAACGTAAAAATGTCTCCCCTTCTCAATGAAAACATTAATAATCTAATCAAATCATTTGTCAGTTTACTTGAAGCATCCAAGCATTTGTTTTTTTCTTCCATCCCTGTTAATGTAATAATACTCAAATAGTCATATTCATTTTTTCTTTGTGATTTATTTTTCTGTATATTAAATAAAAATTTAAAATGTTCTATATTACAATTAATAGCACCTATAGATTCTCCAAAATCAAGTTTATCACCAATATCGGAAAAATCAATATCACTTTTTTGTGTGATACTATTTTGTATTTTGTCTAATGAATTTATGAACTTGGTAGAAGGTTTAATATCCATTTCTTTTTCTAATAAATTTACAGCATAATCATAATGTTCCATGGCACTTTTTGTTCTACCCATCCTATTCATAGCTTCCATCAATGATATATGAATATTTTCTTCATACGGCTCCAAAAGCAATGATTTTTCACACAATTCAATAATTGCTTCATTTTCGTTTTTTTCATTAAGTAAATCAATTAGCTTGTACAAAGTTTTTAAATATAATCTTTGATAATAATTTCGAGCAGGAACTAACCAAACTTCATATGCATTATCTGACAAATACAATCCTCTATATAAATTTAAAGCATTTTCATATAATAAAATGGCATTTTCAGCATTTCTATTGTATTCTAAATCTCCCTGATTTATTAGGTTTTCAAATTCATCAATATCAAGTATTGCATTCTCCCCTGTTTCAAGGCAATAATACCCATTAATGAAATTAATAGACAAATAATCTCTTTCATCCCAATCTTCAAGACAAAACATCTTTATTATCTGTCTCAATCTAAAAATTTGAGTACGCAAAACATTCTTTGGATCACTCGATTCACTATCAGGCCACAGGTTTTCTATTATTGTTTCTGGTAAAAGTTTTCTATTTCTGAATGTAATAAAGTATTCAAAAAGTTTATACAGTTTGTATGTTCTTCCAGATTTTTTCAAAACAGAATGATTTTCAACCTTGACATCAAAACCACCAAATGTACTAATGTACAGTTTCATGTCAGAACCCTCCTCGAATGTATTATCACCTATCTACAAATATCTAGTAATATCTAGTATATCCTACAGTATATCTCTTTTTAAGTATTATTTCAAACATTTTTTTATTTATAAACAAAAATCTAGCATATTAATAAATTTAGATTGTTTTCTAAAGTGTATCAAATGTCATTGGTATAAAATCTTTGCTTTGCTTATATTTTTTCAACTTGTTTATTAAAATTTCCTTATCTTGGTTTAGCGTACCTGCTTGATTCACATGATTTGATACATGATTAGCTCTAAATATGCAGTCCTTTAGCTCCATATTTTCCAGCATTATTATATTTTCATCTATAATCTGAAGAGGTGAAGCTAAATGAAATTTAGCTTGCTTAATATCATCGGCTAATTCTGATTGTTCATCTACAACCAACCTTAGCAATGAAAAATAATCCGGATTAATTGCTGAAATAACTTTAGCAGATTCAACTGCATGCTCTTCTATTAACTCCGTCCCGCCTAAACCGGAAATTATCATGCACGATAATTTAAAACCTGCTTTTTTTGCTTTTTGCCCAGCTTCCATCATTTCTGACTGATTTACTCCCTTATTCATATATGACAGCACTTTATCAGAGCCACTTTCTACACCCATGTATAGAAGTTCTAAACCCGCTTGCCTTATAGTTTTTAACTCGTCATCAGTTTTTCTAATCAAATCTAATGGCCCTGAATACGAACTGATACGTTTAACGGATGGAAATTCTTTTTTTACCATTTCCAGTATTTCTAAAATCTTATCTGTTTTAAGGCATAAGACGTTACCATCTGCCAAAAATACCCTTTCTGATGATACTTCATATCTTTTTAACCATTTGATATGTTCTGCCAGTTCAGCCTTGGTTTTATTTCTAAATTGTTTGCATTTGTACATGTAGCAAAATTTACATTTGTTGTGTGAACAGCCTTCTGTTACTTGAATTATCAAGCTACGTGCTTCACTTGGTGGTCTGTATAGTGGATTTGAGTACATTTCTTCTCCTTTTTAATTGATATGTTATAATAATACCTTAATTATTTATATTTATATTTTTCTAGATATAATTTTCTCAGCCTAGCAGCTGGATTATTTTATTTTCCAATGTCATACTTGCACTGAATCCTTTTGTTTTGCCTGAAACAAATTTTATATAAATTATATCTTTATTTAATTCTACAATAGTCCCTTTTCCAAATTTATTATGACTAATAATTTGCCCTACTTTTAAATCGTAGTCTTTTGATTTTTTATTCGGCTGCATAAGTTCATTAATAAACTGCGAAGGAACACCGGGTACTGTTATATTAAGAATTTTCTTTGCTCTTGTCATACCAACATAAAATATTCTTCGTTCTTCTTCTAATATTTTATCATGCACATCAGATGGTACGCCTCTTATGTCAGAAGGGAATTCACCATCTAAATTATCTATCATGTATACATAGTCATATTCCAGCCCCTTTGCACCATGAATGGTAGATAAAGTAACTCTTGCATTTTTATTTTCAGATGCATTTTTTATTACATCTTGCAAACTGTATATTTTATTAATAAATTCTTTTATATTAGAACAGTACGAACCTATTTCTTCAATAATTTCTAATATATGAAGTGAATTAGATAAATTATTTCTACCCTCTTCCTGCATTCTCTCAAGGTACCCCATATATTCTAAATCCATTTTTATATATCTTACTGCCTCATTAGGTTTAAGTTTATTCAAATAATTTATATCTGTCTTAAATTGTTTGATTCTATCATAAACATAATAATCAAAGCCTGAGCAATTATCTAATATGTCAAAAACACTTAAGTCTTCACGTGGACTGTTAAGTACCATTTGGCACATTCCTTTAGTAAAATATGTATAACTTTTATAATATATTCTAGCAAAGGATTCTCTGTCATTAGGATTTAAAGCTAAATTTAAAAATGCAACTATATCACTTAATACAAAGCTATTAAAAAATTTAGTTTTATTTTCTTTGATATAAAAATCAATACTATTCTCATAAAGGCTGTTAGCTAAAATCATAGCAGACATATTATATCTATATAATATTCCTACAGTACCGGTAGTTTCAGCAATACATTTAGATATTTCATTAATTACCAGTTTTGATTGTTCCTTCCTATTATCTGTCTTCATTACATTAATAGTATTTTCTTTTGGATTTTCTGTACAAATTGATTTTTTAAATCTTCTTTTATTTTTTTCAATAAATTTTTTTGCACTCTCAACAATGTTTCTGTCAGACCTGTAGTTATTATCTAAATAAAAGATATTACCATTTTTGTAAATATTCTTAAATTCAAGCATGAAATCCGGGTAACTGCCTCGAAATGAATATATTGCTTGGTCATCATCACCCACCATAAAAAGATTATCATTAGAAATAAGCTTAATTATTTCATGCTGAATTTTAGAAGTATCTTGCATCTCATCAATTTGTACATATTGATAAGTATTTTTTACGCTATCTCTATAATATTTTGATTTTGATAAAATTTTATATGCATAAACAAGCATATCATCAAAATCTATTAATTTATTTTGGGATTTATAAATACTGTACTTCTCAAATAGCTTATCAAATTCTTTTATTTCAATTCCAAAATCACCATAATTTTTTGGATCTATCATCATATTTTTTACAAATCCAATTGAAGATGATAAAGATTCAATTTCTTCATCACTTACATAGCTAAAATATGATTGTGAATAATGAGATTTAAGTATCTCTCCTAATATTTGATAGTTATTTTTTAGTATCTCAAATTGTATTCCTTTTTTTCTAAAAAAATCTCGTACTATTTTATATGAAAATGAATGAATTGTTGAAAATTCAGTATTATGTTTATATTGTTCCTTAAAATAATTTTGGAATCTATTTTTCATATCTATTGCAGCCATTTTAGAAAATGTAATAGTAAGAATTTTTCTACTGCACTTATTTTCATATAGAAGCCTCCCTGTTCTAGCTATTATAACGGTCGTTTTACCGGAACCCGCAGTTGATAGAACCAATGCATTTCCATAATCAAATAAAGCAGCTTGTCTTTGTTGTTCGTTTAACTTTATACCATTTGTATTTTTTAGATACTCAAAATAATCCATTCATACACCTACTATTTTACATAATTAAATATAATTATGACTGTTCTTTAATTACTCTGCCAAAAACTTCAGCTGTTCTTATTTTTACCGGATTACAGCCCTCTGTTTCACTCCTGTGATGCTCCTTTATATACGAGCAATCAATATTGCCAAATTCCTTTTCAAATTCCTCTACAAGTTGTTTTGAAATTTCCTTCATTTTATCATTAGTGCTAGGTTTGTCCTCAGCATACATGATTCCAACAGCAGCTAAAGCACCAAGCAATGCTCCACATGTTTTTTCTGATTGTAACCCTCCGCCAAATGGACACACTGCTTTTATAAATCTATCATCTAGCCCTAGGCTGTATTTTTCATTGGCGCTAAGCAGTAAAATTTCAGCACAATTTTTGTGATATAAAGGACGTTCATCTTCGTTGTATTCCAATTCTTCTTTATTTAACCTATCAACAATATTTTTCATACAAAATCTCCAATCTAGTTAAAAAACATCAAAAGTCCTGATGCAAATGCAGAAAGAATCATTCCTAATGCTATTATAAGGCATACTATTCTTGTCATATTTTTATGTTTACTCTTATTTCTGTTCATATTTACCCCCAGTAATTTTTTATTATACAATATAATAACACATAAATTGTAATAATAACAGATTACTTTTCTTAATTTGAAAATTTTTTAAGTTTCTATTTAGAATAAAATGTTATATAATATTATATTAGATAATAAAATCTTTACTATATAGTTGAAAAGATAGGGTGATAATTTGATAAATGAAAAAAACAACTGCTCAAAGAAAAAAAGACTTATATTTTATTTAGTTTTATTAATTTTAATAATATTTTCAACAATATATATATTAAATACAACAATTGAACAAGAAGGATATATTCAGCCTTCTTATAATCAAATAAATTTAAATTCAATTTTATCAAAAAATTTCTTGACTGAAAATGATTATAAAACATTATTTTATCAAACAGGTCTAGGAAAAACAGCAATAGATGAGCTTCTTAAAGATAAGGAAAATGGTATACATGATATACAAGAATTTCAATATAATTTTTTTGCCGCAAAAAATATTAAATGTGAAAAAATAGGTATAATTACTAGCCAAGAATCCTTTGTAGACAACAAAGGAAACTACAAATATGGTTTTGATTTAGCTCCATATAAAAATGGGTATGTCTTAATTACAAAAGCAACACACTCAATTGGTTGGAGGCATGGCCATGCAGGGATAGTTACTGATGCTGAAAAAGGAGAAACTTTAGAAGCTGTAATTTTAGGTCAAAATTCACAATACCAAAATATCAATAAATGGAAAATGTATCCTTCTTTTATAATGCTTAGGTTAAAAGATACATCCGATGAAAAATTAAATGAAATATCAGATTTTTCAAAAAAACATATGTATGATGTGCCTTATGGGCTATTAATAGGACTACTAAGCAAAAAAAATCCTGATATAGACAATATAAAGGGAACTCAATGTTCACATTTAGTTTGGTATCCCTTTATGCAAAATGGATACGATCTGGATTCAGATGGTTCATGGCTTGTAACTCCAAAAGATATTGCTAATAGCGATTTATTTGAGGTGGTTCAAATATTTGGTGTTGATCCAAGTGAAATTTGGCCATAAAAAAGAAGCACTTAATATTAAATGCTTCTTTTTTGCTTTTAAATTAATACTTTTTTTATTAGTCTTCTTCTGGAAGAGTTTCACAGCAATCACAGCCGTCATCATAATAATCATCATCATCATAATAATCATCATCAAAATCATAATCATCGTCAAAATCATAATCTTCATCTTCGTCTATCTCAACATCATCAAATAATTCTTCTTCAATAGTTGTTAAATCTTCATCTAACAAATCTAAGTACTCATTCATTTCTTCTTGTTCTTCAACTATGTCACTCATTCCATCAGCTATTTCTTCGATTACTTCTAGCATTGCGTTAAATAGCTTACCTTCTTTAGTGTCATCCTTAACATCTAATCCGTCTGCCAATCCCTTTAAATAAGATATTTTTTCATACAAAAAATCCATAAATATATCCTCCTATACTCTTGATAGATATTCACCAGTTCTGGTGTCAATCTTCACTTTATCTCCTATCTCAACAAAAAGTGGTACTTGAATAACTGCACCAGTTTCAGTTGTTGCAGGCTTATTAGATCCTGTTGCTGTATCACCCTTAAATCCAGGCTCTGTTTCTGTAATTTCTAGTTCGACAAAATTTGGAGCCGTAACCTCAAATGGTTTGCCCTCATAAAATCTCATTTGTGCAATTTCATTTTCTTTCAAATATACGATAGCCTCTGCAACTTGATCATGATTTAACGGAATTTGTTCATAAGTTTCTGTATCCATAAAATAGTATAGCTCACTATCATTATATAAATATTGCATATCCTTAGTTTCAATATGCGCCTTAGGAAACTTCTCAGTTGGATTAAATGTCTCTTCTCTTATAGCCCCAGATATTACATTTTTTAATTTAGCCCTAACAAAAGCTGCTCCCTTTCCTGGTTTAACATGTTGAAAATCTATAATTTGCCATAATCCATTATTCCAAGACATTGTGATGCCTTTTTTAAAATCACTTGCTGAAATCATAACACTGTCTCCTCCTTTGTGTATATTATAACCAGCAAAATGCTGCTTATTCCAATATTATTGTTCTTCCCGTACCTGGAACAATCGAAACTTTTTTAGTTTCCATTGTTTTTGTGTCCGTAATTATTAAAGTCCCTGCATTAACAGGTGTTCCATCATTAGTAAAACTAATTGTATTCCCATTGTTATACATAATGGAGAACCTATCTTTAAACTTAACTACTTTTTCAACATTTAAATTTTGCCTTACTTCATATGTATTTGTACTGTTATAAATTTGAATTTCATAATCAGAACTGGCTGTTTTCATGTGTTCGGTCTGCACATACCTCACATCCATAGCAAACTCACTCGCCATTTTCCCCATATATTCCATATCCAAATCGAATTTAGGAATAGCTATAGCTAACACAATGCTAATAACTGCAATTGTAACAACCATTTCAATGAGAGTAAAACCATTATTATTTCCCATTAGTTGCCCTCCTAAGGTCACTAAAAAGTAATGGCGACTATTCCATTATTATTGTATAAATTAATTGGACATTTGTCAATGTATTTATTTCCATTTGCCTTGTTTTTAACAACAATTTAATATTTGACACGATAATACTTATCTAATTTCATAATTTCTCATAAACATAGTTTGTTCTGCTTCATATATTTGTTTGTTTTTTTCAAATATAATCTTTATTCTTACAGCTTTAGCATCCTTGAAAATCTCCCCATTAACAGGTGTTGCAGTTAGTTTCTTTATATAAACACCCAGCTCATCAGTAGGTGTAGCGCTGGAACGGGCATTTCCATAGCGTATCTTACCATACGCAATTTCAAAATTATAGCATTGATTTATATTATCTCCATATCTAAAAGAAATTTTAGTTATATTTTGTTCTCCAGATTTTCTTAGATGACTTGATGTTTTATCCTTTGCTAATTCAACATATTTAGATTCTATAATCCTGCTTGACATAAAATTAAGAATATATTGTGCCTGAAACTGCAACTCTGATTTATCATTTATTGTTTTATAATTAGTGTATCCTGCAATAAAAAAAGACATAATTATAGGTATAACAATACCTGCCAATCCTAAAGCAACTAATAGTTCAGCTAATGTAAAACCGTCTTGTTTATTTACCAAACCAATCACATCCAAAATAATTGTATTCATCTTCTAATTGCCCAATTATCTACACTAATTAACATAGATATGTCTATAGAATCAATTAAGTAATAATCAGGTACCAATATTATTAAATCTGCGGTTGTAGTTGACTCATAACCATTTTCTGACATATATTTTGATTTAATTGAAATTGTAAGAGCATTATTTATAAATATTAAAGCTTCTGAATTGATTATTTCAATTTGTGGATTTGCATTCGTGCTGATTCTATTCTCAATTTCTCTAACAACAAAAGTTTTAAAATTATCTGCAAAAATACTTGCTGCTTCACTTGTATTTAATGGATATATCAAAAGATATTCTTCTGCTTTTTCAGTAGAGTCACCAACTGCCTCAACAATAAGATCATATGAATTGCTAAAAGATGTGTTTATTCCTGTTTCTGACATATAAAAAGATTTTTTTATTTCTGTATTAGATTTCTTAATTTTGTAATGCATCATGGAAACACTCATCAATGAAGTTCCAAGCGTAACAACTACAGCTATTATAATGACTAGTAATATAAATATAAAACCATTATTATCACAATACTTTTTAGTACATTTTGATTTCAAAAATTTCAGCCCCAATTTTACTAACTTACGACTGTGCTCATAAAATACTCGCCCTAAGTTTTGATATTGCTCATGCTATATCATGCTGCAGCAGATGCTTTGTATACATCACATTTAATAAATTTAATAAAATATTTTAGAACTTTCTAATTTATTAATAATTCCTACATTATCACTAACATCAATATTTATAATATAGAGCATGCTACCAGCAGGTATTATCCTAATTCTAGTTGTATATATACTATCTTCATGTAAAATATTTCTTTCATAATACCCTTCTTCTGAATTATATGGGTATTCATTAGTATTAATTTTTTTCATAGACTCAATTTCTTCTATATATTTTTGTGCCAAAAGCATAGATTTAAATTCTTTTTCACTTAAACTATTAATTTTATGTGATGAAATAAACATAGTCATCAATGGACATATAACAACACCTAAAACTGCAAATGTCATTATAATTTCAATTAAAGTTAGTCCACATTTATTTAAAATAATTTTCACACTTCATCAGCTCTTTTATTAATATTTAAGGGAATAGCATAAAAAATAACGTCCATGACACAATAATTATCATTAAAGTTAAATTTTGTAATATGTATATTTGTAATTGCTATATCACAATTATTTTCTTGCAGTTTATCTATTAAAGCTAAGATTTTTTCATAGCTTGATTTGAATTCAATATTTATAATCATTGATTTTACAGGCAATTGATTCATTTCATTATTCACATTGTCCATTTTTGATTCAGACACGGTTTCATTAGATAATATGTCAATTGAAGTTGTAAATATATTAGAAAAATTAATGCTAATTATTTCAATACCACATGTAGATAAGCTGTTGTATAAAATCTCAATTATATTTTCTTGCTTAATATCAGAAAAACTATTTAACTCGCTTACTTCCGCCAATAATTTTTCTTTTTCTTTTTCGTAAAAATTTTTCATTCTAATATTTTGTGACATACTATCATATATTTCTTTAGTTTTATTATAATTTTCACTTATTGAAGTTCTTTTAGAGGTAATAATGGGCATTAATTTATCCACTATAAATATAATAATTAAAATTAAAAGAACAAAAATAAAAAGTTTCTCTCTTTTATTAATTTTCATTACAACTTACATCTCCTAATTTACACACAATAGAATAAGAATAATTTTTATCGTCAGAACCATTATATTTAATAAGTGGTATATAAACACCTGAAATAGAGTTTATCTCTCGTAGATTGCTTAAAAATACAATGATTTCTTCAAAGCTCCAGGACTTGCACTGCATCTGAATATTATTTCTGCCCATAATAATGGATTCTACATCGGTATAAATAGGAATTACATCCTCAACTGCTCTTAATATTTCAGATGATACACTATTCTCATTAACTACTACTTCTTTAAGTTGTAATGCTTGTTTTTTGTACTCATCTAAAATATTAACCTCATTTTTTATTTGTTCTGCTATATTGCTAATTTCTATATTGTCTTTACTATTTATAAATAAATTCATCGAATTTATTTCATTTTTTAGCAATTCATTTTTAATAATATTCTTTTTAGAATAAACCATTATTATTATAATCAAACTTAACATTGAACATATTATAAAAAAAATAACAGCAAACCTGTTTTTACGGTTTTTCATTCTATCATTTAAAAAATTTATATTATCAATATTTGCAACCAGTGATAAAAAACCATGAAAATATTTAACTTCATCAAATCCGCTTTGGTAATATTCTAAATTTAAATTAGAAACTTCATTAATAATTTCTACATCTTTTTCTATTGTAGAGGATAAAACTTCTTCAAATATATCAATATTCCTTTCCTTACAGTCACTGTATAAATATATTTTGTCTATGTCATTATTCTTATCCATTGAAGTATAATATCGAATATTTTTGCTGATTTCATCAATACAAATGTTTACAAGAGGTGATTCATTATATTGATTGTTCTTATCAAAATATACATCATCATATGATTCCGCTACTCTATACGTTTCATACAATTTAATTTTATCTGTATTTAAATCAATAATCCTAGAAAAATCATTGATTCCATTTTTTACAACACAAAAAACAATAGTATCCCATAGAATTCTAACATATGCAACAGTTTTGCTAATGCATGTATTTTTATTAATATTTAAATGTTTTTCTGAAATTTTTTCTAGGCAATTTGAAGAGGTTACTACGGCTATAGGATTTAACTTTAGTAGTTTAGACAGCTCAATATATTGATTATATGTATTGTACGAAAGCCCGCTTACTATATACTTTTTTTCATCCATATATCCATCATTGATATTATTAGAAATGTCACTTATCTTATATATGATCATTTGCATATCATTTGTAGATATTAATCGTTCAAACTCAAGTTTAATCATAGAAATATTATTGGACTCTTTTTTTAAAAGGGGCAATTTTATTTTACGAGTTATTACTAAATTTGGGCTAATAACAAAAATAACTTTTTTAGTTTTAATTTTATATTCTAACAAAGCCTTTTCTATTACAATTTTTATTAAATTAAAATTTTCAATTTTGCCTTCATTTATGCAATCTTCGGGAATGTTCAGTGACAAGAATTTATTAATAGATATAAGTTTACCATTGATTCTTTTTGAAGCTTCAATTATTTTTATGCACCTGTTGTCTATTTCTATAGATAAAATTTTTGGCATAGACACTGACCCCCCACCCAGTTAATAAATAATTAAATTACTTACTATCGGTCAAAGTCTATTACGCTTTAATTTAATTATATCCTCTATATCATTAATATAAAAATTAATTAATTTGTCGAATATTGGTATTTTTATTATATATTTTTTTACATAATTTGTCAAATCAAATATTGTTAATTAATATTAATTTGTTTGTAAATTTAATATAACATTTATTAATTGCGGACAGTTGAAACGTCCCTGGTGTCCGCCTGGTGTCCGCCTAGCGTTGGTGGTTTCGCATAAATACTGTTTGGTTTGCTATGTATTGCTGTTTTCCATCTTTCAGAATTAATTCTATTTCTAGACCATTTGCATCAGTAAATTTCCCGTCAGGTATAGGGGACATACTTAAATTTAAAACATTACTCCCTAGTTCAATATTATTGGAATCTTTGTCTACATATATTATTTTTTTGTCAGCATCTACTTTAAATTTCAATACCTCTGATCCAATTTTAAACGTTACAGTACTTATATCCTTTTTCCCAGATTCATCAACATTATCATTTACACTTATGATATTATTTGCTTCTAAAAATTTATTTGTTATGTAGTTTACTATATATTGAGATTGATATTGTAATTCAGCTGTAGTATTAATTGTTTGATAATTTTTAATATTAGCTATAAAAAATGACATGACTGTAGAAATAATTATTCCTGCTAAACCTAATGTTACTAATAATTCAACCAAAGTAAAGCCTTTTTGTCGTTTCATACATTACCTCACTTACATTAGAGAAAAATTTTGAGCTTAATTCTCATAAGCTCAAAATTTTTAAATATACTAACTAACCTACTTCAATATTTGCTATACTTATTGAAGACCTGGCATGTCTTTAGAAGTAATATTTATTGGATTCAAAACTCCATTATTAGTCATATTTTCAATATTTACTTCCAAAGTTAAATCTGCATCTTTTTCACTGCACTTCAAACTATACGTTATAGTATATGTATTACCTTCTTTTATTTTTGTTTTATCTAATTCGCTAAAAGAATTTGCTGTAGATATAGGTGTAGTAGATACTCCTTCATACAGTTTAAAATTGTCTAAATTATATTTATCCGAAGGATCAGTCAATATCAAATTAATAGTTGGCTCGTTTTGCCCTGACTCAAATTTAAATCCAAATGTATACTCAAAATTTGCTGCTACTCCATATAATGATTTTGAGGCAACTATAGGATCTATTCCTTTACTTGGGTACATGGTATTATTAATGAGTTTATTTTCATTTTTTTTATAATAAACTGATTTGGTTACATCATTGCTTGGCATCTTGCCTGATATCACCAATTCATTTGCAGTCCAACCATCCTTAGTTGGAGATGTCACATTATAATCTTGACCAACGCTTAAAGTTTCCTTATATGTATCAAAAGTTGCACCGCCCTCTAATATATAATTTATTGTCAATGTGTATTGAGATTTATCCCAAACTGCATATAGCGTCATTGAATGTGAAGGCATTTTAAAGCTGTTATTTTTTGTATATTCCACTGGTCCATTATTGGTAGTGCTCCATCCTATGAAAGAATATCCTGATTTAACCATACTTCCATTTCCAAGTACTGTTACAGCAGCACCTTCTTTATATGCATTATTATCTGAAGGAACTTCTCCGCCTGTGTTACCATTTCCATTATATGATACTCTGTAAGTAGGCTCTATATAATAAGGGAAATTTAAATATATAGTAGATCTGGTGGCAATAATTCTATCTGCAACAGTATCACCTTTTTCATTCTTTGCAGTTAATGATTGATTAACATATCCATTAATTGACTTTGCATAATCAGAAACTTTTACTGAATATCCTAGCGAAACTGCTTGGTTCAAGGAATCACTAACAGGCACCCTGTCTTTATAAGGAATTGTAACTCCGTCACTATTTATAGGATTGCCATTTTTATCTGCTAAATAATAACTTACATTTAATGTTCCGCTTTCAGCAGTTAAAACAGATGTTGGAAAATCCTTTTTACACCATTTACCTAGATAATTCTTGTATGTTACCGATGATGAACTGCTTGTATTAAGTATTTGATTTGGGTCAATTGTTTTTCCACCTGAAACATTAAGACGTATATAATAGGTTAATGTTGCCGGAGTTTCAGTGATATCTCCGCCAGTATTAGATGTACCTAAATCCCAATTAATTGATTTAGCATCTGGAGATACAACAGCAGATCCTTGCGTAGCTGTAATTGGATGAGCAGCATCCTGCAATACAGTGAAACTATAACCAATATTTATGTCTTCACCTAATGCATTGCTCACTTTTGCATTTGTTCCTGCTTTAAAGATTTTGCCTGCTATATTAGTAAATACATTACTTAAATCGTCAGTTGCTAAATAAAAATTATCAACAGATGAAGCTACATGCAGCATAGTATAAATAGCATCAGGATTATTTGACACGTCAAATCCTACCGAATACATCTCTATTCCTGATTTCTTAGCCATTAATGCTTGAGAAATAGTTGGTACTCCGTTATTGTTTATGTATCTTCCATTTACATTGTAACTACTATAGGTATAACTGTTACCTGATCCCTTTGTACTTGATGTGCTAAATGCGGTTAATTTATAATCTATATCATCCGGATAATTCATATCAATATCAGAGCTTGTTGTTGATTCAGCACTTGTAGCTTTATAACTATAGGTTGGCTCACCATCACTTAATACAACTATGCATTTATTGTCTGCTGTACTGCTGTTTAATAAACTCTGAGCCCCACTAATTCCAGATTGTATATTTGTACCACCATTAGCATTTATATCGCTGATTGCACTTTCTAAAATGGATTTATTATTTGTAAGATTTGAATTAGTACTCACATCACCTGCATAAGAAACTATCCCAATTTTGTTTAGAGATCTCAATTCCTTTGTAGCAAGCAAAGAAGAAACAAAAGTGTTAGCTGCTGCTTTTGCTGAATCAATTTTTTTATCTCCTTCAGTATAATTGTTTCTAGTATTTCTCAGATCATTTCTGTTGTTTGGAAAAACTATATTTACTTGATTTCCATCTATATTGCCTATTGATGTTTTATTTTGAAAAATACTTATTAAGGCATCTGCACAATCATTATCATTTAATGACGTCCAACTACTGAAACTTCCACTATTTTCATAAAGTTTATATCCCCTATCACTTGAAAACCCATGAACTTCCATAGTACCTGATTTATAACCTTTTATGGCGCCCTCATCATCAACGTATGCTGTAAAATTTATGGATGGATTTGGTGAAGTTCTTCGTTCCCATTCATGCCAAAGTCCAAACCAGCTAGATTCTTCATAAAAATATTGTATATTATGTGAAGTGAATGTCACAGGAACTTCATTATATTCATATTCTTTAATAACATCGCTCATACTACCAGATCTATCAATAACTAAAACTACATCTGTTTTCTTTTGGACACCCTTTCCTTGTAAAGACATTGTTACTTTTGCAACATTGTCTTCATTAGGTACCCAATCTGCACTTTTATTTAGTAAAACATAGCCTTGATTTGGTGCTTGAGGAAAATTAGTGGTATCTGATTGCCTGTATAGAATCGGATTACTTTCGCTATCCCCAACGGCTGCATTAACTATATTAGTTGGTATTAGAGATATTATCATAATTAATACAATTGCCAAAGATATAGTTTTTTTAAATAATTTCATTTTTATTACCTCCCACTCCTAATATTTTTATTTGATATAATATATAATTTATTTAATTTTCCAATCATTAAATTTCAATAAATTGCTAAAGTCTACATTAACTATCTCATCATCTGCTGTATCTTGTGTTACAAATTTTGTTACAGCTGTTGTATTTGTACTTGTATCTTGCTTAAAAACTGTTCTATGAAGATTATGTTCTGCTATTATTTTTGCAACAATATTTCTATCATATTTAAAAGTTTTTGATAATGAATCGTTCATAATTATATCTTTTCCACAAACTATAGCTCCTGTAAAATTAACATCTCCAGATATTCTTATGTCTCCGCTGGTAACAATTAATCCTTTGTAAGTACCGCTTGTTAAATTATAAGTATCATCAACATCATTGTTTATGTAAATTAAATTAGTCCCATCATTAATGTCAATTTTTTCAGATAAACCGTTAAAATTCACCTGTGTATCAAACTCTAGCCCGTTGCTTTCCTCTGATGATAAATTTGCCGTGTCATCTCCCAGCTTTTGATTTTCTAAATAATAAATATCTTCTGCTAAGTTATAAACTTCTGTATCCTCTACATCGTAATTAGCTTCATTTAAAACACCATTAATTATAGTACTGCCAATGGAATATACCGTTCCGCTTTCAGCAAGCTTAATATTCGATAACAGATTTAATCCAAGTCCGCTATATTCCTGATTATAATAATATAAATAAAGAGCTTTATCCATTGCAGTCAATTCATCATTATTTTTAAATGAATTCACAAATGTTAAATAGCCATAATCTCTAAAATTCACATTATCTATTCTCAAATGTTCAGGTGTAATTGAAGAATCAATTAAAGGCTCCATGTATGCTCTATAATTTCCTTTTATAGAAACAGATTCGCCTGTTTGATACTTATCATTATCACTATTTACCAAATCTACATATGATGTCCCATGCAAATAAACATCACCCTTTATTTCAACTTCCACATTTGATGTGTCAAATGTATTTATATTTATTCCGCTTGAGTGGTCAGGTGCAGGGTTGGCGCTGCCATCAGAAAATCCATAATATGAACCATTTATTAAAACTTTTTGATTTGATTCATTGATTTCTAAATCATCTTTAACAAATATTCCTGACCCATAATTTATAGAATCTTTAATAGTTGAGCAATTTGCTGATAATTTAGCACCGCTTCCATATATTAATATATTATTTGCATATACATCTTTAACATTTGTTGTTGAATTTCCGCCATTTAAATTTATATCACCTTTAACGGCTAATTTACTATTAAATTTAGGGGTAATGCTTGTACCATCCACATTAAGATTTTCAGACACATACACATTGCCGGTAACTTCTGTATCACTGTTTATATATAAATTTTTAGCAGTTAATACTTTAGTCCAAAATGGATTTACAGGAATTACTTCTGTTGATACAGTATATGGCTCATTGTATTCAGGTACTTTTAAAACTAATTTAACTGAAGTTATTTTTTGTATATTTTTATCATTAATATATAAAGAATCAATATCTAATTCTAAATCATCTCCAACAAAGTCCAAAGTACTTTTGTTAGTAATACTCACAGTTAAACCTCCATCTATACCTTCCAGTTCATCAATTATATTATTATGATTGTTATCATAATTAGTGGTCTTTATATAATTTCTAAAGTAATCTTTAAATATTTCACCTGCTTGAGTTTTTATTTCTTCCTCATTAAAAGAATAAACAACTGTAGATGTCCCATCCTCACCTTCTTCGATATTAGTATCCAAGCACAAGCTATATGGAAGATTGTTTTTCAATACTTCTATATTATCCATCCTAAACATGTCTATAAAAGTCTTCGCCTTGTCATTTCCCCCTTCTACTGCTTTCTGTACCAAAGCGTATGCTTTTGAATAAGATTTATCTAATCCTGACTCTGATAGGTAAAAGGATTGCTTGATTTCAGTGTTTGTTTTCTTGATTTTTAAATTCATCATAGTCACACCTAATATAGATGTTCCTAATAAAGAAATAACTGCTATTGCCATTACTAGCAATATCATAGTCGAACCCTTGTTATTAAAATATTTTTTCATATATTCATCATCCCTTTTTTAGAAAATCAGTTATTAACATATTTGGGTATATATTTAAAAATCGTAGTACCATCAATTGTATTTATTGTTTCTGCATCCTTTATTACTTCAATTTCAATATTATAAAGTATATTATCTGCTGTTTTTTTTACTAGATTTAGGCTGTTATTGTTTATTTTATATACTTCTCCTTTTTTCACAATAACATCACATGTATATGAGTTGCTATCATTTAAATTATATATGTATAATTCCACTTTTTCATCAAGATTGTTAGTTGCATTTATAGTTGCATTTTTTTCAAGCTCAACCTTTATCTTTCTTGTCTGTAAAGGTGTAGTAAGTTCAGTTTTGTTATTTATTTTCATTCCTGTATCTTTTATTTCTATATCAATATCCCCCGATATAACATATTGTTGTACTTCTCCGTCCCTTAATGAACATGTTACCATGCTAGGTTCAATTTTAATAATCGAATCAAAATCAATAGGAGTTTCAGCCTCAGGGGCATCTTCTTTCGCTGCTTTGATTTCTATATTTACACCATAATTATTTACAGATTCTGGAATTGTTTTAGTATATACATAATCCCCTGAAACTTCTGCTCTTGCATAACCTTCTAAATTATAATTAAACTCTTCCAGCCCTTTTATTTCTTCCATATATTTTTGGGCAAGCTGGATTGATTTGTATTCTTTTGAACCTTCGTTGTTTATTTTTTGCGAGGTTATAAACATTGTCATTAGAGGTCCTATTACTATGCCCAGTACAGCCAATGTTACTATAACTTCTATTATAGTGAAGCCTTTTTTGTTTAATATTTTTTTCAATTAAATTCCTGCCTTTTCATGTTGTATGGTTCTTTATACCATAACATTTTAACATATATCTATATTTAGTATTGCAGCTCACTCACACTGTATTATGTAGTATTTTTATTCTCTTGTTACTATTACTGACTTTGGATCCTTGAAATATACCCTTGGGTTTGTTTTATCGTCATCCTCAATTGTAAACCTCACCTTTAGTCCTGATGTATTTGTGATAGAAATATTCGCACCAGATGAATCTACTTTTGAGTTTCTTGAACTTGAATAAACCTTAACATTTATACTGCTGCCTACAGGAGTAAATTCAAGCCACGACCCATCAGCTGGAAACTGGTTGTTTTTAGTTGAATATTTATAATAATATTTATTGTTTTCTTTTTTGAATTGTAATTCTATATTTTCCATTACATTGCTGTCTGCATATACATAGGTTGCTCTAGCTTTATCATCTGCTCTGCCTAGCATTACAGTTGGCAAATCAGAACTTTCCGGTTTCAAAGACATATAAAAGTCATAACTGTTTGATGTATTGTTTACAAATGTCGTTCCACCTTCTAATAAAAATGGATTACTTTTACCTGATTGCATCAAATCTTCCCATATCCAATCCTTATTTTCTTCAACAAAGCCTTCTAACTTAGGCACTGAATAGAAGTTCATAGTTATAGTTCCTTGGAGGATATTTCCTTCTTGAGACAATATGGTTATATTTGTTATAGCAATATTTACTGGGTTAGTTTGAATTGCATCAATAAATTTTAGCATATCATTATAACTGCTTTCAAATGATATATTAACAGAAACTGAATTAACCGTTAAATCCCCATTTGCTTGTGGCTGTGCAGAGTCTGGTTGTATTTCCTGAGTGTTTGATGATTCCTCTTGTGATGCTTTTGTATTATTTAATACCGTTTTTGATGAATCATTTATAGTGTCCATCATATTTTCAAAAGTGCTTTTTACTTTTGGTTGTGACTTAGATGAAACAGTTACAACCGGGACAGCTGCAACATCTGTAAATGTTATGTTGTTAGCATCCATGTTATTATTTGCAAGATACTTGTTTAAAAACACTATTATCTTTTCTTGTTCTAAACTTGACAACATATTTATATTATTTATTTCGGAAGAAAGCTCATCTACCTTTTTTTCGTAGTTTGTTTTTAATATAATATTTTGTGACATAGTGTCATATGTAGCTTTCTTTTGACTGTACTCTTCTTCCAATTCACTCAGTTTAAAAACTTTGTCAAACGGAACATATTGATAACCAAAGTATATTACAACTGCTATAAGCAATATGGAAATTAATACCTTTTCTCTTCTACTCAGCTTCATTTACATTCACGTCCTTTACTTCACATACTACCGAATAGGAATAGCTTGATTTTGTATCATCAGCACCTTCCACAACAGCTGGTATATATACATAATTTATAAATTCAATATTTTTTAAATTTTTTTCTAATTGTGCAACTTCCAACTTGGAATTTGAACTGCACTGCAACTGGATACTCTGATTATCTATTGCCATTGAATTAATTTTAGTTCCAAAGGGAAGTGCTTTTGCAACCTGTTCAAACATAATCGAAGTAATAGCATCCTCATTGCTAATTGATTGTTGTAATTTTTCTAATTCTTGTTTGTATTTTTCAAGAAGTACGCTCTTGCTTTTTAATGATTCCGCTTCACTATTTTGCTGTATATTTTCTTCTGATTGCATAAATTTATTTATTGTCTGCAATTCTTTTTCAAGTGCCGTTTGTCTTACCATGTAGCTGTATAAATAGTATGAAACAGTCAAAGCAGCTATTACAGTTACAACCATAACAAATATACCTGCATTGAATTTGCTTTTGTGCTCATTTTTCTTGTCTGTTAAGAAATTAATATCCTTTTTATTTATATAAAGAGCTAAAAAAGAATTAAAATATGACTTAATATCAAAATCTAAATTGACATCTTTTAATATTACTCCTGATACTTTCTTGATTATTTCTACTTCAATATTTAAATGAGATTCTAAATATTGTTCTAACCAATCAATATTTGCAAAACTACCATATATAAATATCTTTTCAATTTTTTTATCCTTATTATTTGAATTGTAATATCTAATATATCTTCTAAACTCATCAATCCATATACCAATGCTGTCTTCTACAATTCCCATTTTAGATATATCTGACAAATCTTCAAACTCTCCTACAAGTGATATTTCTCCAATTGAAGATAAAGCCATTTCTTGGGTTAAGTTATGTACTGTTACAAAACTTCTGACTATATCATTTATACCGTTTGATGACATTCTGGAAAAATCAATTTTCCCGTCATTTACAACGCTAAATGATATGTTTTTATATTCAAAATCTATAAATGCTGTAGCAGCATTTTCTTTTAAGCTGTTTCCATTTATAGTAATTTTATTATCATAAATTTTATCAAGGCTGTTAAAAGACAAATCTAAAGCTGACATAACTAACTTTAATTTCAAAGATAGTTCTATATAATCATTGTAAATAATAATTGGGAGTCCATACACTATGTATTTACAATTATTAGTTTCTCCATCTGTCTTTGCCATTGTTTTATATATGAGCTTGTACTCTTCAAGATCAACAGACAGCAACTGGTCTAATTCATTCTTTATCATAGACATAGTTTGCGACTTGCTCTTAAGTATAGGCAATTCAACTGTTCTGGTAATGATAGAATTTGTATTAATTGTAAATACTGCATTTTTTGTTTTAATTTTATTATCTGTCAATACTTTTTGAATAATTCCTGCAACAGAACTCATATCCGTAATTTTACCGTCATCAATACTGTTTGGCTCTAAATCTAAATATATATTTTTATGAACTACTATCGAAGACCCTTTTTTAGACCCTTCTAATATTTTTACATTTCTATTGTCTATTTCTATAGATAAAATTTTCGACATGATTTTTTACCTTTCTATTCAACTATTGATTTATCAATCACCGCAATATACATTAGCAGTTGCTTTAATTATAATATGTCAACAATATACTTAAATCAGCCCTATTGTTTTAAAATACCAGTTTATTATTTCTGTTCCGTAAAAAATATATATTAAAGCAGACAAGGAAATGAATGGTCCAAATGGTATCTCATCTTTTCTGCTCTTCATTTTCAAAGTTAATAATGCTACTGAAATTACGGCACCAATGACAAATGAAAATAATGTAATAAATAATACTCCTTTAATTCCAAAAATAAGTCCTAATACTGCCATAAGTTTTATGTCACCGCCACCCATTGCATTAGTTAATACTGCAATGGCTAAAAACAAACCTAATCCCATTCCTAATCCTATTAGCCTGTTAAATATAATCGTTTTATCTAATAAAATATAAATAATTCCTATTATTACCCCGGTAATAATTAATCCATCGGGTATGATTTTATGTTTTAAATCAATCATGCTGATAACTATCAACATACTTACTATAATGCAATATAATATTGAATTTAAGCTGAATCCATATTTTAATGCTACAAGTAAATATAATATCCCATTCAGCAGTTCTATCAATGGATACTGCATAGAATATGATGATTTGCAATATTTGCATTTGCCCTTGTTGATAATATAGTTAATTACCGGCAGCATATCTATATAATTAAGCCTATGCCCACAACTCCCACAAGAGGAAGGTGGTTTCACCAATGAGATTCCTGCTGGTATGCGATATATGCATACGTTTAAAAATGAGCCTATAAATAGACCGTATATTAAAAATATAATTGCCATGGTTTTGTCCTGTTGTTTTGTTTTTGGAGGGCAAATGCCCTCCAAAGTTATATTTTATTTTCCTAAGTCTCCAGTATTTGGATATATTTGTTCTGAATCAACAGTTACAACTATTCCACCAGATGATGTAGCAGTTATATCAACATCACCTAAATCTTTACCAGAAAGTTTTGGAGATTGAAAATCTATTCCTTGTGGAAAATCTTCAGCTAATTTGTTTTCTATTTCTGTAAAAGAATATCCCTTAACATAGTATAGCTCAGCTGATTTTGCTATCAAAGCTCCAGATGAATAGTCTGCATCAATCTTTGCCGTTTTCTGTACTCCAATAAATCTTGGAACAGCTATCGCTGCAATTATAGCCAACACTGCCAATACAACAATCAATTCAATTAATGTAAATCCTTTTCTGTTTTTTAATTTGTTAATTAATTTAACCATAATTTTTTCTCCTCTTCGCTTCTGTTTCAAATTTTATTTTAACATTCAAGAAAATAAACAAGCTATAATTGCTAAAAAATCTTTCTTGAAAGTTTAAATACTACATAATAAATTTATTGTACCGTCTTAACCATATCAAACATAGGAACAACCATTGCCAGTACTATAAATCCAATAATAATTGCCATAAACACTATCATAATAGGCTCCAGCATTGCAGTTACACGATTTATGGCTGTTTCTACTTCTTCGTCATAAAAATCCGCAGTTTTATCCAAAATTTCCTCTATAGAACCTGAATCTTCGCCAATTTTAATCATGTTATGTACCATAGGGGGAAAAACATTTTGTTTTTTTAGTGGTTGTGATAATGATAATCCACGTCTGACTTCTTCTTTTACTTCTAAAATTTTGCTTCCAATGAATGTGTTTCCAGTTACGCCTGACACAGTCTCTAGGGCTTGGAGCAATGGAACTCCACTACCCATAAGCGTAGATAGTGTCCTTGTGAATCTTGATGTTGCAACTTTTAGTTCTAAGCTTTTATACACTGGTATCTTAAGCTTAAATAAATCTGTTTCATATTGTACTTTGGGACTTTTCTTTAATATTGATAAAACAAAAACCAAAACCAAAATCAACAATATAAATATATACCAATAATTTTTCAAAACATTGCTTATATTTATAAGTGTTGTCGTCATAGCCGGCAGCGGAACACCTGAGCTGGAATACATATCAACAAATGTTGGCATGACACTTGTTAATAGGAATACAACAACAGTTGAAGCAACTACAGCCAATATCGCCGGATATGTCATAGCTGATTTGACTTTATTTTCAATTTTATATTCTTTTTCAAAATGTGTTGAAAGCCTGTCCATTATTACGTCAATATTACCGCTTAATTCTCCCGCTTCAACCATGCTTATAAATATTTCAGGAAACACTCCCTTGTGATGTGACAATGCTTCCGACAATGTGTTTCCTTTTTGTAAATCTTCATACAATTGACCTATAATTTGGCTTAGTCTTTTATTTTCTGTTTGTTGTTTCAAAATTTCTAAACTGGTTACTATTGTAACACCCGCTCTAAGCATAGCATAAAGCTGTTTGCAAAATACGGCCAAGTCTTTTGAACTTGTTTTTTTTATATTTCCAAGCGTGTTACTTAATCCTTTATAATTATCTTCTGTTTTTATATCTATGACTATGTATCTATTTAGCTTTAAGTAGTCCATTAATTCCATTTTTGATTCTGCATCTCTTATTATCTTTTGTTTTTTGCCTGATGCATCTAACACGACACATTTATATGAGGACATTTTTTCACTTCCTTGATTAATTGTTTTTTATTATATTTATATCAAATTATTATGTCACCCACTTCTATAAGGGGGTACCTTTTAAACTCCAGGCAGGGTGGTATTCCCATATGAAGTCACAATGTTCTGCTTTAGCTGAATGAGTTTACTTTACCACAATTTAAATTAATTTTTTTACATAATCGAAATCTAGTGCTGATTTTAGAAGAGTTTGCTGTGAAATCTTTCTTTCTTGATACATTTTTAGCAAACTTGAATCCATAGTTTGCATCCCAAATTTAGCACCTGTTTGTATTTGGTTTTGAATTTGATGAGTTTTCTTTTCTCTTATAAGATTTCGTATAGCAGGTGTTGACATCATAACTTCAACTGCCGCTATACGACTTTTTTCTTCTGTATCAAGCACAAGCTGCTGTGATATAACTCCTTCTAATACATTAGCAAGCTGAATAACTACCTGTTGCTGCTGATGTGGAGGAAATACATCTATAATACGGTCTATAGTCCTTGCTGCACCTGTTGTATGTATTGTTGAAAAAACTAAATGCCCTGTTTCAGCTGCTGTAAGTGCTATTTCCATAGTTTCTAAATCTCTCATTTCCCCTAAAAGGATAACATCTGGGTCTTGTCTTAAACAAGATCTAAGGCCTGTTGCAAAAGATTTAAAATCACTTCGCAGCTCACGTTGGTTTACTATACTTTTATTATGTCTATGTAAATATTCTATTGGATCCTCTAATGTTATAATGTGGCATTTTCTCTCTTGGTTTATTATATTTATAAGAGATGCCAAAGTTGTAGATTTACCACTTCCTGTAGGTCCTGTCACCAAAACAAGTCCTCTTTGTTTTTGTGTGAAATCATAAAGAACCGGAGGCATGTTTATTTCATCCAATGTTGGAATTTCACCCTGAACAGAACGTATGGCTATACTGTAGCTTCCTCTTTGTTTAAATATATTAACTCTGAACCGACCTAAATTCCTGATGGCGTAGGACATATCATAATCCCCAAATTTATCTATTTCTTCTAATTGCTCGTCTGTTGTAACTTGTCGAACCAATAATTCCGTATCTGATGGTGTTAATTTTTCACTTCCTAAATGTGTTAAAATACCATTTACCCTAAAGCATGGTGAACATCCAACTGATATATGTAAATCAGAACCTTTAACCTCCACTAATTTTGCCATAAGTTCATTAATATTCATTTATATTACGCCCCCCTAATCTAGCTTATAAACAACCTGTGAATATTCCTCAACTGTTGTTACTCCTGAAAGAACAAGTTCTTTGCAGTTATCTTTAAGTGTTTTCATCCCTGCCTTTTCTGCAACGAGAGTTATTTCATCTATACTTTTTCCGCTTGTGATAGCTTCTCTAACTTCTTTATTAACCTTTAATATTTCATGTATCGCTATTCTGCCACTATATCCTGTATTGTAGCATTTAGGGCATCCCTCGCCTCTATACAGCTTCAGGCTACCGTCATTTTCCAATAACCCTTTTTCATATTCACTAGCTTCATAAGATGTTTTGCAATTTGAACATATTCTTTTAACCAGTCTTTGTGCTATTATTCCTCTCAATGAAGCAGCTAATAAAAATGGCTTTATTCCCATATCTTGAAGTCTCATAATTGTTGATGGAGCATCATTTGTATGTATTGTACTTAGTACCACATGCCCTGTTATTGCTGCTCTTACTGCTATTTCTGCAGTTTCTTCATCTCTAATCTCACCAACCATTATTATATCAGGGTCTTGTCTAAGTATTGACCTTAGACCGGTTGCAAACAGCATCCCTGCTTTTGTATTAACTTGTACCTGGTTTATTCCTTCTATTTTATATTCTACAGGGTCTTCAACTGTAATAATGTTTTTATCTATTCTATTTAATTCATTTAAAGCTGCATATAATGTAGTGGTTTTTCCGCTTCCTGTAGGTCCTGTAACTAATATTACACCGTTTGGTGCTTCTAATATAGAATCAAAAATTTCCATATTATCCTCAGTGAAACCCAAATCTTTTTTTGACTTTAAGAAATTTCCTCTATCTAGCAAACGCATTACTATTTTTTCACCATAAACCGTTGGAAGAACAGAAATACGTAAATCTATTACAGAATCATCAATTTTCATTTCAATTCTTCCATCTTGAGGCAATCGTTTTTCCGCAATATTCATACCCGCAATAATTTTAACTCTTGTTACAATTGCTGATTCAGAATGCTTTGATGGTGTTAATATTTCCTGCAAATCACCATCTACTCTAACTCTAACTCTAATACTGTTTTCAAAAGGTTCTATATGTATATCACTTGCTCCCATTTTAAGTGATTGTCTGATTAGAGAATTAATAAGCCTTACTACAGGCGAATTATTTACATTGAGATCTAATTCCTCATCAAGCATCTCCATGTCTGCATTTATGATATTTTCTTTATTAAAGTCTTCTACAGCCTTTTCCGCACTTCTTCTGCCCATGTATTTTTCTATGGCATTTTGTATTTGAGCTTTTGTTGAAAGAACTATTTCCGCCTTTTTTCCTGATTCCATTTCTATATCTTCAATATCAAATATATTAAGAGGATCATTAACTGCAACTAGTATTTTATCATTCCAAACCTTTAAAGGAATTGAATTAGTTCTTTTAGCTAATTTTTCAGATATAGCTTTAGTTGCATCTGCGTTTATTAAATAATTATCTAAATTCACTATTTCAAGTCCAAACTGCTGAGACAAAGCAACCATAATTTTATATTCTGTTATATAACCTTTTTCTACTAGCAGCTCTCCTAGTTTTTTACCTGATGTATATTGTGAATTAAGGGCATCTTTTAGCTGTTCTTGTGTGATTTCTTCCATTTCAAGGAGAATGTCTCCGAGCCTAGCTGTTTTACCAAATTTATTCATGTTTTCTCCTGTTATTTATATAAATATTACACGATTTTTACAATGATTAATACGCAAAATACTAAAAAAAACACTTCTATTTCCATTATATTTTATTATACAATTTTTGTCAATATTTTTATTGTATCGACATTTATTTTTTATAATTATTCATATGTTGAATTTTTCTTCCATAAAAAAATGATGACTACTATCATCATTTTTTTTAATTATTATTTATTTTTTCTTTGCTTATCTTTTTGAACTACACAAGTTCCTGTTGCTCTACAAACTACTATTGGCTCTTCTAGAACATCACATGCAGAATCATTGATATCCGGACGTGGTACTATTACTTTTCTAGCTTCGAATTTCATTTTTCTTGAGCTGTTTCCTACTGATACTATCTCACCTACTGCTTCGATATAATCTCCTGCATATACAGGTGCAAGAAATGCTACATCATCATATGCACAAAACAGGCCCTCATCTCCGTCATTCATGATTAACAATTCTGTTGCCACATCGCCGAATAATCCAAGCATTCTTGCTCCGTCAACCAGATTTCCGCCGTAATGAGCATCATGTGAGCTCATTCTCATTCTAATCATTGATTTCATAAATTTTACCTCCAAATTTTTGCCTTATTTAATTCTGTCACTTTGCCCCGTGACTAGTTTAGTTTAACACCGAAATTTGAATTTGTCAATTTTATTCATCCTATTTATTGCAATACCAAGTCCCAAAATTATCCAAAATAATGGTGCTACAGATACCACATTATCATTGAATATTCCTGCACCCAAATATGCTGTAATACTTAGAAACACCGATACTCCCATATAATCACTGATTTTTTTTATTTTGCTGTCTAAATAAAGCTTCATACTATCTAAAATATATATGCCCCACATAATCAAAAGTGCCAACAATGACACCACTCCTGTATTTATTGCTGTTTGTAAATACATATTGTGAGGCTTATCAACAACTATATCTGTCATGCCTCTTGATGTATTAAACCTACCTACATAGTCCTCTTGCGGAAAAACCATGCAGTAGCTATCTGGTCCACTTCCTATAAGCAGTGTATTTGTTAGCATAGGTATGGATCTAGACCATATATATCCTCTGTTGGAAGCAAATGTTTCTCTTCCATCAAACAATTTCACCCGCGGAGCTTCTACTGGAATTGTTAATTTGTTATTTAATGATATCACCCTTATCTCATTTTCATTTGTAATATACAAATGTAGGGGTTTTCCGTAAACAGTGCATTCTATTCTTTTAGAATCATCCTTTTTTTCAAAATTATAATTTTCATATTTTTTATCATTAAATGTAATGATATCATCTTCATTTTTATTTATAATTAATTTGTTTCCTTCTATATCTTTGAATGTTAATTCATCATCTCTAACTATTCCAACAATTGATTCGTTAGTCGTTTGTATAGTAAATGTATTGTCGTTGACGGATATTTCTTCAAACCTTATTTTTTGCTTTTCTTGTACACTTTTCATTTTTTCAATTTCTGATACAGGATTAAGCTTTGAAAATTGGCCTGACACTCTGCCTGATGAAGCAATATTAAATATAGCTGCAACTATAATAAAGCTTAAAATGAGACTAAATACTTTTCTATATTTTTGTTTTATTATTTTTCTAAATATAACAATTCCAAATATACTTGATAATATAACACCTACATATCCTGCTCTGGAATTACAGCCAAGCCATGTTGTATAAGCTAATATTGATGTTATAAAAAATATAATTGTTTTTTTGTTATTATCTGCTTGTAAGTAAAGACCTATCTCGATAGGTAATACTAATGCTCCAAAGCTTCCAACAAAATTTGTATTATACATAGTTGCATATATGGTAAATTTGCCAAATGAAAAATTTAAATTAGCATCCTTTAGAACTTTAGGTGTTATTAGCCACTTACCTAATGATGTCTGTAAAAAATCATGTCCAAAATATTGACTTATGCCTAAAAGACCCACTACAACAGTTAATACAGATATTGAATATATTATTATTTTAATATCTCTTGCGCTTTTAATTAAATTCATTGTGATGACCAAAAGCAAAATATAGCTTAAAAGGACTGACATGCCTTGATACATTTCAATGAAACCTAATATGGAAACATTTTTATCTTTTGAAAATAAAGTCGACAATATAACAAATAAAGCATATGTGCCTATTGAAAGATAATATTTTTTCTCTTTTAATAAGGTGAGTTTTTTATTAAGAATTAAATGTCCAAACAACAACAAAGAAATACAGCTTGCAATTATTAGTAGGGTTGATTTGTAATAGCTAAAAAAATCAACATGAAATATTCCGCCTTTCCAAAAATCTGCTTGTTCCATTGGAAGTTCAATTATTTTTCCATGTGTTATAAGCGGTATAATAGTTATAATAAATATTAATGGAACAAAATAATAAAATTTAATTTCTGTTTTTTCTGTACTATTATCTTCGATGATATTATCTTCTAGGCTTTTATTTTCCATGTTTGTCCTCCGCTATTAATATATTTATTATATATTATTGTCAAAAATAGTCAATATAAAAAGGATGCCCGAAAGCATCCTCAAAATTTATATATATTATTTATTCCTTAAAGGCATCTTTTACTTTTCCAAAAAATCCTTTTTTATCACCATCATTTTTTTCTTCTTTTTCACCCATTTCAGCTGCAAATTGCTGTAATAAAGACTTTTGCTTATCAGTTAGCTTCTTAGGTACTATAACCTTTACTCTTACATATTGGTCACCCTTGCCAGAACCTCTGAGATTTTTAATTCCTTTATTTTTAAGTCTGAATACAGTTCCTGTCTGCGTACCTTCTGGGACACCGTATTTAACTTTTCCTTCTATTGTTGGTACTTCTATATTGCCACCAAGAACTGCCTTTGTAAAAGTAATTGGTATTTCACACCAAACATCATTTCCATCTCTTTCAAACAGCTCATGTTCTTTAACATTTAAATATACATATAAGTCCCCTGCCGGTCCTCCACGTTCTCCGTGATTTCCTTCTCCTCTAAGAGGTATCACTGAACCTGTATCTACTCCTGCAGGTATATTTATTGAAAGTTTTCTTGATTTTTTTTCTTTACCTGAACCATTGCATGATGTACATGGTTCTTCTATTACCTCACCTGTCCCATTACATGTTGAACAGGTTTTAGTACTTGCAAACTGACCAAATGGTGTTCTTTGTACTGTTTTTATACTACCTGCACCATTACATGTTGGACATGTTTTTTTATTTGATCCTTTTTTTGCTCCTGTACCATCACATGTAGTACATTTTTCTATTCTATTAATTTTTATATCTTTTTTTGTTCCAAATGCAGCTTCTTCAAATGTTATATCAAGTTTAATCTTTAAATCTGAGCCTGCTTTTGGACCTGTTCTTTGGGCTCTAGCACCGCCAAATCCTGCGCCTCCGCCAAAAAAATCTCCAAATATATCGCCAAATATATCGTTGAAATCTCCAAATCCTGCGCCTCCGCCAAAACCTTGATTTTGGTCAAAAGCAGCATGACCAAACTGATCATATTTTGCTCTTTTATCAGCATCGCTTAAAACTTCATAGGCTTCATTTACTTCCTTGAATTTTGCTTCTGCTTCTTTATTGTCAGGATTTAGGTCCGGGTGATACTGCTTTGCAAGTTTTCTAAACGCCTGTTTTATCTCTTTGTCGTCGGCAGTTTTACTTATACCCAAAATCTCATAATAATCTCTTTTTGCCATTACTCTCTTCCTCACCTCACTGTACTTACATGAACTAAGCTAAACCCACTTGGGGTTTAGCTTAATTCTTATATTTGCGCAGTCTCATCCACCAATTTATCAGCTTGCTATCGCACGCATAAATTGGTAATTCGCCGCGAACGACTTACTGCTATTTTTCGTCGTCATTTACTTCTTCAAATTCTGCATCTACTACATCATCTTCTGGACCGTCTGCCCCTTGTTCTGGTTGACCTTCTGCTCCTCCAGTTTGTGCATACAATTTTTGAGCTAATTTATTGAATTCTTCTGTTAATTTTTCAGTTTTCTCTTTAATTAGGTTCACATCATTGCTTTCAATAGCTTTTTTCAATTCATCTACAGCAGCTTGTGCTGAAGCTTTTTCTTCTTCTGAAATTTTGCCATCTAAATCCTTCAATGTTTTTTCAGTTTGATATACTAAACTATCTGCATTATTTTTTACTTCGATTTCTTCTTTTCTTTTCTTATCTTCTTCTGCATATTGTTCAGCTTCCTTAACTTTCTTTTCTATATCTTCTTCTGACATTTTAGTTGAAGCTGTAATAGTTATTTTTTGCTCTTTTCCTGTTCCTAAATCTTTAGCACTAACATTTACAATACCATTAGCATCTATATCAAATGTAACTTCAATTTGTGGAATTCCTCTTGGTGCCGGTACGATACCAGTAAGCTGGAATCTACCTAATGTAATATTATCATTAGCTAACTGTCTTTCACCTTGCAATACATGTATATCAACTGCTGGTTGGTTATCTGATGCTGTTGAAAATACTTGACTTTTCTTAGAAGGTATTCTTGTATTTCTTTCAATTAACTTAGTAAATACTCCACCCATTGTTTCTATTCCTAATGACAAAGGTGTAACATCTACCAATAATATGTCTGTTCCAAATTCTCCTGTTAATACTCCACCTTGAATTGCCGCTCCTAAAGCTACGCACTCATCTGGGTTAATTCCTTTGTCAGGGTCTTTGCCAGTTAATCTCTTTACTGACTCTTGAACTGCAGGTATTCTTGAAGAACCACCTACTAACAATACTTTATCAATTTGACTTGCTGTCAATTTAGCATCTGACATAGCTTTTTTAACAGGTTCAACTGTTTTTTCTACTAGAAAATGTGTTAATTCATTAAACTTAGCTCTTGTAAGGTCCATGTTCATATGTTTTGGTCCTTCCTGAGTAGCAGTAATAAATGGTAAGTTAATATTTGATGTCATTGCACTAGATAATTCTTTTTTTGCTGTTTCAGCAGCTTCTTTTAATCTTTGCAATGCCATTTTATCTTTTCTTAAATCTACTCCATTTTCTTTTTTGAACTGGTCTGCTAAATAATCTATAACTACTTGGTCGAAATCATCTCCACCAAGGTGATTGTTACCGCTTGTAGCTTTAACTTCAAATACACCTTCACCTATTTCAAGTATTGAAACGTCAAATGTTCCTCCACCAAGGTCAAATACCATAATTGTCTGCATGTGATTTTCTTTATCTATACCATATGCCAATGCTGCTGCAGTAGGTTCATTTATAATTCTTTTAACTTCTAATCCTGCTATTTTTCCAGCATCTTTAGTTGCCTGTCTTTGACTATCTGAAAAATATGCCGGTACTGTAATAACTGCATCTGTAACTTTTTCGCCAAGATAACTTTCTGCATCTGATTTTAATTTTTGTAAAATAAATGCTGATATTTCTTGTGGTGAATATGATTTTCCATCTACTTTTACTTTATGGTCAGTGCCCATTTCTCTTTTAATTGATGCTATTGTTCTGTCTGTGTTTGTAACTGCCTGTCTTTTAGCCGTTTCTCCAACTAATCTTTCTCCATCTTTTGTAAATGCTACAACTGAAGGTGTAGTTCTTTTTCCTTCAATGCTGGAAATTACTACTGCCTCGCCACCTTCCATAACAGCTACACAAGAGTTTGTTGTTCCTAAGTCTATTCCTATAACTTTACTCATTTTTTTCCTCCATGATAATTAATATAAATTTAATTTTAAAGATGATTATTTTTATTGCTATAAAGTATACATAAAATGCGTATCTATATTATTTTTTGGCTATTCTTACCATAGATGGTCTAATAACTTTATCATTTACAATATAACCTTTTTGCAACACCTCTATGATTGTTCCATCTTCCTCTTTACTTTCTGAATCAAACGACACTCCATAGTGCATATTGTAATCAAATTGCTTATTCAATGCATCTATTTCTTTTAAACCTCTTTTGTTTAAAAGACCAATAAATTGAGTATATATCATTTTTATACCATCTTTAAAGCTATTATTCTCTGATTCTTCAGCTTCAATTGCTCTTTCTAAGTTATCTAATACAGGCAATAAATCTTTGATTACATCTGAAACTGCATTGCTGTAGGTAGAAAATTTATCTTTTTCAGTTCTATTTTTATAGTTTAAAAAATCTGCTTGAAGCCTTAATAGTTTATTATTCAAATTTTCTTCCTCTGCACTTTTTGATTCATTTTCATTACTGTCAACTTTATCTTTACTTTCATCTGATTTTTCTTTTGTTTCTTCTTTTTGTTGACCATCTTCATCTTTTGATGATTTTTTTGAACTTTCTGTGTTTTCTGTTTTTTGTTTTGTCACTTTGACTTCTTCTTCCTTTAATAGCTCTTCCTCAAGTTTTTTCTCATTGGAAGCTTTTTTGTCAAATGGCTTTTTTCCCACTATATTCACTCCTTATAATTGTCTGACTGACTATATTTAGATTTTACATTTTATGTTTCATTTGAAAAATTTTGATCTATTATTTCATTTATGGCATCAGACATTGACTTTACTGTAGAGATTACTTTTTGATAATCCATTCTAGTTGGACCAATAACACCAATCTTGCCAATAATTTTTCCATTGAATTTGTATGTTGCTGTTATTAAGCTGCAGTCTCTAAGTTCTTCGTATGGATTTTCACGCCCAATACTTATATCTAAATCATTTTTACTAACAAATTGAACTAAGCTCGCTACACTGTCTTTATTTTCTACAAATGAAATAAATTCCTTTGCCTTCTCATGGTCAGCATACTCTGGTAAATTTAAAATACTTGTAATGCCATCTGAATATACATTAGTATCTTCTAGTTTATTAATCTGGTTCATTAGAAATGGCACAAGTTCTATTAACGCATCTCCTGCATCTTCTCTCTGAGAGTACAACTCCTGCGCCAAATTTTCCTTTAACTCTAAATTAACATCTTCCAGCTTATAACCACTTAGCTTTTCTGATAATACAGATGATATTCTTTCCATTTGATTGAATGGTATTGGACTGTTTAATTTCAGTGTAACTTGCTTTACAATATTGCTTTGTAAAACGATTATTAATAAAATTTTAGTTTCAGCTATGGGAACTAGCTGTATTCTTTTTATTATTGATTTTTTGAGATGTGGAGCAATAATGAATGAAGTATACTTTGTAAATTGTGAAAGTATACGAACTGAATTTTTCAAAACAGAATCCATTTCATGCGCTTCTTCGTCTATGATTTTTATAATATCACTTAAATTTGAATTCTTTGAATTAGACGATTTTTTCCACAAATCATCCACATAATACCTATAAGCTTTGTCTGTGGGAATTCTCCCAGAAGAAGTATGAGGCTGAACTAAAAAACCCATTTCTTCTAAATCAGACATTTCATTTCTAATTGTTGCAGGGCTAACACCAAGCTCATATTTTTTAGATATTGTCCTTGAGCCAACAGCTTCTGCATTATCAATATAGCTTGAGATAATTGCCTTGAGTATTTTGATTTTTCTATTATCCAAAGACATTATATTCACCTCGTTGTTAGCACTCTAGTTAGTCGAGTGCTAATCCTTATGACAATAAGATACTACTTTGCAATCACTTTGTCAATAGAGAAAATTAATTTTTCAAAAATTTATTGCAAAAAATTTAGGTAATATTAAGATAACATTTTCACTCACAAAATACTTATATGATGCTTACAACATAAATACTTAATCTCTATATTTGTATCTAAACCATAAACTTTTCAAAAACAAAATTTGAAACATCCATACCTAGTTGAGTTAACTTAATATTTTCTTCATTATATATAAGTAATTTATTTTTACTTAAATAATCTATCTGTCTGGAATATTTTTTATTAAAATCAATATTAAATTTTTTATTAAATATATTTAAGTTCAAACCTTCTGTTAATCTCAGTTTAAGCATTATATATTCAAATTCAAGTGCTTTGTCATCAAGAGATTCTTGGATAGTTCTATTAAAAATATCTTTTTCTGCATTATCACAAAATTCATTAATATTAGAGATGTTGCTATATCTTTCATTATTTAAAAAAGAATGTGAGGAGGGTCCAAATCCTATATATTCTTCTTGATTCCAATATTTCAGATTATGTTTACATTCAAATCCCAATTTAGCAAAATTGGATATTTCATACTGATACATCTTTTTATTTTCCATAATTTCTCTTCCAATGTAATACATTTCCCTCTCTGTACTTTCTTCTGGCATAAATATCTTATGGTCTTTCTCCATTAAAAACATTGGTGTGCCTTTTTCAAGTTTTAAGGAATAAAATGATATATGTTTAACCTCTTCATCAATTATTTTATTAACTGTTTCTTTTATATCTTCTGTAGTCTGACCTGGTATATTGAACATTATATCTGCATTAATGTTTTCATATCCTGATTCTTTTGCCCTTCTTATAGCTAAAAGTGCTTCTTCATCATTATGTAGCCTGCCTATGTTTGCTAAGATTTCATTGTTTAATGATTGCACACCAATACTTAGTCTATTAATGCCTGCTTTTTTATACATGGATAAGTTCTCATATGTTAAGGTGTTTGGATTTGCTTCTATGGTTATTTCTGAATTATTATCAACTTCAAAATTATTTTTTATTTCATGTATTATTCTTTCAATATTTTCATGTTTTATAATTGTTGGAGTTCCTCCGCCAAGAAATATTGTATCTACTACATATTCCTTAACCTTATAACTATTAATCTCTTTAACCAATGCCTTTATATATCTATCTTCAACTTCTCTATTCCATTTAATTGAATAAAAGTCACAATAATTACATTTTCTTCTGCAAAATGGTATATGAATATAAATTCCTAACTTTTTCATTTTTACTCCTTGTGTATTCTTCAATAAGCATCAATAAGTAGATGATTAATTCAACTTCAGTATTATTTCTATACTAAATTTAGTTTTTATAAATTAATAAATTTCAGCGTTTTATAATGCTCTTTTATAACCGTTAGTATACTATATTTTTATATTTTTTTCAATATTAAGAACATAGCTATGTAATACTTTTAAAATAATTATATCAATACATTTAATTTATTGATTCATTTAGATTTAATTTTTTTGTTAAAACGCTTTACTCGTATTATCATTTTTTTGATATCTTTATTTTATTTAAAATGTTATAATTGCAGTAACGTATTATTTGTAAAAAAGCTATAGTTAGTATTTTATCAGCTCAAACCTTATATACATTGTTACATTTTATTAAACCTTGTATAAAATTACAGTATTATATACATATTATTAAATTTTGAACATATAAGCCTCCTAGACAGATTAAATTCTATGGAAAACATTAAAGAAGGTATGGATAGAATGGAAGAAGCTTTAAAATTACTAAAATAACATAAAAAAGGAGATTAAAAAATGTCAACAAATATGAAAGGTATTTATACACCAATAGTAACACCATTTGATGAAAATGAAAGTGTAAATTATGATTATTTAAAACATAATCTCGACAAATGGAGTCAAACTGATTTAGATGGTATTGTAGTTTTAGGTTCAAATGGTGAATTTGTTTATTTAACAGAAGATGAAAAATTAGAAATTGTTCGTTTTACAAAGAAAAATTTTACGCAAAATAAAAAAATGATAGTTGGTACTTCTTGTGAATCAACTAGATTAACAATTGATTTAAGCAAAAAAATGGCTGATTTAGGAGCAGATGCAGTATTATTATTACCTCCTAATTATTACAAAGGGGCTATGTCAAAAGATGAAATACAAATTAAATATTATACTGATGTAGCTGATGTATCTCCTGTTCCCGTTATGATTTACAACATGCCAGGCAATACTGGAATAAATATTAATTCATCTGTAATAGCAAGATTGGCGAAACACCCAAATATAGTAGGTATTAAAGATACTTCTGGAAATATAGTACAAATGGCAGAAGTAGTTAGAGATACTGATGATGATTTTGCTGTATTTGCAGGAAATGCATCTTATTTATTGCCTGCTTTAGAAGTTGGTGCAAGAGGAGCTACTTTAGCACTTGCAAATATATTACCTGAAGAATGCTGTAAATTAGTACAACTTCACAAATCAGGCAATCACGAAGAAGCAAGGAAAATACAATTGAAAATGCTTGAAATAAACACTGCAGTAACCATGAAATTTGGTATTGGCGGTTTAAAGCATGCCTTAAACCTATTAGGATATAAGGGCGGATACGTAAGAAGACCTCTATCAAATATTTCTAAAGAAAATGCATCTATAATAGAAGATATATTAAAAAGATATGGTGCTTTATAAATAATTTACTTACCTGTACTAATATGATAGCATAAAATCTATTTGAAATTATATTTGTGCAGGTATAGTTTTTACAAACTATAAAATAAGAGGAGATATTATTATGAGAATTGGTATAGTTGGTTTTGGTGGTGTAGGTAGAGCATTTTTAAAACTTATTTATGATAAAAAATGCTTATTAGAAAAGGAAGGCCTAAATATACAAGTTAATTATATCATAGATATATATGGTGGAGTTTATAATAAAAATGGCTTAGATTTACCTGATTTTATTGATTTTCTTTCTAGTGAAAAGGATATAACTAAATACTGTGATGGAGGAAAACCTGAAGAAATAAATTTTGAATTTATGCTTCAAAACAATGATGTTGATTTATTAGTTGAAATGACTCCTACTAATAAGGAAACTGGTGAACCAGGAATGACTCACATAAAAAAATGTCTTGAACACAAAATTAATGTTGTAACTTCTAACAAAGGTCCAATATTATTAGCATACAAAGACTTATATAATTTAGCAAAAGAAAACAATGTACAATTATGCATAGGATGCACTACTGGTGGCGCTCTGCCTACTGTTAATGGAGGCGTTATGGATTTAGCTGGTTCTAATATTACGTCTATTGAAGGTGTTTTAAATGGAACAACTAATTTTATTATAAAAGAAATGGAAGATACAGGTTGTGTATATTCTGAAGCATTAAAAAAGGCTCAAGAATCAGGTATTGCAGAAACTAATCCATCTCTTGATGTTGAAGGTTATGACACTGCATCTAAGTTATTAATTTTAACTAATGTATTAATGAATACTCAAAAATCATTAGATGATATATCTATAGAAGGGATTACTAAGGTTACCCCAGAAGATATAAAAAAAGCTACATCTTTAAACAAAAAATATAAATTAGTTGGAAAAACTGAGATGGTTAATAATGAATTAAAAATGACTGTTAAATTAGAAATGCTAGACCCATCTAATCCATTGTATGGGGTTGAAGGTAAAAACAAGGCAGTTAGATATGTATCTGATACTTTAGGTGAATTGACTATCATAGGTGGTGCTTCTGGGGTTACTCCTGCTGCTGCCTCAATATTAAGAGATATAGTTAACATTCATAGAGGATATAAATTTATATGATAAAATAAATATTTCAAATCCAATATTTTAAAACGAAACCCACAAGATAAATTGGCTTTTTATAAGCCTGTAACTTGTGGGTTTCGTTTGTTTTTAGTTTATGGAGCTAATTCCCGATGGTCCCTTATATATTATATATAATGAAGGGAATACTACATATTTTCTAATAATGTTTTAAGTCCTATACCTTTCTCATATTTATATCCTAACTTAATTAGTGTTCTTTCTATAGTAGCAATTGCAGAATATACAGTATGATCATCAATATTTCCCATATGCCCTAATCTAAATAGTTTTCCGGCATATGCTGCTAATCCGCCGGCAACCATCACACCTTCTTCTGCCATTATTTTTCTGAATTCAGCATCATTTATTCCTTCTGGATATAATACATTAGAAAGAGTTGTGCCTCTATTTCCTTCTTTAGCTAGAATTTTAAATCCTAGAGATTCTAATGCTGACTGTATTGCTTTTGATACTCTTATATGCCTGTCATATCTTGCTTCTATACCTTCTTCGTTTATTACCCTAACTGATTCTTTAAGTGCCCAAACCATATTTACAGCTGGTGTTGCAAAATATTTTGATGGATCATTCATTATTGGAATCCATTTTTCAAAGTCAATATAAAACTCAGGAATTGTTCCCAAAGATTTTCTTCTTGAAAGAGCTTTCTGTCCTGCCCATAGTAATGCAAGTCCTGGTGCAACTCCAAATGCTTTTTGTGAAGCTGTAAATAATATATCAATTCCCATATCATCTACATACTCTCTTTCCCCTGCTGTTGCTGCAACCCCATCAACTATATATATAGTGTCTGGATAATTTTTAATTATTTTTCCTATTTCTTCAATTGGTGCGCATGCTCCTGTAGATGTATCAACATGTGTAACTGTCATAGCAGCATAATTTTTTTCTTTTAATTTATTTTCTATAGTTTCAGGAGATACAACTTCACCCCAAGGAGCTGATAAAACATCTACATTTAACCCTTTCCTTTCACAAAGGTCAATAAATCTATCTCCAAAGAAACCATTTGAAACTATTAATACATTGTCTCCTCTTTTTGTCACATTAGAAATAGCCATTTCCATAGCCATAGTTCCAGTTCCCGCTACAACAAAACATTCTCCATCAACTTTAAACATTTCTTTTAAGTCAATTATTAGTTCCTTATAGTCTTTTACAAATTCAGGATCTCCAAAAGCTACTGTTTCTCTACCCATTTGATCATTTATAGATCTAATTGTAGGTGTTGGACCAGGTATCATTACTAGTTTTTTGTTTTTCATAGTTCTATTGCTCCTTTTTTTATTTTTTTATATTATGACAAATAAATTATTCATTAATTTCACATTGTGAAATTAGATTTCATTATTTCTTATCTCATCTTACCACCAGTATTGTATTGATGTCAATATATAAAATAAATTATTTGTTAATTTTTTGAAATATTATTTATTCATAGCTATCTTAGATAAATCAAACAAAATATAATCATATAAAATATTGTTGAAATAACATATTAAATATGATAAAATTTCACTTATTAAAATAAGATTTCAGGAGGTAATAGTGCCAGATAAATTAACCAAAACAAATCAGTCAGTTGAAAAAGTATTTCAAATAATAGAAATAATGGCTCAAAGCAGAGAACCTCTGCGTTTGCAAGATATTTCTTTAAAAGTAGAAATGCCTACTAGCACAACATTAAGACTTATTAATACTTTAGTAACTTGCGGATATGCAAACCAGAATCCTGATACACTAAGGTACTCTCTATCTCTTAAATTTATGCACATAGGCAGCCTTGTAAGCTCTCAATTAACAATAAGAGATATTGCCCATCCATATTTAGTTGAACTATCAAAAGAATGTAAGGAATCTGTTTGTATTGCTATAGAGCAAGACATGGAAGCTATCTATTTAGATGTTGTTGATGGGCCAGACGGTATGCTAAGAATAACCCAACGTATAGGAAAAAGAGCTCCAATACACAGCACAGGAGTTGGAAAACTAATGCTTCTTAATTATGATTCAAAACAATTGGATTACATGATAAATACTAAAGGTCTGCCAGCATTGACTCCTAATACGATTACAACTAAAGAAGATTTGTTGGATGAACTTGAAAAAATAAGGACTCAAGGTTACGCATTAGATAATGAAGAATGTGAACTTGGTGCACGTTGTATATCTGCAGGTATAAAAGACTATACAGGAAATATAGTTGCTGCTATAAGTGTTTCAGGGCCTATAACCCGAATGTCAATGGATTATATAGAATTAATTAAAAACACAGTTATGGGTACAGCTAAAAGAATCTCAGAATTATTAGCATATAGTAATTAGAATAATTTAAGTTACTTTAAAAATATTTTCTACACAAACAAATTGGAGCTAAAATTAGCTCCAATTTAGTAATCAATGGTTAATTATATTTGTACTACTTATGATTAATCATTTACTTTGTATTTGAATTATATACTTCTCTGTTCAATTCACCTTCAGTTGCAGAAACTATTACAGTACATGAAGCATCACCTGTTACATTAACACATGTTCTTGCCATATCTAATATTCTATCAACTCCAGCTATTAGTGCAATACCCTCTATTGGCAATCCTACTGATTGCAAGACCATACCTAACATAATCATTCCTGCCCCTGGTACACCAGCGGTTCCTATTGAAGCTAATGTTGCCGTTAAAATTATTGTGAGTTGCGCTCCAATTGATAAATCTGCTCCATAAACTTGAGCAATAAAAATAGCACAAATACCTTGATATATTGCTGTTCCATCCATGTTTATTGTTGCTCCAAGAGGTAAAACAAAACTAGTAATTGACTTTGGAACTCCTAGGTTCTCCTCACTGCTCTTCATTGTTATTGGAAGTGTGCCGGAGCTACTTGCTGTTGTAAAAGAAAAGACCATTGCGGGAGCAATTCCTTTGAAAAACTTGAATGGGCTTGCTTTTGCAAAAAGCTTTATTGTTGTTGAATATGTAATTACAACATGTAGGACACAACCTGCATATACTACCAATATTAGTTTTAATAAAGGAAGAAGAACTGCCGGTCCATTTACAGCTACCACTGGCGTAATAAGTGCAAAAACTCCAACAGGTGCATAACGCATTATTGCTCCGATTATTTTATATGTCACTTCTGCAAAAGCATCGAAAAAGTTAAACAATACCTTGCCCTTTTCCCCAATTCCAATTATACCAATTCCTATAATTATAGCAAATGCAATAATTTGTAACATATTACCTTCTACTAATGCTTTTAATGGATTAGAAGGAATAATATTTATAAGAGTATCTATAACGTTTGGTGCTACTGTGGCATCTACTTTTGCATCTGTAGGAATACTAAATCCACCACCTACATTTGTTAAATTCGCCAATACCAAACCTATTGTTACAGCAAAGGCTGTCGTGAGCATATAGTATGCTACTGTTTTCCCCCCTATTCTACCAAGTTTTCTTACATCATCTAAGCTGCATGTTCCAACAATCAATGATGAAAATACTAAAGGCACGATTATAAGCTTAATCATGTTTAAAAATAATGTACCAAATGGCTTAATATAAGTACTTGCTACATCT
>SWCH01002712.1_pt1 | contig 45364 bp, 60 predicted proteins | sample 4690051 | NCBI WGS metagenome assembly SWCH01 (sample SAMN10267282, study PRJNA491770) | bioreactor metagenome | isolation source: DHS bioreactor inoculated with | place: Japan: off Shimokita Peninsula
AAAAAAAATGAAGTTGAAGGAAAAAACTATCTCCCCATCTTCAAAAACCGGGAATTAACCGCAACGATTATAGTACTGGCGGACATTAACACCGCCCCCATTGCAGGGGTTAGTATGATCCCATAAGCTGATAAAACTCCGGCTGCCAGGGGTATGGCAAAAATATTGTATCCTGCACCCCAGGCCAGGTTCTCCACCATTTTCCGGTAGGTAGAACGGGCTAACTGGATTATTTTAAGGACATCTCGGGGGTTGCTCTGGACCAGGATGATATCTGCAGTTTCCAGTGCCACATCAGTCCCGGCACCGATGGCAATTCCCACATCAGCCTGAGCCAGGGCTGGAGCATCGTTAATTCCGTCACCAGTCATGGCCACGATAAAACCTTCATCCTGTATTTTTTTAACCTCCCCTGCCTTTTGGGATGGCAGGACTTCAGCAAAGTACTGGTCCAGTCCCAGTTCACTGGAAACCCATTCAGCCACTTCTTTCTTATCCCCGGTGATCATGATACATTTAATACCCATATTTTTAAGACCATTGATTGTTTCCATTGATTCTGGCCGGATGATATCTGCCAGAGCTACTGCCATGACTAGTAATCCATCAACCAGTACCAGAACTACGGTTTTACCATTCCGGGATAGTTTCTTTAACTCTTCAGGATCCATGGTAAATCCCCTTTCTGTGAGGTGACCAGGACTAACCACCTCCACCTTACGGTCATGGATGATTCCTTTAACCCCTTTACCAGGAATAGCCTGGAATTTTTCAACAGGATAGTGTTCATCAACTTCTTTAGCCAACCCCCGGGCAATGGGATGTTCAGAATAAGCTTCAAGTGATGCAGCGTACTTTAGAACTTCATCAGCATCAATTTCATCATCAAGAGGCACTATATCAGTCACCCCAAACTTACCCTGGGTTAAAGTACCGGTTTTATCAAAAATCACCGCATCTATGTTCCGGGCATTCTCAAATGATGTCCTATTACGAATTAAAAGTCCGTTTCCAGCGGCTAGGGCAGTTGAAACAGCAACAACCAGAGGTATGGCCAGACCCAGAGCATGGGGACAGGTGGTGACCATTACAGTTACTGCCCGTTCCAGAGAGAAGGCCATATCCTGGCCAGTTACTACCAGCCAAGCCACTAGGGTTATGAAACCACAGGTTAGGGCGATTACAGTCAGCCACATGGCAAAACGATCCGCCAAGTTCTGGGTTTGTGACCTGCTTTTTTGAGCTTCTCCCACCAGCTTTATCACCTGAGATAGGAAAGAGTCCTCTCCCGTTTTCTGGATTTCAACTTGGATAGCCCCGTCACCGTTGATGGAACCACCAATTACACTTTGTCCTTGAATTCTGTGAACAGGGTTTGATTCACCGGTAAGCATTGATTCATCAATACTAGTCTCACCATGAATTATTTCACCATCTACAGGGATTTTTTCTCCCGGCCGGATTAGTACCTTGTCACCCACTGACAGATCCTCCAGGGGAACATCCACAGTCTCCCCATTCGGCATTAACTTATGAGCATGACTGGGCAGCAGCTTCACCAGTTCCTCCAGGGCACGGGAGGCACCCATCACTGACCGCATTTCTAACCAGTGCCCCAGGAGCATAATATCAATAAGGGTGGCCAGTTCCCAGAAGAATAATTCACCCTTAAGTCCGAAGACCACTGCACTGCTGTAGAGGTAAGCAGTGGTGATAGCCACGGCCACCAGAGTCATCATTCCAGGATTTTTCACCTTAAGTTCTTTGTAAATTCCCTGAAAGAAGGGGTAGCCCCCGTAAAAGTATACCACTGATGATAGGGCGAAAAGTAGGTAAACATCACCGGGGAACATCAGGATATCGTGCACTCCAAAGATGTGCTGGATATGAGGTGATAAAATTAGTATGGGGACTGTCAAAATAAGACAAATCCAGAAACGTCTCTTATAATCAGCAATCATATTATGATGATCATGCCCATCCCCATCATGGTCATCTGATTTCGTTTGGTGTCCCATTTCGTGGTGTGAATTTTTCATTTAATCAACCCCTGCCCCGTTATATATATCTATTAGGTTTTTAGAATTTAGTTATTTTGATCACCACAAAGTTTATATAGTAAATCTGACACTTTAGGTAATATATTACCTAAACATGTAATATATTACCTATTGGGGTTGAAATAAAAATGAACAAAAAAATAATATACACAAACTCAATTGCTATTGCCATTCTGGCAGGAATAGCAACCTTAGCAGGATTATTTTGGAAAGGACTCTACCAGCATGACACCATCTCTGGTACCGCCCAAATGATGGGCCAGGATTTAGTTACACTGGTAATCTGTATTCCACTGTTAATTGGCACATTATATTTAATCAAAAAAGATTCACTCAAGGGACGCTTGATTTGGATGGGGATCATATTTTATTTCCTGTATTCCTACGCATCAATGGCTTTCCTTACAGCCTATAATCAACTATTCCTGGTTTATGTGGCCATATTTTCCATATCACTGTACACTCTCCTGGGAGAACTATTATTACTAGACACGAAAAGTATCCAGAAAAGTTTCTCCCCAGGAGTTATCAACAAAATTGCCGCATCATTCCTGGTAATTATCGGTTTAATGCTTGCCGGAATGTGGCTTAAAATGATTGTTGATTCAATATTAACTGGTATTCCACCTGCCACACTGGAAACTTACACCACACTGGTAATTCAAGCTCTTGATTTAGGAGTGGTTGTTCCTGCAGCATTACTTACCGGAGTACTTCTATTTAAAGGTAAAGAATGGGGATATGCACTTGCTTCCATATTCCTGATCAAAGTATCACTACTGGGAACTGCAATACTTTCCATGATCTATTTTATGGTCCAAAATGGCGTTAATATTGAATTAGGGCAGGCTATGTTCTTTATAATTGTCACGGTTCTGGGAATAATAATTTCAGTAGCTTTTTACTCTCAGATAAAAGGCCCCGTGAATGGAAATAAATATGTTGAAGTCCATAAAGGTGATATAGAAACCATACAGGTAAAATAATGAAGGATTCAAATGAAATTAAGGAAGAATACAATTCGGAAAGGTTGGAGATGGAAAAATACATCTTAATCGTCTTATTCCTTGTTCAGCAAAGATGGGGATATATAATCAGCAAAGATCTTGCCGATGACCAGATAACCACTAAACAATGGTTAATGATGATCGTGATGGCCAATGCCTTCCAAAATCCCCCTTCAATGCAAGAAGTAGCTGATGCCATGAGCACCACCCACCAGAACGTTAAACAACTGGCTACACGTCTGGAAGCTAGAGGATTTTTGAAAATAGAACGGGACCCTGAAAATAAACGTATTCACCGTTTAAAGGTCACTGCTGAATGTTTTGAATACTGGGATAAGAGAACACCAGAAGATGCTAAATCCATAGTCTCGTTATTCCAGGGACTGGAAGATATTGATATAAAAAATTTATTTGAAATAATGGGTAAACTGGAAAAAATATCCAGTGAACTATACCGGGAAGCTAAAAAATAAGGAGTTGAAGTTTATGAAAGCGTTAGTTGTATATGGAAGTCGATACGGCACTGCTGCAGAAATAGCAGAAGAAATAGCCCGTGTTATCACAGAAGAAGGAGTTGAAGTTGATTTAGTAGACTCCCGTGCTATTAAAGATTGTGATGCCACCCCTTACGATTTGGTGATAGTGGGAAGTGGGATAAAGATGGGTAAATGGACCAAAGGATCCCTTAAATTCCTTCAAAACAATAGGTCCATCCTGGCTGAGAAAAAGGTTGCCCTATTTGTCAGTTGTGGTGCGGCCAATGATGAAGATAGTAGGGCCGAAGGCCAGGAGAAATACTTGGACGAAGTGGCCGCCAAGAATCTGGTAAACCAACCAGTGGCAACCGGACTTTTTGGTAGTGTTTATGATCCTGATGCCAAACATGGAATCATCTTTAACTTCACCCAGAGATTTATTAAAAAAGATTTGAAAGAAAAAGGATTAGATCCAAGTAAACGCCATGATTACCGTGACTGGGATGGTATACATAGCTGGACACGTGGTCTGGTAGATCTATTAAAAAATGAAAGATGATAAATTTTATTTAACTTAACTAATAACATGAAACGCTTATAATTCCAAAATTAGTTTAATAAGTTAATTAACCTGGAAAGTGAGTATTGAATAGGTGATAGATATGAAATTAAACATTAATTGGAAGTTATTTTTTATTCTTTTTGTGGCAAGTATTATTGCCAGTCTACTGGTCCTTCCCTATGCCCTGGCCCTCAGCCCGGCATTAGCCAGTGTTTTCACCCCGGTCGTTCTAATCGCGCAATTAATCCAAAGCACAATTCTGTTTGCAATTGCCATCCTGGTTGGTTTAATTCTATATAAACGTGTTGGATTCAAAATGCCCATATTGGAGGGTTGGTTAGAAGGGAAAGAAGTAGTGACTTATCTGAAATCAATTTTAGGTATTTCTGTAGGATTGGGGGTTCTTGCCGGTATCTTAATCATTTTATTTAGCTTTCTCTTCACATCAGCATCCAGCGTTCTTCAGGGTGCAGAGTTAACAGTACCAATTTGGAAGAGCTTCTTAGCATCTTTCTATGGAGGTATTGGGGAGGAAATATTATTCAGGTTATTTGTAATGACGGTAATAGTCTGGGTATTCTACAAAATTAAAAAGACCCCGGAGGGAAAGCCCACCACAGTTGGAATCTGGTTAGCTATTATAATAACTGCCATTCTCTTCGGACTTGGACATCTACCTATAACTGGCTCAATAACCACCATCACTCCATTGGTAATTGCCCGAGCCATAGTACTAAATGGAATTGGTGCAATAATATTTGGCTGGCTTTACTGGAAAAAAGGATTGGAATCAGCCATGATCAGCCACTTCTCCGCAGATATAGTGTTGCATGTCATGTTCCCTTTGATACTTTCTTCATTCATTTAGTACAAAGTTCAGCGCTACTTAAATTTTATAATTTAAAAGTTTATAAAAGTTGATCTAACGTTTACAAACCATCGGATCTGCGCATGAAGAAGAAACGAGTAAGGACAGATGTTAAACAGATTATTATCAACAAAAGGAGTAATAATTGCCATATTACTCTTTCAGGGAATGTGAGGGAGATTAATATCATTAACATGAGATAAGCTCCCAGATATTTGCCCAGAGGATCGTAAACTGGTTTTTCAAGGCCTGATGTGGCCACGAAAAGCAAGAACATGGTGATGATTAACCCCATGATCAGGGGATCATACCATCCTCTGATGATATAGGCCCCGAAACAAATTAGAATCAGGAGAAAATCCGCAGTCACATCGAGATATGCTCCTTTATCTGAGGATGTGCCCATTTCCCTCGCTACATAACCATCCAATACATCGGTAATGCCTGAAAAAACTAGTATAAAAAGTGATGCTGAGAATAAATCATTTAAGAATGTGTAAAAAAAGATGGGACCGGCCAGGAATCTGATGGATGTTAGTGCATTGGGTATATGGGATTTATATGACATTTTATTGATCCTCCAGATGGGAATAAAGGAAAAATAAAGGAAATGAAAGGTAGCTATTTAACAGATTAAATGTCTGGCTCTACCCAACTTTTAACCATTGACTGATAACTTCTATCACCTCTTCACTAACATGACCCTCAACCCCATATTCCTGTGGGGTTGATTTACCCTCCCCTTCAATGAATAAATGATTTAAACTGGGGAAAAGTTTTAAATACACGTTTTCCCGGGTTTTCAATTCGTTTTTCCATATTTCAAAGTCTTGGGTGGGTGAAACCTGGTAATCACGTCCGCCCTGCAAAATCAACATTGGCATGGACAGTTTTTTAAGGATTTCTTCAGTGGGGTGGCTGCCTAAATCCCTGAAATATGTGGCAGAGATTCCTAAAGGTAGTTCTTTAGATGGAACTTCCTCCGAAGGTTTGAGGTCCTTGACACGGGCAACTTTAACCTTCAAAGATTCCAATGTGGCCTTCTGTTCATCAGTCATAGATCCAGACAGACTGTAAAGGTAGGTGAATTGTTCTAAGATAGTATCTTCAAGTGGGCGGATATTCCCGGCCATGATAATCAATCCTGCTATATCCGGATCCTGCTCTCCGATACGAGGGGCAACAGACGCACCTAAACTGTGACCCAACAAGAAAACATTTTTTGAATCGATTTCAGGTGCCTCGCGCATTAAGTTTACTGCCAGTAGTGCATCTTCAATGACTTCTTCTTTAACAGTCATCTTTGAAATCAGGCTTTCTGTAAACTCTGAAGCATGTTTAAGGGTTCGTTTATCGTGCCTTAGCACTGCAATTCCTTTTGAAGCCAAGCCCCATGCCAGATCACGGAATATCTTGTTGGGGCCAATACTTTCATCCCGATCATTGGGGCCGGAACCATGAACCAGCACCACACCTGGAAACGATTCAGTATTATCAGGAGAACTATTTGGGATTGTAAGGGTACCTGGCACTGCCCATTTACCATTCCCAATAGTCACTTCCACCTCTTGGAAAGTGGAAATATCTACATATGCAGGTGGATGGTACTCAGTTTTTGTGGGAATTAAACTCAATCCACTAATTTGGCCCTGACTATTAAATACCAATTGTACATCAATAGCAGACAATTCAAACTGACATCTGACACTAACAATCCGATGGCCTTCCATTTCAGCAGTTTGCAACACACCCATCTGGATTAAATCGCCTGCTGGTAGAGTTACACGTTGCCATGACTTTTTTAACTCAGATTCAGGAAAAGCAGTTTTCATCTGGTCATCAAACTGGCTGGCTGCCCTGTCATAATTTTTTTCTAACATTTGGGAGACAAATCTCTCTGCTAATGCCTTTAGATTCTCAAAATTTAAAGAACTCATAAAAATCACTGATTCCAGATAGGGTTTCATTATAAATGATTTTATCTGATATAAATAAATGGCACATAACTGGTACTCATCAGTCTTTTGATAATCGGCATATTCCTAAATAGCCCATACTGTGAGATATCAGATTAGCTGATGCCAGTTCATAATATATGTGTTAAAGTAGTTAATCTTAATCAACATAATAATATTGGAGATGGATGCCTAAAATAAGGATTTTAAAGGAAAAATTAGGTAAAAGAGGAATTTTTCCTGTTAAATGGGATTATGAGGGGAAAGATTAAAAATGAACCCAAAATGGTATTATAATGAAAAACAATCTGGAGTGGATTATTTAAATCCGGGAATAGCCAGAGAATATGATGATCAACACCAGTTCCGGAATTTTGAAGAAGAAACACAGGTAATTATCCGTCGGTTGAATGTTAAGCCAGGAGACACTGCCCTGGAGTTTGGCTGCGGAACAGGGGGAATTACATTAAATTTGGCCAAGTATTGTCAGAAGGTTATCGGTGTTGATGTTTCAAAAGAGATGCTGGGCATTCTCAATGAAAAGGCTGAAAAACAAAATATAGAAAATATTGAAACTCACCATGCAGGCTTTTTAACCTACAATCATGAAGCATCTTGTGAAGTGGATAAAATCATCTCTGTATTAGCATTGCACCATCTGCCTGATTTCTGGAAATCCGTGGCACTTTTAAAAATAGCAGAAATTCTAAAACCCCGTGGTAAATTATATCTTTTTGATATAGTATTCACCTTCCCAGTTCAGGACCATCAAAGGGCTATTGAAGGTATGATAAAAAATATACGGGATCTTGCCGGTGCTCCCCTGGCCAGTGAAACCAAAACCCATATCCGTGATGAGTTCAGCACCTATGACTGGATTATGGAAGGATTACTGGTGAAATCTGGATTTTCAATTGATTCTGTGGAAGTTGAAGGAGAAAATCTAATTAGTTATGTATGTTCTAAATTGTAGAATTGGAAACCCATATCCTGTGGATTAAAGAAAGAATAATAATGGATGGGAGGGGAATAAATGGATAAAAAAAAATTAACTAGAAATATAAGTGAAACCGAGATTGATGAGAGTTTAGTTAGTTACTGTGGACTCTACTGTGGGGATTGTCATGGTTATACCGGTTCGATTGCTGATTTAGCCCGAGATCTGAGAGAAGAATTGAAAAAATACAAGTTTGATGAAGTGGCAAAAATTATTCCCTTTAAAGAATTTAAAAGCTACCCTGAATGTTTCCAATGTTTAGGGGCTATGGAAAATTTAAGATGCAAAGGATGTAAGGGTAGTTCACGTTCTGAGTATTGTGAAATTGCCCAGTGTGCCCTGAAAAATGAATATCAGGGCTGCTGGCAGTGTAATGAATTTGAAAACTGCGCGAAGTTCAACTTCTTAAAACCAGTTCATAATGATGCTAATCTTAGAAATCTTAGAAAAATCAAAAAAGAGGGAGTTGAAAGGTTTCTTGAAGGTAAACGGGATTTTTAACCGGTTAAATTTGAGGGTGTGGTGAGATATTAGTTTGTCTAGTGATAAATGCCCATTAATCTACATTCGATCGCTATAATGCAGTTCCTTGAATTTGATGGTGAAAGATGTTCCATGGGACCTATCCATCTGAACTGTGCCATCTAACTGTTTTACCAGACTGGTTACCAATTGAAAACCTAATGTATCCTTATTTTCCAGTTTAATATCCTCAGGCACTCCCACCCCATCATCTAATACTTTTAAAATGAAATATTCACCTTCTGATCTAAATTTAATTGTTATAATTCCAGTTCTATCCTCAGGGAAGGCATATTTCAAACTATTGGTTACCAGTTCATTCAAAATCAGACCACATGGAATTGCTGTGTCCAGACCTATTTTAACCTCCTCCATGTGGAAAGAAGTTTTAATTACACTCATTTTCTTACCATAGGAATAAAAGAGATCATTAACCAGTTTTTCGGTATATTCATTGAAGTTTATACTGGTTAAGTTGGGAGATTGGTAGAGTTTCTCATGGATCATGGCCATGGTTTTTATCCGGTTCTGACTCTCTACCAGGATGTTAACAGTTTCCTCCTCTTCCACATACTTTTTCTGCAGATTTAATAGGCTGGAAATTATTTGCATGTTATTTTTAACCCTGTGATGAATTTCTCTTAGGAGAACTTCTTTTTCTTCCAAAGATTCTTTGAGGGCTTTTTCAGCTTTCTTCTTATCAGTAATATCACGGATGAAAGCTCCCACCCCCATTTTTTCATTCCCAATATTCACCGGGAATTTCAAAGTTTCATATATCTTTTTTCCAATTATTTCTTCAGTAACAAGTATTTTCTGATTTTTTAAAGCTTCTTCATCACTTTCACGGCAGTTCTGAGCCGATTCTAAAGGCATTAAATCAAAATCAGTTTTATCCAGGATTTCTTCTTCAGTACGGTTGAAAAACTTTTGATTGGCCTGGTTAACCATTACATATCTAAAGTGGTTATCCTTGAGATAGGCCATGTCCGAGGTGGAGTTGATGAAGGCCCGATACTTGTCTTCACTTTTAATCAGATCTTCTTCTGCCCTAATGCGCTGAATGGCAATGGAAGCCTGATGGACAATGGTTTCAATGGCTTCTTTATGATGAAGGGTTTCTCCTTGAGGAATTTGAATAACCAAACCCCCATAAAGATTTTTTTCCCATAAAAAAGCAATGCTGTAAACTTCACCAATATTCACAAATCTTTCTATTAATTCACATACTTTGCGAGGTATTTTACCCATTACAACCCCATATATGCCTTCTTCAGATCGGACCAGTTTCCCCTCCTGGTGCAGGAATAGTAATTTTGAATCCAGTTCACTTAAAGAAAAAGTCAATGCGAATGGGTCTATCTTGAATTTTTCCAGGGCATCTGTGAATTTTTCCAGTCCCAAAACATCCACAATTTTCATATGTCTTTTATCTGACACCAGGGAACTTATGGTGACCATGGAAGATGGTAAAAGGTTTTTAACTGATTTTCCTATTATCTTGAATATTTCCACATCACTCTGGACACCGAGAAGTTGGATGAATGTTTCATTTATGGTATGGAGTTCCTGATAGTACTGGCGCTCCTTTTCTTCAGCTTTACGTATTTCCGTTAAATCAACCAGGGATACTATGTCAAAATTTTCCATGGGCCTCAGATAGAATCTTACTAATCTTTTTAAGCCTGTTTTAGAAGTAATTTCAGATTCCATGGGAACAATATCATCATTAGTGATTTCAACATTTTTTCTACGACGAATCCAATCATTCCGAGTCTTTTCTCGAATAATTTCGTCTGAAAATGCTTTTTTCCACCATATTTTCATTTCAGGGACTTCATTCAAGCTATAACCTGTAAATTCAGTGAATTTATCATTTAATAACTCTATCTTCCCATTTTGAGAGTTTATAATGCCCATGGGAATAGGCATGGAAGTTATTACTTTAAGTAGTTCCTTATGGCTTTTTTCAAGTTGTTCATTGGTTTCCAGGAGTAATTTCTCCTTCAATCCCATTTCACCAATTATTTCAGCTAATTCCACTAAAAATTTGATTCCTTTATTGATATAATCCTCATCGAAAACCGGGACTTTCCTTAAATCATTTATATATTCTTCCGGGTTGAAACCATATTTTTGGGCCTGTTTTCTGAAGAAATCCTCATCTGGATGTTGGAAAAAGAACTGGCCAGCGAATACATTAGCTAAATGTTCACCCCCCACATAAACCGGTACTGCCATGTCCACCAACCCATTAAGACAATGGTAACAGGAATATTTCTCCCCAGCAGTTAAATTACCAGAAAGATGCGTATCGCTTTCAAGACACCTTTTAAGTGTTTCTGGATGCTTTCGATGAAAATTGATGCATATATCCTGCCAACCCGCAGCAACCCAGGTTCCATCAGCACAAGTTAAGATGTTACCTTCAGAATCTATTAAAGTAGAAGTTATACCGGTAAGATCATGGAATATTTCCAGTATTTTCTTTATTCTTTCTGGATCAATTAAGTCTAAGAAGGTGTAACTGGCCATTTTGTCACTCACATGGAATGTACTAACCATTATTATATCCCTTCTAAATTAATAAAATAACGATAATAATTTCGGTGCAGTTATAATACTTTTCAAACCCTTGGAAAAACTTCATTTATATCACCAGCCCACATTTAATCTAAATGATGTGTATTTGGAAACTAAAAGAATGATTTGGAAGTGTGATGATGGAAATTGAGATAAAAAAGATTCCCCAGCAGCAGATGGCATTCATACGCATGAAAGGTAGTTATATGCAGATCCCGGAAACTCTGGGAAAAGTGGTGGGGTGGCTTATGACCCAGAATGTGGAGATACAAATACCAGTATACGGTTTGTATTACAACAATCCACTGGAAGTATCAGAAGAAGAACTGGATTGGGAAGTGGGAGCGGCCTTTGTTGGTGAACTAAATGGTGAGGGGGATATTCAGATAAAAACAGTTCCAGAACACCAGGTGGTTTCCACCATATTCAAAGGACCCTACGGTGAGGCAGCATCAGTTTACATGGCCCTGGTTGAATATGCTCAAAAGGAGGGTTACCAGATAATGGGCCCGGTTCTGGAAAGTTATCTCAATAGTCCAGATGAGGTTCCCGAAAGTGAACTTTTAACTGAAGTTCAGTTCCCAGTGATTAAAGAGTAGAATATCTTGTAAGTAATCTTCTCGAAGTTTGAAGACTACTGGTGGTTGTATAATGGGTGAATACGCATCCTGCCATCAGAAAAAAAATGTAGTGATAGGAGTAGGGTGTAATATTTATCCCTACTCTACCACTATTTTACTGGATGATTTTTTTTATTAGTGGATTGGCTAAATACACAAGATTAGCCCAGGCAAAGAAGTAGTAAGACAATCCAAGGGCTACTATGGATAAAAATGGTAGAATCATACTGCTTCGAGTAACCATCCTCTTGGATGATTCATCTAATTTTTCATCTACCAATCCTTTACGGACTGCATAGACCCAGTTGACACAATACAGGACACCGGCAAAAAACAGGTTCAACTGGAATATCATATTGGCTGTAAAGTAGTTACCAAATTCTCCAATTATCTCGGTGGAAAAAGGAACCATTGCTATGAAAAGCAGCCAGAAAACATTGATGGTGATCAAAGTAGTGTTGGAATGTTTAATGAAGAAAAATTGCTGGTGATTAACCCTCCAGAACCCGGCCAGTATCCAGAAACTAAGGGCATAACTTAGTAGTTTGGGCCATAAATCCCACAGTTGCTGTTGTAATGCGGCTTCATTCAATACCGAAGATACATCAGGAACACCTATGCTTAAAACCAGGAGGGTCATGGCAATGGCAAATATACCATCTACCAGTGTTTCAATACGACTGGTGGTCACCCAATTATTTATTGAATCAGAATAACTTGTTGTCATGAAAATATAGTTTTTTTCATTTAAGATATAATTATGGGGGTTTTAGATTATAGATATGACCCACTTACCTCATAAACCTAAATTAACCCCCTACCCAGGAACTTATCAGCCAAAACCATAAGTAATGAGTACATTTCGTGAATTATTACAAATAATCCTTAGTAATATTCAACTACTGGAATATTAAACTTATCCTCAATAGGGGCTGATTTCAGGGTTAATGGCTTTATTTTCATCTATTAATATGTATAGGTCCTTTACTTTTCCTGGTTTTACTCGGGTCAGATTAAGGTAACAGAAGGGACAATATGTCACCGTAGTTTTATTGTCTTCGAAAGATTTCAGGGCTTTACTGGTGGCCATTACCGGGTTATGAGCCATGACCCCTGCTCCAGCTCCACAGCAGGGACTGTTAGTTTTGTTTTTTGAATGAGGAAGGATGTTTCTTACCACTCGCCCCTTTTCCCGTGCGTGGCAGGGATCCTGAATGCTGAATTTACCTTTAATGGTAATTTCACTGATTAAATCAGCGAGTAAGATTATCTCAGGGTTGAATCCATCATTACCCAGGTAATATTTGTTAAGTGCATTATAACATCCCGGGCACAAGGTTATGATTCTTTTAACTCCCTTTTGTTTAAATTTGTCAATGTTTCTTCTTACGGCTTCTTCACCAGCACTCACATCACCCAGATTGAACAGTATGTTACCACAACAGGTTTCATTATCGAGGGTACTGTAATCTATTTTTTCGGCTTTCAGAATATTTTCTGCTGCCAGGAGTATTTCCGGAGTTTTATAAGTAGGTGTACATCCTTTAAATAACAGGGTTTCTGTATTCGAAGTCCCATCATCCCCTTTTTCATTTTCAATCCCATAGGAATTCCCGAATTTAGCGATGTTTTCCCTGATTTCTGCAACATGCCGAGCTATGATTCCCTTTTTCACCCCATTTTCCCTTGCACTTTGATTAACCCCTGCAAGATGACAATGATTGCATAAATTACAGTTATAAAGTTTTTCCAGGTCTTTATTTTTGAGATCACCAGTTATCCTTAACTTCAAATTGCAGTAGAGGGAACTTATCGGAGCGCAATCAGAACTCCGGTTTAACCCTTTATCCAAATTTTTATTCATTTTACAACCTCTTTTAAATTATTTTCCCCTGATATCTCTCCATTTTTCTAATTCTTCAATAAATTTTCGGCTTTGTTCATCTAAAAATTTTAACTGCTCCCCGAAGTCTTCCAACATCTCAATTTCGCTTTTAAATTCTTCTTTATCTTTATATTTCTGGATTATTCTGGGCAGTATTTGAAAAAATGGTAGCAACGACTGGTTATAACGTTTTTTCTGGAGCTCAGTGTAGAGTGTAACCAGGTCTTTATCCATGAAAACGTAGACTTTCCGTGATTTTGGTTTTTTAAACCGTTTCACCATGTTGTTTTCTTCCATGGCCTTAAGAGTGGTACTCAATGCAGAGAGACTGTAACCAGTCATCTGGGATAGTTCACCTAGTGATATCTCTTCCGGCTCACTTTGAAGAACTGACATCAGCATGGAGGGGAAATCATCCACCCCCAAAGCTCTGAAACTGTTATATATAGCCTTTTTAAATTCTTCCTTGGGAGAATCTTCATTTTTCACCATATTATCATTTCCAAGTTCTAAATTATCTGAAGTAATTGAACACGGTTCTATTTCTTTTTGGGGCTTTTAGATTTTCTCCGGCCTTGTAACCCAGAGCAACTCCAGATTTAACTTCATAACCCTCAGGTATTTTGAATTTTTTCATGTTTTCCAGGTTAATGAAGTATAATTTGGCAAAACCAATCCAGCATGATCCTATATCCATGCTTTCTGCTGCCAGGAGCATGTTCTGTGTTGCTGCCGAAGCATCTTCAGTTGGAGTTGGGCTTTCCTTATTGGCAGATACAATAATTGCCGTTGGTGCATGGTGGAAGATGTTTAAGTCCTCTGATTTCCCCATGTTGGCAATCCAGGGGATGTCTATCTTTTTCATCACTTCTTTAGCCCCTTCATTGATCTGGTTTATCAGCTCTTTATTCTGAATTACTGTAAAATGCCAGGATTGAGTATTGGCCCCGTTAGGCGCGTATATGGCTGATTCTAAGATTTTTTCCAGTTCTTCATCTTTAATCTGCTTATCTTGATATTTACGAACACTTCTTCTGGTTTTAATTGTTTCTAGAATTTCATTCATTTTCTAAACCCCATTTAAAAACTTTTACTATTTTCTTAATTTTCAGTACTTACTGAAAGTTATGAATAGTTGGTGAAGTTCATATATAAAGGTTTCGGGAAATGATGATCATTTAACAATCAATAAAATATGTACCAAATGAAAAACAAAACATGATCATGGTGGAACCATGGAAGTAATAGAAAAAAGAATTGAAGAAGCCAAAGTGGCTTACATTCCACACAGTGGAACTTATGATAAGATTCCTGAATACATACAGGAAGTAGGACAATGGATTATGGAAAAAAAGCTTGAAATGGCTGGCCGGGTTTATGGAACCTACTACAACAGCCCCGAAGATGTGGCTGAGGAAGACTTGAGATACGAGATTGGTTTTTCATTTAAGGGAGATGCCGTGGCCGAAGGTAAAATAGGTATCAAAGAAATCCCTGAACACACGGTTCTGTCAGCTATTCACAAAGGACCTTATACCAAGGTTGGGCCAGTTATACATGCCGTGGTGGATTATGCTGTTGAAAATGGTTACGATATTGTAGGGCCAGTGACTGAAGTGTACCTCAACGATCCCCAAGAAGTTCCGGAAAGCGAACTTTTAACCGAAGTACAGTTTCCAGTTATAAAAATGAAATAATTTCAGAGAAATCTTTTTTTTAAACTTTTTTTATAAGTAAAATCTAGATTTAACCCAATAAAGTATTCCAAAAGATAATCAGCATATTTAGGGCTGCTTAAACTTCTCTTGATTTATCAGATATTTGGGTGTAATTTGGGCATAGCTATTTATTATTGGGATTAAATAAAATAGACTAGTTCTTAATTAATTCCAAAAGAATTAAAAGGACTATATCAAGAATCGTTATGACTGAAACCATATGAATTCAATGTCATGCATGGTTTAAAAAGCTTAAAAAACAAACATTTAAGAATAATGATAAGAACTATAAAATTATTAATAATATTATATTAAAACACCTGGCTCGTGTTTATCATTGAATAGAACCAGGAGGAAAAATGCGTAACCTCGAAAAATTTAAAGAATACATCCCTCGAATGGGAGAATCTCATGTTAAAAGTGTTGCTTTATTAATTGATGGGCCTAACATGCTACGAAAGGAATTCAACTTTGATCTGGACGTAGTACAAGAAATACTTGCAGATTACGGGAAAATAAAGGTGGGGAAGGTTTTCCTAAACCAGTATGCATCAGATAAACTTATTGAAGCCATTGTTAACCAGGGTTTATCCCCTATTATTGTAGCCGGAGACATAGATGTTCAAATGGCAGTTGAAGCCTTTGAAGCCATACACAACCCCAACGTGGATGTGGTGGCCCTGATGACCAGGAACACTGACTTTTTACCACTGATCAACATTGCCAAAGAAAACGGGAAAGAAACCCTGGTTATTGGAGCAGAACCTGGTTTCAGTATCGCCCTTAAAAACTCCGCAGACAGTACCATAGTGTTGAAAAAACAACACCAACCCCATGGGGCAGTTTAAGTAAATTTTTTATAACTTTTTAAACACCACCTTACTACTCTTTTTCGAATAAAATACTATTTTTTAGAATTAAAAATCAAACTGGATAATTAATCCAATTGAAATAAAGACCATTCCCTAATTTTTACATTAATACAGTATCCAATTCCATTTACATCCTTAATTCTTCACCCAATAAGTTTCAATTGATATTGATTATTTTTCCCTATGATTATGGGGAAAAATCTTAAAATAAAGTTTTTACTATTTGTCGGAAAACTTATATGGAAAGTAGGGTCTATCTTTAAGTCCGGTCCAACACTTTTAGTTTCAAGATATTCTGCAAACTGTATATAATTATTAATAGATAGCGACTAATTCTATATGGTGCACTATCATTTTCAATACTAAATCTTTAAGGTGATTGGTGCGATTATTATGGTCATTATTATGTTGATTGCTGCTTAAAAGGTGTTTCAAAATGTACGTGGTTGTAATGGGTGGTGGAAGAGTCGGTTTGAACCTGGCCTCTTTCTTGATTGCAGATGGTCATGATGTTACTCTTATTGAAAATGATGAAAATTTATGCACCAATGCTGCAGCAGAACTGGATGCACTGGTGATTTGTGGTAACGGTACCAACACCAAAACTCTGGAAGAGGCTAATGTGTCCAGTGCAGATGTTTTTGTGGCCGCCACTGGAAATGATGAAGCTAACCTTCTGGCCTGCATCCTGGTGAGGGAGTTCAAACTTCCTAAAATAATTGCCAGGGTAAGTGAACCCAGTCATGCCGAGGCATTCCGTAAGGTTGGTATTGACTCGGTTATCAGCCCCGAGATCACCGCAGCCAGTTACCTGGAAAAACTGATTATCAGACCTAAAATCGCTGACCTGGTAGTGATGGGGAAGGGTGATGCCGAACTACTTGATTTTAACCTGGAAAATGAGAAGGTGGTTGGCAAGAGAGTGGGAGATATCAGCCCTACCGAAGACTTTATAATCGTGGCAGTGTATGAAAACGGAGATATAACCATTCCAAAACCAGACATAGTTCTGAAAAAGGGTATGAAGGTTTCTATTCTGGTGAAGACCAAGTCTGCCCGTGAAGTAATGAAAAGATTCACCAAATAACACTTACTGTCTAATTTTAAATCATTGAACTGTCCAATTCATGTATAATTTTCTATTTTAGGTTTATTTTTACCAAAATTTATTATCCCTATAAATGGATGTTAAATTCTAAATCTGACCAATTTAAAGCCCCAACTCTTAAATAGGCAAATTAAATAAATTCATTAAGATTGTTTGTAAATTAATAAATGATATAAAATTTGGGGGCCAAGCATGATTTTAGTTACTGGTGCCACTGGACACATTGGAAACGTTCTGGTGAATAAACTAATTAGGCGTGGAGGGGATGTTAGAGTTTTGACCATTCCCAGAGATGACATCACATCCCTCTCTGGACTAGATGTGGAAAGCATTACTGGAGATATAACTGATTTTGATTCCATTTTACCCGCATTTGATGGTGTAGATGTGGCATTCCATCTAGCAGGAATTATCTCCATAATGCTCGGACAGGATGAGCTTCTCTACCGTTTTAACGTGGAATGAACCCGTAATGTGGTGGAAGCCTGCCTCAGGAGTGATGTTGATCTCCTAATTTACACCAGTTCAGTTCACGCCCTAATGGAACCACCACATGTGACTCGGATTGATGAGAACTGCCATTACCAGCCTGAATATTCCAGGGGAGGTTATGATCGAACCAAAGCCCTGGCATCACTGGAAGTCTTAGAAGGAGTGAAAAAAGGTCTTGATGGAGTGATCGTCTGCCCCAGTGGGATAATAGGCCCCTGTGACTAAATGTATCCCAAATGGGCCAATTGATCCTGAATTATATGAAAGGAGATTTAAAGGCATACATTGACGGAGCCTATGACTTTGTGGATGTGAGGGATGTGGCAAATGGGCTTATTTTGGCCTGTAAAAGGGGAAAAGCAGGTGAAAGTTACATATTGTCCGGTGAAAAGATCACAGTACTTGAATTAATGGATGTACTGGAAGAAATCACCAGAGTAAAACGCCCCTGGCTAAAATTTCCCCATTGGATGGCTGTTGCCGCCGGGAAATTAGCTCCACTGTATTACCGGAACCGTAAAAGCAAACCACTCTTCACCAGTTATTCAGCCGAAGTATTGGTAAGTAATTGTGATATAAGTAATTTAAAAGCCCGGAAAGATCTAGGTTACAATCCTCGCCCCATTAAAGATTCACTGGAAGATTCTGTGGAATGGTTTAGGAAAAATCGTTAGTGGAATAATCCTTTGTAAAATAAATATTAAACCTCTTCATCCTGCTCGGCAATGCAAAAAGGACATACCGCTAACGGATTATTATCGTTATTATCTTTCACCGGGCAAGTGTACTTATCCCCCTCCTTTTTAACCGTAAACCCTCCCGGGAAAAGGGTTCCCACTTGGTGGATGGGTTCATCCCTAATGAATGTAGTATATAAAGATAGGATGGAGTATATCCTGAGAAAAGCCGGATCCGTTTCTTGCATGTTTTCTCCCAGTTTTTCCTGTTGAGAAAGGATGTCAATGGCAGTGTTCAACTCCTCCACATCCAATTTACCGGAGTAACGGAGGTTATCCTCTTTAACTTCCCGGATACGGATCATGAATGCTGTTTCAGCCTTTATATATTCACTCTTATAGCTGGTATGTATGCATTCAGCTACTTGTTGAATTTGAAGACTGCATCGTACGATATCCGAAAGATTCAACTTTCGAGCATCTTCACGAAGTAGCGTTAAAAGCTCGTTTTTAGTGGTTTGACCCTGAAAAGTCAAACTTTTAACTTTGTTTAACATACCGTGACTCTCTTTTTATAATGTTAATTTAGGAGGGAATAAATTTTGATAATCTCCCAAAAAAATTTATTTTTTAATATTTTGCGTTAAACTGCTAGTTCCCTACCCATCCCAGGCTTTCCATTAGTTGATCTCCTAAGAGTTCCCTCAATGAATTCAATTTTCCACTGTTTTCCGCCTTTAAGAGCGGTTTGCACTGTTTCAGGGTGCTGTCTCCAGAGAGTAGTTTCATGGAAAATGCCATGCAGGTGGCAGTTCCGCATTCTTCGCAGTTGGTCTGGGGGAGGCAATTGTAGAGGTTTAATGGTCCAATCTTTGATAGTTTTTCTGATAGATCCTCGCCACCATTTCCACTCTCACTTTCCAGGTAGCACTGGTTTATTTTTTCCATAAACCCGGTTATTATTTCAATCCCTTCTTCCGGGTCCCTGGTGTTCATCATCATGATTTTCCCGGATGGGAAAAATGATATAACCCTTTCGTGGGTGTTAAGTGTTAGGATTTTTTTGTGGGAGATATAATTCACCTTTCCCGGAGGGAATTTACTTGCAAATGTGGGCATTACCTGATCAAGTGTTGAATCAAGTTGCATTGCTAGTTTAACCCTTCCTTCTTCAGCCATGCAGGGCATTATCTTGGTTATGGAAACACTTTTTACCAGAGGCCCCTCTTTGAAAATATCAAATTTTAGTTCTTTCATTTCCATTTTAATTGCCTCTTAAATTTTTATTATATGATTTTTTGACTTTGAAAGATTATAAAGAGTTTTATCATCAATTAATTCAGCTATTTCCACTAAATCCCCATATTCGATTCCCCTCTGGGTTAAAGAAGCCAAATGTATGAATAAATTCCCCTCAGGGAAAATAGAATATGACAATTCACCCACTGAAGGGTATCCAATGGTTTTTTCTGAGGATTGGTCTTTAAGTGCGGCATAGACCCCCTCACCCATTAGTAATATATCAGCCTGGATTCCTTTATCCCGGCTGGCTATTGCAATATAGATCCCGCTCAGTGCATTTTCATGCCCATATGGAGCTTTATCTATGATTATGAGTGCGGAATTCATGTTATCCTCCCAGGGTTATAACTTTACTATCTCCCAGCATCCACTCCGCAAGATCATAGACACTGGTTATTTCCACACCCTCCCAAAACTGGGACTGGTCATGGTATCCTCTGGAAACAGCACATCTAATGCAGGCTTTAATTTCACAGCCATTTTCTATCAAACCCTGGAATAACTGGGAAATATTCTGGAAATCACGGGGATTTTGATCTTTTTGAAGATTATGCACCCCATCCATGTATAGAAATATTTTAACACCATAACCTAGATTTAGAGCAGCTTCGGCCATTTCACATCCAATATTTACGTATTGTGAAATATAAGGGCCGTCCAATAACACAATGACCATTGTTTTGTTATTCTGTGAATTTTCCTTTGGAATGTCCATTAGTCCCACCATCTATCAGAATCTAATTTGTTTAAAGCCTAAAGTGTTTAAAATGCCCTAAAGTTTTAAAAGGCCCTAAAGTGTTTAAAAGCTTATCACCTGGTCAAAATTGCCCATAACATCCCTGACCAGATGATCATACTGTTCAAACACATTTATACCATCTTTTATTTGTCCATCAATTCCCCGGGCTTTAAGATCGTTACCATACACATAGACCTTTGAATTTTTAAAAATACCCTCTAAATCAGGATTTTTGTAATTTTTAGCTGCACTATAAACTCCATTACCCACCAAATAGATGGAGATATTATCATTACTTACGTGTAATTGTGCAAAAGTCATAAATGTTTGAAATCCCTGTTCAGAAGGACTTTTAGTTAATATGAAGCCAATTTGCATTTTTATCCCCATGAATATAGATTAATTGATAATTTTCCTGACTATTCCGGCATTTTTAGGTTATAAAACTATTATTTTCTTGAACATATTTTTCTAATCAGTTAAGAATTTCTTTAATCAGTTAAGATTCCTTAAAGTAACGTTTCTGAAAAATTAAGGCAACATTAACCAGACTTATTAGGATAGGAACCTCTATTAGTGGGTCGATTACAGCTGCAAATGCTACACTTGATCCTATTCCAAGACGGCAACTGCTACTGCAATAACTAGTTCAAAATTGTTACTTGCTGCTGTAAATGACAGTGTTCCGGTTTTGGAGTAATCTGCCCATGATGTGTAACCCAGTGACTTGGCCGGCATATCATCTTTCATTTATTGGTCCCCAGTGACTATCTATTTTTAATTAGTTCATCTAAACTTTCAGTGATTTTTGGATTGGACAGGCTGTAATGTACCCAAACCCCTTCCTTACGCCATTTTAAAAATCCGGCCTTTTTCAGGATGTTCAAATGGTGAGATACTGTTGGTTGTGGTTTTTCCATTGCAGTGATTATCTCACAAACACATAATTCTCCACATTTTAATAAGTGGAGTATTTTAAGTCGTGTTGGATCTGCAAGAGCCTTTATGGTGTCTGCATTTTGAAGTAATATATCATCATCTGGGATTTCGGAGGTTATCTTTTTCAGTCGTTTAATCTGATCTTCATTGGGCTTTTCTCCAGTGCCAACTTCACATGATTTCATGAACTTTGCTATTTACATATGATATATTTAAATATATGGATGTTTTATTTATTGATGATGAAAACAAAAGCATCCCAAAGCAAAGAAAAGGTTTTATTTCTATGCAATCAAAATTCAGCAAGGTCTCAAATGGCTGAAGGGCTTCTAAAATCGATATATGGTGAAAATTTTGAAGTTTATAGTGCAGGAAACAATCCAAGTACCGTAAATCCATATGCAGTTAAGGTATTAGAAGAAGTTGGTGTTGATATATCAGATAACCGTTCAAAAAGTCTCAAAGAATTTGAGGACTTTGAATTTGATTATGTGGTTACAGTATGCGGAGGAGAAGGTGAGGCATGTCCCTTTTTCCATGGAGGAAAAACTTATCTCCATGAATCATTTGAAGATCCGGTGGCAGTTGACGGAAATGACCATGAAAAAACTGATGCTTTCAGAAGAATTAGAGATGAAATTAAAGAATGGATCAACGTAACATTTTATAGAGGTGAGTAAATGATTAAAGTTGCAATAGCCACTGACGGACCATACGGAGACCGAGCATACGATACCATAAAAAAAGAATTTGATACCAAATTTATAGAGCTTGAACAACCTACTTCCATGTTTATAGATGACATTGAAATACTTGAAGAAAATGTCAAACAGATTGAAGATGCTAATATCCTCATAACCTACACTACACATCCAGATCTCACGTTAGAACTGGTAGAAAGATTTGCAGATAAAGTTGATTGGATAATAGTGGCCGCATGGAGGGGTGATGGTTTTAAAAACCAGTTAGAATCATATGATAATGTTGTCTGCCCTTATATAATGTGTGAACTTGAAGAAAATGGTAACCCTATCTTTGATAAGTTTGTGTCAGATATAGGGAAACCCAAAGTTGTACTGAAATTAGATGGAAATAAACTTAAGGACATAGTGGTATTAAGATCATCCCCTTGCGGATCAACCTCTTTTGTATCTGATTTTATAAAAGAGAGTTATCTGGGTAAAAAATTAGACCCTGAAAATCTCCCAACAGAAGCCGGACTAAAATTACAACATTATCCATGTCGAGCAGCGAAAATGCGACTTTTCTCTGATGAAGAATGTAAAAAAGAGATGGCATCTGGGCTTCACAGAGACGCTTTTGAAGAGGCAATTGCCTTTGCCCACCGGACTTTGGAAAATCGTGACTTGAAAATATAAAATAAACATATTAGCCGGAAAACCGTTTCCATTAAATGATATTTTAGAATTAATAACAGTTCCAGGTGCGGGGAATGAATAAAAATCATATTTATATATCAATCGTGGCCATAATTGCGCTATTATTGATTTTTTTTATTCCAAGATATCTTTCTGTCAGCAATACTCCAGAAGACATAACTAGCACTAATGTTTCTACTGAAACCGTGAAAAATATTGAAGTTATACATTTTCATGGGACAGCTCAGTGTGATTCGTGTATAAGAGTTGGTGACTTAGCAGAAGAAACAATTAATGAAAATTTTGAAAACGAGATTAAGTCAGGAAAGATTACTTTTAAACATATTAATGCGGAATTACCTGAAAATGCGGCAATTGTAGAAGAATATGGTGTTAAAAGTGCTTCTTTATGGCTTGGAATCAATTCCACATCAAGATTTCGCACTGAAGAAATTGTACAGGTGTGGTATAAAACAGACAATCCATCGGAATACAAGAGCTATCTAACTGAATTATTGAAAAAACGATTGAATGGGGAAACGAAGTAAATGAATTTTGTTGAATCAATGGCCACTGATAGTTTCCCACTTTTAGCCGCGTTTTTCATTGGTTTAATGACTGCAATAAGTCCTTGCCCATTAGCTACCAATATTACCGCTATTGCTTATATTTCTAAAAAAATTGAAGGTGGGAAAAAAACTTTAATCACTGGATTTTTTTACACACTTGGAAGAATGTTCATATATGTTTCATTGGCCTCATTGATTGTATATGTGGGGCTAAATATACAATCTGTGGCATTATTCTTACAAAAATATGGTGAAAAAATTTTAGGTCCTTTTTTAATTATTGTGGGGATATTGCTGTTAAATGTAATTAAATTCAATTTTTTCCGTGGCAACAAAAAGATAAATGAAATCCAAGTAAGATTATCTGAAAAAGGATATGTAGGGGCTTTTTTATTAGGGGCACTATTTGCTCTTGCATTTTGTCCCCTCAGTGCTGTGTTATTTTTTGGAATTTTAATTCCCCTAGCCATGAAATTTTCGGATGGTATTTTAATACCTTCGGTTTTCGCAATTGCAACAGGATTGCCAGTTATAATCTTTTCAATTATACTAACATTCAGCATTGGCAAGTTAGGGCAATTAATGAATAAAGTACAGATTTTTGAAAAATGGATGAGGTATATTGTGGCAACGCTCTTTATTTTAACTGGATTTTATTATATTTTTATTGTTTGGATTTAGAATAATATCTAAAAAATTCTACTTTTTTTTATTTTCTTTCGTTCCAGCTATTCTGCATCTTACACCCATTAACCAGATTAAAAAGTAAAAAAAGATCAATACCATTGCTATTTGAATTATCTTACCGTTAAATGATTCAAACAGATTGAATAAAACACCACTAACATACAGAGCACCTATAACAAATAAAATAATGATTAAAACTTTTTGCAATATTTTTTCATATTTCCTAAGACCGTGAAACATATTTTTTGATGCTCTATTTTACTGATGCAGGATCATCCAAAAATGGTTTACAATTTAGCTTTAATCCATTTTGTTATTTCTTCAACAGAGGGAACACGTCCCATAGATTTCATATCCTCTTCCACCGCAAATCCAGGAACTGAAAGTAATCCTGCTTCTAGGATTTTTTCCATTTCCTCTATTTTCTCAACTTCCACATTCTCTCCCAACTCATCAATTGCTTTTTTTGCTGTTTTTTCCAGTGCCTGGCACTTGGCACAACCAGTGCCATAAACCTGAACTTTCATTTTGTTATCACCCGCATAGAAATCACATGTTTTTAGAGGATTTATTTTCTCTTCTTGTTAATTTAGATTCATCTTGTCAAATCGATTTAATATCGATGTATTCATTTTAAATCAAATGGGCAGTGTTCTTTACATGTGCGGGCCTACACTACAATCAATGCAACGTTTTTCCATAAATTCAGCGATTTCACCATCAAGATCTTCTTTTCCTATTCGTGCATCAGGGTAAGTTTTGATAAGCGTTTACAGCTGCTACTGCTCCTTCTCCACAAGCCACTACAATTTGTTGCACTCCGCCGGTGACATCTCCAGCTACGTATACTTGGGGGATATCTGTTCTTTGGTTTTTATCGGTGGTGATGTAGCCGAGTTCATCTAAGTCTACCCCCATACTAGCTGCAAGCTCACTGTTGGGGGTTTCTCCGACTGCTATGTAGATGCCAGCTACCTCAACTTCTTTATCAATTTCTGTTTTTGTGTTGCGAATTACTACACTTTTTAATAAATTGTTTCCCTTTAATTCCGTTACAATAGAGTTCCATATGATGGGTATTCCTTTAGCATGTATTTTATCCTGTAAGTATTTTTGGGCCCTTAATGTGTTTCTTCTGTGCACGATTTTAACGTTGCATCCTAGATCTTTGAGGTGTAGTGCGTGTTCTGCTGCGGAGTTTCCTCCGCCAACAACTAGAACCTCTTTTCCTTTGAAGAACATTCCATCACATATTGAGCAGTATGATATTCCCCTACCTATGAACTTCCCTTCATCCTTTATTCCTAATTTTCGATAAGTAGTTCCAGAACATATAATCAAAGCTTTGGCAGAGTATTCCCCTTTATTTGTGGTTAATAATAGTTTGCCATCAGTTTTATGGATTTTTGTTATTTCCTCATATTCAACGATGTTTGTATACATTTTTGCTTGTTCAGCTGTTTTTTTTAAAAATTCTATGCCGGTTATAGATTGAAAACCTGGAAAGTTGGCAACAAGTGGTGCATTGTTGGCATTTCCACCAATAACACCTTTTTCTAGAATTTTTGTTTTCAATCCCTCTCTACCTACATATATGCCTGCTGTGAGGCCTGCCGGTCCAGCTCCCATAATATAATAATATCATAGTCTCCCATAAAACCACCAAAATTATCATTAAACTTTCCATTGACGTGAATTAATAATTTATGTATTTATGATTTTGAGTTTTACACAATTCCCACTATTTCTATAAAGATTTACATTCTTTGAGAGAATAATAAACCTAAACTCCATAATGCTAATTAATGAGAATTAACTTCCTTTTTGCTTGAAATATCGGGTTAAATCTATGAATTAGGCCTAAGATGGAAATTTTCAGCCATTAAATACTTCCCATACATTTTTTGAGTTTTATAAAAATAAAATGAAAGATGATTTAATCTTCCACTTTTAACCTACCTTCTTCTGTGAGTTCTTTTTTGACTTTTGTCCAGATTCTTTCTTTTTGGTAAAGTTGGCGAAGTGCTTTTTTGTCTGGGAATGAAATTGCATTCCCCCGACAGAGAGTTGCACAAGTTGTGCAGCCAACAGTACATTTGTATGGTTGATTCACAACAGGACCATCTTCAGTCCATTTGTAGACTTTTTGTCCGCAGTTCATGCACATTCCACATTCAACACATTTTTCAGGGTCAATGGTAGGGTACCATTCAATTTTTTCTCTTGGATATCCAGCAAACCATGCCATATTAATACCTCCATTTTCACAATTTTATCTGTGAAATTTTACTTCTCTAAATGTCATGCTCATTTATCCATTAAAGATTATTTTTTTATCTTGTTTTCATCTAATCTTAACAGATTCAACAGTTCAATTCCATTCAGAACAATAAATCATCCCTTCTTAATATTAACATGATTAATACAATATCACAATATTTAGGCTTTTCTACTTATAATGTCCAAATTCTATCGGGATGTACCACAATTGGATTAACCAACAAAACGAATTTGTTCCTTCCTATCTTTTTATCATAAAAAAATTACTAAATTTTTTCTTTGATTTTTAGATTAGGATAACACTGACTATTTCAGTGTTATGTTAAATTTTATATATTTAAATATATAAATATAATTATAAATGAATTTTTAAAAGTGAGGGGTGATTTAATGGCTGAACTCTATGAAAAAATGGTTCAAGAAGCAATGATGGCTCAAAAAGCCGATGTAGAAACTATTAAAAATAAAAGGGGAACTCAGTTCCGCATCAAAGATACCAAGGCATATCTTGATGTGGTAGAGAAAATGGAAGCAACAGCCGAACAATCAAAATCAGTTATAAACCTTCATGTGGATTCAGTGAAGGCCCACTACAACATACTGGACAGTTTAACTGATACCATAAGGCCAGAAGACGATCCTTTCGTGGAACACTACCAAACGCCAGCGATACTGGAAATTCTTTGTGATGAAGACTCTGAATTTGAAAAAAGTCTCAATAAATTCATTGAAGCCATAGGAAAAGCAGAAGCATTAATCGGTAAAGAAGTAGTAAGAAGATATGGTGGATTCTACGGGCCTACCTGTGTAGTTGATTTTGCCCTGATGCCTGGTAGCACCAGCAACACCATCAACCGCATATTAAAAACTGTAGACATTCCTGAAAACCATAAACAGGCCATACTAGCTGCTAAATCATGGGGAATGAATACGTCCTACGGTATTGGTGAAGTTTTTGCCAATGAAATTGAAGGGGGAACCACAGTAGCTCAGGCCGTGGAGAAAGAAATAAATGAGATTAAAAACATCTACCAGAACCCGGTGGAAGCTCAAGCTGAACTCATGGATGGTGCCGGTCACACATCATTCGATGTCCGGAAATACATGTCCCAATACCAGGATAAAATGGAAAACACCATAAAAGCAGCCATGGATGATGATGTACACTATGGTAACATCCTGACCGTCCCTGCATACTGTGTGGGTGACATATCCCACCACATCGCCCAATCCACCTTTAACATGTGTAAAGACGATGTCACCATGGCCATAATCGAAGCAACCACTGAAGTGATGGATTCAACCTTGAAAAAAGCCCTTCCAAACTTCAAAAGTGAATATGAAGTGCTATCTCTAGCCACCGGATCATCAGCCTGTGCAGTGGAGTACATACTGGAACTGGACGGATTCAACGCACCCACAGTGGTGGATCTGTTAACCCAAAGATTCCACAACTACGTGCAACTATACCCCACCCGTGGAGCCGCTGCAGAACTGCATAACAGTGACTTCATGGACATGATCTATCGTGGATGGGGCCACATTGACCAGGCCCGTAAAGTCCTCAATGGTTCTTCAGGCACACTAAAACCTAAAGTAGCTGGATTCGAAGTGGACTTGGAACCAATACATCAGAACGATGTGATCATGAATCCACAGCGCTACACATACCCGGCATGTGCCATAACCGTCCGTTTCTCATCCCTAATGAGGTTGGCAGATTACCCATGTCTATTGACCAGTGAACCAGTAACCGCCACCTTGATGACCAACATCATAGCCCTGCACAAGGAAAGCCCAGCGTCCCCAGCGAGAACCTGTAAGAACTGTGCAGCAGCATCACTGGTTGACTTCAGACACAACCACTGCCAGTGGAGAGAAGCAGTATAATTAGCAGTTAAAATGGTTAGTTAGTAGCATAAAATGGTTAGTTAGTAGCATAAAATGGTTAGTTACTAAAACTAGCCATTCCCATTTATTTTAAACAATAAGAGGGTTGAAATATGAAGTGTTATATCTGTGCAGAAGAAGGTAAATCAACCGATGCAGTTGCCATATGTATTGTCTGTGGAATGGGATTGTGCATGGACCATGCCATCCGCCAGGAAACCGAATTATGGACCGGAGGATACCCTTTCCCTGCAGAAAAAATAGAGGAAACCATACCCAGAATCCTATGTAAATACTGTGCAATGGCCCTAAAAAAAGGAGCACCTGAAGGAGGATAAATAAAATGGTTTCTTTAATGAAAAGATCAGTAGCCGAACTTATTGGGACATTTATTCTCGTATTTTTTGGTACTGGTGCTGCAATCGTTACCCTGATGATCAGTAAAGGTCAAACACCTCCTAACTCTTTCAATATAGGGATAGGTGCATTGGGGGGTCTTGGAGACTGGTTAGCAATAGGTTTGGCTTTCGGACTTGCTATAGCTGCATGTATCTATGGATTTGGTAAAATATCTGGTTGCCATATCAACCCGGCAGTAACCATAGCTCTGTGGTCGGTGAAAAAATTCCCATCACGGGATGTTGCACCCTACGTGGTTGCTCAACTTATTGGAGCCGCCCTAGCTAGTTTCACCTTAGCCTACATAATTGGAATGGGGGCAGTAACCACTGGAGGCTTAGGTGCCACCGCACCATTTGAAGGTATAGGTTACTTCCAAGCTATTCTAGCAGAAACAATAGGGACATTCATACTCATGCTGGCCATAATGGGAGTAGCTGTGGACAGGGAAGCTCCACCTGGATTTGCTGGCCTGATAATTGGGTTAACCGTTGCCGGTGCAATAACCACCCTGGGTAACATAACCGGAGGATCACTAAACCCTGCCAGGACTTTCGGCCCTTACCTAGGAGACATGGTATTAGGAGGAACCAATCTCTGGGCCAACTTCCCCATCTATATCATAGGCCCTATTGTAGGAGCGGTTCTAGCTGCATTAGTATATACCTATCTTTCAGAAGAAACAAGAACAGCTTGATAACTCTTCTTCTTTTTTTGAAATTAATTAAATTGAACTGCACATAACATTTTCTCAAGATACCATAAAATCCACAAATATGAGGATAAGCATGAATATATCAACTCTTTGATGCTCAACATCATCAATTGTTATATGAATATTAATTTTATACCTGTTTTAGCCCATATAATTGGTAATAGTGAATTTGGTGACCCTATGACTAAAGCCATTTTTGCTGCTGTCCAATCTGGTGGATTCAATAAACTTCCTCCCCAAAAAATCTTTAATATACATCAAATAGCAATTAAACAATTATGGCTAAAAAAATAGGGTAAAAGTCCTGCCAGAGCCCATGCTCGGTGAATGGACTTCCATTTTTTTGATTTTCGTTTATTTTATTTTTCATATATAAAGACGCTTATTTGATGTAGACCTAAAGGTATATAGTTATATTACAGCATTGAATAAATAGCCTATGGCCGTTATAGATACTGCCAGTATACCTATAAATATAGCCAGGAGTTTAGGTTTTAACACTTTTCTGAGTATAATCATCTCAGGCACGGATAGTGCGGTTACCGCCATCATAAAAGCCAGAGCTGTACCTATTGGTATGCCTTTGTCAATAAATACCGCCACTAAGGGGATGATTCCTGCAGCATTAGAGTATAATGGTACTCCTATTAACACAGCTATGGGTACTGCTAAAGGATTACCCGGACCAGCATAGGTCAGAAGGAAATCTGATGGCACGTATCCATGGATTATAGCCCCTATTCCAATGGCTATAATCACGTAAGGTCCTACCTTCTTCAGGAGATCTATAGTGTAATCTTTAGAAGATATAGCACGTTCCCTCAGAGTCTGATTTTCCTCTTCTAATGCTATTCCTGATTGTTCAGCGGCTTTAATTTTTTCAATCATATCATAAACATAACTTTCCACTTCACCTTCAAGTTTAAGCTTTCCAATTATTATACCAGCAACAATGGCAATTATCAGCCCGGATATTATGTATAACGCGGTTATCTGCCATCCTACCATACCCCATAGTAAAATAATAGCGATTTCATTTACCATTGGGGAGGCAATTAGGAATGAAAATGTTACACCAAGTGGTACTCCTGATTCAATGAATCCAATGAAAAGTGGTACTGCTGAACAGGAGCAAAAAGGAGTAATAATCCCCACTAAAGCCGCAGCTACATTCCCCACATACTCATTTCTTTTACCCAGAGCCTTTCTAACCTTAAGTGGTGATATATAGCTTCTAAAAAAAGCTATGGCGAATATTATAACGGTTAATAAGATTAAAATCTTTATAGTATCATATATAAAAAAATTCACCGCACTGCCCAGCTGTGATGCTGGATCTAATCCCATCAGGACATATGTAAGATAATTAACTCCTTCCTGTAAAATATCAGGCACCATTTTTAACCTCTTTTAAAATTTCGATTTAATTTGTATTAAAATCAATGAACTGCTAGAACTGGACATTTAGCGTGTCTAAACACTTTTTCAGTCACACTACCCACTAAAAAGCGTTCCATGGCATGTTTTCCAGAGGCGCCCATAACCACCAGATCTATGTTTTCATCATCCACAATTTTAAGAATCATATCGGCAGGATGGCCTTCTTCTGTCTTCAAAGTTACTTTAATTCCCCTAACAAAGCCTTTTTCCCTTGACATATCTTTAAATATTTGGGAGACTCTTTCCAATGCATCGATCCCTTCTCTTCTGAATACTTCATTCACCTTACTCGTAAAGTCCTCTACTGGCAACCCTGCAAGAGAATGAGTTTCCAGAACATTTAAAACAACAAGTTCGGCATTGTTCTGACCAGCAATTATAATTGCATGTCGAGCTGCCTTTTCCGCACACTCTGAACCATCGGTAGGTAATAATATTTTTTTATACACTCAATCACTTCCGTTTACTATTTCCATCAGTATCACGAGTTATGATGTTTTATTCTTCTTTACAAATTCCTTCAACTTCCTCTGACTTTCCATTACATTGGGGTAAGCCTAAATGGCATTCATTGTATAAACCGCAGTATCTTTTGGAAACTGCCACTAACATTAACATCAATGGAACTTCAATCAGAACCCCAACAACAGTGGCCAGTGCTGCACCACTACTTAATCCAAATATTAAAATTGTGGTAGCTATGGCTACTTCAAAGTGGTTAGAGGCACCAATCATAGATGCTGGTGCGGCATCTTCATAGGACAGCTTCAACTTCCTTGCCAAAAAGAAATAACTAATGCTATATACAAATACTGCTTCCACAAAGATGGGCACAGCCACCCAGAAGATAGTTAAAGGATTATTTACAATAACCTCCCCTTTAAATGTGAATAAAAGGATTAAAGTGGCTAGAAGGGCTATTATACTTACAGGTGTGAGAATGTGGAGAAACACATTTTGGAACCATTTGAAACCCTTATATTGAATAATTAATTTCCGAGAGAAATAACCAGTTACTAATGGGAAAAAAACATAAATAGCTACAGAGAAGGCAATTGTTTGCCAGGGCAATGGTACTTGGGCAATACCCGTTAAGAAACTAGTTAGTGGAGCGTAAACTACTACCATTATCAATGAATTCACAGCTATCATTACCAAAGTAAGGCCATCATTTCCTTTGGCTAGGTAATTCCACATGAGAACCATGGCAGTGCAGGGTGCTATTCCAAGGATAACCACACCTGCTAGGTAACTTCTCCAAAGCTCAATTTCTTGCCCAGTGGCAATTATTTCAGTTCCGGGTAAGAAGCCCACAAATAAGTATCCTAAAAAGAACCAGGCAAAAAGAAAAGTGGAAAATGGTGCAATGACCCAGTTAAGGAAAAGGGTTAAGCCCACAGGTTTAGGGGTTTTAGCAGCCATTATTACCTTTCCAAAATCAATTTTTACCATTATTGGATAAACCATGAAAAATAAAGCTATGGCTATGGGTATAGATACATTGAAAACCGTGTAGGAGTCTAATGTCACCGCTAATCCTGGAACTGCTCTGCCCAATAGTATTCCAGCTATGATGCAGATGAAAACAAATATGGTTAGATATTTTTCAAAAAATGACAAATTTTTGCTGGTTAAACGCCTTTCTACCATTGAATTGCCTCGCCTCGTTTTATTAATGAACGGTTAAAACAGGACATTTTGCCTCTCTAACTATTTTTTCAGCAACACTCCCCAATATAAATCGCTCCAGGGCGTGTTTACCCGAACCACCAATTACTATGAGGCCTATTTCTTCTTTTTTTGCAGTTTTTAATATCTCATCTGCCGCTGTTCCCTCTTTCATTAGAAAACATCTTTTTATATCGGTTTCAAAACCCTCTTCTTTTTCGATATTTTTGAAAATTTTAGAGATATTGTCCAAATATGTTTGTCCTTCTCTTTTCAAAATATCCATGGTTATCCCTGAAGTTGGTTGTGGTTCTAAAACAGTTAAAACAAAAATCATGGAATTATATTTACTTGCAATCACAATTGCATGTTTTGCAGCGTTTTCACTAGCTTCTGAACCATCTGTAGGCAATAATATTTTTTCATACATCATATCACCATTCTAACATTAAATTTATCTTACTCTACAGTTATGGCTTGATCCGGACACAATAAAGTACAAAGACCACATTTTGTACATTTGTCCCTATTCATTGGAATTGGAACATGAATTCCTTTTTTATTGACATTTCCAGATTGTTCATAAACACCAACCGGACAGAATTCAATACAAATATTGCAGCCTTTACACAAGTTTTCATCAATTTTTATCATATTATTTCTGTTTCTCAACTTTTGAGGATTGCCAAACTTAGTATTTACTTTTTCATGAATTTATCCATAAATTCTTGACAGATTTCACCAAATTTAAAATCCACTTTACACATATTTTTACACATATCACGCATTTCCCCCATCATCTCATCATCAACCACCATATCATTCATAAAAGGAGTAAAATCCCCTTTATCCATATTTTTGCACATGTTTTGCATTTTTTCCATCATTTTTCTCATTATTTAATCCTCCTTCATCTGTTTCCTGCATTTAAAACAGTAATCCGTTTCTTTATCGGTTTTGAAAATTCTGCCGCAGTTTTTGCATACTACCTCTTTTAAGGATGTTTTTTTCTTCTCTAACACTCCAGTTTGGCAGGCACATCCTCCTCCACTGTACATTCCTTTGATTTTTGTTTCAAATCCTTTATCATCTTTATTCATATTTTTAACCACTTTTTTTTGGTTTTAAATTAGTTAAATTCTCATGGGTAATGTTTTTTTATGAATTTTGACAGCCAGTACAAATAATATAATTGTGAATAGGACGATAACAGCGAAATCAAGTAGTATGGGATAATAACTGCCATTTCCTAGGGAATATCGAGTTAAATCCGTGAAATATGTGAGGGGTGAAAAAGATGCAATGGCTTTGCCCCAGAATGGCATGCTTTCTAGAGGAATGAAAATTCCGCTAATAAATACCAGTGGAAATTTAATCAAGGAAGAGATCATCATGACATTGGATGGAGCATTAGTAGGTGGAGTTGCCATTAAGAGCCCGAGGGATGAAAAACATAGGGAAGCAAGGATAATTCCTACAATGAGGATAATGGGATGTATTATATTTACTCCGATGATTAATCCTATGATCACTGGTACCAGGGTTATTAATGCTCCGAAGATGACTGAAGCCATGATATCACCGAGTATGAGGGTGTAAATGGATATGGGGTATGTCATCAGTCTTTCCAGCGTGTTCATCTGTGATTCCCATGGGGTTATAACCGGAGATACTGAGGTGGCTGTGAAGAGCATGGTCATGCCAATGAGCCCTGATATGAGAAAATCTGTGGATAAATTTTTACTACCTGTTAAAAAGGCCAGGAAAAGGAATAAAGGTATCAATATTCCGAATATGATTACTGGTCCTTTGAGATAGTAGATCAGGATGTCCTTTCTCATAATGGCCAGAGAACGTTTTAACTGCCCGAAATAAATATTTGACATCATTAACTCCTCCCAATCAGTTCTATGAAAACTTCTTCCAGTGATGGATCTAAAGTGTTCAAGGAGTTTATCTTTATATTTTTAGATTTAGTATACTCTGTCAACGCTAAAATCAGATTATTAATATTATCTGTGTTTAAAGAATATTTCTCCCCTTTTTTACTTATATCCTGGATTTCAAGGAGTTGTGATAATTCTTGGATGTTTACTGGGCCGTCAAAAGTTACCTCTATGGTATTCAACTTTTTTATCATTTTTTTAAGGTTTTCAGGAGTGTCTATGGCGGCAATTTTACCTTTGTTGATAATTGCTATCCTTTCACATAGTTTATTGGCTTCTTCCAGGTTGTGTGTGGTGAGTAAAATGGTTTTACCTTTCTCATGAAGCTTTAACAGCATCTGTCTGATTAAAATACTGCTTTGAACATCCAAACCACTGGTAGGTTCATCTAAAAATAAAAGTTGTGGATCGTTAATCAGGGCCATGGCCAGTATCAATCTCTGTTTCATACCCTTGGAGAAGCCCTTCACCTTATCATCCCTTCTGTCATAAAGACCAAATTCCTTTAGAAGTTCATCTGCTCTATTTTCGGCCTCATTTTTAGGGACTCCATAGAGATCCGCTATTAAACTAATGTTCTGTCGGGAGGATAGGTCTACGTAGGCATTGGAAGTTTCAGGAACAACCCCCAGATGTTCTTTAGCTTTTAAGGGTTCTTTCTGGATGTCATATCCCAATATAACAGCTTTTCCACTGTCTGGTTTGATGATGCCGGTTAACATTCGGATGGTGGTTGTTTTCCCAGCCCCGTTAGGCCCTAGAAAGCCAAATATTTCGCCTTTTTTAACTTTAAATTCCACGCCATTCACAGCCCGAATTTTTTTAAAGTTTTTGACAAGGCTTTCAACTTCAACAACATATCGCAATGTTTTCACCACTTCTTACCCTGAAATTATTGTTTTAATATGATTTTACGGTAAATATTCTCATTTGTATAATATTTTTCCGTGGTTGGGGATGTAATTTAATCTATTTTTATTATTTCACCTGAGAATTTTTTGGTTAAGGGGATGGTAATAGTTAATAAGCCATTTTCAAATTTGGCTAGTGCTTTTTTAGGATCTATTTCATGTGCCAGAGAGTAACATCCACTGTAATCAAAATCTTTTCTAGATGCATTCACACAGACACTGGAACTAGTCATCTCAAGTTTTATATCTTCCTTGTTTACACCAGCAAGTTCAATGATTATCTTTAAATCTATTTCATCATGACTAATGTAAACCACAGGCACGTATCTTGCTTTTTCAACCATTTTCAACACCTCAGATATATTTTATCCTATTTTACCTAATCATCAATCTCTAATTTTTGGGCAACATTTTACTTGCTTCACACGCTCCAATAAACCATCATGCCATTCTTTAAAATCTTTAGCATTAAAGACTACAACAAAATCTCCTTTATTAAATCTATTTTATCAAAATCGGAGTCTTCAATTAGTTCTATCATCACCCCCGTGAAACGTCCCATCTGAAACTTAGGTCCGTCTTCAGCCATTTATCTCCCCCCCTAATATTTCAAAATGTGTGTTTAACACACATCTGATTATTCATTATTTGAAGATTTCATACGTTCTTTTACGGATCCTAGTTTAGTGAGGTTTCTAGCTACTTGTTGGATCATCTGGCCAGGTATAGCTACGATCATTTCTTCATCAGTGTATTTTTCTCCTATGCCTCTTACCGCTTTTTTAGCAGCTCCACAGGGTATGGCAAAACTTACCACATCTTCAAGATAGGTGCGTGCAGTGGTGTACCCACAGAAACTGTAAGGTGCGGAGAATTCGGCTTTTATATTTCCACCGCTCTGAAATATTGTGGCGTGCATTAATTCTTGGGCGTTTCTGGCGTTTGACGGAAATGCCAGGACCACATCAGGATCTTTAGCATCTTCTAGAGGTTGGATTAATGTGCCTTTCACATCTTTAACACGAGGTACGGAGTTTACAAAGTGGGAGGCAGATCTAGAGTTAGCTACGGAACTTTTATTTACATAGAATTTCCCGGTTTTCTCAAATTCGGGAATTTCTCCCATTCCCAGAACAGATTTGCCCCTCAAACATGAATGGACCTCACCGGGAGCGTAGAATGATTTTTTTTCTGATGCTGCCTTTTTAAGCATTACACAGTAGAATAAAGGATCCTTTAAAGTTTCTATATCCTTAGGGATACTATCTTCATTTTTGATGAGAGTTACTCCCACCAATCCATTTAAATCCAGTATTTCATTCAAATTTTTAGCAGTTTCTTCCATTTTTATCCATCCATTTTTTTTGTTTTTATTCCTTCAGCTGTTTGAACATGGCCTCCAAACGAGTTTGATATGCATTTTTTATCATTTCCTCTTCATCAGCCATTGGTTTAACTGGTACGAGGTCCATGACTTCCCCGGGGTTTAATTCAGATTGATAAAACGTTTGTGCTGCCCCAGTGATCATCTTTTGTAGGCTTTCCTGTATCTCCTCATCTTCCAAACCAAAGGAACGTCCCAGTTTAAATAATTCATCAAACTGGAACCAGAAATAAGTAGGGCCCATGGCGGTTAAAAGTGCATAAGCCTCCAGTTTGCCCTCATCAACTTCAGGAGTAACCCCTAAAATATTGAATAATTTCAGGATTTCTTTTTTCTTTGAATCATTCATCTTCGGGGCAAAGCTGATGGGGTTGTAGCCCTGATTGATAATAGATGGAGCATTGGGGATCATACGCACGATACGGGTGAATCCACCCAGTAAACTGGAAATTTGTTTGATCTGAGGTTTTGGTGCCAGAGAAACAACAGTTGAATCCGGTTTGAGGTAAGGTTTGATTTTCCCCAACACCTCAGCCATAGCAGGTGGATGAACTGCTAAAAAAACCATGTCCTGAGAAGCAGCAGATTCATTATCATCCGAAACGATTTTTATTTCCGGAAATTCTTTTTTAAGTTCTTTAAGAGATTCTAAACTTGTATCATACACCACCACATTGTCTAATTCAATTTTTCCTTTTTTAAAACCATTCAAGATTATTTTAGTTATTCTTCCTCCGCCAATGAAGCCCATGCTTTTCATTTCGTTACCCCCATACCAAATCATCAAATATTCATTTTTTCGATTCGATCCATTTTTTTATTTCATCTACTGGGGGGATCCGGCCCATGGATTTTATTTCTCCGTCGATTGCTAGTCCAGGGGTGCCGGTGATTCCTGCTTCAAACATCTTGTCAATTTCCTGTATCTTTACAATTTCAGCATCTGCATTTAACTCTTTTATTGCCTTTTTGGCATTATTTTCTAAAGCTTGGCAGTTTCCGCATCCGGTTCCATATATTTCTATTTCCATCATATCACCTCAGTAACTATCTTGATTTGGATGATTTCTTTAAGAAGAAATCAGAAGTTAACAACAGCTCTTTCTCCCTAAATTTAGGCCCAGTCTACCAAAAAATCCAACATGACCCCTGCCTATGAGTTCAGATTGGCTTCTAAGGGTGTATACTTTTATTTTTTGGTTTGAAAGTAGTTGGATGAATTTTATAAATGATTTATCATCCCAAATTTCATTAATTGTGTTTTCTTTAATTTTAAAAATGATATCAGCAACCGGACGTTCCATGTAATCTGGGTTTTCAATTTTAACCAGCATATCATGATTTTTCTTTTCTAAAAGAATTATCTGATCTTCATTTTCGCCGATTAATATTCCAATAACTGATTTATCCAACAAACCTGAAAAAAAGGAAGGAGATTGTTCCACCCAATTTTTCCACATATTCATATCAAAGGGATTTTTTTCTAGATCACTATTGTTCATAACTTAAAAACTCCCATAAATCACTGGTTTACAAAAAATTTTTATTAGGGTCCTTGAAAATCATGTTATGGTTTTTTAAGTAGTTTTATTTTTATTCTGTGCTAACTTAGCATTCATCCTTTCAAATCGGTTTTTTATATCTGTGTAATCTTTTTCATCGAATGGGCAGTCTTCTATACAGTAGGTACAACCTTCACTACAACCAATACAACGTTCTTCCACAAATTCAGTTTCTTTACCACCACAACAGGTTTCTGTTTCTATGAGTGCGTTTTCTGGGCAAGCTTTGATACATTTACCACAGCGGTTACAATATTCTGTTATCCAAGAGTGTTCATCATCAGTTTTTATTGGCAGGTTTTCGATACTGGTGAACACTGCAGAAACTTTTTGCCTGGGGCCTGATACTGGAGTGATTAGAAGACCACTTTGTCCTACCCATCCTAAACCTGCTTCTTGGGCAAGTGGTGTAAATCTTACCACACCTCCGTAAGGGTGGGCAGACTCTGCTGCAAAACCATTTTCCCTAAGATAATCCGCAATTTGATAGGTCATATTCCCCAGTTTTTCGTAATGCGCATCATTTAAGGCCTGTGCTTCAGCTCCAGGATCGGTTATGATTAAATCATCATCCATTTCCATGGTTAGCACAATGGCATTCGGGAACAGAATGGAGTTACCCTCATTTATTAATTCTGGAGGAACTTTAGTGTACCCTATGCTTGTAATGCCAATGGAATGAGCGTATTTTTCTAATTTTTCGATAAAGTCTTCATCCGCCATGGTTTTTGGCTCAGAAGGATTATTTACAACAAATTCATCAGGGTAATCTCCTCCACATCCACAGGAACATCCACCATTATCCACATCAGATGATTCAGTTCCACAACCACATCCTTCATCATCTTCAGAGCCCTGAGTTCCAGTTGATTCTTCATTGGTTTTTATAATTCCACCACAACCACATCCACCATTAGAATCATCGGCATTCTGTGGGGAGGAATCTGTTTCAGACGATGATCTTTTCGCGCTACTTTCCTCTTCAACTTCCAGAACTCCCTCTTTTTTGAGTTCTTTTTTGACTTTTGCCCAGATTCTCTCTTTTTTGTAGAGTTCACGTAGATTATCTTTGTCCGGGAATGAAATGGCATTCCCCTGACAGAGGGTTGCACAAGTAGTACAGCCCACAACACATTTATCAGGATAGGCAACTATTGGCACATCACCTGTCCATTTGTAAACTTTTTGACCACAATTCATGCACATACCACATTTTACACATTTTTCAGGGTCAATGGTAGGGTGCCATTCAATTTTTTCTCTAGGATATCCTGCAAACCATGCCATGTTAATTACCTCCATTTTCACAAGTTTTTATCTGTGATTTTCCTTTTAAAACTGATAATGCTCCCTTATCACGGGAACGGGGTATCGCTTTTTCCTCAAGGTATTTTAGATGTTCCATTATTAAGGGTAGATATGATCCGGGGAAGCCCATTATGGCTTCTTTTTCTGATAGATCTGTGGCGTCACGGCAACCGTAACAGCCATAAGTCAGGTTCACACGATTTTTGAGGAATGGAATAATGGTAGAATCCACACATGTTGCTTGTAATATGGCTGTGGAGCTTTCTATCCTCTCACCACCAGTAGCGTGGAGATAAGCCAGGGCAATCCACATCAGTTTCTCCGGATCATCTTCAACAATTATTACGTCAGGTATTTCTGGAGCATTTTCAAGAGGGAAAAGGTATATGCCTTTAATCTGGTTTTCATCCAATCTTAACATGCCTTCAAACATTTTTTTACCCACTTCAGGGTCGGAGACTATTCCAAATCCCACTAAACCTTTACCTGATTTAAGGCCTTCTGGTAATGGTCTAAAACCAAATGCACGAGCTGCAGCTGGACATGATATTTCTTCTCCAGTGAGTATAACATCATATCCATTTCTAGCTTTCATCAAAGCCTGGCAATATCTGTATTTTTTAAGAATTTCGGCATCTTTAGGGAAATCATCATAATCTGCAAGGAATTTAACTCCTACTGGATATCCGCCTAGCTCGAGAATTAATTTCATGGTTTTTCCCATGTTTTTAAGTTCTTTAACATCCATAACTTCCTTCATAACATGTCTCCTATTGGATTGGATCATATAATTTATCGATTAAAAACAAAATTTCTGGATTTTTAAGACCATATAACGTCCATATGCCCTCTTTATGTCCTTTAATGAATCCCGCATTTCTCAACACGTTGAGATGATGTGATATGGTGGATTGGGGCTTATCCAGAACAGCCATAATTTCACAAACATACAAATCTCTCAATTTAAGTAAAGACAATATTTGTAGCCGAGTGGGATCTGAAAGGGCTTTAAAAATTTCTGTTTTCTTATTAAACTCTACCTCATCATATGAATTAGATAATAATTTTTTTAACCTACTAATTTCATCTAAATCAATATTACAGCAATTTTTTATTTCATCCATTTTCATTTGACCACTCTAAATAGGATCAATGCCTTCCCCGTTATTTCCCATGTTCTATGTCCATTTTTTTTAACAAGATATTATATTCCCAAACATTCCTCGTAATTTTTCAAGACTTCAATTAATAATTGATATATCCAAATATATAAATATACTGATATGATGGAATTCATTATTTTTCAAGAAAATATTTTTTTTTATTGGGAAAAATGTCCAAAATGGTTTTTAAATCGTTTCTGGATCCTGTTCAGCAACACAGAACCCACAAACTGCCCCAGGGTTATCTTTTTGCCGTTCTTTAACAGGACAAAGATAGTTTTCACCATTATATTGAACTTTTAAACCCCCAGGGAATGGTGTCCCCACGGGGTGAACTGGTTCTCCCAGTATGAAAGTAGTGTAAACAGAAATAACCTTATAAATCTTGAAAAATGCAGGATCGAACCCCTCACCATCCAAAGTTTGTTTTTCCTGCTCCATAAGTATTGCAATGGCATTCTGAATTTCCTGCAGATTTAAACATTCATTATCATGAGTTTTGTGTTCTTTAACCTCTTTAATACGTGTTATGAAAGCATGGGTGTAAGCTTTTATGTATTCTTTACGGTAACTTTCTTGTACGTATCGAGCATCGTTTATGAGGAAAAAACTAGCCTTCATGATGTCTTGAAGTGAAATATGGTTAGCTTCATTCTTTAAAATATAATGGAGCTTTTCTCGATGTATTTCACGGCATGAGAGAACATCCTCTATTTTTTCCATTTGAACAATCATCCCCATTATGAAAACTTTCTTAAAACCCATTTTCTAAAAAAATAGGGAATGAACCCCTCATACAAACATACCACGATTTTATTTAAGAGCCCTTACCTGTACACTGGTTATTTTCCCTACCAGACGTTCATCAAGGTCTTTTTCTGTGAAAAAGTGTTCTTCTATGATTTCAACATCTTTAAATCCTGCTTTTCTTATGGTTTCCAGATATTCTTCCTTTTCCATGGCCCCGGCAGTGCATTCAGACCAGGCCTGGAAGCTTTTACGGATTTCATCCGGAAGTTCACCCTCGGTAACTATATCCGATATCAATATTCGACCACCATCGTTCAAAACCCTGAAAACCTCTTTAAAGGCTACGGATTTGTTTGGTGTGAGGTTAATAACACAGTTACTAATTATTACATCAATAGACTCATCTTCAATGGGTAAATTCTCTATTTCACCCAGTTTGAATTCCACATTCCCATAACCGCCTGCTTTAGCATTTTTAGTGGCGGTTTCCACCATATTATCAGTCATGTCCACTCCGATGACTTTTCCCTGGTCACCCACCTTGTTGGCGGCCAGGAAAACGTCTATTCCCCCACCGGATCCCAGGTCTAGTACGGTTTCTCCCTTTTTAATCTCTGCTAGTGCAGTTGGATTACCACAACCCAGGCCAAATATGGCATCCGCAGGAATACTTTTTATTTCATCCTCAGAATAACCAACAGCTTTGGCTTGCTGGATTATACCAGCCATACCGTTACCGGAGCAGCATGAACAGGATAAATCTTCTTTAGTGGCAATCTTTGAATATCTTTCCTTTACAAAGTCTTTAATTTCTTTTTCTTTCAAGTTGTCCACCCACGTGTTAGTTTCATATATCCAAATATATCAATATATAGATAGGTGGGTGAATTTCCTTATAAACTTAACTGTCAAATTATGAAAATTAATGGAAAAGTATCTAATGGAAATCATATGGAAAAGATCAAATTTTTAATAAAAAATCAGAGCCAGAAAAAAAACGTCACTGTTACATGTCTTAAAAAACCCTGTACTTCTTACACTGTTTGATAAGTAATTCTTGGGAGTTTTTGGTGCCGTGACCAGGTAAATAGATTTTACACCCGGTTTTTGCAAGTTTACCCCAGCTTTTCTTCATGAGAGGCACATCATCGGCAAATGGAGGGAATATGGACCACCAGAATACACCGAACATGGCATCTCCCACCAGGGCCACTTCATAATCCACAATAAGGCTGATGGAACCTTCAGTATGTCCCGGTGTGTGCATTAAGTAAGAATGGTGAGTTAACTGGTATTTATCATCAACCAGGATGTCAGGATTTGCTAATTCGTAGTCACTGAGACTGGTTATTTTTCTCCCTATTTTTTCCACCATGCCAGCCAAAGGGTTAGTACCAGTGGGTAAGGGTGAACAACCCTGTTTTAAATAGTCAGCCTCACTACGATGGAGTATTATCTGAGAATTGTAGTGTTCTTTTATCCAGGCTGCGTTTTCAACATGATCGTAATGAGTATGAGTTAAAACCAGCCATGATAATTCCCCTCCACCCAGTAATTCATCCAGTTTTGCCTTAAGATCATTTCTGGATCCTTTAAGACCAGTATCAACTAAAACTGAATTATCACCATCTAAAACCAGGTAAGAATTTCCCCTTCCCCACCCAATCTGATAGATTATAGAGCCACCCTTAGTTAGCCATTTTTTCATTTAAACACCGATAAATATTTTTATAGAGCAATAAACTATAGCCAAAAGTTAATGGTTTTGGGTTTCCTTTTCTACAGTAGATGTTATACCTATTTTCACTTTAAATATGGTGAACCCATTCCCCATCCCCCAGAGGATTGTGCTATCTAAGGCGATCCTTGGGAAAATATATTTTCCTCTGTAGAATTAATTGATGGTGAGAAGAAAGAATATACTGGATTGAATGTCATTAAACATACCCTCCAATCAAGTCTGTAATTTTAGTTGAAATATTTTAAATAAAATGTTACATTATATGAATATCCCCAATATAGAAATATATTTCCAATTAGAATTTAAAAGGTTGGTCCTGTAGGTCTAAAGATTTAAAAGTTGGGGAAAATTCCTTAATTTAAAAAAAATCTCTTTTTTAAAAAAATAATATGAATGGAACATCATTTGGATGTTCCTTCTGCCCTGTTGGGATCCCTTCTCCGTGAATTTGATTTGAATCCGAAAAGCACTCTGAACATGTTCCGGAATGGTTTCCTGTAGATGTGGAGGTGGATTAAGGTCCCCACAACCATCAGGATAGATAATTCCACGTGCCAAAATATTAAGGAAGGGTTTAGAGCAGTTCTTATACCCATATTTATGAGTACCGCTAGGATAACACCGGTACCTCCACTTCCCAGGTATCCTGCAGTGAGAAGTAAATTCCAGATCCGGCGATGTTTATTTCTTTTCAGTATTCCCTTTTTAAACAGGAAGTGAGTGATCAGGTAGCCCCCTATAATCAGCATACTTATTGGCAGGACCAAGTAATTGTTTCCATCCCCACCTAAGTTCCCGGAATCCATACTCGGAGTGTCCTGTATTGTGGTGGCATTGGCATCAACTGGATCTTGCACCTCTGCATGGGCACCGTTACCCTGCCCACTGTCAGTGACAGTTGAAGTTTCATCAGTAGTGGTTGTAGTTGTGTCTGTGGTTTGAGCTGCAGTGGTTACCTGGGACAGATCACACATCCCATCCCCATCAAGGTCAATGTAGCGTGAGCATTGACCAGGGAATGGATCATTAACTATCCCGTAGGGACATGTAGTGGCACAGGATGAGGACATGGTACTGGCAGCTATGAATGGAATGGTGGAAGCTGCTAACAGGAGTTTTTCCTTTAAAGGAATCTTTTCCAGTGCAGATTTTAGGTTTTCCTTTCCTAAAGCAGATCTTAAATTATCCTTGGATATTTTACGAGTGAATCCTTCCATCATGTTTTCACCCTCCTTTTTGCAGGGAAGAACATGGTTTTAGATGACTTCCAGTAGGTGTGGAAGTGGAAGATAGTTACCAGAGCAAGGGTTACCCCCAGTTCAACATGCCAGTAAAGTAACTGTGGATTGATTGGTAATTTAACCCCGAATTCCATAAATAAGAGCAGAAGGAAACCAGCTCCTCCAGATATAAGGAATGCTACTCCGATTATGAAGTTCCAGATGTTAATGTGTAAAGCTTTTTTAATTAAATCCATCCGGTATAGACTGTAAGTGAATAGATAGCCCCCGATAAATGGGAGGGCAGGTAAGACTAGATCGTAAACCATAATTTATCCCCCGAATATTATTTTTTTAACCATTAATGGTTTTAATTCTGTTTCTAATGTTTTTCCAGAGACCTTAAAATAAATAGAGTATTATTAAAAAATTTAAAAGTATTTTGGATGTTTGGAGTGTTATAAATCAATTTTAAGGCCCCAAATTTGTATTACACTACTAAATAGATCAACTATATAAAAGTAATTATTCCAAGATTATACCCAAATCTTTCCATAGTCATGCCCAGATATTTATTTTAAAAATATAATAGATTTGTGAGTTTGATATCAGATTTTGGGTATTTTCATGGTGTAAAGTGGGTGCGATCTGGGTGTAAACTTGGAATAATCATTTATCCCATCATGTAGTATTCTAGTGTACAACACCAATGGAGGTGAAAATAGGTGAAAATTCCAAAAAAAGCAGCATTAATTTGTGCACTGGTGATGATGGTTAGCTTAGTTCCTGCCTTTGCATTGAATGAAACTGACAACACCACCACTACCGACCAAAGCCAGGCCCAGAACGGCACCGGTAATCAGAATCAGCATAAATATCAAGGTAGTCAAGGATCCTGTGACTCTGCTGGTGAAAACTGTGGAACCTGTGATGGAGACCAGCACAAATACCAGTACGGTCAGAAAAACAG
>SWCH01002903.1_pt1 | contig 44228 bp, 42 predicted proteins | sample 4690051 | NCBI WGS metagenome assembly SWCH01 (sample SAMN10267282, study PRJNA491770) | bioreactor metagenome | isolation source: DHS bioreactor inoculated with | place: Japan: off Shimokita Peninsula
TTTTTTTTTTGTCATCGGTATCTCCCTCTCCATTGTAAAATTCCGAATGGAGGATACCAATCAGGTAATTCCCTATAGACCTATGGGGAAGCATCCCCATGGGTATTGCGAATCAGGACGATCCCAATGGCACAGCCACGCGAATCAAGGTGCCTTTTCCGGGTGATGAGACGATGGTTAATTTTCCGCCGATCGCTTCCACCCGCTCACGTATTCCAACCAGTCCGAGATGACCCTGCCTAACCAGTTCCACCCAGCGCCCTGGAATATTAAAACCTTTACCGTTATCCTCAACCTCAAGCGTAACCCACTGATCGGTCAGATCAAAACGCACCCATAGTTTTTCGGTCTCAGCGTGCCGGGCAACATTGCTGACAGCATTTTGATATATCCGGAACATGACCAGGCGTATTCGTTCCTCCAAACGTTGACCGTCCGGGGATATATCTGTGTGGATTTCGATCTCTGGATGCAATTCGTTGAAGCGCTCCAGATGACTGTAGATTGCCTGTTCCAGTCCGAAGGGAGCCAACGCAGGTGGGCGCAAGTCGCGGCTGATATTTCGCAACCCCTGAATCACATTTTGAATTGCTTCGCTGGCACCTTTTATTTTTTCTCCGAGATCTAGCATACCTGCCTGGTTGACATCACTTCCAAATTCAACTAACTGGAAATTGATACTGAACAACTCCTGGATGGTACCATCATGTAATTCCTGGGCCAACATTAATCGTTCAGTCTCCTGACTATCCAATAAACGATGCTGCACCTCGGCCAATTCTGCCTGGGTGCGTTTTTGTTCGCTGATATCGCGAACCACGCTGATGACCAGCCAATCATCACCAATTTTTACCGGGCTGAGCATCACATCTACTGGAAATTGCTCGCCTGTTTTAAAACGCCCGAGCAATTCAAAGCCAGCCCCCATAACCCTGCGCTGAGGGTCAGCATGATAATTTTTACGGTGTTCAATATGGATATTTTTGGCGTAATCCGGCAAAAGCTGTTCAATATCCTTCCCTAAAAGTTCTCGTTTCTGGTAACCGAAGATGGCGGCAGCCTGGTCGTTAATCCGCAGGATTTTCCCGCTATGTTCAACCAGAAAAATGGCATCCGGTGACAGTTCAAAAAGGTCTGAAAAAAGGGCTTTACTGGTTTCAAGGTCCTGCTGCACTTGCTTTCTTTCTGCTATTTCAGCCTCAAGTTTGGCGTTTATCCTTTCTAATTGAGCAGTGCGTTTAAGCACTTTATATTCAAGCTCTTCATTTAACGTGCGTGCTTGCTGATATAGACGCACATTATCCATGGCTAATGCAGCTCGCTGTGCCATTTCCTGTCCAAGATATAATTCCCGGTCTGTATATTTAAGTCTTGACTCTGCCCAGATGAGTGTGATGGTTCCCAGTGAATGTCCGCGTGCCAGCATGGGAAGCACCATGGCAGCATGCAATCCTAAATTGCTCAACAACCTGTAATGCTCCTCATCCTGAGCGCTGGACCTTAACATGGCATCGGTAATATCAGGGTAAAATTCTCCCTCACCGGTTTGAATGACCTTAAATATTCCTTTGTCGGAGGATCTATGGGGCGGATATTTGCATTGAAGTTCCTGGGTGAGGGCAATTTTCTGGGGGTCTTTATGAGCCACAGTCAATTGCCGTATCTCGCCATCGTCTTCTACCGTATGGACCAGACACCAATCTGCTAAATGCTGGATGGCCATATCAGCAACATTTTTTAAGACTTGCTCATAGGTAACCGACCTGGCCATCAAATCGCTGAATGCTGCTAAAAATTTTTGGTCACTTTCCTTTTGCTTGATCGCTGTAATATCCTGAAAAATATTAACCGCCATGCGTTCCTGTTTAAATGTATCAATTATTGCTGCGGAGTTTACCAGCCACCATTGCTCAATTCCGGTTTTATTATTCAGGATTCGGTTAATCCCAGAGACTTTGTCCTCGCCTTGTAATACTCGCCGTCCCTGGAACTGATCCGTAGGCATGATCTCACCATTTTCGGAATAAATTTCTATTCCCGATAACACTTCCCCAATAGGCACGGAGAGCAGTTCCTTTCGATCTTTATAACCCAGGAGACGGGCAGCTATATCATTGGCATACACCAATTTACCACCAGCAACCTGCACAGTTATCCCTTCTGCAATTCCTTCCAGAATGACTGCCAACTCACCCTGGGAGGTGACTAAAGAGGATTTCACCCGACGGTGATCAATTACCAGTGCCAACAGGTTGGCAATTTTTTGAATAAAATTAATTTCAATACTGGAAAATATTCGCGGAGTGCTGCTAAATACTGCCAGAATTCCGTATGGTTGGTCCTTTGACTGAATAACAGCACACAGACAACTATGCACCACCGGTTGATGGTAGATATCCGGTAATTTAAACCGTTCTTCGATAATTAAGTCGCTGCTGACCACCGGTTGTTGGCTGCTGAGAACATACTCGTAAAGTGAATCAGGTTTCAACTCCCGCACAGTCTGAATCGTTTGTTGAAGTTCCACCGGCCAGCCGGCGATCGCTTTTAATGTGACCGAGTTTTGATCTCGGTTCACCTCCAGTATCTCCCCAAAATCAACGCTTAATATCGTCCGAACCAGTTCAATTGTCTCCACCATGAGCTGAAATAGATTGGAACTCAGGAGGGCATTTTGTGTAATTTGAATAACTGCCCGCTGCTGCGACAGATGCTTAGAGGCATTTGTTATTTCGTCAGTGAAGCGGGCATCATTGTCTGGTGATGGCTGGTTTTCGCTCATGAAAAAGTCTCCCATTACATACAATTATTCAATCATAATTTACACTGTTCCCCCCATGATCATAAGTATACAAAACAAAATATTTGCAAGCAAGAGGGAATTGTGGAGATTTTACAAATTCTTGAAAGGTTATAAAGTTATCAAGAAAAATCCACTAGGTAAACTACCCATATGGGAAGGGCAAATTCCCCATATTTAGAAACATACCCGTCATGGTATGCTAATTTATGAATGAACATGGAGTTTTTTTAGAAAGGAAATTAATATGGACAACAATAATAAACCGAATTTAAAAGAGAAGAAAATGTTTGCAACTGGTGTGGATATTCCCCAGGAAGAACGTATTGAGGTGATTAACATTCTCAACCAGAGGCTGGCAGAGACATTTGATCTGTACAGCCAGACCAAACAAGCACATTGGAACGTAAAAGGCAGCGATTTCATTCAGTTACATGAGTTTTTTGACCGAATTGCTGAAATGATCTTTCCCTTTGTGGATAGCCTGGCGGAAAGAATTACCGCATTAGGCGGAACGGCAATGGGAACAGCCCGAATGGCTGCCAGTAGTTCGGAGTTAGAGGAATTCCCACTGATTAATGATGGCATGGAATGTGTGCAGGAACTGGCTGAACGCTATGCCAGCCTGGCCAACAAATGCCGCGAAGGAATTGATACCACCGAAGAATTGGAAGATATTGGTTCTTCCGACTTATTAACAGAAATGGTGCGTGATTTAGATAAAGCGCTGTATTTCCTGGAAGCACATATCCAGAAATAGACAATAAAAAAAGAACCGTCATGGTCTGACGTAGAGACCATGACGGCCAATTTAATATTTTGGTCTGGGAATAAAATAGGGGGAAATTCACTTTTTTTTCAATTGATCGTTTGAAGCAAGCCCGTTTTTGTCCACCATCACGAACATTTTCAATATCTTTGCTATAATCAGGTAATGGATTTTATTTGTAAGTTAGCAGTGTAGTTATCCTGCCAGAAAGCGAACCCAAATGTCTGGAAAAATAAAAGTAGTCTTAGCGGATGATCATCCCCTGGCACGGGAAGGCATTAAGAATTTTTTGATGAATGCTGTCGATATTGAAGTCATCGGAGAGGCGCAGGACGGTGAAGAAGCATTAAACCTCGCCGTTGAATTAATTCCAGACGTTCTTCTCCTGGATATGGAAATGCCACTACTGAAGGGAGTCGAGGTAGCAAAGCAATTAAAAGAGAATAAATCGCCGGTAAAAATTCTGGCTTTGAGTACCTATGATGATAAGCAGTATATTTTTGGATTATTATCCGCGGGCGCCAGCGGGTACCTGACCAAAGAAGAGGTGCCGGCCAATATTCTGGATGCGGTGCGCGGGGTGGCGCGTGGTGAGCAAGGTTGGGTCAGCAGGCGGGTGGCCGCCCTGATGTCATCCTGGACCCGGGAGGAACCTGAGCGAATTGAAGATTTGACCGAGCGCGAAATGCAAGTCCTCCTACAGATGGCGGATGGCAAGACAAATAAAGAAATTGGTTATACCCTGGGTATCAGTCAAAAAACGGTCGAAAAACACCTTGAATCTATTTATACGAAATTAAAAGTAAACTCACGGGTTGAAGCTGCAGTTTTAGCTGTTGAAAAAGGTTTGGTTAAAAATGATGGGTAGGGTTTATACTGACATCATTTGGGATTATTCCTGATTGTGACATGAGTCTCCTGATGATAGAATTTGAAGTAGTGGTAAGAGATTATATAATAATTGGTTAAAACAGAGAGTGGTCGCATAAGGAGAACGAAAAAAGAAAAACGAGTTTTTAAAATGACTATTAAAATTTTAGTGGTTGACGACCACATAAGCGTCCGCAAGGAACTTCGCAAGGTTCTCAACCGCAACCCTAAAATAGAGGTGGTGGGAGAAGCAAGCGGAGGTAAAGAAGCATTGGATTTATCCAAACGGTTGGATCCTGATGTGATGCTTTTGGACGTAGAAATGCCTGATATGAATGGTTACGAGGTTGCCAAACGACTGACCAGAGAAGGTTCCTCGGCGCGCGTATTAGCGGTGAGTGGATATGATGAAAAAACTTACATTCTGGGTATGTTTGCCAATGGCGCTGTGGGCTATTTAACCAAGGATGAAGCTCCGCAACACTTAATGAAAGCTGTTGAAGATATTGCATCGGGCAGAAAAGGATGGATCAGTCCAAAGGTGGCACAAAAGCTCGGCGTACCGGATAGGCCGATTGGTCAGCATACCATTCCGCGGATGACTAAACTTGAGTTAGCCATCTTAAGATGTTTAAGGGAAGGGAAGACTGATTCCGAGATGGTTGAGATTTTAGGCATTGGGATGAAGGTATTAAAAGAAAATATTCAATCTCTGCTCTCGAAACTCAGGGTGAAATCCAGACCGGAAGCCATTTTGCGGGGGATGCAGGAGAATTTGGTTTAAACTTATTCAGATTTCCTGATGGGGGAAATAATAAGCAAATTGGCGACATGACTAATCAGAGTTGATCTGGTAGCCCTTAATCTCTGATTGAAAAATCCGTGCTTACGGGGTTGGGGGGATTTGTCGATTCCGGCGGAAGTTGGCTAATAAGCTCATTCAACCGCGCAACCAGGTTGCCAGTCTCATTGGCACTTTTTTCCTGTTGCTCAGAAATGGACGAATTGATCTCCTCCAATTTTAATTTTATAGCCGCCAGCGTTTTTTCTTTCCTGCCAGCATTTCCGGATGTGTAGGTCGGCAATAAAAAACCGAATAATATCTGCAGCGCCACTGTTAATATGGTGGCTAAAACAATGCCTGCCATCCCATAGGACTCAGCCAGCGCTACCAGGATAATGACCAACAAAATGGAACTATAGCGCCGTCGCGGAAAGAAGTGGTTCCCAATGGTTAATTCCAGCACCACCAGGATGAAAAATGATAACAGGACGGCCCCTAAGGCTGCCCAAACTCCGTAAACAGATCCAAACAAAAGAGGAAGAAACAATACCAGAAAAGGACCTAACCAGGGTATGATGCGCGCAACCACACCCAGCAAAGCCAGCAAAGCGGGATAGTGAATGCCAAGGGCCAAAAACCCCATCCATAATAACAAACCGGTGATCAAACTGAAAGCAGCCTCCCGGCGGATATACTGACCAACACCTTCTTCAATGGCCTGCCAGATTTCACGCGCTCGCCATCGAGATTCTACTGGCAAGAGCGATAGCCACAAGCGTTCAAAACGGATGTGGTCTGCACTCCAGTACAGGCTCAGAACCAGAACCAATCCCACTTGAGCCAGGATGGAAAACGTACCTTCCGCAAACCCGAGAACAGTTTGTAAGGCTTGCATGGATGCATCACCAGCCAGAGATGAGTAGATCTCCTGTGAGGAAGGCAGCTGATCAGCAAAATTCATAAGAAGAACATTTTCTCCTTCCAGCCAGAAGTTTTTCACTTGCTCATAACTGCGTAACAGATCATTACTGATGTTTTGTAAGTCTGCGGCCAGTGGCTCTCCCACAAGAAAGAACAGGCTGACAATCACGAACAGCACGAATCCATAAGCGATGATAAGTGCAACACCTTTCGGCATATTTTTTTGAGTAAAAAATTCAATCAATGGACGAAAAGCGGCTGCCAGAGCCAAAGAGAGCAGGAATATCACTACTGCGGTACTGAACTGCCACAGTAATAACAACCCGGTTGAAGTAATCAATACCAGAGCCACATACCAGGCGATTTTCATAGGGATGATTCCCTGCCTATTTTTTCTTTTAAATACAAATCTACGTCGAGAGCTAATAATTCGATTGAATCTTCAATACGATCACAAACATCATCGGAGCGGTCACCTTTATTGCGTAACTGTTTTCGCACATCTCCAACCAAATCCTGCACTTCATAACGCAAGGCACTGGTTTTATCTCGCCCAGTTGGAAAAGATGAATGTGAACGGTTACTGGAGAGCACATAACGGTTTAAAACCAGTTGAATAATGGCCGCCGTCGGAATTGCCAGGAGAGCTCCGGGTAAGCCAAGCAACGTCGAAAAGGTGGCTAGCACCAGAAGAGTAATGATAGGATTCACGCCAACGGCATTACCCATCACCCGCGGCACCAGTAAATAGTTTTCCAGCAATTGAATCAACGCTGTGGAACCAATGATCCAAATAATCAATGTCGGATTAAAGGCAAAGGCGACCAATATAGCCGGCAATGACCCCAGGGCTGGCCCAAAAATTGGAACAGCTTCAAAAATGCCGGCGATGAGCGCCAGTACCATTGCATTTGGCAGCCCAATGATGAGATACGCAACCAAGGCAAATAAAGCTATTAAGGAACAAAGAATTATCTGACCCCGCACAAACGCGCCTAATTTATCTTCCACTTCCTCAAAGAAAATTTGAACTTCCTGGCGATAGCGAGGGGGAATATAAAGAAGCAGAGTGCGAACCGCCCGCTCCCCTTCCAGTATCCAGAAAGAAGTCAATAAAAATATTGCCACCCCTGCTAAAAATATTTTCAGAAAGACATTTAAAAATACTATCAATCGCGGCAGCATGTCCATCGATTCTGCATCGACAGCCACACCAGCGACGATCAGCTGCAGGTCGGAAGGTAAATATATTGCCAGATTGGATAAAAACAGGACCGGCGATTTTACAATAGCCGTTCGGAGGTCCTGATACAATTCTGGAATAGAAGCCGTTAACGCCAATAATTGATCCAAAAAATTAGGTACGATGAGCCAAACGATCCCGGCTAAAAACAGAGCCAGTAATCCATACACTGCAAACAAACTGACACTTTTTGAAAGTCTGTGGTTTACAAACCAGGTAACCAATGGTTTTAGCGCGGTTGCAAATATAATTGCGCTAAACAGGATCAAAATGATCAGACGATAGCGATAGATCAGCCAAAATCCGATAACCACAGCTGCTGCGGAAAGCGTGGCCAGGACGACTTTGCGGGCATTCCAGGGTGATTTCATTTCCTTATGAAGATTCATACATAGATAATCCAGACGAGGGCTTCATAAAGAAACCCTCGCCTTTTTTCTAGTTTCCCTCTATTATCTAGAACCAACCCAGTAACAAACCCAGGATGACAATCAATAATAGAAAACCAACCAATCCACTTCCCCGGTAACCCCAACCGCGGCTATACGGGAAGACTGGTAACGATCCAATCAATGCCAGGATCAGGATGATTAATAAAATTGTTCCGATCATATTTTCTCCTTAATCTAATCGATTTCTTTGTTTAATTTTTTCTCGGTTCGATTCAAAAATTCATTGACTTCGCTTTTGGCTCTTTCTTTTGAATAACCATAGCGTTCCTGTATTTTTCCAGCCAACTTATCGCTGGCACCTTCGATTTGATCAAGGTCATCATCGGTAAGTTTTCCCCATGCTTCTTTGACGCTTCCGCGCATTTGCTTCCATTTTCCTTTTAAAATGTCTTCATTCATTTTTATACCTCCTCAGGTAAACTAAATTTTTTTATTTCACTTAAGATTGCCATCATTAAGTGATTTACACTACCGGACGGCGCCTGAGTAACAACCCGAGCACTGCCGACAGTAATGCTGATCCTATTATCGACCAGACTAAAGGGAAGGATTCCCCTTGAATCTGGATCGTTAACCACTCCGGTAAACCTAACTGGCGGGCAATCCAAAGCCCTAAAAAAGCGCCGACAAATCCCACCACAATGGACATCAGGCAACCGCCCACAGAATACCCGGCGATAGCTTGTCCCAACGTTCCGGCAATAGCGGCAATTACCAATAAGACGATAAATCCGAGCAGTGTCATTTGTACCTCCTTCTGGCTAGTATCCTTCTGCTATTTTATAAATCTTGCGGCAGGTTTAGCTTGTTGATCAAACGCTCGGTCACCAGGCGAACAGGTTCATCCATTTGGGGATATTTCTTCACCCACAATTCTGGCAGGATTAATACGGACTCACCCGGGTTTTGTGGGTTTTTCAAGATTTCCTCAGCATCCGGTATATCCATATCATGAACCGTTTGCAGGTGATCTACCATTTTCTTCAGCACATCGCCTGGGGTTTCTCCACGGGCTTCGTAATCACAATCAATTACACCTAACTCTTCACAACTTACTTCAAACATAATCTCCTCCTTCAGAGGTTTTTAACTTATCGGACGATCAAAATCTTCCCGTTCCACCGTTCGCACAGTACGCGAGGCTGGCTGATAGAACAACAGCCAGAAAAGACGGACGATCGCCCAACCGATTAAGGCATACACAAACATGGCAATGATGGCTGGTATCTCCAGCACCATACCCTGCGCTGAAGGTTCAATGGTTAGTCCCTGGAAAGGCCACAGGAACAGGTCAGAAAAACCATACACAAATTTTGCCAATGGATTAGCTGGATTTGCTGCAATGAGTTTGAGCAAAACACGTAAACCAATAATGGCTTCCAAGACCCCAAGAAATAACCAGATCAGTTGGGTAATCCGACTGATAGCAGTACGACGCCCGGCATCCACGTTTTCAACAACCTGACGTTCTTGTTGGTAACCAGCATGCTGATGAACGCGAACCTGCTCTTCACGGTCAACTCTTTCACTTCGATTTATATCTGTCATTTATTCCTCCTTAATTTCACAGGAATTGTTTTTCCGGTTTCTTGACTGACTTTTCTTAACACTTCCCGATTCAATAACCCGGGAGCTATAGCAAGCAGAACGAAAATAAAAACGATAATAATGGCAAAATAATACATAATTGAAACTCCCGATGTAGAGGGTTGGGGAAGTCAGGAAAAAAATCCTGACTTCCCAATCCCGAACCATTAGGTAGAACACTTATACGAGTCTGCGTCGACCAAAAAACAAGGAAAGTACAAACAGTACCAGGAAAATCCAGAATACTATTTTCGCAATTCCCACAGCTGTACCAGCGATACCTGCAAAACCTAGGATCCCGGCGACGACAGCAATGATCAATAAAGTAATGGTTAAACCTAACATTTCAAATCTCCTTCTCTTTCCCTTTTAAAACTCCAAGTCTGGATTAATTCTTATTTAGACATCCCAGTAAGGTCGATATCCATAGTAGTTATAGACATCTACCAGCCAGGCATGCTCAGTAACTTCCGGCCAGTTATCTTTATCAAAACCAGGAGCATTTTCAAGAATTTCTTTATCCACATCAAGGATAATTTTTTCATTGGTGGTGTCCACGGTGAGTGCTTCGAACGGAAGCGCAAATAATTTATTGCCCATTCCCAGAAATCCACCAAAGGATAGGACCGCATAAGCAATCCTGCCACTATTCAGATCGACCATCAGTTCTTCAATTTTCCCCAGGTTTTCACCATAAGAATTTTCAACTGATGTGTTAATGATCGTAGATGCGGATAACACAGATGGTGTCGTTTTTTCAGTATACATAGTTCCTCCTTAAATTTATTTATTTTTGTGTTACCATGATAGAGCGAAGCAAAAAAACTCTCAATGCGGAACGTGCCTATCAATGCTAAGGGATTTCCCTACCGGATCGCACGTTGTTTACTGACCGGAAAAAATAAAAAAAGATCAATCCTGAATATGGAGGGATGAGGGTTTTCCCCACCTCTTTAAAGGCGCATTCCTGATAGTCAAACCAGCGCATCTCCATTTATGATTAATTAAGGAAGTAAGCTGACCCTCTTCAGGATTCACTTGATGATGACAAAATGTTTATTTGCATCCCCGGTAGTGAAACGCAAAGAGCGTCAAAAGGCTTCCACACAGAGTAAGGATTTTTTTAAACAGGTTTTTTGAAAGGAGAATGAAATGAATGAATTTTCTGGGAAAGTCGCAATCGTGACCGGAGCAGCGTCCGGGATCGGACGTTCATGTGCCCAGTTGTACGCAAGAGATGGCGCCAGGGTTAGCGTTACAGACGTAGATGAAAAAGGGGGCCAGGAAACAGTTGAATTGATTCAGGCAGCAGGTGGTGAAGCAATCTTTATTAAAACCGACGTTTCCAAGCCGAATGAGTGCCAGGAGATGGTTAAACGAACTTTGGATGCATATGGCCGTTTGGATTTTGCCTGCAATAATGCTGGTATTAGCGGCGAACAAAACATGACTGCCGATTATAGTATTGAAGGCTGGCAGAAAGTAATCAACATCAACTTGAATTCGGTTTTTTATTGCATGAAGTATGAAATTCCCGAAATTCTCAAAACCGGGGGGTCTATTGTCAATATGACGTCTATCCTTGGAAGGGTTGGGATTGCAGGTTCGGGGGCTTATGCTGCTGCCAAACACGGTGTGATCGGGCTGACCGAAAGTGCCGCCATTGAGTACAGCGCGCAAGGCATCCGCATTAATTCTATCGGACCTGGTTTCATCAGCACCCCGATGCTGGGTGGGATTGATGAAGATCCTGAAACATTGGATCAACTGGTAGCTTTGCACCCTATAGGACGTTTGGGAAAACCGGAAGAAGTCGCAGAAATGGTTGTATGGTTGAGTTCAGAGCGTGCTTCATTTGTCACCGGTGCTTATTACCCGGTCGATGGTGGGTACTTGAGCCGCTAATCATCTTTTTTCTCCAGGGTACTATACTGGATCTGAAAAATTGTGGGATTAATATAAGGAGAAGTATTTATGTTCAAAAGAATTCTGGTACCTTTGGACGGATCCAGTTTTGCCGAAAGGGCTTTAGCGCATGCTGAAGCGTTTGCCCGAATATTTGATGCCAGCATCGTACTTTTAAGGGTTTTAGAACCCTCTCCACAACACGATAAACCGTTACCGATAGACCCTCTCAACTGGGAAATCAGAAAAATAGAGGCTGAACAATACATGAGTGCTGTCGCACAAAGTATTCAAGGACGATTAAATAAACTTATGGTTTCTGATACTGATTCAAAGAAGAGTCAAATTGCGGTGGAATATGTTGTCCGGGAGGGCAAAACCGCTGAAAATATCGTTAATTTCGCACATGAAAACAACATCGATTTGTTGGTCATTTGCACACACGGCTGGGGGGGATTAAGCCGTTGGAATATTAGCAGTGTCACGCAAAAAGTAATCAACCTGATTTATCTACCTGTATTAATGGTGCGCGCTTATGAACAGCAGCCATTGGAAAATAGTCAAATCCATTATCGACGCATTTTGCTGCCATTTGACAGTTCCCGCCGGGCAGAATGTGTTCTGGCAGCAGGCTCAAAGCTGGCGAATGCGAAAATCCCGATACTGAACGAAGTTTTGGAAGCAAAGACGCCTTCTGATCAAAATAAAAATCATGTGGAGCAGGGTAAGCCTACTCTTATATTGACAACAATCATCAAAAGACCAGAATTGCCTATTCAGGAACCTCATCCACCAGAAACGAAAAAAGTAATTGATCAATTAATGCAACTCAGTAAACAATCGGTTCAAAATTATCTTAACAAAATCACAGAACAAATTACCGGGAATTGCGAAATTCGCATAATGGAAAATAACAGTGTTGTGACAGCCCTGTCAAAAATTGCAGAAGAAGAAAAGGTCGACCTGGTCGTTTTATGTGCACATGGTAGCACTGGACAATTCCAGTGTCCTTATGGGAGTGTATCACGAAGTTTATTGGAAGATGGTAATATGCCCGTGTTGGTGATCCAGGATGTGCCACGCTCACAAGTTCAGCCTACCGCCGCTGAAAAGGCAGCAGAAAAATCCGGGAGAAGATAATTATGCAGGATGAATCCATTAAAGAGGTCCGGGAAAATTCAAAATTTTCCTCACAGAATCAACCTACTACAGACAATGAAGAATTAAACCAAATCCTGACAATATTATTCGATCAATACAAAGCAGTCTATCGATTAAGATCGGGTGAAAAAAAGAATAGCCTCAAGATTAGTGCGCAGGCAGGGCAAGACCTGGAAAATTATAAAAACTGGTTATCAACTGCGCATCAAATTTTTAGAGAAAGCTCCAGAGAAAATGTATCGCTTACTTTCGCCTCAGAATGGGTGCTGGATAATTACTACATTATCCGCCAGACATTGCGGCAAATAGAAGAGGATCTGCCGTCTGGTTTCTATCAGCAGCTTCCGCGATTGAGTGATGGAGTACTGCAGGGCTATCCGCGCATATATGCCCTGGCCCGGACGATTCTATCCAATCAAAACCTGTTAATAAATCCGGAGACTCTACAAACAATTTTGATCCAATTTCAAAAAGGGGCAACATTGACGGTTGGCGAGGTATGGGCATTTCCCATTTTTCTACGATATAGTTTGATCGAATTTTTATCGCAGGCGCTGCTAATCATCATCAGCCCCACCAAAAAACCCAGCCTGCCGAATATTTTGCCACTTCCACCAGGGATACCCAATCCTATCCCGGATATCGTTTCTGATCCCAGAGAAACGACCGTCAGTAACAGCGTAGCCAACATCATTTTAAGTTTACGGACAATTTCTGAACAGAATTGGAAGGATTTCTTTGAAAAAGTCAGTTGTCTGGAAAGAACACTGCGTGCTGAAGCTGCCGGAATTTATGAGCGGATGGATTTTGAAACCCGAGATCAATATCGCAATGAAATTGAAAAGCTTGCTCTAGAAATGCAAATGGATGAGTGTGAGTTGGCCGAAAAACTGGTCAATCTTGCAAAAACCGGAAATCTTTCCAGGAAAGGGACAAGCTTCCTGGATGATAAGAGCAGAGGGAAATTAGATCCTGAAGCTGATTTATTGATTAACAGCAAAGTTAATCTTGTGCACGAAAAAGTAACAATCGAACATATCGGCAGCTACTTATTCGGTGAGCGGCGCGATGAATTCGAAGCCGCCATCGGTTATCAACCCGGGGTAAAGACAAAAATTAAGGATTGGTTCTTCCGGCATGCAGAAAGCATTTTTCTTTCCAGTATCACCCTATTGACAATCGTTATCCTTTTTCTCCTGGCCATGGCAGCCCAGGTCAGCCAGATTCTAACAGGCATTCCTTTGGGTACCTTCATATCCCAATTTAATTCTTCGCAAATTCAAGTAGCGGATCCGATCTTATGGCTGATTGCTGCCCTGATCGGAGTACTGATGGTTGTGCCGGCGTTGACGATTGCCACCAGCCTGGTGAATTGGTTGATCACAATGCTGGTACCTCCGCGTTCTTTACCCAAATTAAATTTCAAAAGCGGGTTACCGGCTGGCTTTGAAGCCCTGGTGGTAATTCCTGCCTTATTAACAAGTGAAGAGGAAATTCAATCTCTGGTAAAACAATTGGAATTGCATTATTTGCGAAACCCCCAACCCGGCTTGCGATTTGCCTTATTAACCGATTTTACAGACGCAGATCAGGAAACGCTGGCAACGGATGACCACCTGGTTAATTATGCTTCCGAAGCAATCTCTCAATTGAATAAAAAATACATCGCTGAGCGAGTATCCAGCAAACCGGTCTATCCAGAAAAGGGATATCAGGGAAAAAATGAAAACCACGAAAACGAAGAACTTTTTTTCCTTCTGCATCGCAAACGGCTCTGGAATCCATCCGAAGGGAAATGGATGGGATGGGAACGCAAACGGGGAAAACTACACGAATTGAATCTTTTGCTGCGTGGAGGTAAAGGATTATCTTTCATTCAGACAATTGATAACAAAGCTGCGCTCCAGGCACTACAGGCAGTGCGATTTGTAATCACACTTGATGCTGATACCATCTTACCGATGGGCGCTGCCAGCAGACTGGCCGGTACACTGGCACACCCCTTGAATCAGCCGGTCATCAATCCGTCCACCGGAAAAGTCATATCTGGCTATACCATACTCCAGCCACGGGTGGAGATTCATCCAAAAAGCGCGAACTTTTCCTGGTTTACCAAACTTTTCGCTGGTGATGCCGGGTTGGATCTATATACCCTAGCAGTTTCCGATGTTTACCAGGACCTTTTTGGTGAAGGTAGTTACGTGGGAAAAGGCATTTATGACATTGATGCATTTGAAAAATGTGTGGATGCGCACATCCCGGAAAATACTGTTCTCAGCCATGACCTTTTAGAAGGAATAATGGGAAGAGCCGGGCTGGTGACAGATATTACCCTGGTGGAAGATTATCCACCCAATTATTTAGCTCAGATTATGCGCCAGCGGCGCTGGATACGTGGTGACTGGCAGTTATTGCCCTGGTTATTCAAGCCTAATAAAAATGGATTGTACTTTTTGAAGATTGACCGTTGGAAAATTTTTGACAACCTCAGACGCTCATTATTAGCACCTGCATTATTGTTTATTTTTGTCCTGGGTCTCATATTTTTGCCCGGGTTATCGGGGTTGTGGACCGCCATTCTCATGATTACACTGGCTATTCCACTTCTAACCGGGCTCACACGCAGCAGCATACAGATTATGGCTGGTGAACCAACCAGCAGTGCACTGCGACCATTAGGGTGGAATTTCCTGCGATGGTTGTTGTCCATCACCTTCCTGGTTTATGAAGCTTATATTGCCCTGGATGCCATTTTGACCACTTTATACCGTCTTTATATCAGCCGGCGTAATTTGCTGCAATGGACAACAGCAGCCCAAACCGCCCATATTTTCGGGTTGCAAAGCCGTCGCAGTGTTGCCTGGCAGAAAATGGGGTTGTCGGTCATCACTGCATTGATTCTGGCCGGTGGTGTACTGCTGATTGCTGAATTAACCGGGAGAGGAGTTGCTCCATCATTAATCATTGCCTCGGTAGTTCTGTTACTCTGGATTCTTGCGCCCATTATCGTTTTCTGGATTAACCGCCCCATTGTTGAACACATTGACCCTTTAAAGGAAGAACAGGTATATCTTTTAAGGCAGGTTATCCGTCGTACCTGGGGCTTCTTCGAGCGCTTCGTTGGCCCCGAAGACCATTGGCTGCCCCCTGACCATTTTCAGGAAACCCCAAACGGCATTGTCGCGCATCGTACTTCTCCAACCAATATCGGACTCTTGCTGACCTCAACCCTGGCTGCCTACGATTTTGGTTACCTGGACCAATATGGACTGGTTACCAGGTTATCCAACACAGTCGACACATTACAAAAACTTGAGCGGCATCGAGGTCATTTTCTTAACTGGTACGATACCATCACCCTGCAGCCATTGCAACCCAGGTATATCTCAACGGTGGATAGTGGTAATTTAGCCGCTTCCTTTATCGTAACAACGCAGGCGTGTCTGGGAATACCGGATGAAACCATTTTTCGATGGTCTCTCTGGCAGGGATATCTGGATACACTCTCGAACCTGGTTGAAATTTCGAACAGCATGGTAAAAACGACTTCGAACAAAGACCTCAATCAACTCATACAATTGATTGTTGCGATGCGGGAAAAAATAAACTCGATTAAAGACTTTCCGGAGCAATGGTATCCACTTTATTTGCAGGTAAGCGGGCCATTCTGGTCTCAACTTTCCCAACTGTTGATGTCATTGGTAAAAGCGACCCCATCCATCTTCAATCAGGAAACGCTGGCTCAACTGGAAGCTGTCTCCACTCAGATTGCACGACATCACAATGCTGTTGAACGTACCATCACAGAATTAGCACCCTGGATTCTATTATTGGAAAAAATACCGGATATCCTGCATGGAGAGAATTATTCCATGCTGTTATCTGCAATTCAAAAAATTCTGGACTATAACCTGACTTTAGGGCAATTACCTATCCGCATCCAGGCGGCTTACCCTTTGATTGAGAACCTGAAAGCTGCCCTGGAAAAGACATTTTCCGAAAGTGATTCCAAACGAAGAGAGGTAGAAAATTCAAGAGGAAAGGAAATAGATGCCGCCCTGGAATGGTTAACAGACCTTAAAAACGTGTTGGGAAAGGCTGAAGAAAATGCTGAAGGTCTGCTGGCACGCTTCCTTTCAATTGCTGCCGAATTGGAAAACTATGTCAATTCAATGGATTTTCAATTTCTATTTAATCGTCAACGGCGTGTATTCCATATTGGATTAAACCTGGATAGCGGTATTCTCGACAACAATTTTTATGATCTATTAGCATCCGAAGCCCGGATTGCATCCATTGTTGCGATTGCCAAAGGAGACGTTTCCCAATCCCATTGGCTGCATCTCAACCGTCCGGTTACACGCTTTAAAGGAGGAAATATCCTCCTCTCCTGGAGTGGAACGATGTTTGAATATTTGATGCCAGCTTTATTTCTGCGCTCCTACCCGGGCACTTTATTAGCCGAGAGCGCAAATGGGGTTGTACTGCGGCAAATAGCATATGGCAAAACAAAATCCATCCCCTGGGGAATTTCAGAATCCGGTTTCTACCGTTTTGACGGAAACCAGAATTACCAGTATCGCGCTTTTGGAGTGCCAGGTTTAGGTTTTAAGCGTGGGTTAGAGGATGATATGGTAATTGCACCTTACGCCTCTCTCATGGCAGTCAATAACGAACCACACGCGGTGGTCAGCAACCTGAAGAAATTAATTCAGCAAAAAATGTTTGGCTTATATGGATTGTTTGAAGCCATCGATTACACGAGTGACCGTTTGTTGCTGGATGAAAAAAATGCTATTGTCGCCGAATATATGGCGCATCATCAAGGGATGATCATGATGGCAATGGTCAATTATTTTCACGATGACATCATGATAGAGCGCATGCATAAAGATGCCCGTATCCAAAGTGTGGAATTATTATTGCAGGAGCAAATCCCTACGCGGGTGGAACCGCAAACGACGTTAACCGACAATGTTGCCGGAACCCAACGCCAACCTGCTGTACCGTCGGATATTTCTCCCTGGAAAGTGCCGGTTCAAAGTTCAATCCCCCAGCTGCACCTGCTTTCCAACGGTCAATACAACGTTCTGATTTCCAATATGGGTGCCGGCTACAGTTCCTGGCGTGGAACTGGTTTGACCCGCTGGCAGCCGGATGTCACCCGTGACAATTGGGGAACCTGGATATATATTCAAGAATTAGATAAGGATGACAGTGCGAACAAGAACCTTTGGTCGGCAGCCTTTCAGCCGATGGGGGGAGTTTCAAAAAACATACAGGTTACCTATCATGCCCACATGGCTGTTTTCCACCGTCATTACAACGGGATTTCTTCCAGTATGGAAGTTACCGTTGCGCCAGATGACCCGCTAGAAATCAGACGCATCAATTTCCTCAACAACGAAGACAGTATTAAACGCTTGCGCTTGACTTCCTACGGGGAGGTAATTCTGGCAGCTCAAACCACAGATGCGCGTCACCCGGCTTTTAATAAACTATTCATTGAAAGTGAGTTTCTCCCCGATTTAAATTTACAAATCTTCAAACGCAGGCCCAGATCAAACGATGAAGCACCCATTTGGATGGGACATATGCTGGTTGCCGAGAAGGTACAAATCAAGGTAAAACATGAAGCAGATCGAAAGAAATTTATCGGCAGGGGGCGCGACCAAAGAAACCCATCCGCATTAAGTTCCCCCGAGTATCTCAGTGGTTCAAGCGGAGCAACCTTGGATCCAATCTTTTCCATCGGCTATGAACTGATCCTGGCTGCGCATGAAAGCACCAATTTTGCTTATATGACCTTCGCTGCCGAGAGCCGCGAAGATTTAGTAAATCTGGCAATCAAATACCAGAGTTGGACAGTCGTTGAGCGCGCATTTCACCAGGCTGATATTTCTGCAACGTCCTGGTTAAGGAAAAGAGAATATACCACTGTAATGCTCAAGCAAACGCTTTATACGCTATCAGCATTAATTAATCCTTTCAAGAAATTGCGTTCACCAACGGAAGTACTTTCCGCCAACCAATTGGGACAAAAAGGCTTATGGCGCTTTGGAATTTCCGGAGACGACCCTATTCTGCTGGTTACCGTGGATAAGCCACAGGAGATTGATCTGGTGCGTGAGGCCGTTCAGGTGTATCGATATCTGCGCACCCGCAGGTTTAAGATCGACTTGGTGATCCTTAATCAACAACAAACCGGATATGGGGAGGAAGTGAATAGTTTACTGAATCGTTTGGTGAGTAAACTGAATGTGGAGGATTTCATCAACCAGCGCGGCGGCATATTCATCTTATACAGTGATCAGATGAATGCTGAGGAGAGAACACTACTAAATACGGCTGGTCGTGTGGTTTTTCGGGGGCGAGATGGATCAATCGCAAAACAGTTGCCCCCTTATCAGGTTCCGATTCAACATCTACCCGCTTTTACTGCCTCCCGTGATACCTATAAAGGGGAAAACGAAGGATGGGGAGAGCAATCTGCCACAGACGCGAAAGACCTCTTATTCTTCAACGGTTATGGTGGTTTCAGCCCGGATGGAAAAGAATATGTTATTCAAGTGACACCACAGAACCCTACGCCAGCACCCTGGGTAAATGTGATCGGATATCCATCCTTTGGGTTTATGGTCAGTGAATCTGGCAGCCAGACCACCTGGGCAGTTAATAGCGGGGAAAATCGCTTGACTCCCTGGTCAAATGACCCCGTTAGGGACCCGAGTGGCGAAGTACTTTATCTCAGGGATGAAGAGAATGGTCAAATTTGGACACCTACCCCAAACCCTGTGGGGGCCAAACAGCACTACCGTGTACGTCATGCAGCAGGATACACAATTTTTGAGCACATTTCGCATGGTTTGAAACAACACCTGCAGGTTTTTGCCAGTCCGCAGGATCCGGTAAAAATTATTCGGCTGAGACTGGAAAATACGTCGGATCGTACACGCCGCATCACTGCAACCCAGTATATCGAATGGGTATTAGGAAACACACGCACAGAGCAATTGCCCTACATCATCCCGGAATATGATCCCACCCAGGAGTGTTTGCTGGCCAGGAATCCATACAATGCTGATTTTGGAGAGAAGGTTGCTTTCTTGATTGCCAGCAAAACGCTTCACGGTCTCACTGCCGACCGCACTGAGTTCCTCGGACGTGCCGGTAACCTGGCGCAACCAGCCGCCTTGAAACGTATCGGATTGGAGACGCGCATCAACCCAGGCGAAGATACCTGCGCAGTACTGCAAATACACATGGATATTGCTCCCTCTGCTGCGGAAGAAATTTATTTTGTTCTTGGGGAGGGTGAGAATAAAGAACATGCACTTTCTCTGGCCAAAAGATATCATCAAGAGCAAGAGGTACAGAAAGCTTTCGATGACACCGTCAGATTCTGGCAGCAGTTACTGGAAAAAGTGCAGGTGAGCACTCCTGACAGAGCTACAGATTTGATCCTGAATCGCTGGATGTTATATCAGGCACTTTCCGGAAGAATCTGGGGACGTACTGGTTTTTATCAATCCAGTGGAGCATTCGGTTTTCGGGACCAGTTGCAGGATGTGCTGGCGTTGTTGCCGGTTGAGCCTGAGATTGCCCGCAAACAGATTCTAAATGCAGCCAGCCACCAGTTTGAGGCGGGAGATGCCATGCACTGGTGGCATCCACCTGCTGGCCGCGGCGTCCGTACAAGAATTTCGGATGATCTCTTATGGCTGCCATATGTCACTGCAGCGTATATTGAAACCAGCGCTGATAGTGATATCCTGAATGAGTTGATTCCTTTTCGGCAGGCTGAACTGCTAAAGGAAAATGAAGAAGAGCGCTATAGTGAATTCCCATTAACGGATAAGCAGTACACGTTAATGGAACATTGTCTGCGTGCTATTGAAAAAGGAAGTACCAGCGGACCTCGCGGATTACCTTTAATCGGAAGTGGGGACTGGAATGATGGGCTCAACCGCGTCGGGGAAAAAGGACTTGGGGAGAGTGTCTGGTTGGGATGGTTTTTGGTTGATGTTTTGAATCGCTTTGCAAAGATTTGTGAAAATTCAGGGGCTGAGGAGACAGCTCAACGATTTCGATCCAGGGCAATTCAATACACAACTGCTATAGAGGAATCAGCCTGGGACGGTGCCTGGTATAAACGCGCATATTACGATGACGGCAGCGCATTAGGATCAGCCGATAATCTTGAAGGGAAAATTGACTCAATCGCTCAATCCTGGGCTGTGCTCAGCCAGGCTGGTGACAAACAACGCAGTCAGCAGGCGATGCAATCCGTTTTGGATTACCTGGTGCGCACTCAGGATCGCCAGATATTACTATTTACACCACCTTTCGATGAGACCCCGCATGACCCCGGTTATATTAAAGGATACTTGCCGGGAATCCGAGAAAATGGCGGGCAATATACGCACGCCGCTATTTGGACAGTCTGGGCATTTGCACAAATGGGTGATGGGGATCAGGCTGGGGAACTCTTCAAGCTCCTCAATCCTGTCCTGCAGTCAGATACATTTCAGAAAGCCAATACCTATGTTGTCGAGCCGTACGTGGTTTGTGCGGATATTTACAGTATCCCCCCGCTGGTTCGGCATGGTGGCTGGACATGGTACACCGGTTCAGCAGCCTGGTTGTACCGGCTGGGAATCGAAGCAACTTTGGGCTTTCAAAAACTTGGGAATTCATTAAAAATTGATCCTGTTATCCCGCAAGCCTGGGAAGGGTTTGAGATCCGATACAAATTTGGTGAAAGCCTGTATCATATCCGGGTGGAAAATGCTGACCATGTTGAACGTGGGATCAGGTCAATTTCCCTGGATGGCAAAGAATTGCAAGAGAATAAAATTCCTCTCCTGGATGGGCAGCGGGAGTATCAGGTGGTTGTCACGATGGGCAAAGAGAGAGATTGACTTCCTTTCAATGTAGGGTGGGGAAAATCCTTATTTTTTTAAGGTTGTCTCCTAATGGTTTGCTTTCTCTGAAAATGGTATAAGTGCCATAGTGGTATTTCTGTTTGAGGAGGATAAAATGCAAAAACAAAATATGGAGAATCACAATGTGCTTCATCATACCCAGAAAGTGAAAGGTATGTTTGATGAATTAATCCAACATCTACGCGAAGACGTAGAAAAAGTTGATGATGCCCGGGCGAAAGCAATGTTCGAAACAAGTGCAGAAGTGATAATCGGGTTGAAGAAAACATTTGAACATTTTGAAGCGGGAGAAGAAAAAGCCTGGCAATAAACAGGCTAACATCCCGAGTAAAAACAAATACGACAGCAATAGAATTTTCAAAACTAAGCGAGTTGTAGAAAGAGAGACAATTTACAATGAAAAAAACATTTCAATTGGGATATAACCTATCCAGTGAAGAACACGCACCAAACGACCTGGTTAAAAACGCTCAACACGCAGAAAAAATTGGCTTTGATTTTGCGATGATATCTGATCATTACCATCCATGGATGGACATTCAAGGTCACTCTTCCTTCGTCTGGAGTGTAATTGGCGCAATATCGCATGCCACCGAGCGCATGCATCTCGCCACCGGCGTAACTTGCCCCATCATGCGCATTCATCCTGCCATCATTGCGCAAGCGGCTGCCACTGCAGCCGATATGATGCCTGGCCGCTTCTCTTTGGGAATTGGCTCCGGTGAGAACTTGAACGAACATATATTAGGGGATCACTGGCCACCCACACCCACCCGCCTGGAAATGATGGAAGAAGCGGTAGCCATTATCCGGAAATTGTGGACAGGCGATGAAATTACGCATTATGGTAAATACTATACTGTGGAAAATGCCCGAATCTACACACTTCCGGAAAAGTTACCTCCCATCTTAATTGCCTCCTCCGCTGAGAATTCTGCAGAGTTGGCCGGGAAGATCGGTGATGGGTTGGTCAGTACTGCACCATTAAAAGAGATCATCGAAAATTTTGAGCAGGGCGGAGGTAAAAATAAGCCGCGTTATGGGAAACTGGATGTTTGCTGGGCTTCCACCGAAAAAGAAGGTCGCAGAATTGCCTATCAACAATGGGCGAATACGGGTATTGAAGGCCAATTGAACCAGGAAATTGCTACACCGGCATTGATGGAGATGGCAGCAGCGATGGTGTCAGAAGAGGATGTGACCAAACACATTATCTGCGGACCTGATCCGGAGAAACACCTGGCTCAAATTCGCAAATACGAACAGGCAGGTTTTGACCACATCTATATTCACCAGATCGGTCCTGATCAGGGTGGTTTCTTCAAATTTTACGAAAAAGAAATTCTATCCAGGCTTTCATAGGGAAACCCCTTATTACATCCTATGTAATCCCCCATTGTGATGCCTTACAAGAAACGATAACATTTAACAAATCTTATTTTTCTAAAAGGAGGCTACTATGCCAATGAAAATCAATAACCTGGAAGACCTATTAATCGAGGAGTTAAAAGACCTTTACAACGCAGAGAAACAGTTAATCGAAGCATTACCCAAGATGGCACAAGCCGCCGTTTCTCCCCAATTAAAAAAGGGCTTTCAACATCATCTGGAACAGACCAAAAAACAGGCTGCCAGAATTGAAAAAATCTTTGCAAACAAAGAATATAGCCCTCGCGGGAAAAAATGTGTCGGTATGGAGGGGTTGATAAAAGAAGGCGAAGAAATTATCAATTCTGATGTTGACAAATCCGTATTAGATGCTGCTCTTATCGCTGCTGCCCAGCGTGTTGAACACTACGAAATTTCTGCTTATGGTACCGCTCGTGCCTATGCCGAAATGTTGGGTGATGCTGAAACGGTGAGACTTCTCAATGAATCCATTCAGGAAGAAGGCGACACGGATAAAAAATTGACGATGATGGCTGAGGACTTTGCGAATCAAAAAGCATTGAGTTAATTTCACCGAACACAAACATTAATCAAAGCGGAACTGCGAAATATCAATTTTCGCAGTTCCGTTTTATGTTGAGACATCAAAAATCTGGTCAGAACCTTCAAGTTCATTATCACCTACAAGATCAGTAACGATCTTGAGCAGGTTCTCCTGAGTTTCTCAAATTAGTGACTTGAATTCAGATGATTTGAGCGTGAAAGCCCCCCACTTTTAGAAAATGAGATCTTAAGGTGCCAGACTCAAACCGGATACAGCCAGTTCCAATCTGAACCTGTTTGAACAGGTTTGAATCCGACAGCCTGTGGGTTTCAACCACAGGCGACATAGCCATGAATTACCATCTCAACAGCTGCAATCTTAGGTTCAGGTCCAACCTCGCCACAGGTTAAAACCTGTGTCTGCCAGACTCAAACCGGGTACAGCCGGTTCCAATCCGAACCTGTTTGAACAGGTTTGATTCTGACAGCCTGTGGGTTTCAACCACAGGCGACATTGCCACGAATAACCATCTCCTCAGTTGCAAGATAAGGTTTGGGTTCAACCTCGCCACAGGTTAAAACCTGTGTCTGCCAGACTCAAACCGGATACAGCCGGTTCCAATCCGAACCTGTTTGAACAGGTTTGAATCTGACAGCCTGTGGGTTTCAACCACAGGCGACATAGCCATGAATTACCATCTCCTTAGTTACAAGATAAGGTTTGGGTCCAACCCCGCCTCAGGTTAAAACCTGTGTCTGCCAGACTCAAACCGGATAAAGCCGGTTCCAATCCGAACCTGTTTGAACAGGTTTGAATCTGACAGCCGGTGGGTTTCAACCACAGGCGACATAGCCATGAATTACCATCTCCATAGTTACAAGATAAGGTTTGGGTCCAACCCCGCCACAGGTTAAAACCTGTGTCTGCCAGACTCAAACCGGATAAAGCCGGTTCCAATCCGAACCTGTTTGAACAGGTTTGATTCTGACAGCCTGTGGGTTTCAACCACAGGCGGCATTGTCACAAAAAACCTCCTGAGTTTCTCAAATTAGTGACCTGAATTCAGGTGATTTGAGCGTGAAATTACCCCTTTATTAGAAAATTGAGAAACTCAGTTATTAAATTTCCCTGCTTAAATCAAAAACCTGCTCAAGATCGTTACTGATCCTGAGCAGGTTCTATAATTTGTTAATTTTTTTTACCGTCGGAATAAACCGATCAGGAACAAAAGGACCACAGCCCCACCTATGGCAACCAGCAGGCTATATAGATTAAAGCCTGTAAAACCTGCGCCACCAACCGAATTCATAATGAATCCACCAATTAAGGCTCCCACAATACCTACCACAATATTGGCAACTGCACCCATTTGTGCATCTCTGCCCATAATTTTACTGGCAATCCAGCCAGCCAACGCCCCCACAATGATCCATACCAGGATGTTTATCATAATTTTCTCCTCCATTTAAATTTTTGTTGGTTCTTATTACTAGATTAAGGATAACAGCAACGAAGGAGGGTTGAAATGGGGTGATTACCCTGGGTATATGGGGAATTACACTAGCTCTGAATCGAAATCCATTTACAAAAGCATGCAATCTTGTTTAAACTCGCAATACTCCACGAAATCCCCGGGAAGCATAATAGGAGTCCGCCCCGTTATGATAAATGAAGACTGTGTTATAGCGGCGATCTCCAAAGATAGCTCCACCAAGCTTCCGAATATCTGCCGGCGTTTTTAACCAGCTCGACGTTTTTGTATCAAATTGTCCAAGTTTTTGCAAAGCCCGATATTGCTCCTCAGTTAATAGCTCGATACCCATGGCAGCAGCCATATTCATGGCACTTTCCTCGGGTGGAAATTTTTTCCTGGCTTCGAGTGCTTTCCGATCATAACAAACGTTTCTGCGGCCATCCGGGCTTTGCGCTGAACAATCAAAAAAAATGTACTCGCCTGACGCCTGGTCATAATCAACGACATCCGGTTCACCACCTGTTCTTTCCATTTCATTCAGTGACCAAAGTTTCTCAAGATTGGTTTCCAGTTTTGCCTGTACTTGGTCCCATTTGAGATCCTGATGACGATGTATGTTTTTCTCAAATCGGTTTTTCAATACCTTGAGAATTTCTTCCTGATTTTCAGAGGTTAAATTATTGTCTTTTCCCATCATTTCTTACCTTTCTGCTCTGGCTTTAACAATTGAACGCCCGGCTCTCTTGAGGATCCATGTTTCGCTTCACAACCCTTTTCAACCAGAATTACCTGCTCACAGGCTTTGCCAGCGTGTCTCTTCATTATAATAAATCGACATCGACAGTAAACATTCCGTATAACCAACTTTACAGGAACTGTTGCAACCCGCCGATTCGACTACATCCATTAAACAATAGCCGGATCGTACTCACCCAATCAACCGAAGTGTGCAGAACAAATACGCAATTCAGTGGTTCTTTTTTTGGGTTAGCTGCTGTATAGTGGTGTTATAGGACAAAATTGTCATTTATTTATCCAGGAGGTTATCTTGTGATGGTCGCAAAGGAAGGACACCAAAAGGAGGTATCATCAAAATCATAGTTCCAGTCGATGGTTCTGAGGTGGCAGAAGCTGCCTTTTCATTAGCCTGCTCTCTTGCAAATTTCAGTGAAGCTGAAATTGTTTTGCTGCGTGTTGTGGAATATCCATTTGAAATATATTCTTGTGGCATGAACGACAGTTTCTTTCAAAATCCTCTCACAGATCCAAAGCGGGCCAAAAAGATCCACGCGAAAAAAGATACAATTTATAGAGGCGTCGCAAATTATTTAAAACATCTGGTGGCAAAGGAAGTAACTAATCACCAAAAAGTTACTTTCGAAATTCGGGAGGGACCCGTCGTTGATGCGATTTTAGATGTAATTGAGAAACGGGTTGTCAATTTGATCGTTATTTCATCCACTGGCCAAGATCAGAACCCTTATATGATGGGCTCTGTTGCCAGCCGCATCTTGCGTGAAGCACAGGTGCCAGTCATTTTAATTCGCGATGAGTCTGGAAACCAAATTCAATATAAGTCCTCCGGACAGAGGTTCCCATTGGAAAAAACGATCAACAAAAATTATGGGGTCATGGTGACTTAACTTCCTGAAGGCTGGATGGCGACCAGGTAAATGAAACCTATTGGCTATTAGGTTTCTTTTAAAATATCCATCCGGGAATGAAAGGAGAGGTATTTATAATGGAAAGCGAAAATGTTAATGGGCAACGCATCAACTATTCCAAAATTGCACCCGAAGGCGTTGCGATTTTAGGTAAGTTAGAAGCTTACATCCGCAGTACTGGCTTGGAAGCAGGGTTGATTGAACTCGTGAAATTACGCGCATCCCAGATCAATGGCTGTGCATATTGTATCGATATGCACACCAAAGACGCACGCAACCAGGGGGAGAGTGAACAACGTCTTTATGGGTTGAATGCCTGGAGAGAAACACCTTTCTACAGCGAGCGGGAACGAGCCGCTCTCATCTGGACTGAATCTGTTACCAAAATTGGTAAGAACCATGTTCCCGATGAAATCTACCATCAAGCCAGGAAATATTTTTCTGAAAAAGAATTGGTGGATCTGACACTGGCAGTGATCGCCATCAATTCCTGGAACCGGCTAGCGATCAGCTTTCGCACCCCACCTGGATCTTACCTGCCACATCACCCGGTAAGCCAGACAACCATCCAATAAAAAGCACTTTTGGTCCAGATTCTGGTCACTAGAGTTTAGATTCTGAGGATAGAGATGGCATCATACTCATTCACGCTTGAACCAATAGCGCCTTTCCGGCTTGATCTGACAGTCTGGGTTCTTCGTCGCCGCCCTGATAACCAGATTGACCGCTGGGATGGGCAAACGTATGAGCGCATTTTGGTAATAGATGGTGAGCCATTATTCGTTTCTGTCACTCAAATTGGAACCCCGGAAAATTCACATCTGGAAGTTGTCGTAATCGCAGAGAAAGCCAATTCAGATACTGAGCTCCAGGTGAGAACATCTCTGGAACGGTTGCTGGGCGTTCGGGTTGACCTACAGCATTTCTATCAATTTTCTGAGGGTCACGCGGATCTCAATATCCTGGTGAAAAAATTTCAGGGTGTAAAGCCCCCCCGCTTTCCAACCCTTTTCGAACCACTGGTCAATGCAATCGCCTGCCAGCAGCTTTCCCTGGATGTTGGAATAAAATTGCTCAATCGATTATCCCAAAACTTTGGCCTTGCTTTTCAAACCGAAGCTGGTGTTTTTCATGCTTTTCCCCGTCCAGAAGACCTGGTAGACGCTGATCTGGAAGAATTTCGCAGGATGGGATTTAGCTACCGTAAAGGCGAGTATGTGCTCAATGTGGCCAGATTAATAGGTGATAGACAGCTCAACCTGGACGAGATGGAAACCCTCACGGATAGATCAGCTATTGAGCAATTATGTCTACTAAAAGGGGTGGGACGCTGGACATCTGAATATTTTCTGTTGCGCGGGCTCGGACGCACACATATCTTCCCTGGTGATGACGTCGGTGCTCGTAACCATTTGGAACGCTGGCTCGCTATTCCCCGGCGGTTAAATTACGATGATGTAAAGAATACGCTCATAGAATGGCAGGAGTATGGCGGTTTAATTTACTTTCATTTATTGCTGAAGAGTCTGGTTGAAAAAGGAATTGTACGCGCATGAAGGAGGTTACCATGCTACGGTTACAACGCGTTTATGATGATCAAGGCGACGATAATGGAGAACGTTATCTGGTGGAACGTTTGTGGCCGCGAGGCATAAAGAAAGAAGATCTGCCAATGAAAGCCTGGTTAAAAGAAGTTGCCCCCAGCACGGAACTAAGACGTTGGTTTGATCACGACCCGGCTAAGTGGGAAGAATTCCAGCACCGCTATCGGGCTGAACTGGATGAAAAACCAGACGTATGGGAGCGCTTGGTAGAAGCTGGCAAGCGTGGGACGGTTACCTTGCTTTATTCTTCTCATGACAGACAGCATAACAATGCTGTTGTGCTAAAATCTTATCTGGAAGAACAATTGAAAATCATATGACCCTTTGGTCAAACTGGCGGTAAAGCATGAGAAAACGCGTATTTTCGGGCATTCAACCAACCGGCAACCTTCACATTGGAAACTACCTGGGGGCAATCCGGCATTGGGTAGACTCACAATCTCAATATGAGAATATTTTCTGTGTTGTCGATCTGCACGCCATTACCGTCGCGCAGGATCCACAGGTGCTGCGACCTAAAACCCGTGAAGTAGCTGCTCTGCTCTTGGCTGCTGGTATCGATCCTGGCCAATCTGCTGTGTTCATCCAGTCACATATCCCCGCGCATTCCGAATTAGCCTGGATTCTTAACTGTTTCATTCCAATGGGCTGGATGCAACGTATGACTCAGTTCAAGGAAAAATCACGAAAACAGAAAGAAGAAGTCAGCACTGGGCTTTTCGATTATCCTGCTTTAATGGCTGCGGATATCTTGCTATATGAAACTGATCTGGTTCCGGTGGGGGAAGATCAAAAGCAACATGTGGAATTGACACGGGATGTTGCCCGGCGTTTTAATTCTATCTATGGGAATATATTTAAAATGCCAGAACCGATCATTAATAAAGTGGGTGCTCGCATCATGAGTTTGGATGATCCCACAAAGAAAATGAGCAAAAGCGAGATCAACCAAGGCTCAGCTATTAATTTGCTGGATTCACCGGATGAAATTCGTTCAAAAATCATGAAAGCAACAACGGACTCATTTAATTCCATTCGATTTGATGAGAATCATCCCGCCATCCACAATCTCCTGGTGATTTATGAAGTTTTTAGTGGGCTGGATAGGGTTGAGATAGAGAGCCGATTTGAAGGAAAAGGTTATGCAGTGCTTAAGAAAGAACTGGCAGAAGTCATCATCGAATATCTTAAACCCATGCATCTGCGCTTTCAGCAGTTGGTAGATGAGCCATCCTATATTGATCAGCTATTGAATGAGGGAGTGGCAAAAATCCGACCTATCGCAGATAAAACTCTAGCCAGTGTGAAAGATGCAATTGGGCTCGGGTGACCAATTTGCAAAACGATGAGCATCCTTCTACAAAATAATGCCAACAAACCAAAATTAAGTAAAGTGATAAATCTACCGAAACAGGATCGGTCAGAAAGGACGTGCGATGGTCAATCTTACCAAAAAACTGTTATTAATCCTCGGACTATTGTTGGTCCTCCCTATTTTGACAAGTTGCATTGCTGACGTACCCACGCCAGAAACATCCCTTCAACCTACTTCTACCGCAATTGCATCTGTTCCAGCCCCAACGAATGAAATCACAACAGCTACTGCTACATTGGCAATTCAACCTCAGGCTGAACACCAGATTGCAATTCGTCAGGCCGGTGGAGAAGCGGAGTTTTACGACAAACACAGCAACGAGAAATTCACCCCACGTGGTGCCAATTATGTCTACATTCCATTCAACGGAACCATTACCAACTTGCCATTGAAGGTTGGAATCTATGACCCACAACGAACAAGGGATGATTTCACCAAACTGGCCAGCAAGGGTTACAACACAGTCCGTGTTTTTCTGGATGCCTGCAGCAGCGGGGCAGGTTGTATTGCCACCCCGGAAAAAACTGGTCTCAATCCGGACTACCTGGATAATATTGCAGATATGATGCTGGCCGCAAAAGAAGCAGGGATCTATATTCTCTTTACATCCAATGACTTACCGGACGATGGTGGTTATGCTGAAGAGGCGAATCAGGGTTCCGGTGGGGATTTTGCTGGCTACCGCAATTCATACTATCTTCGTCCGCCTGCTATTTCTGCCACCCGCCGCTATTGGAGCGATTTATTAAACGGGTTATCAAAGCGCCATGCAGCTTTTGATTCTGTCTTAGGCTGGCAGCTCTTGAATGAACAATGGATGTTTCGCGACCAACCGCCTTTATCTTTAACCAACGGCATTGTTACCACCACCACAGGTTCGTACGATATGAGTATTCCTCAACAAAAAGAACAAATGGTCAGCGATGGAATCATTTACTACATTGCCCAGATGAAAGAGGAAATTCTTGCTCATGACCCTACCGCCCTGGTCACGATGGGTTTCTTTGTACCTGAACTGGTTGCTCCGGGTTGGTATGTGGAAACAAGCTCATTGCTGGAAAAATCTGAGCTTGACTTTTTCGATTTCCACGCCTATCCGGGGCCACTGAGCATGCAGGCACACGCACAGGCATTTGGCATGCTTGAATATACAGCCAAACCGATCATTTTGGGGGAGTATGGAGCCTTTACGCATTCTTATGCTGAACAAAAACCAGCTGCTCGCGCACTGACGAACTGGGTAGCCGAATCCTGTCAGTTCGGGTTTGATGGCTGGCTGTTTTGGGCTTACTACTCAGCCAGTCCCAGTACCGGAGATCGTACCTGGGGCATGGTGGATAATGAGGATTACCTTCTCAATCTTCTTTCTCCGGAGAGTCAACCCGACCCGTGTGTGCCGGTTGAAGTCCCCAGTGAAAATCTGGCATATAACAAACCGGTAACCGCCTCACACAGTCTGCCAGAAGAACCACCAGCCTTTGCTGTGGATGAGGTTGCCAATACCCAATGGGGTTCCGGGGCTGATCCGCAGCAGTGGATTGAAGTAGATCTGGAAGGGAACTACACAATTGATGAAATTTCTCTGCTGGTAGCCCAATGGCCTGAAGGGAACACAATCCATCGTGTACAGGTGCAACAATCCAGTGAGGATAGCTATACCACTATTCACGAGTTCAGTGGTATCACGAAGGACAATCAATGGTTGATCTTCAAGTCGGATGAACCCATTGAGAATGTGCGCTATATCCGGATCCTGACCATTAGCAGCCCATCATGGGTTTCTTGGAAAGAGATCAGTATAAAAGGAGAACCAGCACCCTAATGTGCTTTCAACAAATTGAATCCAGGCTGGCAGGTATTCACATTGAGAAAATGCCAAGTGTGATTTCCCGGAACCCTAATGTGCATCCTTTTTTTGCTTACTATCAGGATAAATCTTCTCGTTTCTCAAGTAACTCACGAATCAAAATATTTTTAAGCCAGCTTTGGTAATCATCCGGGGACAAACCAGAAATGCGCACCAGTTGTTGGTAGACCTCTGGTAAACTTAACGCTTGCAGAATTGCAGAAGCTCTGGCAGGTTCCAACCCATTGCGCAGATATGGTGCGATACCTGATACAAATGTTTCTAACGCGTCCCGACGTCCAATTAACGCCTGTGCTAACTCCTCAGCCGCTTCCGGGTCTGCAGTTGCTGCCCCATTATAAATTGTGATTACATCCACTCCTGTCTCCCACTGTAGGCGGGTTGCCTCAGCAAGCTGCTGCAAACGTTTTACCGCACCAACTTGGTCAGGTTTAGCATTAATCACTTCTCGAATGTGTGATCTTTCATGCCAGGCATTTCGGATGGCACGCAAGATGCCCCGTTTTGACCCAAATACCGCATAAACAGTGCTTATCCCTACTCCAGCTTTGGTGGCAATCGCCTCGATTGTAGTTCCACCATATCCCAGAGTCAGGAATTGCTCTTTGGCAGCAGCGACAATCATGTCTGAGGTTGCCTGTGCCTGTCGCTGGCGTAATGTTGATATAGTTTGTCTTTTTTGTCTATTGACTTTGTTCATATGTCGTAGTATAACTTTACTGAATAGAGTGTTACTCTATTATAAAGAAAGGAAGCAATTATGTCAAGTGATGAAGAGTTCGATACAATTGTTGTTGGGGGTGGGCAAGCAGGACTGGCAGCAGGTTATTTTCTCGCACAAAAAAGAATTCGCTTTACAATTCTGGACGAGAATCAACGTAGCGGAGAAACCTGGCGACTACGCTGGGATAGTTTACGCTTATTTACACCCTGCAAGTTCGATGGCCTTCCTGGAATGCCGTTAGCAAAGCCTGACTTCTATTTTCCTTCTAAGGATGAGGTAGCCGACTATCTGGAACGATATGCAAACCATTTCCACTTACCCCTTCGATCCGGTTTGCATGTTGATAAATTGACCTACAATTCCAATGGTTTTCATATTGTTACAAAGAAAGGTAATTTTTTGACACAAAACGTGATCATCGCCACAGGACCTTACCAGAACCCACATATTCCTGCTTTTTGCAAAGATCTTAACCCAGCCATTCAGCAGATTCATTCCAGCCTTTATCGTAATCCTGCTCAGATATCATCTCAAAACATATTGATTGTGGGAGCAGGTAACTCTGGGGCGGAAATTGGATTGGAGCTTGCACGTGCTGGTAAACATGTCTGGCTGGCAGGTCGGGAGGTTGGACACATTCCTGCTGATAAAATTGGCAAGCTTTTTGGTGGCAATCTATATTGGTGGTTCGTCAGTAAAATACTAAATGTAAAGACCCCCATTGGAAGGAAGATGCAACCGAAAATCCTCACTCATGGGACACCGTTGATTGGTACCAATCACACTATTCTTAAAATGGCAAAGATTGAATTCACACCTCGGGTTGCCGGAACCAAAGAGGGGAAACCGATGTTAGAAGACGGTCGTATTTTGCCAGCAGATGTTATTATTTGGGCCACCGGATACCACCCAGCCTACCAATGGATCAATCTGCCAATATTTGATGAACTTGGCTATCCTCGGCATGAACGTGGCGTTGTTAAGGATGTGCCAGGCTTGTTTTTTGTTGGACTTCCATTCCAGACTGCCCTCAGCTCGGCTTTCTTAGGTGGGGTTGGGGTTGATGCTGAGTATATCGTTAATCAGATAGGGTTAATAGAAAAGGAAGAGACTAAAGTTAAATCTCTCAAATAAGGGTGGTCCTCATATCAATCACGCTGCACTTTAAGGAAACAGCTTTCACCTTGTTTTTCCAGATCAGACTGACATTGATTCAAACGGCAGACAAAGTGAATGCACCTTCCTTTAAATTGTTGGTGGCTATGCATCTCGTTGCGGCTTCCTGAATACAAAGCTATAATTGTTCAGGTATTATCAAACAGATGCTAAATTTTCTCAGGAGCAGAATGAGATGAACGAAAAACCTATTGAATGGGTGGAAAATCCATTTAAAAATCAAGATAATGAATTCAAAGCCGTCAAAGAGTTTTTACCCCCCGAACTGGTACGCAAGATTCGCAGTTTTCATCGCCAAATTCCAGGCTACCGAATGAGTCCCCTCAAAGGTCTTTCCAATCTATCTGTGAGACTGGGGTTGGGCGGAATTTGGGTCAAGGATGAATCAGCCCGTCTGAATTTACAATCATTCAAGGTTTTGGGGGGATCCTATGCCATCTATAAGCTGATCCAAAAACGTTTGGGGCTTGAAGATCAGGAGGTAAGTTTCTCCGATTTAACCAGCGGGGTCATGCGGGAAAAATTAGGTGACCTGACCTTTGCAGCCGCGACCGATGGAAATCATGGGAGGGGTGTCGCCTGGTCCGCCAAGCAGATGGGCTTTAAGTCCGTCATCTATGTGCACAAACTAACGTCTCCGGCACGCATTCGCACCATTGAGGGGAACGGTGCAAAAGTTGTAGTCGTGGATGGGAACTATGACGATGCGGTTCGACAGGTTGAAATAGACGCAGAAACCAATGGATGGCAGGTGATCTCCGATACTTCCTGGGAAGGGTATGAGGATATTCCCCGGTGGGTAATGCAGGGTTATTCCACCATGTTGAGCGAAGTTCAGGAACAGTTGGCTGCCCAGGGGCTCAGCAAGCCCACCCACGTCTTCATACAGGCGGGCGTTGGCTCCTTAGCTGCAGCAACGACCGGTTTTTACGCCAGTCTGTTTGGCAATGCCCGTCCCAAAACGATTGTGGTAGAACCAACCCGCGCCGCTTGCCTTTATCATTCGGTAAAAATGGGGGATGGCCAACCTTACACAGTAGATGGAGATTTGAACACAATCATGGCGGGGCTGGCTTGTGGTGAACCCAATCCCATCGCCTGGCAAATCCTTAAAGATACCGCTGATTATTTTGCAATCTGCCCGGACTATGCTGCAGCCATGGGGATGCGCGTGTATGGTGTCCCGATGCATGAGGATCCGGCGATCATATCAGGTGAATCAGGTGCGGTCACCTTAGGAGCGCTGATGTACATCTCCAAACTGGCCACTATGAAAGATCTGCGTAACCAACTGGATCTGGGGCTTGACTCGCATGTCTTGTTGATCAATACCGAAGGCAATACATCTCCGGATGATTTTCGATATGTTGTTTGGGAAGGCGGCATCCCGGTTCCAAGTGAATACAAGATGTACTCCCGCCGCTAGTATTAATTTTCTTTAGTAGAATGGGTTAAACGCATCCACTATTATTAAAAAGGATTCATCCGACGAGCGGGTCTCATTCTGGGTTTGAACTCCTTTTGATCACCTTTGGCAAAGGAATCTGAAATGCAAAAACAATTTGCGAACCTGGTGGTTCTTTCAGACCTGCAACCATTACTGACCTCTTTCCATGCAGTCAGCGGGATAGCAATTGAGATATTGAATGTGGAGGGGCAAGTTCTGCTCGCTGCGTCGGATCAAACCAAATGTGGTGAATTCCTGCATGCCATTTCCCAATCTCAGCAGAAGTCATGGCAGATTGATGAGAAGTTTATCGCTAAGGAAAAGGACACATCCCTGGTCCGCTATCGTCTCTTCAACGAGATTATCAAATACACCCGCAATATTTGCCTCGAAAAACAGAATGTAGCTATCCTTTTGATAGGTCCAGTGTTCCATTCACAGTCTGACAGAGAAAGCTTTCGTCTGTTGGCACAAGAATCTGGCTTGAAGGAAGCCGATATTCTAGAACTTTCTCAAAGTGTACCCATCATTACGGAAACGCAAGCTGAAACCTACCTGCAGATACTTATTCAGACCATCCAGCGGCTGGTAGAAAAAAATTTTTCTGAAACTCGTTTAATCGAAGCTAACACAGCCCTCCAGAAACAGTTAGAAAAACAAAGCAAGTCCTATCAACAACTGGAAGAGCGTATCCAGGAACGTACAATGGAACTCGAGCAGGTCAATGCCGCATTAAAAGCCAGTGAACAGCGCTTTCGGGTTGCATTGGTAGATACACCGCTGGTTGTCTTTCATCAGGACCTTGATTTGCGCTATACCTGGATTTACAACCCCCAAAATTACGCAGATAAGCCCGTTATTGGCAAAACAGATGCCGACTTATTTACCTCAGAAGAAGCAATGCGATTGACAGCCTTAAAAAGACGTGTCATCGGGGCAGGGTTGTTAACCCGCGAAGAGGTATCAATGACGGTCGGCAATCGCATTTTTTATTATGACATGACCTTAAATCCGCTTTATGATGAGAATGGTTCGGTCACCGGCCTGACCTGCGCAGCAACCGACATTACAGAGCGGAAGCAAATTGAAGAAGATATTCGCAAGCGATTGGCAGAGAGTGAAGGTATCCAGAAAATTGCCAAGGGTTTGTTGCAAAAGATCGGCCTGGACGAAGTATTGGAGATCGTCTGTACTGAGGCAATGCAGTTAACTGACGCAAAAGGAAGTGCTGTTTTGCTCCTCGATGAGGAAGGCTGGTTAAGATTAACACACCGGGTTGGGTCACCCATTTACACCCTGGACTGTTTGCCAGTAGAAGGAACTCTTGCCGGTCAGGCAGTCCAAACAGGCAGTCTGGTGTGGGCCAACCGGCAGGAAAGTAAAACAGAGGAGCTGACGGACGACTGGCAAGGTTTTCCCTGGACACCAGGGCTTGTTTCCATGTTATCGGTACCTCTGAAGGTGGATACTCAAACAATCGGCGTGTTAAATATTCTGGATAAAACCGGTGATCTTACGCCGGAAGATATGCGCATCATCGATCTATTCGCAGATCAGGCTGCCATCATCATTGAGCATGTCCGCCTTCAACACCAATCCGAACAAGTCGCAGTGTTGGAAGAACGCCAACGCCTGGCACGTGATCTGCACGATTCGGTGACACAGGCACTTTACAGTGTGAATCTGTATGCGGATGCTGGACTTTTAGCATTTTCAAGAAACCAATGGCAGGCTCTAGAAAAAAATTTACAGGAAGTACGCAACATGGCACGTGAGGCTATGTACGATATGCGCTTATTGGTATTTGAATTGCGCCCATTAATGCTGGAAAAGGAAGGCTTAGTTTCTGCTCTGCGGTACAGATTGGCTGCGGTGGAGGCTCGCGCCGGATTAAAAACGGAGGTTTTCGTAGATGGCGAAAGGCGCGTACCGATAGGTATTGAAGAACAAATCTACCGGATTGCGCAAGAGGGATTAAATAATGTGGGTAAACACGCCCAGGCTAACTTCGTTCAAATTAAGATAAAATACAATCAAGATTCCATTGAATTGAGAGTGATTGATGATGGTTTAGGTTTTGACCCGGAAAATGCCAGTCTCAGTGGTGGAGTAGGTCTGCAGGGTATCATGGAAAGGGTGCAGCACGCCGGTGGGCAACTGAAGATTGATAGTACCTCTGGTAAAGGGACTTGTCTGTCAGTAACGATTCCTCTCATCCCGGTAGAGGCAAACGAGGAAGCTGAGAACTCCAGGAGATAATAGCGATGAGTATTCAGTCGATAAAACTTTTAGTAGTGGACGATCAAAGCATTGTACGCAAAGGCATCTGTGCCCTGCTGGAACAGGTTGATGACATCGATGTCATCGGAGAAGCCTCCGATGGCGAAGAGGCGGTTGCTCAGGCAAAATTGCTGCGCCCGGATGTGATTTTGATGGATCTGGTCATGCCTAAAATGGATGGCATCACTGCCATCAAAAACATCATGGCTGCCCAGCCTGGCATGCGCATCATGGCCCTCACCAGCTTTGTTGCCGAAGATAAAGTTTTTCCTGCCATCAAAGCCGGTGCCATGGGTTATTTGCTCAAAGATTCCGAGCCGGAAGCCCTTATCGTTGCGATCCGAGATCTGAATCGGGGTGAGCCATCTCTGCACCCTACCGTAGCCAAAATGGTGCTGGAAGAATTAAGTCAGCCAGCCCGGCAGCCACTCACCCCGGATCCACTGACAGACCGCGAAGAAGATGTTGTCCGCCTGGTTGCACAGGGGCTCAGCAACCGCCAAATCGCCGAACATCTCATCATAGGGGAGGCAACCGTCCGGACACATGTCGGCAATATTCTTAACAAGCTTCACCTGGCCAATCGGGTTCAGGCAACACTGTATGCGTTGCGGGTGGGATTAACCTCACTGGATGAAATCGACAAAGCTGACGATGAATAAAACAGCGCAATTGATTGATCCCAAAAGGTCACCAGATTGGTGACCTTTTCTTTTTAAAATAATGAATAAAAATATCCCCAAAAATACGGATATAAAATCCACAATCCTCGGATGACATGGTAAGTATCTTCGGGTAATCTGTATATAAGGTGAAATAGTTGTGTAATTATGAAACCCTCGCTGAGGAAGTGATCATCCGAGTGGTAAGCAGGTTCTATTATTTGAAATGAGGAAAAAACAATGAAACACTACCGTTATTTAATTATCGGCGGCGGTCTGACGGGTGACGCAGCAGTAAAAGGCATCCGCGAATTGGACGAAGAAGGCTCTATCGGGATGATAAGCCTGGAACCAGATCCACCTTACTCGCGGCCGCCACTCTCCAAAGGATTATGGAAAGGTCGTCCTGTCGAAAAAATCTGGCGCCATACACAGGACAAAGACGTAGAATTGCATCTGGGGCATAAGGTAATTAAACTTGATCCACAGGGCAAATCGATTCAGGATGAAGAGGGACATGAATACACCTACGACAAGCTTCTGCTGGCAACAGGCGGTACCCCCAACCAATTGCCTTTTGGAAAAGACAAGATTATTTATTACCGCAACTTTCAGGATTACCAGCGTTTGCGTACATTGAGTGAGAATAAGGAATCATTCCTGGTGATCGGAGGTGGCTTCATTGGTTCAGAGATCGCAGCTGCATTAAGGATGGTCGGCAAAGAAGTTACCATGGTCTTTCCAGAAGACGCCATTAGTGCAAACGTATTTCCGCAGGACCTGGCAGAATATATCAATGACTACTACCGGGAACAGGGCATAAAGATTGTCTCCGGAGACACCGTCACCAACATCGAAGATAGTGGGGATCATCTCACAGTCCACACAAAAAATAGAAAAATTTTTGAAGTGGACGGTATTGTTGCCGGAATAGGCGTCCATCCAAACGTCGACCTGGCACAGCAAGCTGGTTTGAAAGTAGAAAATGGGATTGTTGTGGATGAGCATTTAATGACCACAGCGCCAGATATTTATGCAGCTGGAGATGTTGCTAACTTCTATCACACTGCACTGGGCAAGCGCAAACGGGTGGAGCATGAAGATAATGCCATCCAGATGGGAAAACTGGCTGGCCGTAATATGGCAGGGGCAAATGAAGCCTATACGCATGCACCCATGTTTTACTCTGACCTCTTTAAATTGGGTTATGAAGCAGTTGGGGAATTGAATAGTAAGCTGGAAATCGTCGCTGATTGGAAAGAACAGTTTAAGAAAGGCGTGGTTTATTACCTGGAGGATGGTCGGGTACGCGGTGTCTTATTGTGGAACGTGTGGGACACCGTGCCAGCAGCCAGTGAACTGCTTGCAGAACCTGGACCGTTCACATCCAGTGATCTGATTGGCAAATTGTAGAAACAGGAATGATTAATCATAAACATAGAAAGAGTAAACCATGAAAACAACCAATCTGAATGAAAATTGGCATTTCAACCCAAAAGGACCACATGCCAACCCATTGCATGTCGATAAAAACGGAAGGGCAATCTTGTTTACCCTCTTGCCTGAGCAATCCATACGTGAGCATAACGCCCCCAGTTCACCGTTCTATGTGGTTATCCTGAGTGGGACGGGTGTCTTCTCCGGTGGCGATGGCGTTGAGCAAACAGTTGGGCCAAATACACTCCTCGTATTCGATCCCGCCGAACAACACTTTATCCGCGCTCTGGATGAGTTAGTTTTTGTTGGCTTTTTACACGGTGCACCTAGCGCAGTGTAAATTAATTAATGAGGTGGCTTGATTGGTGTTCATCTTGTCTGATGCCAGCAGCAAAATCCTCAAATTATCAAATTTTTGTATCAAAATAGAAAAAAGGAGTAGAAAAATGGCTATTAGTGAATCATCTGCAATATGGAAAGGCAATTTAAAAGAAGGTCAAGGCAGCATGCGACTGGGATCTGGTGGATTCGAAGGTCCTTACAGTTATCTCTCGCGTTTCGAAGGTGGAGCGGGAACCAATCCGGAAGAGATGATTGGCGCGGCTCACGCGGGATGTTTTTCACAGTACCTGGCTTTGATTTTGTCTCAGGCGGGGCACACCCCCACCCGCATCGATACCACGGCCAAAGTTCATCTTGGGGAAGGACCGAAAATCACGTTGATCGAACTTTCGACCGTTGGAGATGTGCCCGGGATCGATGAAAAAACATTCATTGAGTTTGCAGAAAAGTCCAAAAAAGGTTGTCCGGTTTCACAGGCACTTTCAGCCGTTGATATGAAACTGACCGCAAAATTAGCTTAGGTGAAATCACATTCACCAGGAGAATAGCGTTAATTGGACAGGAAATCTGAAGAGAAAATTCCCGAATTATGGGAATGGGCCGAGTATTATTGACCATGGTGCTATATCGCAGCCGTGCGTCTGCATAAAATACTTCCGGAATACAGGGGGCGTGTCAGGTTATGTGGGAGGGCTTACCCGCTGGAAATCTTTGGTGGAGGCCCTCCCAACCGCGAAGAGCTGGATTTGGAAATCTGGCTGGCGGCCTTGCAGGAACCAGATGCTGTCTTTAAACCGTTTAAAGACGATTGGCCCACCACCACATTGCCAGCATTTGAAGGTGCCTGGTGTGCCTTCCAGCAAAGTGAGCAGATCGGTTGGGATTTTGACCTTCTATTACGCAGGGCTTTTTTCAATGAAGGTCTCAACATAGGACGACCAGAGGTGATTATGGAACTTGCCCAGGAAGCCCAATTAGATATGGATCATTTTGCCAGATTATTCAATAGTGATCAACCCCGGGCTGCTGTACTGGAAGAAGGTCGCTTGGGAAAAGAAGTCTATAATGTGCGTGGCACCCCCACAATCATGCTGGCAAATGGGAAAAAGTTGCGGCATCCAATCGCCTATCCAACCATTAATGACGGAAAGATTCGGTCAGTTGGCAAGCTACCCTGTTGTGGTGAGAGCTGCGATGAAGCCACACGCAACCTGTTTGAACAAGCGTTGAAGAATGAATAAGAAGAAATTCTACTGATACTGAAAACGATATTGAAATTTGATTTTAAAGGAAATCTATTTTGAAATTGAAGAGGAGGTTAATATGATGAAAGTAGCAATCAATGGATTAGGACGCATTGGAAGGGCTGCCTTAAAAGTTATTCTGGAAACTCCCCAGTTGGAACTCGTCGCTGTCAATGATATTGTTCCACCAGAAAATATTGTTTACCTGCTTAAGTATGATACTGTTTATGGCAGGTATGAAAAGACCGTTGAATATGATGGTAAAAATCTGGTCATCGCCGATTATCATTTCCCTGTTTATCATGAAAAAGATCCCACCCTCTTGCCCTGGTCGAAACTGGGAGTAGATATCGTTCTGGAGTGTACCGGTGTATTTACAAAAAGGGAAGACTTAGAGAAACATATTCAAGCTGGAGCGAAATATGTCATACTTTCTGCTCCTGCGAAGAGTGAGGATGTCGACACTGTTGTGCATGGGGTCAACAAGGTGGGTGAGGCTGCACGGATCATCGCTTGTGCGAGCTGTACTACCAACTGTATTACTCCGGTAATCGAGATTATGGGACGCAGGATTGGTATACAAAAAGCCATTATGACAACAGTTCATGCCTACACCGCCTCTCAGTCAATCACCGATAGCAGCAACAAGCGCTTCGAGAGAGGTCGCGCTGGCGCTGCCAATTTTGTACCCACTTCCACAGGAGCCGCGATCGCTACCACCAAAGCCCTACCTCAGTATAAAGACCTCTTTGACGGCATCGCCGTTCGTGGTCCCGTGCCGGTTGGTTCTCTGGCTGACATCGTTCTTGTCACAAAGCGAAAGACAACAGTGGAAGAAATTAACCAAATCTTTGTTGAAGAAGCAGGCAGCAAGCGGTACCAGGATATTGTCGGCCTGACCTACGATCCAATTGTCTCATCTGATATCATTCAGGATTCCCATGCATCCATCATTGATTTGGGAATGACACGCGTCGTTGATGGAGATCTGGTAAAAATCTTGAGCTGGTATGATAACGAATGGGGATTTACCAACCAGATGGTGCGCGAAGCAATTCAAATTGCACTTTCATCCGGGGTAGAGGATTTGAAATGACCTTTAACAGGTTGAAAACCTGAACAACCTAATAATCAATCTGCAAAACCGTAGGATTGGAGGTTTTTTCCTGCCACTCTTATGGTTATTACAACTGTTTAAAACAAATAGCTAGCACTACATGAATAAAACAGCAATAAAAGGGCTGACGAAGATGCAAATATAAATGAGCGCTATCCAGGGTTGATAATCGAGATACATTTCTTTAAATGTCATACGCCAGGGATGTTTGACCAGCACCCAGCCGAATAGATCAAGAATGATGGTGATTACCATCCAGCTTGCACCCAAAATGAGGGCATCCCGCCACATATCCTCAGAATAAGATTGGGATAAATAAAGGTAAGAAAAGATCGGCCAAATGATAATATTATAAATGGGGTGAAATGGAACTGTTTTAGCATAAGCAACCACATCGTACATACTGCTTATTTTTTCTTTTTTGTTTTCCATTTTTAATACTTTCCAATTAAAAATCGTGTGCCCGATGCCTACCAATGTCACCAAAACGTATGCACTCCAATACCAAAGCAAAAATAATCCAAAGTTCATATTTTATCCCCAGCGAACCAGACCTTGTTGGGGAGATAAAATTTTTGCCAGGTTCCAAACAAGGTCACCAATACCGCAGCATACAGTAGACCATCTGCTAACAATTCCAACCCATGAAAAAAGCGCAATTGCCACGGAAACCAGTAAGCGGTGATGACAGCCATGAAAGCAGTCAGGACAAAGATAGAAAATCCTAATGAAAGCCAAAGACCACGTTGGGTGCCCTTCCACCAGATAATGACCGGCAGACTGAAGATCAGGAAGAAAGTACTGCGTACCAATTGAAGCGGGATCAACTGACTCCAGGTGGGAATTGCTAATTCGAATTGACCAGAAATGTAAAAGTCCTGAATAAATGGTTGCACAATCAACCCAAACGTAATATAAACCAACGGATATGCTGCCAGTGCTAGCAGGACGCGCCAACCAAACATCCCAGGATTGTAAGATTTAAAATAATCACGCAGGTAATACATAGCGGGTTCAAGGGGTTGTGAAGGACGGAAAAGCAATGCCAGCATCAACGACAAGAATAGCGCCGGCAGTAAGAAGTTCATGATCGTGTAAAGAGCATCTCCCAAGGATGCAACCGCGCCAGTTGTCATAAAGAAGTATGATTCGATAACCATACCAACGATCGCAAATATCCAGATTAGTTCAGCAAGGATTGCCCATCGAATGAGTAGTTTCGCCTGCAGGTTACCTGCTACAAAAGAAAGAACAAAAGCCAGGATCACACTCCCCATCAGAAACCACATTGCAACCATGTTGGCTTCGGTCCCTTCAGGGATCTTCGGGGATTGCAATCCTGTCATCGGGAGCAACATCCCACCAATTGCCAAACCGATAAAGAAAGCCAGGCCACATAAAGGCAACTTCCACAAATATGCACACAACGTTTTAAAATTCATCATCTCCTCCAACTGCACCCGCATCATTTATCTCGCTAACCAGAAATATTTAACTCCCACTTCTTTACCATTTCCACTGCTAAAATTCGGTTCGGTCGAACTGATTCCGTGCGACAAACAAAAATATCAGACACCAGAGCATGGTTGCAACAATCGGCGGCCATAACAGGTTAGCGGGCACTGACTGGTTATTGGCAACCGAAGCAGCAATTTTAGGTAACGAAGTTGGGAGAACATATAACAAGGGTTTGATCAGTCCCGTTACCAGGCTGCTTCCCAGTAAAAAACCAATTGCTATTCCAAGGATCGCCGACCGAGCATTGAAAATCGTTCCCAACATCAACACAAATGTAAGGTAAAACAAACTGTGGAGTATCATGATACTTACTCCGTATGTGAAAGGCAAAATCGGAAAAAGTGCACCCAATTTGAAAGACAACATGCTGTAAGTTACAATGGCTGGAATAATCACCAGAAACAGCAAAATAAACACTGCATTGATCAACAATTTGGCAAGGATATAAGCCCAGCGCGTGACCGGCTTGGTTAATATCCATTCTGCCACACCACTCTGTCTTTCGCTGACCAGTAAATCGTTAACTAAAATGATTACTCCGATGGCTATCGCCTGAATTCCAAACTCAAAAAACACAGATAAACCAAGCGAGATAACATAGGCGGTGCGTCCTCCCGCTGCAATCACTTCTTCTGTTAAATCGAGATTAAAAGCACTGGAAACAAGCAGCATATTTGCCACCAACCCGCCCAGGATCAACGGCCAGATCAAAGCATTAATCCACCAACGCCGGGTTTTCAACCATGCGGATTTTTCTTTGTAGATCAAGTTGGTTAAACCGCGTAAACCTGGCTGTTCTTGAACAAGTATAAAATCCATATTATTTGCCATTTCCATCTCCTTTGACAATATCAATAAAGGCCTCTTCCAGATCAAATTTCTTGCGGCTGAACTCAGTGACTACAAGTAGTTCTTCCTCCAAAAAAA